>Ga0115846_100141_pt1 | contig 34137 bp, 26 predicted proteins | sample InSIn5gowninarea_2_FD_83860 | JGI IMG/M metagenome (GOLD analysis project Ga0115846, IMG submission 83860) | reverse complement strand
CGCTTTATCTTCTTCTTTTTGACCGGCTTCAAGACTTTGATGACACATTACTGGTAGTTGGCGACATTAATGCCTTCGAAGACCTCACTGTACTTTCCACGACCTGGAGTGGGATTGAGATGATAAGATGATGGTAATGACGGAGATGAAAGTGATGATAACGATTTACCTAAGGAAGGTCCGCGACAACAACATCAATCGCTCATTTCCAGGATTGACACTGCCTCGCGGCATCACAAACGGAAGACGAAGAGAGTAGAAACTCTTGCGAACCATTAGCAGGGTACTCGAAGGACAAGTAGGTGCTGTCTTTGGGTCCACAAGAATCTATATTAACGGAAATCGCTTCATGGGCATTTATATCGGCAATATGAAGAGGCTTTCACAATGACAAAGGTCTTAACAAGAGTCATAAATACTGTGTCCTGCTCATGAGCCGTCCACTGCGGTACCGAGAACGGTTACACAAGGTACAGCATTACACGCGAGCTACGTCCTGTATGCATTCTGCTCCCTACTTCTACACTCGTGGCTGGAGATGTAATTCTACCATGGTCCTCCACATTTAATATCATCGCCGTTGTTAAATGTAATTAAAATGAACAGGATTTTGCCGTCAAGTACGAATACTTCCGCCAATGGCCAGCAGTAACACTAACCATTTCGGAACTCTCGAGCATATCTCAAGTGATGCCTCAGGCCTCACTTACTACGGAGTTGGCCGTTCTTCGTACATACAACTTGAAGCATATCATCCCATACCTTTGAACAGTATTCAGATAGCGATAGCCGACGTTACTACCTTGAGACCTTATTGTTAAGATCACGTCTTCTGGTACTTCGAGCCGTTAGGCAAGCGACAACAATCCCACAACGACTCTTCGACACTATGGCTCTCAACGCAGCATCTCACAACCCCAGTACGTCATCCTATGTATCTTCCCACAACTCCCCCCATCCATTCCCTGACCTCTCTCTACTACATGCTAGTTATCCAAACACACGAACCTCCCAGTGCCTCTGACTCATTAACGATGATGTAGCCGCCGAACCAACCGGCTCGCCGTCCGGACCACCACCACCCGTGGACTCAGGACTGATGAGCAAGGTCAGTGAGGCGGCCAAACAGGATTCTACGGGGCAGAGTGTGGGTGGTGTTGATAAGCGCGGGAATGAGGAGGGGCAGACGGTTGTTGGGGAGGCGGGGAAGGAGAAGATTAGGGAGGAAGTTGAGGGGGAGAAGGAGGGTGGTGGTGGAGGTGGGAGTGGTGGTTCTTAGGGGCAGGAGAGCGTGCCATGGTGAAGCGGTAGTAGTAGTCAAGGGGCGGAACACGAGGAGGATTATGTGAGAGAGGTCGAGCGTTTAGTGTTTGGTCCTGTGTATGGTCTGGAAAGTGATGTGTCTCAATGGTTGTAGTTGAACAAGTCGTGGTAAGCTGGCGCTCGAGAAAACATGGACTCAGACAGTGAACAGTGCTAGGTTCGTGTAACTCAGAACAATCTTGTCTGATATCTTCTCCTTCAACAATGACTCCTCAGATATTGACCTCTCACCAGGCTACTTTCCTGCCGCAATGACTACTGTGCCACAATCTATGGAGTAATTCGGGAAGGGAACAAGAGATCGAAAGACTGAGCAACTCGGTGGAGGCAAACAATATTGGACTGTTGACACTCGCAGATCCAACACTTGAGTAGTCAGTGCAAATCAGAAGTGATATAAGCACAATCTCAGAATTGCCGTAGTCTCCATAAGAATGGCAGAAGTTAGAGCACCGAAAGGATGGTATTAACCGACTTCACTCAAGCATAGCCTCAGAAAAGTGGCTGATCGTTCGGCATTCGAAACAGCTGACACAAAGATGAAGCGTACAAAGGTGTGGTGAGGATGGCAAGTCTGGCCGGAAGTGCTCTTTGATACCTCATGCTCCGGAGGCCACAAAATGCGGAGCCTCGCACAGCCTTGAATCACTTCAATCAAAAACCACGAATTTATTGGGTGACTCATGAAGTCCATATATGATTCCCTGCTCGCGTTTTCTTTTTCTCTCGCGCATATCTCGTAGAGCCGTGTACAGCACCATGGCAGACAATCCCGAGAAATCTGCGCGAGAGCTCGAAAAAGAGCGGAAAAAGGCCGAAAAACTTGCCAAATTCAACGAAAAGAAAGCGAAGCAGCAAACTCCTGCCCCTACTGCTGCTGCGAAACCCAAAGAGAAGCCCAAAAAGACCAGCAACGTTGACGCATATGAACCCGAAAAGGTCGAAGCCGGACGATACGAGTGGTGGGAGGGCAATGGCTACTTCAAACCCCAGTTCACAAAGGATGGAAAGATCAAGCCGGAGGGTAAATTCGTTATACCCATACCTCCTCCCAACGTTACTGGCTCACTCCACATGGGTCATGCCTTGACCAATGCGCTACAAGATACGATGATACGGCATGCGCGGATGAGGGGGAAAACCACAGCATGGATCCCTGGTACTGACCATGCCGGTATTGCTACACAGGCTGTTGTGGAGAAGATGCTCATGAAGACAGAAGGCAAGACCAGACATGACTTGGGCAGAGAAGAGATGATCAAGCGGATTTGGACGTGGAAAGACAAATATCATGCCAACATTACCACACAACTGAAGAGAATGGGTGGATCAATGGATTGGTCGCGGGAAGCTTTTACTCTGGATGAGCCGCGTGCTGAAGCTGTCCAAAAAGTCTTCATACAACTACATGACCAAGGTCTCATATACCGTGATAACCGACTTGTGAGTTGGAGTTCGGCACTTAGCACAACCTTGTCAAATCTCGAGGTCGACAACAAGGAATTGCCTGGCAAACAGAAAATAAAAGTACCGGGTTACGACAAACTCATCGAGTTTGGTGTGCTCACGTACTTCAAGTATCCAATCAGTAAGGGCACGGAGGCGGACGAAGCAGCCAAAGCGAGCAATTACGAAGGTTACCAGTTCATCGAAGTTGCTACGACTCGTCCTGAAACTATGCTTGGTGATACAGCCGTTGCTGTTCACCCTACTGACGAGAGGTACAAAGAACTTGTGGGCAAATTGGCCGTCCACCCTTTCATTCCAGGTCGGAAAATTCTCATCATCGCCGACGAGGAGGTTGAGAAGGACTTTGGTACTGGTGCTGTGAAGATCACTCCCGCTCACGACCTGAACGATTTCAATAAGGGAAAGCGACATAATCTGGAGTTTATCAACATCCTTACTGATAACGGGTTGATGAACGAAAATGCAGGGCCGTTTGAAGGACACAAACGTTTCGATGTACGATATTCTATCATCGAGGAGCTCAAAAAGCTCAAGCTCTATGGAAAACAAGAAGACAATGCTATGACAATACCTATCTGCTCAAGGAGTGGTGATGTCGTGGAACCAGTGCTCAAACCACAATGGTGGATGCGGATGAATGATATGGCCAAAGACGCTGAGGAGGCCGTTACAAGTGGTCAAATCAAGATCAAGCCTGAAAACCAATCACGGCGATTCTGTCAATGGATGGACAATATCCAGGATTGGTGTCTATCTCGGCAGTTATGGTGGGGTCATCGATGTCCGGCGTACTTGATACAGATCGAAGGCCAGAACCCAGATTCGGCAGACGGCAACAACTGGGTATGTGCTGCGAGCGAGACTGAAGCGCGAGCAAAGGCAGAGCAGAAACACCCCGGTAAGAACTTCACATTAAGACAGGACGAGGATGTGTTGGACACGTGGTTTTCATCAGGCTTATGGCCGTTCTCTATACTAGGTTGGCCAAGTGAGACCCAAGAGATGCGTGAGCTGTATCCAACATCAATGCTCGAAACAGGCTGGGATATCTTGTTCTTCTGGGTAGCCCGTATGGTTATGTTTGGCTTGAAGGTGACCGGAAAGGTACCATTCACCGAAGTTTACTGCCATTCGCTCATTCGAGATTCTGAAGGTCGAAAAATGTCCAAATCGCTTGGTAATGTCGTCGATCCACTCGACATCATCCGAGGCATTACTCTAGAAGGTCTGCATCAAACTCTTTACGCGGGCAACCTAGCAGAGGCTGAGATTGAACGAGCTAAACAGTATCAGAAGAAAGCGTTTCCTAAAGGTATTGAAGAATGCGGTTCTGATGCTCTGCGATTCACGCTGGTCAACTATACTACAGGTGGTGGCGACATCTCTTTCGACATTCGTGAGATTGAAGCAAAGCGAAGGTTCTGTAACAAGATCTACCAAGCCACCAATTTCGTACTTGGCAAACTAGGAGAGGATTTCAAGCCAGCAGCTTCTTCCACAGCGAGCAAACCACGAACACTCGCCGAGAAGTGGATCCTGCATAGATTCAACGAGACCGCAAAGAAGGTTAATGATGCTATTGAAAGCCGCGAATTCTCTACATCAGCTGGAGAGCTATACCAGTATTGGTTTACGTCATTGTGTGACACGTTTATCGAAAACTCGAAATTCCTGCTGGCCGAGGACGCCGATGTCGCAATCAAAGAATCAACACAGCAGACATTATACACAGCACTGGAAGGTGGATTGTTGCTGTTACACCCACTCATGCCCTTCCTGACGGAACATCTCTGGCAAAAGCTACCTCGACGACCCAATGAGAAGGCTGATTCCATCATGATTGCACAGTATCCACTCTTTGAAGACGCACTAAATGCACCGGCCGAAGCAGAGCAATACGAGCTCATCATGGAGACAGCCAAGGGCATACGATCTCTTCTATCACAATTTGCGTTTAAAGAGCCTGGTGACTTGATCGTGCAAGCTTACTCCGACAGCGAATATAAGACGTTGTCTGCTGAGCAGCAGTCATTGCAGTCCCTAGGTGGCAAGTATTGTGGTTCTGTTGACGTGCAAGCCGCGAAAGCAGGATCTGCCGTGCCAGCTGGTTGTGCCGTGGAATCCATCAACGCCGAAGTAGCTGTCTATCTTAAGGTGACAGGACGGATTGACATCGAGGCGGAAGTCACGAGAATCAACAAAAACATAGAAGCTACAAAGGCAAGGATAGAGAAAAGTCAAGGTATCATGGCTGGGCCCGGGTTTTCGAAAGCGAGTCAGGACACAAAAGACAAGGAAATGGAAAAGCTGAAAGATGCCGAAGGAGAGGTGTCGAGATTAGACGCTGCATTGAAAGACATGGAGAGGCTGAAGCTCGAAAGTTCATGATTGTTGTATTAGTAGGCAAGCAAGAGCCAAGGCAACATTTGTATGCCCACCACTTCTAGCACAATTTCACATTGAATAACTGCCTTTCAACTCTACCTTCGTGGTACCACCACTTGCAACACTTACCACTTTGCTCTTAAATCACCGTAGGCAGAACCACCAGTATCGTCTCTACAGCTAACCAGGCCTCGGAGGCACTAAACCTCTATTTTTAGTCATTACGGCAGCCAAGAATCTAGCTTGTGGGGGTGGGGGCCATCCTGAGGAAAGCTTCCATCCACTGCTTTCAAGTTGTTGCACCCTATTGTCGGCAGGGCGAACACGTTTGCTGTTTATGCTGCATGATGGACAAACCGAGGTGTGCCATGATAGCGCAATCATACCAGGTGAACTGCTCATTGAGGGCACTCGAAGGATTATGACCTGCAGTCGTCTGTCCCGTCTGCGAGATGCTACTGCACGAGCAGGGGTTGGTGTCTTGCACAGCCAGCATCTCTCATGACGCCGACATACGGTTCATGAAAGTCCTGTCAACCTTTTCAGCTCGTTGGAGTTGCTAGCAAGACCTCGGATTTCTATTGATGAACACATCCAACAACTCGAGCGATAAGCACGTTGTCTCAACGACTATCTGGTGTAATGTCCCAAGATCATGCTGAATTTGCTAGCGGCTCCGATGTTGAGTTGGCCCAACTGCTCCGTGAGTCAGGCTTTCGCAAGAAAACTGTGGACGTTGAGCACAGCGCTGTCGTTACTCACGCAGATCCAACCTACAAGCATCGTTATAGCGGTGCGAATGAGCCGTTGCCTCCTCTACCTTCTTACATGTATGAGGTACACGCTGGTGGAGTCAAGTCTGACAAAAGGAACCGATGGAAATACAGCCGTCTGAAATCGAACAACCATACCGAAAACCCACACCGCGGCTGGCGCAAGACACTCACTGCGGCCTCGATAACCACTGGCATTGTATTCCTAATTAATCTTGTCTTCGCCATCGTTGTCATGATGACATGTAGCGTTGAAGATGCTGTGGGCACGATCTACAAGGGCGATTGCACTGTAGTTAGTCGTTGGGACACAGGTTTGCATCTGGTAATTAACGCTCTGGGTACACTGCTCCTAGGCGCCAGCAATTTCACCATGCAGTGTTTGAGCTCTCCCACGAGAAGCGAGGTGGATGCTGTTCACCAATGGCGGAAGTCCTTGACAATTGGGATTCCAAACGCAGGCAATTTGCGTCACATGCATTGGTGGAAAGGGGCCTTATGGATATTACTGGGTCTAAGCAGTCTACCCCTACATATGTTGTGAGTGCTTCACATGATCTGCAGGCCAAGAGAACGCGACGACTGACCTGAGCAGGTGGAATTCGACAATTTTCTCGACACGTGCGGCTAATTTGTTTGACTACCTCGTAGTGGATGCGAGCTTTCTGGAAGGTGCAAGCTATCTTGAGCCATGGACGGATTGCTCGTTTGCCGGCGTCGAGAGAACAACCTGTGCGGAGTTGTCGACAAAGATAAGGTCAATATTGGCCGGCTACGACGCGAAGAACTACACAGATATGACAGCGGCTCAATGTCTCGACAGCTACACGGTCAATTACCTGACTGCCCATCGCAATCTGATACTCGTCGCCGCGATTCAGGAAGGAGAGACAATGGGGTATCTCGGATATGGCGAAGCACCTTGGACGAATTCCTCTGTCATCAATATCGGTGTAAATCAGTCCATCTTGAATTTTATCATCGATGAGTTATATGCCCAGAAGCAGCAAGCAAAAGTGAATGGAACGTGGAACTTATATGACGATTCGGGTCTCTCTTTCAAAAACTATACTGTTGAGCGCTGTCTCAGCCAGACGAAGGATGTTGCTGCGCAGTGCGAACTTCAATTCGTCCCTGTCATACTGTACGTGGTTCTTATCAGCAACTTTGTCAAGCTAGCATGCATGTGTGCTGCAGTTAATTACCTCTGGAACCTTAAGGAGCCCATCCTGGCGACCGTAGGCGACGCTGTCGCATCATATTTGGAACAATCCGATATGACTACCGTGGGAAGGTGTCTCGTCGACTTCGAGACACACAAGAAAAGCGCTCAAGATTCTTTCCGCGTCTATAACCGAAAACGGGAAACACGGATTTATAGAGGCACGTCCCATGCTAGATGGTGGTGTTCGATGCTGCCATTGATCCTGCTACAGACACTAGCTTGGACATGGTGCTGGCTATATATCGTGAAGCTTTTGAGCTACGGGCGAGGCTCGTTCAACCAAGTGATGAAGAACTTCGGTAAGGTTGATAATCAGTCGCGGCTGACAATTGGATTAGCAGGTAGGTCTGGCAGCGGCTTGATAATCGACATTATTATGGCGAACACGGTCCAGCTCGCAGTTTCCGCAACTTACTTTCTGTACAACTCATTGTACACTGCACAGTATGCTGCGCTTGAATGGACCACCTTCATAACGGGTGCAAGGAAAGCTCTGCGAGTCACATATCCTCGAGGTCAGCAAAGATCAACGTTCTACCTGCAACTTCCTTATTATTACAGTGTACCACTTCTGGTTGCTGCGATAGTGATGCACTTTCTTGCGTCAGAGACGGTTTTCCTGGCTAGGCTGCAATACTATGACAGCAATGGCGCCCCTAGGAACGATCTCGGATGGATGAACGTTGGTCTATCTCTAAGTGGACTTCTGTCATCCTGTTGCGTTGGAACAGCATTGATCTTAATACAGATATTTCACGCATGGTTGCCGCTCATAGATAACCGCATACCAATTCACGGTAACTCTTCCGTGGTGATCAGCGCGATGTGTCATCCGCCAACAGAACACGAGCGAGAACATCATTCGATTGACAATAATGAATTAGGTAAATTAGCTACGCGACCGCTGATGTGGGGAGTAACGAGACAGCCGGAGCTGCGTTCAGATGGCAATGAAACGCTGCTTCTACCTGGTCACTGTGGTTTCACAGCCGATGTGGTTGAGCTACCCATTATCGGAAGTTCGTATTCCTAGAAGGATGAACATTGAATACCATTCGATGACTTGGCACGAAAACGAGGCAGGTTCAATGTTCGACTTACTCTGTACTCGGTGCCAGCCATCTCGGCGGGAGAAGAGGATTGGTGCCAGCATTATCTATCATCTGCGAGCAACGCAGGCTCCTACCTATGTACAATCGTCCTTCTTGTGGCCTAGGTCCTATTTTCAGGATCTAAGCACAAATGCTGATGTCTTCATGATAGCTATACTGAGGCAAGCCTCGAGCTTCGCTTACTGGTTCGGCAACACTCTACAATCGTGACCTTTGCGGTCCGGGATCATTGCGACCTATCAGACCAGCTTGCCAAGCAACACCCATGTCCATCGGCGCCAGTACTTTTCAGCCTTACACCATTTCCGATGGAACACGAGCTGAACTAGAATTCAAAGTGGGCGGAGCAGGTGTGCGGAGAAGATCCATGTCCCATACGTATCTACGTCGCCTTTGTGGCACTACACACCAACTATACCAGAATGGGATGTAGTCGACTCAGCCTACAAAAGAGAGTGACAATTAACGGTAGCTGTTTCTATTCCTTTCCCATCTCTGTATTCCACCACTAGTATGTGTCCAACAGCTGTTTATATTTAGACAGACTGTCGCCAGACTACAATGAACACTGGTCTTGACAGATTGGAAAATTTCCCGGAAGTCAAATACCCACTATTAGGGCACAGCCCACATCAAGATCGCCATCATGTGGCTCGTTGACACCACAACTCTATCGCTGGTAGACAAACGAAACACAACAGGAAAACACTATGCCATCTTATCCCATTGATGGCAAGAAGATGAAGTTACGTTTCAAGACGTGAAGCAAGGCCACTCGGCGCCCAAGCAGGGCTGGGATAAGATCTCGACGTTTTGTCGGATAGCGCGCGAGCATGAAAATGCCCACGCGTATGTGTGGGTGGACACGTCCTGTATTAACAAGGAGAATATGGCTGAGCTCTCTGAAGCAATCAATTCGATGTATGAGTGGTATTCAAAAGCAGCGGTCTGTTTTGCATATTTGTATGATGTCGACCCTGGTGCGGGAGCCAAGTCTTTTGGAGAGGCTGAATGGTTCTCTCGTGGCTGGACACTGCAGGAGCTTATTGGGCCAACTTCCATGGACTTTTACGACCAGAATTGAACGAAGATCGGAAGCAAGTTTGAACTTCTAGTAGAATTACATCAATGTACAGTTGTGCCGCGTGAAGTCTTGATTGACGGCACGAGGTCCAAAGACTGCTCGATTGCCCAACGTATGTCATGGGCTGCCAAAAGGACGACAGAACGTGTGGAAGATCGAGCTTGGAGCTTACTAGGTCTTCTGGGCATCAAGTCCATACAACCTTCATATGGCGCAGGAGAGCAAGCTTTCATGATTTTGCAAAAGGAGATCATCGCAGCAAGCAACGATTTCTCAATTTTCGCGTGGGAGCTGGACGCCGAAACAGCTTCTTCAGGACCATTTGCACGAAACCCCGACGCCTTCGTTAACTGTGCTGATGTAAAGAGAGCTATCTGCTCCGACAAGTTCAGCCTTGATCAACTCGGTCTTGAAATCAACTTGCCAGCTATACCGTATAGCATGGACATATATTCGTGTGCTCTACAAGCACACATTGGTACCTCTCAATGCACTATACTGTTACGAAGAGAATCGGAGACTGGCTATTATTTCCGTGTCAAGAGTCAGGGCGGTGCTAGCAGAGGCAGGACTAGCTCTTTGCGTGACTACAAGCAACGATCATTTTGTATGCCACTGGACGCACCGAAGACTATATCAACTCGATCTTATGGCTTCTTCTTACGTACCATAGAGCCTCCTGGGATGGACACAGCAAGAAAGCAGATTTTGTCTAGAGACCCAAAGACTGATAAAAACATTTTCAGAGATCGAGTGATGCTCCTTGAAGCGCTAGAGGCACCGCGGGCATAATATCTATTACACCTGTCAAAACCAGGAAAGGCTGGTCAAAGATACGTTGGATCATCCTTGGTTTCAATGATGAATTCGAACCGATGTGTCTCTTGGGTAACTCTAGCTATTGCGAGGCATCAAACGCTGACTTCAACGACGCCATTGAAGAAGGGCCGAGGTCGCGTCTCGGCAAATATTTCCTGGAATCAGACTGGATCAGTGGACCTGGGGGCGGTGCGCCAAGCATCGAAGCGGCGTGGCCAGCTAGGTTCTGCAAGTATCACATAATGGGACATGGGAAGAGCTTCAATATCGATCCACTGAACGTGCGGCTCTCTGTTATGCTCTTACCTGACTGTAATCCCTTGTCTACAGATACCTCACAGAAGATCTGGACAGTTGACATCACTTCGATCGCAAATTCATCGCCAGAGGCTGCTCACTGCGCCTCTGAGGCTCAGTATATCTTTCTCTGGCTGATATCGTTCTTCTCCGGGCTATGTGGCTGTTGCTGTTTTGTTAAAAAGGTACATGCTGAAAGGATGGAAACTCATGGGGACCATGAATGCTTTGCATGTGATTGCTGTCTGTACTAACATTTTCATAACGAGACGATGCGAACTACAGTGATTTCCTGTGTCAGAGCAGCTGATGGAAATTCAGAGTTGTGGTTATCAAGGATCTATGGCATTAAAATGTCACCACGTCGACTGATGATGGTCAAATATTAGGATTTCTGCTAAGATAACTATTCAAAGCATGGTGGTTGACTACAGTTGCTGTTCTGGGCTCGGAGATGACGCAGTGCCCTGCACCAAGCTTCGTAGCGTTTTTGTTATGCCTGCGACCGATATGGTCGAGTTCCGAGCCGAAGCACTCAGGTTCTTCTGAAAGTCCTACCGTGGTCACTTCTGGTACAGTAATGGTTCGGGCCAGCACGCTCGAATACCATATGATGTGTCTGTTCTCAAGACTCAATGTCGCAGTCTTGGCTTAGCAATCATTACTTACCACGCGAGGAATATCTTGATTACAAGAAATTCCTCCCTCCTTCACTACAATCCTTTTCCTACATGCTACTGTTACGGATGAAACTTCCGTCACGCCTCCGCAAGTACAAGCAAGATGGTTTACCCATTGAAGGTTATCGAGACCGCAGCTGTAGGGCAGGGAAACCGGAAGTGAAGGTAAGCTTACAAACCCGGCAGCTTTATCCCCAATGGCCTGGCCTCCAATTTCGAGGAGTGGGACAGTCTGAGGTGAACTGAAATACTTCAGCATGTGCCTATCCTTCTGATATGTGGATCATGCTTCTTGTCTCGCAGAGCGCACGGTCAAGTGCCGCACCGTGTTGGTATCCAGGAGCCCCAGTAGTTTCCACTCCGAAGTTCAGCATGATGGCAGTTCAGGAGCGGCTTGCACTAGCTCCTTAACAACAGGTTGAAGCACAAGTCAGGAGTAACGGTCACGTGATGGATTGAAAATGAGTATCATTGAAACCCCACCCAAGCCAGTTTCAATATCTACAGGACTCACTCGAGGCGACTGGCCTACAAACCATGGTCAAAGCAGACGAGAATTGTAGTGTTTCAACAATATCAGATCGTTCTCAGACCACACCGCATCGATGATCGGAGATGCTCATGAACGACCGGACTCGGAGTCGGGATATTTTATCCCCGACCGGAACCTCAGCTCCCCGAGCGTCCAACACATTCTTATTGAAGACACTCCCTCCCACAATTCATGTACAGTCTCATAGAAGTCCCCAATCCACAAAATCGATACCATGAGCGCAATCCAACAACTCACACCAGTAATAAAGCTCCTCGGCATCTCCAGCTGCTCCTTCCTAACCGGTAAGCTAGCTCATCACACAAGTCCAGCACCTCAAGTCTCACCATGCCATACATACATGACTAAACAAAGCCACAACACAGCATACATCACCTCCTTCTCCCTCGTCACCATCCCAGCCCTCCAAGCGGCCCCTATCTCAGCCACAAATCTCGCAAAACAATGGACCAAAGCCTTTGAACTGGGCATGGCGACCGCGCCTGCATTCGCAATCGCAAGTTCGTCCTGTTTCGCGTTTTTGGCTTATCAATGTACGCACACAGGCCGCCCATAACCTACTCACTACTCACTGCTAACTAACCGCAAACAGCACGAGGTATCAAAGGCACTCTACCATTCCCACCATCCGTATTATACACCGCAGCGGCACTCGTAGCCCCCTGCATCGTGCCATATACACGCCTCGTCATGTGGCGCGGCATCAAGGCTATATGTGCCCGTGCGAACGGGGATGCTAATGCGCCGAGTGAGGCGGAAACGAAAGCTTTGATTGAGAGGTGGAGTGCGCAGAATATGTGGCGTGCGTATATTACGGGGGTTGCTACGGTGCTGGGGACTGTTGCGATGTTGATGTGAGCTGTGTGGACTGATTGATGGGGATGTGTTGAATTGGAGGGGAGACTGGAGGGTTTTGCGATTGTGTGTTGGGTTCACGAAACGTGCCTTGGGTAGGTGGCGTATGGATAGCGGAATTCGGCTGTTGGAGCGTGGGTTTTGTTTAAGATTAATGAGTGATCGGTCTGTTCAGGTGGTCGTTTAATTGGCCCCCTTGACGAAGGCTAGGTTATATCGGGTGATACTGATAATAGGAATTTCCTACTTATGTTTGCCTGATATAGGCACGTCCGGTAATGGTGACACTTATCGATAGTGGCTCAGTTATTCACTGAGTGTCGTCTCTACGAGCCCAAAGCTCGGGACGATGCTTCATACATCAACCTTCCCTGCTCTTGCATCCAAGTTCCACAAGCACTCACTATGCCTTTGCACCCTAGCCGTGAGATCCTGCAGCATGCTAACACTAGAAAAATGGCATCCGCGAGCGTTGCGATCACGCTGTCTTCCGCCTTCGAGATCCCCAGCTTTCAGATACTGGCTCCTCACGAGCCTTGAAGTTGCTGTAACAAGTTCCAGCCTGTACACATTGATTGCCTTTTCTTGTCCAACCTTCTGCGGTCTTCATTCACATTGTGGCTCCTTGGCATCAACACCTATCGTCTGCGTAGCGTTGCGTCAATTACTCCAACTGATAAAACCAGGTGGAAGACAGTGGCGAGACGCTGTCGCGTATCTCGAACGCTAAGAAAGTTGGCCCCGTTGTTACCGATGCATTTGATACCGCGCTCGTATATCGCGTTACCTGGTCATGAAAGAATAATAGGGGTGGACGTTCATGAATACGTGGGTATAAGTGTAGTGGATGGACGTGAGGGGTTAGTGTGTAATGAGGATTGCTTGAGTCTGTGGTTCGAGGTCTATCTGATATGTAGATATGTATATGAAGTCCTCTGATCTGATGTTGAGTTTGGGTTGGGACAAGGGGTGCTATGGTATGGAAGATGGTGTGTGAGGTTTGGATGGGTTAGAGCGGTGCAGTTGTTAGGGAATGAGAAGGGAGGAGAGGAGGATGATAAGTCTTTCGAAGATGAGGACGAGAGAGAGACAGAATGGCGTGGGTGAGAGAGGGGATATACTGTAGTATAGTGGCTAAAGTAAGTACGTATATATAGAGTTTGCTAGCACAAAGCTTCTTGATCCGTGGTTACTCTCTCTGAATACTTGCTTGATCCTCCCGTGACTTGATTATAAATTCGTTTCGATTCGTTTCAAGAACCTTTGACTAGTTCTGTTTGTTATTCTTTCCAACTTCCGTGGTTACTATGTATATGGACCCAACCACCAGGACGGATTGAGTATCATGTGGATTGTAATTAAATGTCTATGCTTTAGTATGGCATCAAACTTCCGCCACCTGGAAGCGAGACTGTCTTGCCACCCCAAGCGGAATTAGCGGCAGCTGAGCTGCTGTACTCAATGTTGAATCCATTGCTGACAATGTTTGCGAGGGTACTGTCAGCATTGGTGAAGTTCAACAACTTCGTGGTAGCTGTCAGGGTCCAGTTGGAAGTCTTGTCCAAAGTGACACCAAAGGTTGCATCACCATATCCGTAGACTGCTGTACCAGTCCAACCAGAGTAGTCTGACAAGCTTAGACTGATAGATGAACCGTTGTATGCAACGATCGAACCAGACACAGCTGAATCTTGCACGCTGACTGTTGCTTCTGCGGGTGATAGCATGTTGTTGTCGGCGTACCCTGCAAAGTAATCGAAGTCTTGGGTGACCTGGGAGTAGTTGGCGACCACAAGAATGTCTGAAGCAGTGTTGTTGATCATAGAGGAGATGATGGATCCACTAGCGATGGTGTTGCCGAACCACAACGCGGGCATAGTCTTTCCGAGCACTGTAAGCTTGGAGTGATCGAAAGTGACGCTGGCTCCTTCTTCACGTGTGGCTGAGGAGAATAGAATAGTTCCAGCAAGCAGACCAGCTGTCACATCGCTGTTCTTGTAGATGGTGGTTTGTGGACCGTCGGAGAATGTTACTGGAGCGTTGGAAGCATGTCCAATAACGTTTGTCAAGTTGCACACACCGAGAGCATAGCATATAGCTGAACCAATGCCATCGGTGTGAGCAACCGAATTCATAACGTTAATGTAACCAGCTGGGTTATCGCCACTGAATGATGAACATCGATTACCACCGGAGTAGTGAACAACGTTGTTGGCGTTTATAGTTCCATTTCCTGATGCATACAATCCATGAGATACAGGACCAGAGCTGTACAGCCAAGCATTTTCCACATTGACAACCGTGCCGGTCCCGTAAGCATAGACGTTGGCGGCTCCATTGTGAGTGGTGACATTGACATTGGACAGCGAAGCAGTTGAAGCATTGGCTACATTGATAGCAGCATTGACACCTTGGTAGAAAGTTAGCGGGTTCGTGGTAGCATGCTCACCGAATACGAACCGAAGAAGCTTGCTTGTAGAAGATCAGAGGAATAGCCAAATTTGACTACTGTCGTATGATCGATCTCAACGTCTGCCTCGTTTGCAATGATGATAACACTGGTATCATTTGCGTCGACCGACAATGTCTGACGAGAAATGTTCAAGGACTTCCCGCTGTAGGTATATGCTGCTTCAAGTGGACTGAGCAGGTACATGATTGGGTTCACATTGTAATCTGCGAGAATGGCGTTGTCTGCCGCCCAATCTGAGGGTTTGATAACATCACTGGGATCAGTGACAGTGATAGTTCCCAACACAAGTGGTACGAATAATGAGGCTGCTACCTTCCACGACATGATGGTTTGTCTGGCTTCGAAATGCTTCTAAAAAGTCGAGTTCTGGGTCGTAGCCTTGCTTCCCAAGCCGATGTAGAATAACGAAGTACAGAGCCATGTTTCCAGGACTTCGTAGCGCGTTAAATAGACGATCTGCTCTTCGCGATGTCGGCAAGCGGCCATCTCTACCCTATGGGGCTTCCTGGTGCCATATTCGAAGGCTGGGGTGTGGTGGATCGGTTGTCCCATGCGAGGAGTACAACTTCGGCGATCGCGGGACAGTTAGTCGGTCGCATAGTTGGAATAGACTGCTGTCGGCGATGTTCCTGTGAACTTGGTTACGAGATAAACTCCCTCATTGAGTAAGTGTCGTAGAGACACTGCCAGTTAGTACAGTACTAGCTGCAGAGCTTACGTGGACAAACAAGCTGTACTTCAGTCCGGAAGGTGGGGGAGCACGGAAGGTGGGGAGGAAGTCCTCCTGCCAAGCAACACAAGCGGCGGTGAGGTACGTACCACCAGTACCAGCGCCAATCATTGCAACTGTAGCATGGGCTAGTTCTCCAGATGCGGTAAAAGTGCGGGCCAATTTGTAGCGAGCTGGTCCGAACCCTGCTGTGTTTTCGATACTGTACAAACAGGACGAGCTCGAGAAAGTTTTGCTAAGCTCAAGTATCGGAAAAGGTACCGAAGGACGCGTATGCAGTTGTTAGCTGGTTGATGGAGATTTGCGCCACGAGTAAAACAAATCGAATAGACATGAAAAGTTGTACTCCGTGCGCTGAGATAGAGCAGTTGATTTCGAAATATATTGTAGGTGCAGTAGCTTGAGGATCGACGAGCAATGCATGTACTGCTAGGCTTTAGTGTGAAGCCAACATTGAAGCTAGCAGTTTGGGTGGAAAGATACATCACAGTCTGGATATCATCGAGGTACAACCTACTGGCTTGTCCCTGAGGAACGTCTTGCACCTTGCTGGAAGACGGTTGCGCTTGACATGGTTTTGAGCATTCAAGCTGTGGCAGTCGTATCTGATCGTAATGAACATAGGACGTAGAATGCGAGCAAGTGATTGGTCTTCAGATGGCAATTCACATGTTCCTTTTGTAAAAGACGCTGGGTTCGCGGAGAACAGGATGGAGCAGCAACTGGAGAATCCGTACGTCTCGCAATCCGATATCACGGATTGGGCATCTCGATTCAAGTATAACTCTGGGTGTTACAGCCATGGCAGCTTGTTGTACTCCTTGCACGACCTTCGTTCTCATTTCTTCACTCTCATGGCGTATCAATGGTACCCTACCTTTTTCTGCTGAGCGGTTAAGGAAGCCATGATCGCGGTAACTCCGTTGAAGCTTCCACCTTGATCTAAAAGCCACAAACGTTTAAACTTACATGATTCGTCTGCATCTTGCATGAATATTGACTGGAATGACCTGTGTTGTTGAGCTTGAGCTTGAGCTTGAGCTTGAGCTTGAGGTTCCAGGAACGGAACGCCATCTGATCTCCGCAGCGGAATGTCTGGAACCGCGTTGATTCGTTGATTCGTGGTAAGCTAATCATGGACGATTGTACTACTGCGAGCACATCTGAAGAGGGAGCTTGTTTTGTTGCTTAGCCTGTGGTAATGTGGGCTGACTTGTATGAGCCGCGCGTTCGTGCTTCCCGAAAGTCAACGGCAGGATATCATGAATGCAACAAATGTTTGTGATCAATCGTTACCTCAAGAATTCATCGAATTGACTGGGGTGCTGCAGTGCAATCTCTGTTCCAAAGCAGTTGATTAGACCGAACTTGATACCACCCGCATAGTAGTGCATTAGGCAGCCAGTCAGTCAACACTACCACGATGGTATTCAGGTTAGTACATGTGTTATTTCGAACAATACTGAAAGTGAAGGATGGCCAGGATCGGATTCACCATCAAGAATTGTAGGACGACTGGAACGAGGTGCTAGGATGCCAAGCATGACTAGTACTCCTGCCTCAGGCATACATTGAGACGTCATGTGCAGCGCTGCTGTTGGTCCTCGACCCATACCCTGCCGTCGCGATCCAACACCATCAACATCACCTTAGCATGCCATAACCGCACCACACCACACCTCAAGATGCGCAGCACACTCATCGCAGCCCTGATCCTCACCCCAGCCGCCCTCGCATTCGTTCCACCCGGCTACAACCGCAACGTCCCGCCACCACTCGACGACTATCGCTCCGCCTATCGACAATTCAAACAATCTCAAGAAAGACATAGATCCATCGTCCAATCAATCGTCCCACCACCAATCAACGCCCTCAGCAACCAAGAGATCATGAATCCCGGACCCGTAATCCCAAGCACACCATCCGACAAAGACAACAATGCCGGTAGCGGTGGCTCAGACGGTTCTCAACTTACAATCGCCGACATCCTCCCCAGCCAAAGACAAATCAACATCTTCGCCGGTCTAACCCGCGACATCGAGAGTCTAACCGCGCGTCTCGAGAACGCAGGGCATAACACAACCCTCCTCGCGCCCCTCAACAGCGCAATGCAGAGTTTACCACGGAAACCATGGGAAGATCGACCCGGCGATACAACCGGCATATCCGCGGCAAAGGACGAGAGCAAAGCCGCTGAGAATTTGAGGCAGTTCGTGCTAGAACATGTCGTGCCTGTGTCGCCGTGGTTAGAGGGGAAAGAACATGCTACGCAGACACTGTGGGATCAGCAGACGGGTGTTCAGAGTGCGAGGAAAATTTGGTGGGAACGTCGGGGTGGAGGAGAAACAGGTGAGACGGAGCGGAAGGTGATTATGCCCGGTGAGGTTGTTGTCGTGGGTGTTGTAGGACGGGTTGGAAATGGTGAGATTTGGAGTTTGAAGGGTGTTGTCAATTATCAGTGATCAAATTTCTTCGTGAGGACATGGACGGTCGTTGCGCCGAAGATCCTAGTGTTTGATTCATTCTGGTTTCATCAAGGGGTGGAGTACTCTGTGGCTATGGCAGTTTTTGCAAGATGTTCATGAATTTACGACATGTAGAACGAATAACAGATATCATATTTTCTTCACAGCAATCTTGCCACTCGACATACAAACACGGCTCGATTGAAATACGACACCCTTAATCACGTTGTTGTTCCAGAATTGTTCAGAAGAGCACATTTCTTCCTACCATGTATTGACTCTTTCAATCCTCTTTCCTGCCGACCGTGATGGCCTCTCAGGAGTCTCACAACTTCTCAGGTACAGGGGAACATATTACCGCCGAAAGAAATGCAAACGCCCAAACTTTTTGACTCCAGCTCGCTTGCTAGCAAGGGGTATATCATACACAACTACTCCATGAACTGCGCGGGAAGTAGACTAGTCAGAATAGCCACACCAGCATTTCTCGTCAGCGTTGTTCTTGCTCTTGGTTTCTGCGTTGACCATTTCAGCCACTCCACAGCATGAAGTTCAGAACTCTTACTTCTTCTTCCCACCTTTACCTTTACCCCTCTCAATCTTCTTGACCTCGCTCTTCTCACTCCCAGGCGAAGCAACATCCATCGTTTCCACAACTCCATCCTCCTTCCCCTCCTCATCACCATCACTACCCAACAGGTTCTCCAAATACTTCGCCCCCTGCGCAAGATACTCATCCAACAACCCACTCTCCAACCACAATTTCCACTGACACCAGCCCCAACAAATCACCACCCCAACACATCCAATACAAGCGTTCACCACGATCCACAGGTCAGGTTTATCAGCCGGCGGCTCCGCAAACGCGAATAATAAATGCCAGAAGCCCATCAGGATATAGAACCACCAGTGCGTGATCTTCGTTACTGTAGCCAGTTCCTCCGGCGCCAGTGGTCGGCCAGGCACATTGGGCAAATCGGGGTCGTGGTAGCATGATGTTGAAAAGGGCGGGAGACCGAGGAGCCAGTTCCAGAGGAGCGATAACACGACGTAGGGGGTGCGGAGACCGTCGCGGCGGAGGAGCGGGTACATTGTCCAGACTGCGATTGCGTTGGCGAAGCCGATCCAGGCACGATATTCTTTGCTTAGGCCTTTGTTGCTGCCTAGGAGGAGCGTGAGTGGGAGGAGGGGTAGTAGGATGGATTTTTCGTGGACTTGGAAGCTGAAGAGGTAGAATGCGTAGGCGGTGCTGGCGAAGGCGTATGGGAGGAGAGAGGGGCGCGGCACGGCGAGGACGACGGACATTGTTGGGAGGATGGCGAGCAGTGTTGCGAAGAGAGAGAGGCGCGGGAGTGGGATAATGTCCTGGAGTTTATGGAGTTTGTAGAATGTGTGGACTGTGCACCAGAAGTTTGCGACTTTGTCTTCGAAGAGACCACGGGCGAATGGGAAGATACGGTGAATTGTTTGAGATATCTGCAGGATGATTGCACCTGTTGTGGTTGAGGGGTCGAGGGTGATTCGTCGTTCGGCGAGGAATGGTGGTGGAGGTCGATATGGTAGTTCGAAACCGCGGTGTAGGTCATAGAGTGTGCCTGCTATCAATGGTGCGAAAAGCGCTGCGAAGGCGAGAATTGTGATGATAGCGATCGCTATTAGTCGGTCGAGACGGATCTTTGGGGTTAAGCATGATCCAAGGAGGTATGCGAAGACTGCCGGTGCATAGTAGAGCGCCATTTGCTTGAAACCAAGTGCTGCAACAAAGAAGATGCACGCCCACAGTGGTCGACCAGCATAAATGCTTGACAAGCTTGCAACGACGAAACCGAGCATGACTGTATTGAACTGAAAGTGGCCATTGTCGATCAGCATCGTTGATGGCTGCATGAGAATGGCTACGAGGGCAATGTTTCTGGCTGTTGAACCCGTCTGTTGGTGTCTGCTGTAATGTCTAATGAAGATGATAAGGGCTGGAACATAGACTAAATATTCCGAGATAATGACCGTTGCGCGCATGAAGACTTTTAGCGATTGAGATTCATAGCCGCGAGAGCTGTATAGTGCGAACCAGTCCGGGTTAATGAGAGTTCCACTAGCTAAGTCAGCATGGTTACGACGGTTAGGGATAGTGCTCACATCTTTCCACATATCCAACTGTGGTAAGCTGTCAGGGGTGGATAATCTAGACCCCAATAAGGCAAATCATAGAAGTACCACATCGATACCGGCAAATGTTGTGTGATTTCCATCCAATGTCGCTGAGCCTCGTAGTCACCATGTAACGGCGGAGCATTGAAGCCAGAGTAATCCCATATACCTATCGACCATCGGAACAAGCCGACAAATATCAAGATTAGGGGTATAACAACCCATTGTGATACTGTGCCTCTGGCTGGCAGCAGAAATGCAGCGAGATTAAATTCTGGTTTGATGAAATCCGAGCCTGGCTCAATGTTGGCAATGTCTGACAAGGTGTTGCTTCTCACATTCTGCCTCTTCCTCTTTCGTGGTTTGTGGGGCGTCGATGCTGCTGACATGATCTGTGAATAATATTCAAGCAGTTTTGAGTCTGAGAGACGGGTTGTTTGGAAGCTCAGGACATTAAGCAATGGGATTCAGAGTTTCTACGAAACCTTTCAACTGATTTAGTGGGACGGTCCGATATTGGATCGCAGACCACAAGCTGTAGAGGCTGGTAGGTCAGGCATGGTTGATGTCTCGGGCTTTCGGTGTATGTTCAAGCAACACTCAAGAGCTTCAACGCAGCAAGGGAAGGTCAAGCGGAGTTAGTCCATAAGGGGAAGGTCTGCCGTAGGCAAATGAGATGGCTGGTACAGCCAAGACCGGGTCGAAGGCGGAGAAGTAGCTTATCTTATCGAGTAGCGTGGAAAATCCCAAGTTTCGTCGCAAAAATTTCGAGATCAAAAAGGCGCGACATATTTTCTGCTCTGCCTGTCTTCCTCTTTATTATACCAACTTCAATCTTACTTGCATCGTTTGCCAGTATCGATTGACTTATCTATCTCTTTGTGGGCTTGTTGAATCCGAGGGCTATCCTGAGGGTCATTTAGGCACAAATCGAGGAATAAGTACATCTATAGCACAGGTCTTCGCTTGTCTTTACCTGTCGCATTTCATCCTCACGTGGGTCACTGAGGGCTTTGTGGGTTGATCTAGTAAAAAACTGCGGGTTATTCTTTCAAAACTTCTTGTTCTTACAAGACTGTCGTGGGAACCGTGGGCTCGCCGCACATACCGTGGGTTGAGGGCTAGTACACAAGCTTCAACAGCAATCTTCTGTGGGTTCATCTGTACCTGAGGGATTATTATTCGGTAAGTCGCGCTTCCTCGTCTTTTGTTCTGTCTATTAACGTCTCCAGCAATGTCCAAGACAAAGTCGGCTACCAAGCCAATCAAAGACACCGTGTCCAAGGTCAAGGATGCAGTTGTAGGTAAGACTGCATCATCCACCAAGACGAAGAGCAAGGACGTGGCCAAACCAGTCGCTGCCAAAGAGGAGAAGAAGTCGAAGAAAGAGAAGAAGTCCAAGAAGGAGCCTACACCGGAGCCTGAATCAGACAGTGACGATGAGAGCGACGAGTCTGAAAGCGAGGTTGAGACGAAGAAGCCTGCTGTCGTTGGAAAAACCAATGGCGCAAAGAAGACCGCAGCCAAGGATGAGTCAAGTGATGAGAGCGACTCCGACGAGTCCGAGTCCGAGGAAGAGGAAGCACCTGCACCAAAGAGAGTAGCTGAGAAGAAGACCAACGGTGCCAAGGCCCCAGCAAAGAAGGCCGAGAGCAGCGATGAGTCCGACTCCTCCGACGATGATGCTGGAGCACCAACTGCTGTGCTCGATACTGCACTTCCTGTTGACAAAGCTGAAGAAGAATCATCTGAGGATGACAGTGACGCAAGCAGTGATGAGGAGGAAGCCGCCAAGCCAAAGACTGTTGGTGCCAAAGCTGCGACTACTGACGACTCCGACGATGATAGTGACGACAGTTCCGAAGATGAGGCTGAAGAGAAGAAACCAGCTGCCAAAGCTAACAAGCGCAAGGCTGAAGAAGAAGCTGAGCCTGCCGCCAAGAAAGCAAAGACCGAAGATGCCGACTCTGCTCAAAGCAAGAACCTCTTTGTCGGCAACCTTTCCTGGGGTGTTGATGAAGATTGGCTCCGTTCCACCTTTGAGGAGCATGGTGAGCTTACTGGTGTTCGAGTCATGACCGACAGAGCTACAGGTCGTAGCAAGGGTTTCGGATATGTTGAGTTCGCCAATGCAGAGGATGCCAAATCAGCATACGATGCAAAGAAGGGATTTGAGTTGGACGGACGAGAACTCAATGTCGATTATGCAAGTGTCAAGCCAGACAACGCCAACAAGGTCGACGACCGACGAAAGAGCTACGGTGATCAGCTTAGTGAGCCAACTCCCACACTCTTTGTCGGTAACTTGTCCTTCGACGTTGGTCAGGAGCAAGTGACTGAAGCTTTCACCCCCTACGGCACTGTCAAGGGTATTCGTCTGCCTACCGACCGAGAGACTGGCCAGCCAAAGGGCTATGGTTATGTTGAGTTCGATACTGTCGACGATGCTACTGCAGCTCTGGAGGCCATGCAAGGTGGTTACATTGGCAGCCGACCAGTCCGTCTCGATTACAGCACTGGCCGACCTCAAAACAACGACGGAGGCAGCGGCGGCCGAGGTGGTCGTGGTGGCTTCGGTGGCCGTGGCCGTGGTGGTGACCGAGGTCGCGGTGGGTTTGGTGATCGTGGAGGCCGTGGTGGTCGAGGTGGTTTCGGCGGCCGTGGTCGAGGAGGTGATCGAGGTCGTGGTGCTCCCCGTGGTGGTCGAGGATTCTCCACCAACCGTGGCGGCTTCGGCGACTTTTCTGGCACCAAGAAGTCCTTCGACTAAGCTAACAACAGTCTCGATTCTTCGAACAACACGACGAATGCACTTGCATAACGGCAAACCACGCACGATCACATGTTACTAATGTTACGGATCATGTTACGACATGAGATCCTGCTCGAGCACATGAAAACCTGATTGCATATGGTGGGACCAGGGGGCGTTTAATGATACCACATCTTTGCTGTGGATAATGCACAAATGAAAAGTCCTTTGAAACGCGATATGATTTCTCTTATGCTCTGTATGCTATTCACGTTCCTCGACTTTCGTAATCGATCATTGCTCATGTTCATGAACTAACCACTGCCGATGATCTACTATCTGTCTCGTCGTGGTCCCACCTACGCCGTCTTCACATTCCATCGACCGACACCCTGAACTAAACCTGGAGTATCCAACCTCGAACCTGTCTGTGCATCGACAGCCATGCCAATAATTACATACGTACTACGCAGCCCTTTGTACCTACGTCCACGGTCATCGATCTTGCAAGAAGGATCTCATATTAGTTCACTTATCGACATGCTTCACGAGTTTGAGCTACGATACTGATGCTATTACTTTTAGAGTGGTGTTCAGACCTGGACTACGGGTGTATTCAATGTACAACACCGAGTGCATACCCTACAGTACATGTATTTTGCAAAGTGTTGCCGATACACTGGTATGTCTTGAATAAGTTTGGCATCGGGGAGGGTTATGGATGGGTCGAATTGGACGCAAGAGATAAGGTAACAATATCCAGAAAAGCAACAGGGCACATTTCTCGACATGCTTGATTACCATTACCATCACCATCACCATCACCAAAACTTCAACCATAAATGACTCCATGAATACGCATTTCTAATGATTGTAGCACTGAGATTCGTTAGATGGATATCCTTGCGATCATTGTGATACCAGGACTGTGTGAATGGGTTCAGCTTTGACGTGTACAAGTACCAAGCAATGTGCCACGTTGAGGTTCTGGGCGTTGGGTACGTAGGTATATACAGTACATGGTGAGATAAATAAGTAGAATTGCCAAGCTTGGGCGAAAGGAAATAAAGCTCGAGATGTGGGATTTTCAACACTGTATACGGTACTGGCAGTGTCGTACTGTACACCTGCGTTATGTGTTGAACACAGATAGCCGGATCTTCGCAGCAAGTACATAGTTGACTTGGAATGTTACTTACAACCAAGAGAATGACCTACACACTGCTCATGCAACCCCAAGAGCTACCCTGCACCCTTCTGTACTTGACATAACCAATGTCATCGTCTGCTTCTCCACGCCGACAAGTTCTACCTTCTCGCCAGATGGCAAGCTCATGTTGGGAAACCTCTGCAGCAGCCTGACAAGTACATACGCTGCCTCTGTCATGCCGAAATCCATGCCCAAGCATATTCGCGGTCCGCCATTGAACGGCAAATAGCCCCATCTTGCATTGATGCTGTCTTCCTCCAGCGGCATCTTCTCTTCCCACCTCTCAGGCCTGAACAACTCGGCATCCATACCGTAGAAGTCAGGTCTGCGATGCATTGTGTACACGCTGTATGCCACTGCTGCACCTTTCGGTACAAAGACTGGTGATTGCAAATCTGGACCACCGCCTACGGGGAGGATGGTGTCTCTCACTGCTGTCCGCGTGTTGACTGGCACAGAGGGGTATAGTCGAAGTACTTCTTTGAGCACGTTTTGTAGGTATGGCATGTCTTTGAGTCGTGTTCGACTAATTCCTGTATCGTTGCCAAAAGCATCATCTATTTCGCGCTTCAGGTTGTCAAGCACTTTTGGGTGCCTGACCAACATGAAAAATGTCCAAGAAATCAGACATGCAGTGGTGTCCCTCCCTGCAACCAGGATGTTGATGATCTGGCTGCGTAAAACACGTCGGTCTGGACATGCTTTGGCTAGTGAATCGAGGAAAACATATTTGCCGGCACGTTCCTCCTTTCGATTAGCGGACAAGTTCCTGTCGATGATAGCATCGGCAAAAGAATGCACCGTATTGCAAGCATTTCGAAACTTCTTTCCGCCAATGAGCCAGTAGAGGTCCTGCAGTCTCATTCTTTTTGCCACATAGTCTTGTGCCACGTTAAAAGCACTGGCGAAGTCTGCTGCATCCTTAGCAGCAGAGTCGGTTAGCGAGCCGACAGACTCCCCGAACAAGAAGGCAGTCGTGACATCGAGAGTAAGTGCAAAGAAGTGCGGGTGCAAATCGACTATAGATGGTCCGGCTTCGAGGATGGTGAGAAGCGTATCTGTTGATTCTCGAAACACCTCACAATCCTCATACTGTCGGTGTGTGAATTGTGGACGTAGCAGCTCTCTTGATGTCTTCCAGGCCGAGCCGTCCTCTGTGAATATGCCTTGTCCGAAGAGAGGCGCCATGACTTCGGAGCGTAGGCCCAAATTCCAGTCGTCGAATTTACTGCTCAGGATTGCCTCGAGGTTGCGAGGCTCGATGGTGCCAAACGCTTGGGTCCCTAAGAACTTCTGCTCTAATGTGGTGCCCCACAACCTGAAATGAAAGAGAAAAAGCTCCATGAGTCGTGATTCAGCATCAGCTCTGAAGATTTGTTCAAGTCTGTCAACACCCCATGGCCGTTGGTTGATGAGACGCGGTGGCGATTTGCAACCACTTTTGGTGGTAATTTCCTTCAGAGCTCTTTCTCGTTGCCATGACCTTACGTAGACAACGATGATGAGGCCGCCGACCAAGAAAAGAATTTGAAAGCTCATGTCCGGCAAATTGTGTTGTTCGTGTTCGAACGTCGAAGTGAATCAGAGGGGCCGCCGGCATAATAGAGTAAACACAAGCATGGCGCCGGCCACCCTTCATTTGTCAAGTACTGGTAAGTCATTCTGTAACACACCTTACCACTGAATAACAGCATCACGAAAGAAGGAAGAATTTGACGCGGGGATCAGGGATAGATAGCCCGTACGCGCTCGCGCTAATCTAGTTTTTCGTGCAACAACCAATCATATCACACCAAATTAAGAGTGAAACGAAGGTACAGCACGAGCGCGTCACAAATGGGCAGGTAATCGCGACGGTCGTCACTCCCGTCTGTGAGCCAGTGCCAATTGTGTGAAACATGGCGATCTCCAAGTTCGTAAGTAGATTCAGCCGCCGACATGCGCTGCCATCATCTGCTGGGCTTGAAATGCCTGCTATAACGTCAAATTTGGATAGTGGCGCCTACCACCTATTGGCATGGATGCGCATGTCGATGATATTTCCTAACAAACTTGGAGGATAGTGGGAAATCTATCATGGAGGCTCTGGAGAGTGACTCCTCAACCAGCCAGGGAGAACACTCAAGCAGTGGATCACCATCTGAGGAAGATGTCAATACTCGTGGTCACCACTTCGGGCGGACAACAATTAATAGCGGCCAAGCTCATCTTGGAGATAGCTTTTATGTCACCAATAATATATACCCATCACCAGCTGTGTCTCACGAAAATCTAAGGTTACCAACTGCACCACACGGACGGCGCCCATCCTCATCCTCACGCTCACGCTCTCGAGAACGAAGGTCGAAATGGATGGTACCGAGACCATCGAGCTCCTACTTTACAGGTCGCCGCCTTCAGCTCGAACAGTTGAGGTCCAATTTACTGCCTCCTTCCTCCCAGGAAGTAGCAGGGCGCAAGGTAGTGGTTGTGCTCGGTCTAGGTGGATCTGGCAAGACTCAGTTTTGCCTCAAGTTTGCCGAACAATGTAAAGAAGAGTTCGTCCCCGCAAAACCTATTTTCAAATTAGTACTGACATAGTCGCAAGATATCGGGGAGTCTTCTGGATTGACGCGAGCACCCAGGAAACCGCAAACCTTGGATACTCCGAGCTCGGGAACCTCTTTGGGCGGGGAAACACTCCTGCTGCCGGAAGGTATTGGCTCTCGCAGCTCCGGAAACCATGGCTACTGATCCTTGACAATGCCGACAATGATGAATTCGACATCACAAATTTGTTCCCCTCTGGTCCTATGGGACACATCATCATAACCACCCGACGTCACAGCCTCGAGGAGTACGCGACCGCAGGCATTATTCGACTAGATAAGATGGATCCTGACGAGGCTGTCAACCTTTTACTAAGGTACGCCTATGCTGAACAAGATGATCAGAGGTACCAGCCTCAAACGAGAAGCATAGCTCGAAGTATCGCGGAGAAATTAGGCTATCTTGCCATTGCCCTGCACCAAGCGGGGGCCACCATTCGGTGCAAAATATGTACATTGGAGAAATACCTATCCTCCTATCGCGGCTATCGCCTACTGCCGCCTAATGTCATCAGCTCTTACAAAAACGATACCATCACAACATGGGAGGTCCCCTTTCAGCGTCTCGAAAATCGGGTAGATATGCCTTACCGGGATGCTGTGGCTATCTTCCATATACTGGCTTTCATGCATCATCAGCCTGTCCACGAATCTATCATTCAAGCATGCTGGTCGAAAAGAGCCGACAACATCAATTCAGTGGAAGGTCTGCCAGACATATTGCAGTGCTCCGCACTGAACATGGATCAGTCACAGGCGCGACTGCGTGTCGCCTTCAATATTCTCCACGAATACTCTATCATTGAGTTAGATCCGAACACAAGAACCTGCATTATACATCCTGTTATCCATGAGTGGGCCCGTCACCGGATAAAGGAGCAAGGAACAACTTTTTCTTGGCTTCGATGTACTTCGTTCGTTCTGGCTTGTGCAGGCTCTAACAGTCATTGCATTCCACATGAGTTCGCTTCAAATCTTCTTGTGTCGCACCTTGACAGCTTCCTTGGCTGCGTGGAATACTCCGAACCAAGTATGCTGCTGACCGCGGAAGGCACCATTCAAGCAGAACAACTCGCTTCGATCTATGAACGAACAGGCTACTGGGGCAAGTCTCTTAAAATTCTGGAAGCAGCAATTGACTATCGGACGAGGGTAAGAGGATCTCGACACGAGGACACTTTGCGAGTCAAAAGACAAGCATCCTTATGCCACTGGAACCTCTTTCAAATAGGTCACACCTTGGAGCTACAGCGTCAGATCTGGGAAGCACAATGGTGGTCACGAAAATCAATCTTCGAGTGGACACATCCACTGAGGCCTCAACATGTAGGATATGGCATTGCCCTGAGCGATTTGACACAATCACTTTGGCTTGCAGGAGACCTAACGCGATCAAAACAAGCTGGTGAGCGAGCGATGGGCATCCTAGAACAACGTCTTGGTGATGACGACCTCCGCACGGTGGATGCCATGTTCAATCTTGGCAGAACCTGCCGTCATCTTGGATCTCATGAGCAAGCATACAGATTGTTAATATTCGTGCTGAGAAAAAGGAAGTTAGTACTGGGTCTCGACCATCTGGACACTCTGATGGCAAGAAACGAGCTTGGGATGTGCCTCTATAGTATGAACCGGCACCTTGCTCTAGCTGAGCGAATGGTCGAGAACGTCCTAAAAGTGCGAGAACGGGTCTTGGGGGCGGAACACGCATATACAATGTGGTCCGTCAATGATCTCTCAAAGGTACTTTGTGCACGAGGTCGTTTCGACCAAGCCATACGGATACTAGAGGATATCATCCCAGCCGTGATTCGCACACTCGGCGAGCAACACGTTGGAATGCACATGACCAAGGGTAACCTTGCTCGAGCATACGCATACTGCCGCCGGTGGGATCAAACGGAACGAGTACTAAAAGAAATGCTGGCGGATGACCAGCTCGGACAAGCAGACCGACTTCCCTCCCAAATTGGACTAATCCGGATCCAGATAAAATCCGGCAAGCTGGCCGAGGCTGAGATGACGTCCAAAACCCTACTATCGGAACTCGTGCCAGCGAAGTCAAGACCTGGAGATGACAAAGCAGTAACAACTGTGGCCGGACTGCTCGCAGAGACCTTTCGTCGACATGGCGATCATGAGCAGTTGGACAGATTGCAGAGAACGTACCCGGATCTGGACAAGAAGGCCCTTGACCAGCCGTTCGAACTGACCTGAAGAGTCGATCTCGGATGCTCATATTCTGGAATACTATATCTTCCCATCACTTGTCAAACGCCAAGGCTCACCAAGCACAATCATCAGCAAGAAAACGACAGTTTACCTATTCATCAATGTAAACCTACCAAAATGTATTAATGTTTATCCAATTTAACACTCCGTTTCTCGGTGGTCGTCTGTATACCATTTTTTCATCATCCACGAGCAGTAGGGTGGTTTTATTCGCATGATCCTTGTTTAATTGATCAGCCATTCTTGCGATTATCCAGGTCATGTACATATATGCTGTCAGAATATCCATGAGACTAGATTTCTTGTCAAGACTATGCACGGCCACTTCACAGTGCACTCGCAGCCTCACGTTTAAGGAATCTCCGGAACAACAAATCCACGAGACCACTGATATTCATATCAAGGCTTTAGGGCATCGCCGTCTCGACAATCTCACCGTAGCGGAAAGAGTGGCACGGGCAGAAATGCCATCGAATATGTCAACTGGAGAATAGTGCATATGGCCTTCTCGGGATCGTTGACGCCAATATGCCGCTCGTCTATGGCAAGGGGAAGGAGCAGAGCTGGTCAGACCTTTGAAAGCGGTAGGTAACGTATTCTAAGCGGTAGTATTGTTACGTATATCGTGCCTTTCCAACAAAGTCGTACTTCCATCACAACCGACGATAGACACGCGATGACAAATAAAAATCCAGATATGGGCGCAAAAGGTCTACAGTACTGTACTGTACAGTAGGAATGAATCTCAGCTGCGCCGTGTACGACTCAACGAAGCGAGATGAAGTAGCGTGTAGACTAGTCTATAAGGCCGCCTTGGCATCCGATCCTTGGCGTAAGATGCCATTCGTCGACACTGATCGGAAGGTTTATTTGTTGACTGAATTTTGTGACTTGCAGCTGAAAGATTCATCTAGATCGCACTTTTGAGATCTAACGAGACACCGAAGCAAAAGGTCGCCAACACTACGCCAAATCCAGGTGTATCGGCCGCATGGTGGCTGAATTGAGCCATCGTGGTCAAAAACCATTACAGAAGTGGATTGCTCAAATGTGTCCACCCTGAGAAGGTGAGTGACTGACCGACCGACTGACTGATCCTACCCGCTACTGTAAAGGTCTGGTGAAGACAGTCCTTTGGCGTTACAACAGAGATGTTCTTCAGCTGCGCCCTCACTCTTTCGCCACGCGTGAACATGTATCCCGAGTCTGTTCGGCCAGTCTGAATTTGCCGAAGGCATCTAGGTGGACAGGAATATCGCCACGATCACGGGCCTTACTACAGATTGATCATGTGAAAGCTTCCAACAATTGCTGAGCGAATAAGCATTTTCTTTTGGGTTCCTTACCGAATCTTGAAATCTACGAACAGCAAATGTTCCCCATGTTTTGCTTTCGCCTAACGTGCGGCAACGATATCTCGGGCACTGCACATCCGACCTGATCACCTGCTACAAAACTCAAACCAAACAAATGTACGCTCAGCCCAGCCACGAACCCTTTTCGAAGCCGACGATCCGTGTCAAATTTGGTCGAAGCCAGAAGAAGTGCCTGATATGATCGGTGACGGCCAGCTCAACAGATATCACGGCTTCAGCCTGATCAGAGTTACCCTGGGTATCTTAGGTATATACATACTGTATTTACTCCTTTGACCCCCCTTCTCCATCACCATCCTCATGTATTGTAAGCCGTCAAGCGCTAGATTCAGGTGTAGCATAGTATAGTATAGTATAGTATAGTATAGTATAGTATAGTATAGTATAGTATAGTATTCCTAGTTTTTCTATGCCTGATCTATACGTACCGTACCTACGGTACCTCCTCTCTTACTTGTATGTATACCCACCTTACTGAAAAGTACGTAGTCATAAGCATACCTTAAGCAGGGGAGCTACAATACAGTGCAGTACAGTACGTATTCATGCACCATAATTTCCATTGTCTGTGTTGAATTTCTCCCTAAGAACAAAAGACCAGAATACTGTAGGTACTGTACGTAGTAGATACGTACTGTAGTCCTTTTTACTCTTGTATCACCTACACATACTAACTACAGTACACTAGCGCGATGTCTCGAGTACTACGTAGGTGCAGTACCTTGACCAGTTTACGGCTACCTACGTGCGTACACACCTACGTTACATACGGACGTACCGCTCCATGACGTTTCAACGGTTCTCTTTTTCAAAAGAGAACGGTGCTTGTCTGCAGTGCGTGCGAAGGAAAAGAAAGCAAGAAAGAATTGATGTTTAAGACTTAGGGGTATGGGCTAGCTAGGTAGCTGGTGTGGGTAGGTAGGATTGGGGAAAACGGAGATGAAGTAGGTCGGTGTTAAGTTAGTGCTAGGTATATAGGCACTAGTAGGTAAGCTGGTAAGCAAGTAAGCAAGTAGGTAAGCAAGTAAGCAAGTAGGTAAGCAAGTATATAAGTTAAGACGGGATGTGAAATTGAAACGTGAAAGATTGGTTGATTATCCTTAGATGGCCTAAAGTACGTGCGAGAGTGCATATGCATTCAGGCAGGGATGTGCACTGTCATACATACCTTACAAGTTATCTTCGTATAGTGGATCAAGGAAGGACATGCTACAGCCATCGATATTACTATATATTGCCTCGCGTCATCGCTTCATCATTACATTATTATAAATCAACATCTGAATCCCTCCTGTCCTCCACTCTCACTTATGCCTTCGCATTACATACACTACTCAAACCACATACATCATACTTTCCAAGCCACATCAGATCATCATAGGAGCAACCCTACTGCCCCCATCCGCAGTCGGAACACGATACAGAACATATGGTTTGACCCTTCGATCTGTGCCTGGGTAATAGGCCTTACTCCTCCACAACTGGTTCTCGATGAAGTAAAGCGTTTGATTGGATATCCACATTGAATCTATCACAAACAATTATCGTTAGTTACACAAACTTGAACCAGGAAATTTGAAATCGAAGGCCAATAATTTCACAAGGAAGGGGGAGACTTACCAGTCCATCCGATGCGCGGGTCACGGACGTAAGTAGTCACGGTCGAGTTGCGCGCGTTGTAGATATTGATTGCGTTCTGCTCTGCGTTGCCAGCGTAGATATACTGATTCGTGTCTTGCATTAGTCCGTCTGTCTGGCCTTTCTCGCCGAGAGATCGAACCGCCGCTTGAGCTGCGACTTCGCTTGTAGCAGAGCGGTCGAGAAGGTACTGGTTCGCGATACTGTAGAGGTGTCGACCGCCAGTTATGCTCCAGACGATTGTATCGCCGCCGTCCAAGAGGGCGATGCCATCGGCGCCAGTGGGATCAAAAGTGAAGGGCTGGGTTGGGTCAGGAAGGAAATAGACTTCTTCACCCCAGACAGAGGCGAGATGTTGTTTTTCAGCGCTGACGAAAGGAGTACCGTCGAGATGGCGCCAGGCTTCTTTGGTGCCGAGGTCGACTATTACAATGCCGTTGCGGCGTTGTTGGGAGGAGTCGGTTATGTAGGCTACTCCTTTGCCTGAGGCGGTTACGTTCGGGCGGAGATCGATGCGGACGTCGTTGATGTAGCTATCTGGGAAGGCGGCGGTGGTGGGGAGGACGATGGTTTCGTTGATGGTGTTTGTCGTCAGGTCAATGGCGACGAGCTTAGGACCACCGTAGGTTGCTGTGACTAGCGTACCATTGGGGGTTAGGGCTCGTCCTGTGTCAAGAACCCATAGGCGTTCCAGAGGGTCTATGGCAACCGACTGAACGCTGATGAAGTAGTTTTGGTAGTTCACACCAGTGGGTGGGTATGTTGTGTAATTAATGGCTCCTCCTGGAGGTGAGTTGATTTGTGCGTTGGGGTAAGGGGTTTCCGTGTTGTTGGTTGTTAGCTCTGCTACTTGATAAGCTGTGTTGTTTGCATCTAGACCTGAAGGATAACACGCAAAGAGTCGTCCTGTTTTGCTGACAGCAATGCCAGTCGGCATCTGGTCATTGAAGAGGTGAGTAATCTCTAGAGCTGGGCCACGCACACCAGGATCTTGTGCGATCTGCTGTGCCACTGCCAAGCTGCTCGACAGCAGCGCAATTAAAGTTGATTTCATCCTTTCTTGATCTTTCAGTATTGGACGAGCAGGTATAGTTGGCTAGAAGAGGCTCAGGAGGAAAGCTATAAACATAAGAGAAGCTTGACTATGCAAGGCCACGTCGGTTCGCAGTACATAGTGACCTCACCACCTTACCTTGCATGTTTGCAAGGCGCCATTCCATTGTTCGGAGATTTACACACCGGGCATGATAGCAACTACCGATGCTTCATGGTAGCTCCCGTGCAGATCCAAGGAGAGATCTCCCCCAAATGGGAAAATATTGGCTGGTAGCTGACGAAAGCACTCACACGCTAACAAGACCGTTGTTAGTGGTGATTGGACTGATACCTCCCTATTTGAGGCTGGCATGATTTGTTCCTGCAGACACCAGTACTCGTATGCATGTCGGGTGGAGGAAAAGAGGTCCGTAGTCGAGAGTGAGGTCACGACCCTCCTAGCCTGATCACGTGGTGGTTCCTTCTCTTTCACATCATTCACAAGTGTTTAGTTTGTATTGTACTTGATATCATCAATGGCACTAGTTTTACCTCACCGTGGACGCTAGCAATTACTTCAACAATGTTGCGTCCAAAGGACCACCCACGTGTGCTTCTGTCTCCCAGAGATACTTGCATACTTACGATCTTATGGGCTGATATGTTGTGCTTGTGTTGTCGAGTATCTATAACGGCGAACAGCAGCGACAGAGATACACAATACTGTGGGTGGTAGCAACGGCGAAAGAACAGTAGGATGATCGTTATTATGATTCTTTGGACAGCAACTACAATCCCCTTAGCTAACAGTACCACAAGAAGATCCTATCTGCTAGCCGCGTCGCCTCATGTGTTTTGTTGACTCCGCCTCGATCTCGAGCTCTTCACACTGCTAACCTGACTCACACTATCAC
>Ga0115846_100153_pt1 | contig 34236 bp, 26 predicted proteins | sample InSIn5gowninarea_2_FD_83860 | JGI IMG/M metagenome (GOLD analysis project Ga0115846, IMG submission 83860) | reverse complement strand
GATTGAAGAAGCCGGGAGTCTGACTAATTGCTTGAAACCTGTTGCACCCCATAACTTCAACACCGTCTTGCTTTGTTCTGGCAGTTGTTTCCTTCTGTCTTTGTCGCGCTTGCCACGCTTTTCGCATTTCAATGAATTCTGTAGCGTTTGTTTGTCAGTAATTATCCAAATGACTTGTAAGTATATCTTTGCCTATCTTGGCACCCAAGCACTAGTACTACACACCTTCCGGGTTGCGCTTCGAGCCATGTGATTGCCCCTTTATATGAGCATTTAAGTGATTTAATGTTCCATAAGCCTTTTCGCAACCCATCCAGACGCACTTGTATAGCCGCTCAATGTCCTCGTATCTTCGTCGAGGACGCCTCGGCTTTGAGCCAAGAGACAAGTCAGCCTATGAAAGATTAGCGAGGATACGAAAAGGGGCTCGCTTGAACATTAGATCACGTGATTAATTCTCTCTGTGGAGGCATAATGTGGTAACTTACTCGGCTAGGGAAGGTACTGCAGGATTCAAATGGAGACCATGATCCAATATATGGGCCCCAATTCACAGTCTGTGGATCGAAACTGCGACCTTCAGGCTCGCGATAAGGTAGCGGTCCATTTAGTGTTGTTGACTTGAGCGAACCTGTCGGCCAGCTACACTCCAAACCGTCTTGTCGCTGAGTCGGCAATGGGGCTGCGAGAAGGGGTCCCGGTGCTGTGTTGATATTGTTGTTGAAGACAGATCTTCCAAGAGAAGATCTGTTAAAGTGAAGAGACTCTGCGGTTGGCATAATGAAATGGTGATTCATGTCTAATGAGTGATATAGTGATGGATCCGATGATAAACGACGTTGAGGAGAATCTCAGGGCCCTTCAAAGATTTGAAGTTTGATGGTGGTATTTTTCTAGTTGTGGAAAGACGTTTGAGTTTATATGGGTACAGGAATCCTTATCTGCAGGTTCATTCATATTCACGTGGCAGAGCGCTTTCTCGACATTCTGCCTTACCCACGGTGTGCATTCTAGGTATCTAAGCAACGTGGCTGTACTCAACAAGGTAAGAACTCAGAATACTAGGAATAGCTACAGATCTGGTGGGTTTTCCGTCCCTCATTGTTGAATCCTGGTTAACATTTCACAGCCTGAACGCCCTCAGGACAGAGTTTCATGCAACGGAAACCGGATAACAGACTTCCAAGTGGAGGGTGAAATGGAGCAACTGCCAGATCCGGTCGAAGGTAAATCAGCCTCCGGTCTAAGCCTCGTTATTGTCCATGCAAAGACCCTTTTAATGACCGAATTCAAGTCTGTATATGTTTTACCTTGACCCGGAGCCTGTATGGTGGCTGATGCTTAGACAGGAGGGATTCTCTCGGGAAGGTAGGCTGGTGGAGAGACAAGACGACACCTCCAAATCTGGTACTTTTTACTTTCCATTGATGGCAAGGCAGATAGTCAGTTATGATCGCTAATGACTCCAGAAAATGCGGAATGCCTCTCTGCCTCTTCAATCTAAGAAGCTTTGTCTATCATTTCTAGCAATTAATCAAAATGTTCATAATTTGCAAGAGGCGGAAGACTAAATCGAGAAGCTTGTAAGAGTTGACATGTAATTAAGCTGTGTACTTGACCGGTTCTTCTAATCTGTGAGCTTGCTATGGACGAAAACCAGGTACAGCTGACGATTGACTCATATATGAAGTCACTTAATCCCGTTAAGGGCTGGCTATCCACATCTCCCCCAATCCAGTGCTGCAAAGTCAAACGTATGGATCGGGTGGTGGTGACTCTATACACTCTCTGCATGAAGTACAACCCCTGGACTACCGCTATGGCCGAAGGGAGTTGCCATTCTAGCCCTCGAACACTATGCTGCAGCTGAGGGCCGACATCAAGGCTGTGCTCTTCGACTATAAGAGAACCCTTCTCCCCCCAAACTTTCCTGCATTTCGAAATAATCGATCAAACCGCTCCGATAATGCCGTCAACCCGAGCGGCAGCTTCGATGGCTAAGACTGAACCTGGCGCAACGAAAGAGAACCCCATTGATCTCTCTTGCAATTCAGAGTTGTCGCGTCAGAAAGGGACCCATGGTAAGTCTTTTTTGGCCCTCATTCTGACCTTACTGACGGAAAGACAGACGATCCGATAGTACTTGAGGATGCCACCCCGTCAGCAAACTTACTGCAATTGGTGAAGCTCTTGAAATCGAGTCAGAAAATTGTTGTTGTGAGCGGATCAGGCATTTCTGAGAATGCAGGATGTAAGATCTTGTCGTAATCCTGTTCCTGTCAAATCCTGATCATATTTAGTTCCCGATTTCCGATGTTTACAAGAGCAGACTGATCTCGACTTTGCACTCCTTTCATCGCGCACGAAGAGAGCGAGGTTCTACTCTGCGATCAGCAGTCTTTTCAATCACCTGAAGGCGGATTCCACCCAACCAACGCCGTTCCATAGGGTGATGGAAGATCTCGCGAATGACCATCGGCTCCTGCACCACTACACAGATAATACCGACTGCCTCGAGCAGTCCCTTCCTAGGCTTCGGGCTAGTACTGTGCACCTCCAGGGTCGAATTGACCAGATGAGATGTACAAAGTGTAACTATACGTCCCAGTTTGAGCCTCTGCCGGTCTCCGGTGCTGGACTGCCCTCCTGTCCGGATTGCAAAAAGAATATCAAACATATCTCGAAGGGTCAACGCAAGCGCATAACTGGATTGATGAGGCCCAACATTCTCCTGTACAATGAGCCGGATCCGTACGAAAACATTGTCCGAGATTCGTTGTCACATGATATAGAGGAATACCCAGATCTCGTCCTAGTGGCTGGAATGAATACCGCATCCGAAAACATTCTGGGTCTGGTTCAAGGCGCTCGGAATCGAGGTGCTAAGACGTTCTGGGTTAACAAAGAGGAGCCGTCGTCCAAGCTCAAACCACTGTTCGACAATGTCTACCAAGGCGATTCTGATGCAATTGCGCGTCTTTACAACTTGAAACCACGTCCTCATCGCCTCACATATGATCGGCTGTGTAAAAACGATGACATACTTACCGATGTACTCGTGGATCATGTAAGATTTTGACGCTATTCACATATCATCAACGACTAATTTGCTATGTAGGTTCTCTACTGGACCACAGTTCGTAAAGCTTGCAAGTCGTATCACCCCCTCGATCTTGCCAACAACGACGTAATTTCCATCTTGAGCGACAATATAATACTACAGAGGGATATTCCGCGAGCAATGTCGCAGATTCTTGAGCTTCCCGGTTTAAAGCAATACTCAGAGAGCCTTCGATCCCCCAACGAGGTGAAGGACTTCCAACACCATATGAGGAAGTATCTCAACATCTATCTACCTGACTGTCCCTTTGAGATATCGAGTACTTACAGATACTCCGCATCGAACCCAGAAGCCTCAATTGTAGCACGGAAGCACATCAAGTGTGGTGAAGAGATCAAGTATCTCTGTGGGATTTCAGTGCCCTTACACGAAGAAGAACTAGCTCTGCTTTGTAAGGACGGCAGGGATTTCAGTATCGTGGAATCGAGCAGGAAAAAGACGGTTTCGCTTATGCTGGCACCTGCACGTTTCGTAAACCATAGGTGCGATTCCAATGCTCGGCTCGATCTTAAAGGCTCTGCTGGGGCGATAATTACTGCCATCAAGAACATTGAACCCGGTCATGAGATCACTGTGTTCTACGCTGACGACTACTTTGGAGACAACAATGAAGGCTGCCTTTGCGAAGAGTGCAAGCCAAGCTGTCATGACATCCAGCCTCAACAGAATCACGGTGCCAACACTATGCCGAATCGCAAAAGAGCCAGGGTTCAGACCTCAAAGAATTCCAGCAATCCTCGGAACGGACTATCGGCAAAGCGCGTGAAGAGAAATGATCAAGCTAAAGATCCTGTTCGTTCTGGATGCCTCTCCCCAGGATATCTGCGCCACCTTCAACTCTATAGATATCCGTGGCCGCAGACTCAGCCAAGTCATGGAGGCAATAAGATTCCGTTGTATGGTTAGATACCCCAATCTGCTCTGGGATTGGCCTTGTTCCTGTCCGATAGCCCACGGGCCGGCCACGGCTCTCTATGGCGAACTCTCAAGCCACTGCTGTCTCTTCCCGGCTCACGGATAGGTTGAGTTGGAAATGACTTTTGTTTCTGTAGTCACTCTAGGCACCATGCCTGAGTGAGGATAACAGTGGTCGCTGCAATTTGAGCAGAGTTGCAATGTTTTGTTGTTTTAATCCCTGCGTACATTCAAGAGCTGTACGTCCGTCAACATCCGTTGCAAAGACATCTGCACCCCTCTCTATGAGTAATGACACAACCTCGTAGTTGTCTTCTCCATCCTCAACAGCGGCATGAAGTACTGTCTTCTCTCTTGAGTCTGCCGCTTGTACGTCGGCGCCCCGGTCAAGTAGAAGTAGTACGGCTTCCGCTTGGCCGCATTGTGCTGCAAAATGGAGGGCTGTCTCCCCCTTCAAGGTGGTTGCTCCAACATCAGCTCCCAGGTCCAACAATTTTGATATGCAGGTCAAATTTCCGACACATGCTGCCCAGGAGAGCGGAGTCTCTCCTAGAGCGTTTTTCTCATTTATATCAACGTCAGTTTGAAGTAGTTTCTCTAATTCTTCGTACTGGTTGTTCGCGATAGCTGCAATTAATTTTATTACCCCCAAACCATGAAAATACTCATCGATGTTGCCAGTCATTGCTAACCCTTTATGGTTCGGGCGGGACAGAAATGGGACAGAAATATCAAAATTCGGTCGACATAGAATAAGATTAAGTGAGATGTTGATCGTGAAATTCGTATTGATGCAACATGTTTCTATAAATCATAAAACTTTACTAGACTTTAATCTTTTTGATTGATATGTATAAATGTCATCCGTCAGCATACAGAGAATTAAGTGGCTCGTGTCAGCACTTAAACCCTACCCGCCATTGTGAAAATCTATCTCATAGCGGAAACTGGCTCGGTCCAACCGCTCGTAATTTAAATTTACTGTACTTACACAATCTTCACTTCGTGCAGATGGCTCGCGAACATCGCCGGCAGGTATTGGTGACATCAGGTTCAGACAGACTTGACCAAATGCCGGGATATGTGTGGGCGCTGGCTAGCCTCTCACCCCCTTGTTTTAGAGATGAATACGTTCAGTCTCCATGGCAGACGACCTTTACACAGCCACCGAAAAGCGCATGATGCCCGGTGAAGGTGCCGCTAGTATAAAAGATGAGCAGCTACAGAATACGACCTGCAGGAAGGCGATATAGAGAGAACCTGGATGGTACACCGCTGCCAACTTAGCTGTTCATGGAAGCTGCGGGCAACGGTGCAGCAGGGTTCCCTGTTCTAACATCGCCGTGCGCGACTTACCGCCGCCAGGGCTTAGGCCACTGTTCCTCTCCTTGAAGAAGTTTTTTCGGGCTCCTCCTCAGCGCTATCATCGCCAGTGCATCCCAGGGCAAGGGATGCTACGTGGCTCTCATTATCGTTCGGCAATGCCGCTCCCCGACTTCAGCTAAGGGGACTTCAAAAGGTTACTGCCAGTATTCTGACCCTCGACGAGCGCAGTAGTCTTTGCCTCGTCCCGTCGTCCTGTCGGTCCATGAACAACAGGGGTGGCATGGAGCTCGAGTCGTCTGCAGTCACGGCGGCATCTAGGTAGGAGCGGGCCCGCGAGCTCTCTTCGGCAAGGTGGTGTACGAAACACAGATCTCCTGGAGAATTTCATAGATCTCCATGAATTAAATTTGTTTTTCTAGCTAAGGAAGATCCGAATTGAAGTAACATTGTGATTTTGAAAGTTGGGTGCCATGTTACAGTAACTTGCAATTTATTTATTCCTTTCTAACGACGTGTACTAAAGAGCTTCGCGAGGCAAATAGCGATGGGGATAGAGTGGAGCAATACTTGGAAGACGCAAGCTATGGTATGGGCATTCAGAAGTATGTGCTGCATTCCCTTGCTGCCGGACCATCAGGTAATTGGCAGAGCACTGCCAACAGAATTCATGACCACAGCGAGAGCCTGTTCATGTAGTGTTAGTCAACACCTCAACAGAAGAGTTTAAGGGGTCATACATGTCATATGGTCGCATCCATTGTTCTTTTGTATGCGAACTTCACAACCCGGACACTTCTTCGTTGTCGAATCAATGATTTTGAGAGTTTCATCCTCCTGATCTGCTGCTATACGTGCCGAAGAGGAGTCGAAGTCCGTACAAGTCATTCCAATATGCCACGGTCGCTTATGTGTAAAGCACGTGAGTTTATGACAGCTTGTGCATATCATTATTGGCTGATCGTGCCCTGTTTCATGAATTTGACCAGAATCACACCCAACGTGAGTGCATGGTTGAAAATTGGGTTGCGTCATCTCAATCGCACGTTTAGCAAGCAATATATCATATCTAACACCACAGAATTAACATAGTCAATAAAGGAATGGAAGTAATGTAACTTGTGAATATGTCATTTGTTGCCAATGAACGGATATTGTCGTACGTCAGCTCCTGTGGGCAAAGCGGACAACGGATATTTACAGGACCATTGGCTTCTAGGGTAGAAGATATCCATTTTTGTACACAAGTAACACATACTCGATTCAAGTGACCGCAGTATATTTCGAGTTTCCGATTGTAGAACGATGTTGAGTCTAGATTTTCTAGACATACTTTGCAGTCGTAACGCTGTAAAATATCATTTCGAGGGACAGAAACAGAGGACTGAATCCCTTCGGAATCACTGACAGGTGGTGTTGATTGAAGTTTCTGTTGTCGCCTTTGAAGACGCCTCCTTTTGGTTGGGGGTGTAGGATCACCGTCTGACTGGATGGATATTGACCGTTTGCGAGAAGGCATATCTTCCGCCGCGGAGTCCGGTCGACTAGTGTTCCGCTTATTACAACGAACGTCGCCACCGATCGTTCCAAGGTCTACAAATGGTCCATTTTCGCATATGTTCCTGCGCTTCGAAACTGTGACGCGATAATTCGGCAAGTTTTCCTCGGCAATTGAATAATCGTCCGGCGCGGCATCGTTGCTATCCGAATCGTCACTTTCAATATATATTGGATATTCAATTGCGTCGCCACTGAAACTGGCAACTGTTAGCTTATTCTGGCAGCATAGATGGAGACGTACCTCAATTCAATGCTGTTAATTTGGACAGTACATGGAGAGACCGACTGAACTAGCTTTCCGAAGACTACTTCGTCATTTACAGACAAAGGCGTCCATACTCTAGAGCCAAGGCTCTTTCCATTGACAGTGGTCCCATTAGTTGAGTCCAAGTCGCGAATAACAATTGACTATAAAAGAATTAGTTTCATTGAGCATGGCAGGCTCTACCTGACTTACATTTGTCTTCTTATTCACGGAAAACTCAGCATGATATTTGGACATCGCTGCACACCTAAACAAGGCGTTGTGTTTTGAAGTCAAGCTGGCATGTCTTCCAATTCGGACAGTACGTGACATTGGAGACAAACTTATGGTTCGCTGCGTAATCAACTCTTCCGAAGGTGGGTCAATGACCGTCAAGGAGATGGTTGCTGTATAGGATTCAGTAATGGTGTTTGACCATACTACGAATTGGAGAAGATATGCCAGATGGGTATATATCGCATCATGGCAATAAGACAATCACGGCGGATTTGGACGTACCTGCCGCTACGCTGGAATCTAACATGATGTTAAAAGTATGGCGACGTGTGACCAATGGAGTCTAGAGCAGTAAGAGTGCTGGTTGACGAAGGTTTGTAAAAGAAATGTCATATAAAGTAAGGGCAGTCGAGGCATCTTAAGGTTGGTTCCATGCCTGGTGGCAAATCTCATCCTCCAGAAGGTGTCATGCTCTGTCTGCCCTGCCGTCAATGGAAAGTGCGAAAACTCAAACACCGTGGTCTTGACCCTTGCACATATCTTGCCAAAGGTACCCCGCTGGCCCGATGCTAAGCCTTTCAGATAGAAATCAGCGCAGCACCAGCCACCATAGAGTTTCGAGACAAGGAGAGACTTACACAGATTAGGTCTCGCGGTGATTTAGAAGGGTCTTTGCATTAAACCACAACGTGGCTCAGCTCTCTCCATGTGGCAAAGCTTGCTAGAATTTAGCAGTGAGAAGCCTGGTCCATCAAATACGGCCTCCAAGTGTCAATGGGTCAGCCTCGAGCGCAGCAGTTTCTCCTCCAACTACCTATAGAACACGTAGTTGATACGGTACGCTTGACCGGGGTTCCAGCTTCCTTGAATATCTGACGCAGCTGATTGTCATAAGCCTCCATTCTAGTCAAGCATTGCTGTACCGCTTCTTTTATGGGCCACTTACCAATTCATTTCTCACTGCCTTTTTGAGTGTCCACCATCATAACTTCTATCCTGTTCAGTATTTGCATAGTCAAGCGCTGCACTAGATGTCGAACAAAATAGGAGTAAATATTGTTCACTTCTCCGTTGCGTACTGCAATGAAGTCTGGATTGGCTGTACTTCTTTCATCGTTCGGCATTTGGAGCTTGAATCCTAGAAGAATCGCAGCGACGACTGTGTCTATGCCGGAGCAGATCCGATGGGGTCCTTCTCGACAAGAAAGTGACACCGAGCATGTGGTTCTAGCCCTAATGACTCCCAAGCTCAACCTGCTTTCAATTCGATTATGTATCATCTAGACGAGATTACTAGCGCTGATGCTCAATCCACTATCCGTTTCACACACGGTGATCGAGATAGTAGATTTTGGCTGGATATTAATCTGGGAGTTATGTTCAGGTTCAGAACTTCTTTTCAAGTTGATCATCCCAGATATAGTTTCCAAATTCTCAATAACTTTATTTTCAATCTGATTGTTTATACACAAAAAAGTTACACAATCTAATTGTCCCGATTCAGCCTATCCATTTATCAGACAATTGGCTCTAAAGACCTATTGATCCTCACATTTTTCATAATTCTTCTATGCATTCTGCTCGCCTGAGAAACAAAGTCTTTGCTTTATCTTGCCGCCGAAGATATAGAAAATGATTGTAGTTTCTACGAATTCGAGCCCGAACCCATTGAATCCACATTGATAAAAAGCTCAGCTGTCTTGTCATACGTTGGATCGCCTGGCAAGCAAAAATCGCTGATGAATTTTTTGAACTCGAATGGCATTTTTTCTTGTTCGTGGATATTGTTGTGGGGAGTGACTATGTCTAAAACTCCTTCGCGTTCTTTACCCTGTTCTACGTTCGCCGTCGATGGTACAGAGTTGCCATTTTGCTGAGAGCTTTGTGCCTCCTGTTTGTGTGCATCTTCTTGGGAATACAAAACAGCGTCCGGCGGCGCAGTAAGGAGCTGTGCAGGTCTCGTAGTGGAGATTGTATCTGGGAGCTTAAATCGCTTTGTACACTCAGTCTCTATATGTCTGGAGAAATTTTAGCTTGAAATGGCTAAGGGTTGGACAGAAATAACCTTCGAAAGTAAAACTTTTGGTACCAACGTCGATTGCAATAAGTGCAATGGTATCCCCTGTTCACAAGAACACTTTGTTGGTGCCTTGGCAAAGGGACATCTCGAGATCGTCTAGAATGTGCTAGTGAAACTGAATCATCTCTTTGGCCATTGGACTCAAGGAATTCTTTACGGCTCTGAGGCCGTTTGCGTTGTCGGGAAAATACGGAGGAAATTGAAGGAAGTTTCTGAGAAGTCTCGTCCGTCAATTTTTGCTCTGCTAAAGGGTTCATTTTGCACAAATTCGATTTGACGCTGGCAAGATGAGGATTTGAAGTTGTGATGAGGAGTCCGTTATTCAGTTGTATAGTATCATGTGAAGTCCGATAATTTGACAGATTCCCAATCTTGATTCTTTGGCCATATGCGGGAATTGTGTTGGCCCACTCGGTCATAGGCAGCATGCGGCTCGATCTGAGCAAGACAGATATTGGTGGTGGACTCCATAGAAATCTCTCCGCATGGGTTTTTGTTGATAATTTTGAACTCATTGTCGCATGGTAAGCTTCATTCGCAATGCCTGAATTAGAAGTAAGATAATGGTGGACTTTTCTATAGTTCATTTCGCTAGGGAGTGTCATAACTTGCGCTGTAGTTGGCTTCAGCAGTTGTCCGATCGAGATTATGAAAGAAGGAATGGTTTCCCTTTATAAATCCCAGAAAGCCAGCTTCAATCGGCATGATTTCTGAGTCGAATTATGCCGTTCTTCCATGGCAAGGCTCCCTCAGGTTCTCTGACTGTTGTGAGCAAATCAGGCTTTCACTGTAAAGCAGAATATGAGAAAACGGCAGGTCCGAATGCATATTCCCTGAACAAGGGCTCTCCCTGGCTGATACTGAAGCCATAGCCTCCAATCTCATTCTCCCCTAGCAGCATGGTGGCTATCCTTCAGCTGTCTAGAAGGGATTCTAACTTTCGAGATTTGTTATAACGTGGCTTTGCTAGCAGTAAGTATGCCTTCTGCTAGTAGCTGAGACCTCAGCCTCCTTCCGTCCCTGAAAATCTCGGCCATAAGCTCGGAATTTACTCTTCTGAGGGCCTACCGAGGGCGTATTATCTGAAGGAAACATGGCAGTGGAGGTATTTAAGGTTGATTTAGGGTTAAGTTCGCTTAAAGGCAAATTGCATCTTCAATAGTTGATATTGACCGCAAGGTAAGCACCATATCCTGTCTGTCTTGCTGTCATAGAAAGTGCCAAATCTAAGACCTCGTATTCTCTCGATGCTTGAGCAGATCTTCCCGATAGTTCCCTGATAGCCAGATGTCAGCCATTTCAAAGAAAATATATGCAGAATTAGCCATCAGAGAGTTCCGAGACAAGGGGAGACTGGCACGGACTTGGCCATGGTGATTTAGAATGGTGTGCATGAAGTAGAACGAGGCTCAGATCAGTGACTGATATGCTTTAACCTGAGTTTAGATCTTGCTCCAGTCTTAATTCCAGTCTGTCATATGATATGATTTCGTTGCATGAAGTTCTCTGCCATGGGTTGAAGTTGTGGCGATGCTTGCCAGGATTTGGCAATGAAAGACCCAAAGCCCATGAGGTCTATGACTGTCCATAACCCAGTTGCCCCAAATGCTTCAATATGAAGGTTGTCGAGCCACGGCAACTTGTCTTGCATGAATAACACCATTCTTAAAGCAGTCTTGATACCGGACAGCGCCTTGCTGCTGCGGCAAGGCCTATTACGACTCAATAAGTGTAATGAACGGTAGAGAAGTGGAGTATCGCAGATAATGGCTCCATGGCGAGAAAGTTATAAGTTCAGTTCAACTCTTCAGATGTGTCGACTTAATCATCCGCCAGTTCCATTTTTCTTCAGCACCGCACTGATATCCCACAGCTCTTCGGTTTAGAACTTTCTTCAATTAAAACGTCCAACTCTCTGTTGCTCACTTGTTTAGAATGAACAATCGCAACGAAATTGTCGATGGGGAATCGTCAGATGAGACTGAGTGCGATATGGCATGCGAGACGCAACCAGGAGAAGTAAGACTCAAATGATAATTGAATGTATTTTATCCTGTGCTGATGTCAATGCAGCAGAAGCGCCACAGAGTAGACAGTTCTGATATTGAGAACCATACGCCTCAACACACCGAGAATGAAAGTTCTGAAGATGACGATTCGGACGACGATTACCCCAAAGCAAACGATAACGCCACCACACCACGCCTATCAAAACGACAAAAGCTATCCGAATTCAGTCCCACTGTTAATTCCGCGAATTCCTCGGTGCAGTTCGAGTCCAATTACGACGATTTCTTCTTTCTTCAATGCAGCAAGAAAACACATCCATTGTCCCGGCGTGCTCTCAAGATGGATATGGACAGCTTTTTCAGGTTCTGCAGCGCTCATTTTGAAGTTTCTCGCGAGATCATATCACTCAAATTTAAGACCTCTGGTGGGACAAAATGCACCGCGTACAGAAACGGCACGGATGGGCAATGGCAGTGTATGCTTGATTTCTTTGATCGGGATGATGCGTCATGGATTGAGGTCTTCATTGGTGATGACGAAAATGACGAAATCGATCTGAGGACATGGTATGAGCTGCTAAATCCTAGCGAAATAAGCGAAGTAAATATAATCCAAAACCCTTAATTCTTATTACGCTGGTCGACCACTAACTTGCTGAAGGAATTCAAGGGACTTGCGGTCGAACTCCGCAGATGCTATGGGAATTCTGATAAAGACGTCGGTCGCGTGCTAAAGAAGATAGAGATACTGGTAGAAGTTGGGCGAGAATGTATGCTACAAGACTAGATTTTAAGGGTACATACTGTAGCCGTTCGTGTTAGATAAATAAAAGTGAGATCCTGATTAACCAGCTTTTATTTTGCTTTTGTTAAGTTATGCTTGTTTGATATCACCCATTTTGTCGCCAATCATGATTTTGGGGTTACGCTTTGTCAAATATAGTGCTTGAAGGAGCTTAGGACGGTGGATGAAGTAATCAAATTCTTAGGAAACTCTAGTACCTAACTTAAGTGTTTAGGAATAATTTTGTTGTGCTGACCAAGCATTATAGAGCTCAATAAGCTTCGCTCGGCTAAAAAGGGGGTGGATCTTGTTGCCTGAGATCTGGGGTTACATGCGCGGCCGGGATAAACCATATACCGTCACCCTCCCTTCCTCACTGTCACCGTTGTTACTTCCTTAACACTTGTCATCATTCGACCTCGACATTTGTTCACTTTCGGCATCCCCTCTTATCTTCGCGATAATAGAGTAAATCGCACTCAGCTTCAAAAACTTCTTGACGCATTTATTTTATATATCATGGATCGTATGTGAACAGTATGGTTGCTTCCTAAAAATTCTGCTCTCTGACGTATGTAAGATCTTGGGAGTATAAAGAAGATGATTCCATCTAAAACTTAAGAGCAAAGCCTGGAAAAGCACTAGCGCGAGCGAATAACTTCACAGTACTTCTACTTCACACAAATATAATATGATCTTGTAAGAATTATTTAATTTCCTTTTATAATTTTTAAAAAACCTAAACATAGCGCTATTTTCTGAATAATCCCTTTCTACAATTTTGTTAAAGACTTGTTGGGTGAGGCAATCGGGCCAAAAGATTGACCCGGACCAGAACTTGCTGACGAGTATATTAGAATTGTTCTAGGGAGCAGGATGGGTTTGGACTTACCCCGGACGTTACTCCGACTGCTGTTTTGTCCGTTCGATGGCCAAATACCATTTTTCGCTAGTTCAGTCCGGTTGTGAATCTCGCGATACCACCTTGGCATGCCATGATAGAGAACCAATTCCACTTGTGGATCCGCATCTAGCGGCATGACTTGAAGATATTTGCAACCTACCCGACTAGAGGCGCAAACACCAGGATGAATCCATTGACAACAGTAACCCTTCTCACTTCTGACCGAAGAAGTCATTGAAGCAGCCACAATTCTATCGATTTGAGCCTACGTGTATTAGCATACATACGGGATTGGAGAAGGCGATCCTTACTTGTATATTGTTCTGAGAGCATGTCGGCGTAAGAGGTGGTCGGCTATAATGGTTTCGAAACTGAGATGGTGGGAGGACAGGAAAGTGCAAGATGTGTCCCTCAATGGTGGATGGAGCCACAGAGGTGGCTAGATGCTTGAGACCGTTCGGATTTGTTGTTGGCAGGATGTACCTTGGTTGAGTAACATCTGAACCTTGATTGTTGGAAACATCACTTTTGTGGCCCCTTGGAAGCTCCGCGCCATTTTGTGCACCATATGGAGAGGAGTATCGATTGCCGTTGTTTAGAGGTCCAGCTCGCTCGTTGCAGTTATTTCCGCCCTTAAAGCCACGGCCTTTGCTCCAGGAAGACCAATTATCAAAAACATCATAATGCCCTGTTCCAGAGATGCTCTCTTTGGATACTGTGTCTCCTTCAAAAGGTTCGGAAAAGAATGTTTCAATGTCGTCAAGGAGTTTATCCAGGTAGGGATGGATATTCCAAGCTCCGGGTGTAGCCATGGTGTTCATTAGATTTGAGAAGGCTTTGAGGGATGATCTCAATCCGTGAGAGTGACTCTGGCGGGAGCCGTGAACATTTATACACAATTGCAGACCATCATTGGTCTATCTCTGATTATCCGTCCAAAACCCCGATGCTTCAGTGGAACACTGCCCACTCAGACTTTCATGCAAATTATCACTGCCTCTCCTGTTCAAGGCAGACTGCTGGACCTGTCCATATAATTTGTAATAACTCGCATGGATATATGACTTACGCATAGGACCGATAGCAAAGCCACATTTGAGATCACCGGGAGAGGCAAGATTGATCATGGATCCAAGCCTCGAACGACTGAAAAATCCGTGGCTTTCATGCAAAGGGGGCCTTGCCTCTCGGATCGAACTCTCCTTCTAGTCTAAGCAGGTGGCGCAGGCAAGGAACATACGGCATCATGATGGATCAGGAGTGCAATTCATGCATGATGTTGGATATGAGGGCACAGAGCATGTCCGACTGTCATAAATTGACCGTCCTCCCAGCTTAGCACCTCTATCAATTCCAGAATCTTAGATTTACTTCCATCTACTCCTCCCAGCATTATCAACGCACCGCTATTGGCATTTATCCTCCAAATGTCTTCACTAAACCCAACTGAAGTCTTAGCAATATCAGCTCTCTTGGATCTACGAGACTCTGATCACGCTGTCGACTTTAACGTGCTGTCCGATTTGCCTATCGACTCTATTGGCAAACTCGGCAGCTTCGATACCCAACCAATCGACACCAGTTTCTTCTTTTTAAATAACAACTCCAAAGAAAAGTTTATCGCGCCAGAAGGGGATTCATTACCTCTGTACCACTTTGCAGAAGCAGAAAGCGACGTTTCCATGGAAGATTGTGGATCCTCCTCAACCGAATCGGAATCCTGGGCAGAATATCTCGCCGAAATTTCAGAAGAAAGTCTTTCGCCAGTTCAGGTATCAGAGGATGGATTTTTTTACGAAGGAGATGAGGAAATTTCCGGAATGGGTTATGATGAAGCTTCTAACAGTCTTTGGAAAGATTGGACTCCGAGCTCCATGCTAGACTATGACCTGGAAAAGGCACAATCGAATACTTGGATCAACGAGCCACTCCTGGATGCTATTCTCTCAGAGACTTCATCAGAGTCAGGTATGGATTTGTTGGAATGGAGCATAATAAATAACACATTTCCTGACGAAAAGGTTAGTAGACCAAATGGTTATTTGACCGGAGAAATGCTAATGTTTCTCAACAGCCGAAGAAACGACAAAATATGCGCGGGAGAAAATCAAGCAAGAGTGTTAAGGCCAGGCACCAGCCAGCCAGAGTAGGAGTCACCAAGATTTTGCATCACAACCAGAGAGATTGTCTGCCTCAAAAGATAATCAAGCTCAGAATTGGACAGAAGCTTGTTGATTTGGTGAACCAATGGTCAGAGGGAAATGTGGAAGGGAATTTTTGAAGTTACGATATCATTTAAAACAAAATTTATTGGTGTTATCAACCAGCCAACAACAGTGCCGCAATTTAGACTTGCAATTTTAGAGTATCAGCCACGCATGCCCTTCTTGGTTGATTTAGTCATCTGAGTCTATCAGAAATCAAGTGTTAAATGACTCGAATCACGAGCAAGCGGAACTCACCCTCGGTGGGTTTGCACTTAGGACAGCATTAACAAGATCGGCTTTATGCAAGAGCGCTCTGAAAGGGTACTGTGGTTTCACCTACTCTCCGAATACCAGCACGTCCGCATGTGATTTCACGCAGAGTGCAGTTCTATCGTTGGAGTAATAGTTTTAGTTGATTGAAGAGCTATGGAAAGTGTGGAGGAGGTATACCTCCCAGACGGAGGCGAGCTCGGTCACATGACCGAGCTAGTCTCCATTGGGAAACTGATACCAACAGGTACATTTGTCTGCTATAAATAGGAATTGTTGATGTGACGGCATTCTGGGATTGGAGCACTCAGTGGAATCCCACAGCATCATGACTTTTCTCCGAAACTTCAAACTACATTTCTTACGTTCAGTCAGTATTTTCTTGGATTTATTCTAGTACATAACAACATATCGGACATGTTCAGCTACGCTACGCATTCTAATCTCCACCAATAGTTCTCCGCTCTCAGAATTTTCGTCCTTCAGTTCCTCCTCTATATCATTTGGCTCAACAAGTATGCTATGCGACCGTTCAGCTCTTTTTATTACTTCTTCGGAGACCGAATCAGTAAACTTGTGCGTTTTGAGTATAAATTCGGCTCCTTGATATGAGGATACTTGTTGAGGTTGGCAAATTCCTCAGTGAAAGATCTCAGGGTTGTGTCTTTAAACAAGATGGCTTTCTATCGCTCCGCTCGTGGCTTGAGTACGGCGTTTTAGAATAGGAGATTGGGACGTGCTGGAGGGAGGGTGTGGTGATGGTAGGGTAGTCGGTGCTCAAACGCTGGAGCTGGCTTTAAGCTTATTGAGTGTGATGTTGGAAATTGTGATGCTGCAGAAGTCTTTGTCGGCGATGGCGCAGATTGAAATGTTTTCCCCTTGGTTTCGTGACCTTCCGTCACTGTACTTGGTATGTCCGTAGAAGAGTCAATAGCCGCATATTTATTTTGTCTCCAAATGATTTGCTTTAAGATTGCTTTAATCCTAAATAAAGTTCAGCGTGATGGAGTATTGAATTAGCAAGAAATCGTACCTTTCACTTATTTGGGTACTCAAGTTCTGCCGGCTCCAAAACATTTCTCTTTTACTTTCATAGAATGTTCCAGCAACTTCCGACAAGGCCTCTTGGGTTTCTCTGTCTTTCCAAAAAATCAACGTCGATCCTTTTCTCCCGTCAGAAGTTTTATATGCCCTTCGCCACCTGTGGAGATGATAAAAGAATTGCTTTTTCGACTTTTTGTTTGTGTTATCCAACCGAAGCTCTTCATAGAGTTTGTTGATACTGGGTATTGTGCAATCAGCATTTGGAAGTAGGAACGTTGACTGTTGCATTTTCACAGTAGAGATAGATTAATGTAGATGTACTTAGCATACGATGTGATTGTCCTTCTCAAATATATAGTCAAACCACAAGACGCTTGGACTTGAGTCCATGGAATACGCCTGCATAACAGAAAGATTGAACAAGGTTCCAAGCCACGCCACTCAGACGAGAGTACAAGGAGCAAACACAGAGAGCTGGTAGATTGACGAGGCGCAGCTCCAAGGGAAAAGTGCATAACAAAGGAATCAACGCGGGAGGCAGATAAACATAGCACAGATCAAGGGAGCGTACTATGTTATGTGGTGGCGAAGCGGATAGAAGACAGAGGCATAATCTGCCTCCAAGCATGGGGAAAGCAGACTGAGCATACACGTATCTCGCCTCGACCAAGAAAGGCATAACAGTGCCAGGGACTTATACTTAAAGCAGACAAAAGTGCAGAGGGTGTATGATTGTGTGGAGATGCAAAGGAAAACATTGGCACACTGTCTAGATTCAAGTAGAATGTACTTGTAGTGAGCCCTTGTAGCTTGTCGTGTTGTAACAAATCGTGGATGGGCAACGTGTGGAGATTCAGTCGAGGTGTGTTCCATGACGGACTTAGATACCCCCTTTCCCACTGTCAAATCTTGTCCGCATCTTTACTTTGGCATCCTTTTGCGGTAGATGAGCACCACTTGTAGGAATCCTTCCCAGTTGGTCCCAGTCCGGATTGCTGTTCACAGGATCTATGTCCCAGAAGTGTATCAAGTAGCTAGCCACCAGAAGGATTTCTAATCTAGCAAAGCCTCTCCCCTTACACTCACCTTTGCCATCACTAAATACGTACATTTCTCCATATTCGGACCTGTTGTTTCCTGTAGGTTAATCTCCATCAAGAAACCGAAAGGGACCAAAATTCTGTGTATTAGAAAAATGCCTTTCGTCTGTTTGATGTGCACCGTGATGAATGCAAACAAAATCCCCTTCTTTAGCGCATAGCGTTGCCGTTGACTCGGGCAGCTCCGATCTACTGGAACCTCGGTGATAATACAATCCTCCTTGGCTAGTTTGAAAGAGAAGGTATGAGCTTCGAGCCGAGGGTTTCCAGATAAGTGGCAGGAGACGACAGTCCTTAAGTAGTGCCGGGACATCGAATTGAAGTTGACTTCCATCTTCTGTCTGCTCATACGGACATAGTCCCTGATCTCTCTACGTATCCCTTCGAGAAGATCTCCGTGTTGAAATATATATCAAACCAACCAAAAAAGCCACAGGTGCCGAATTAACATTTGCGGCCCAGAGAAGGGCTGTATTTACGCTAGCGCAGGGAGCAATAGTGATACCTGCGCTGGTCCAATATACTGGCCGTAAATCTTTCCAATCCTTATCCAAATCCAGATAGCATTTTACGAGATCTAACCGTTACAAAATCCGCAGCATCATGCCAGAGTAGTGCTATCTGTCCCTTGATCAGCCGTCTTAAGTGAAAGAGTGACGTGCCCCAGCTATTTGGCCGAAAACTTGCTGGCCGGTACGAACCTTGATTCTCCTTGCTTAACTAATAAATTTCCTTCCTCGACATACCATCGTACAGTACCAAGTACGTAGTCATATATTTGATCAAATTACGAATTTGATGATTTATAACAATGCTTTCTATATCGCAGATGTTCGTGGATGAATGTTGGATTAAGGTTCGGGCCCTGCGCAAGGGCCAAACAACAATATATTGAAAGACCAGACCAGTAACTCAAACATTGTGCAAACTTATGAAGAACGAAGGAAAGCAACCTTAGCCACTGTTGATGTTTCCAACCGTCATCCAAAGTAGCGGTTGCATAATGGAAGTTGAAGGTCACATATACTAGCATTAACTCGGCAATTAGTCAAATAGCCTCCGACTCGACCTAATTTTCCTGGGACTTCTGTTCGAATTTAGAAGCTCTTTTTGACCTAATCATACTTCCCGCACTGGCGCTTGCGAATTCATAGTTCAAAACTTTTACTTAGTTTGACGAGGGAACAGGATTTTGGTCTCTCGTCCCCGGAAAATATTTGTTCCGCCGTAGAGACCGTGAGTAGCACTTTACGCTAATACTAATTTGGCGACACCCCCGAACTCGGGAAAGGTCTATCGTGGAACCACATGCCAACCTCTCTGGCGCTCCATTTTTTTCATCCGCTAACAGGGCAAGGTCATCATATCGTCACGTTCCCATGTCCTGACGTACCCATGTCCTCACGTCCTCATGTCCCTCATGTCCGCACATCGAACGAGTTCCACTTAAAGGTCATCAAGTCGGCACCAAAATCCAAGGCTCGTTTACGCATGCACTTACAAGGAATGCCAGGATAAGTATTTCGCACCCAAATTTCACTGGCTACCGTACTGCAAATCTGACAGCTCTACAACACCTCCAAGCTCACCTCCACAACTGCCGCAGCCATAGTAACTTGGTTTCTGATCACTAAGGATCGATTACTGTAACAGAACTCAGAATCGTCGACTTATTGTAGATTCTCACGCAGTGCGGCTTCCGTCGGCCATCAATATCTGTTTCCGTCCTCGATCTCCTAGGTCCGCGCAATTAATCATGAAAAGCTCCAGCCAAGTCAGATTCACTCTTGCTAATTTGATTGACCAAATCTCATACCCAACCCAATCAAGACAGCTCCCCATCAAATGGACTCGAGTCTACAGCCAGAATAATTCTTCCGACGCCAGGCTCGTAGTCCAGCTCTGCCGAGGGGTAAACCATCCACTTCTACCGCAACCTTATTGTGTCCTGAGCCACCTTTGACAGAACGCTTGTTTACTTGATCGACCGACACCCTCTCCTTGGCCTTCCATCACCCCGTTATTTGAGTTACTGAATGAATGCGACGAGGAGAAGGGACATTTCCGGGACGCCGATAGTTTGAGTTAGCGCAATTGTTGTCGCTCGCTGTATTGCTGTGGTTAACGCTGAGAAATGACGTGGATGTAGGCAATTCTATCCATTCTTTCTTTTACGCAGGACACCTCGTTTCGTATTACAGCCTCGCGTTACTTTCACTCCAACGCTAGAATAACCCCGACTTCTACAAAAAACCGTTCCACTACAAGATCACAATCTTGCAGCAGATATGTGGGATAAAGGGAATATGTAGATCAACAGAGGTTCTCTTCGTTGCGTGCATGCACGCTGGCCAATAAACTGATTCTTTATAACTCTGTCCTTCCATAATTTGTCCTAAACTCAAATACTTCTAAAGGCAACATCACCTTACTCTACTGTGGTCGTATTCTTCGCTTGAAACGAATTGCTATCTTAACAGGCCATATTGTGAAAGGCCGCACTATGTCATATATGCCGCAAAAACCAAGCAATAAACAGTTGCCGCATGCATCGCATGGCCAGCATGATGACCGTGTCTTCTCATCAAGTGAGTCGAGACAGTCGAGACACTGGTTACAAAAGTGATATCCTGGAATGTCGTTCTCTTTGAATATGGGCTCGGGAGGATCTGTTGGAGGGGGCGGCTGTAGCACAGTTGAACGGGGCGGCTGTTGCATAGCGGGTGGAGTGGTTGATTGTTGAAAATACGATGGAAGTTCTTGAGTCTTCTATCTTCGTTAGACAAGAACACGAACGTAAATATATACTCACCATTTTGGATTTTGGGGTGTGTACTGAAGCTGATAGATAGCGATGTTTGAACAACCACTACGTTGCTGGTTCGTCAAGTTATATATTGACGGACCGGAACAAAAACATGCAAAACTGCCTTGCCGCAGCATTAACTACCAAAATGCTTTGTCCTCGTCACTGCCTTGGTGGCCAATCCGTCAGCTTATGCGATGATCTCGTTTTGAGCTTCAAACATTTCCAGAAGCTCAGCCACTACACGGATAACCTCTACCTTCTGCAGAGCGCCCAGCTATGTCGGTACGATACAGCAGGCCGGTGCTGCGGCGAATCCTAAAATCGCGCAGCAGGTCAGTTAATAACTGAATTTGGCTAGCATACTCCGAGAGATTCAAACCCCCTATGGCAATACCACTCAACTAACTCCCTACGAGGTGTATCTCCTCGCTGATAGCAGATTGCATGCGTGTAATTCGGTCACCAAATCCAGGTTCGCGGGAATCTTTACATAATAGAGAGAATGTCCATACCCGATCATATTCATCTTTTCTGAATAGACAGGTACCTAGCAATTGAGTGCGCAATCTCCTCGCATAACCTGTATTTGGGCTCCCCATGGATAAAATCCGAGAAGAAGTCCGCAAAATAAATTCGTGTGGGCTCGACAAGCCAAAATCCTTCTTCACCAATAACTGGAGAGATAGCACCATGTGGAGAGATAGCAGCATCTAAGCGGACACCAATTTCAAGACTCGCCCAATGTTCCCTCCAGTCATCCCTCCTACGAAGATACTCGAACCGTCTCAGAAAATAATCTTCCAAGCCTTTCCGTGTCAGGTGCTCGCAATTGATGTCATTGAACGTTCTGTCGTCTACCAGCTGTACATGCATCGTTCTGTCGTCTGCCAGCTCTACATGCATGTCCGCTCCATCCTTCGTCCGCCAGGTGGTATGTGCGATACATACAATCTTCCCCTTTCGACCCCGTAATCCTTTAGGGTCAGGTTCTGTTACAATGAACGCTCGGAACTCGCCAAACCTTTCAATGGTATCAACGAACTCTTGGTGAAACCACAAGGGCCTATTGGCCATGCACTTCATTGGCATGGTCGGGTTGACGGAGCAAGTCAGATCACCACGCTGGCCCTTCGTTTTGACCAGTACGTGAGCTCTTCCACAGCTGTCTTGCCTCTTATGCACGGTTTTTTCTTCTGTTGGAAGACAGCAGACTCCCCCTGGATAGCAGGTCCTCGGGCGGTATTGCTTCCTCTTGATGGCATCCTCGTCTAGTGCTCGAATGTCTTGAATCTTCCCTCGGGCTTGCAATGCTTCTGCGTAGCTTGGTATGCAGCGTATAGAGGCACCATGGTACGCTCGCAAGCGCTCTAAGCGCATGTAGAACTGGCACATCTCGTCCTCAACCCAGGATTCTTCCTCAGTCCAATGTAGCAGGATTACCGTGGTTAGTGCCTGGCCATTTGCGTCGCGGAACATGGAGTTCATGACCTTGGTCTCGTCCTGTTCCACGAATGCCTTCCAAAACTTGCGCCAGGCGCGAACATCCACTTTGCAGTTGCTGATATGCTTTAGAATTTGCATAGTAACAACTCCTTGGTGAACATCGGGCTGTTCGTTACCCTTGGTATTGACAACAAACTGATTACCTAGCTCTTTTTTTATTTTCTCCAAATCTCCGCGGTCAAGCCATGGGAGTTTGCTTGGGAGCTCCTCCACCGTAAAGCGGAAGGGAATGACTAAGGTCCTCATCCAATCTATCTTGCTGCCGCAAGGGTTGAGTGGGGTCCAAATCAATTGAACCGGGGGCGGGTCGTTATCAACTATGCCATTCTCCGAATTCAACGATGGTTCTATGGCAGATGACGGCAATTCTTTGCGCTCAAAGAGAGGACACCATGTATGTCCTCTAAAATATATTAGTAGACTCAAGATACAGATTAGAATGTGTACAGACTTTATTGATTCTCGCTCTTTCCTAGGACGTATTTTCACACCACGTGAGTTTGGACAAATTGGACCATGTTTACGTATGTTTGATGCCTTGATACCCACGGCGGGGCAAAATACGCAGTGCCTGGCGCAACTCCCATAGTCCACTTCAACATTTTGATTCGGAATATTAGCAAGGTCCTGCGGGTGACAAGGACAGACTGCATATCGTTTGCTGGGAAGTTGCTGGCACGTGACTGGATCAGTGTCTGGAGCCATTGAAGGAGCGTTCGCTGGAGTATTTGATGAAACATTTGCTGAAGTCGTTTCCGGAATCATTGCTAGAACGTTTCTTGATCCATTCTTGGAAAGTTTGCTGGAATGTTGCTGAAAAACTGCTGGAGCTACTGTTGGAGCTGATTCTGGAGCTGTTTCTGGAGCCGTTTCTGGAGCCGTTTCTGGAGCCGTTTCTGGAACGTTGCTGGAGCCATTGCAGTGGCGTTTGCTGCGGCGTTGACTTGGAAATGTACTGGATTCATCGATGGGGCGTTTGCTGGTACGCTGTTGGAGCATTGCTGGAGCAATTGTTGGAGCTATTGCTGAAGCTGTTGCTCGAATCATTCTGGAGCTGTTTCTGGAACGTGCTAGACTTAAAATCGTTGGCACGGTGACGAAGCACGTGAGGCATCCCACTTGAAATTTCTTTTACGTCGATCATTTTTCCGCACGATGATTGGCCCTGCAGGAACCGTCGCTGCTTGCAATTCAATTGAACTAGTTTGGCTTTCGGATACTAATCGAGACCCATCTACGAAAGCCCTTGGAGCAGGACCGTATCCAAACACAAACCCAAGCTATTACATTGTGTACCGAAGGCTGCGAAGCGGCGGCATGTTTCTGGGACATCTGAACAACCTCATCGCTGCCCTCTAGACAGGTAGGGAAAAACATATTTGAAGATGCTACTACTAAATGGGGCGTCTCCGTTGTTTTGATCAGCACCGGCATTGCCTCAATCAAGCAAACCTGCGCTACCCGTTAGCTCACCTAAGCATCAGGAATACCTCCCCAACGACGATGATACACCGATTTACAAATGGATATAGACGTGAGGTTAACGGTATATGATCATACGTCAGATGTGAAACAGATATAAATGCCAGGAAGGACAGACATGACAGAATATATCTTCGGGTAAGAAGGTGGTGGTATCGAACTCAACAACTATGTGAGCTACCCTTAAGATTATTCTAGACTTCCTGAACGTGGGATTTGACGCTGACACAATATTTAGTGGACAAAGTTTGACGATGGCACTGCCATCAAGGTCTTCCCTTCGATGAGAGACCAAAATTCTGGTTCCTGCCGCAGTTTCTTAAATTTATCGCCCGAAGTAGCAGTGGCAAAAAGGCAGTGTATCAGGTCAAATTGAGTTCCATGTGGTTATAATGTGAAGTTATGTTTACATGTATCGTAATTCCGCCACCGCCACGCTCACACTACGACCAAGATCTCCATCCCCAACTGACTCCACCTCTCAAAGAATCTTTAATCCTCTACTATGTAGTCACGGGTGCAAATAGGTCTGAGTCTGATGCGATACCATAGAATAAAGCGCAACACGAAGTAAATCTCCGCTTCTAAGTGACCCTCCAGCCTTTGCCATTCCAGAATACGTGGCTATGACGAAGAGGTGTGGGGCTAACCGCCGCGATGGACCGTCTTCACCCCCCCGCCATTCGCGCGGATGGATGGTCTCGCAAACTTCTCTCCTAGCTCATGCAATCGCATGCCATCGCACATCACAGGGCTTCTGAAAACAATTAGAAAAGCCCGAACCGCTTCTTGCCATTTGAAACCCCTTCATGAGGGCCCGGATTATGTGGTTCTGACCGCTTGCGTTTTCGGACGGCAGACTCTGATTGATTGATTGAGTCCATGCTGGTGCCCATGATCTTCTCTAAGTCTCTCCGCCACTCAGTCATTATCGCTTCCGGCGCAATGTCGTCTGCGGTACGTTTGTCGCCTTTTGCCCCGAGAAAGCCCTCAGGATCTTTAGCTAACTCTGCCGCGTTGCGAAGGAGGAGGTAGGGTGAGTGGAGAGACTCTTTTTGCTTTGGTACGTCGCGCTCAACACTATACCCCTCTACCGTAGTAGTCTGTGCTTTTTTCTTCCCTTTGCTTGCCCATTTGGCCCATCTGGGAAAGGGCAAACCCATCATTTCCACCCAAAACGAGAGTAGTTGGTGGTAAACGTTGTGCCACCTGAGATCTTTAGAGTCAATCCCAATGATCAGATCTTGAACTTTTCCACTCGATCTCAGCCTTGAAGGCTCCCGAATAACGGCAAGTAGCCACTGCGGATCCCCATCGTCATCCTCGAGTACAGGGAAGGCGACAAACTCATAATCCAAGATTTTTTCATCCTGAGTCCACCTTCTGGCTGATTCGAAATTCATCTCGTCGCCGTTGTTATGAAGATCTGTGTAACACTGAGGACTTACGAAGTAAACCTTTTCGGTCGCTAGGAGTCCGAGACGCCAGTGGACCAGTTCGCGAGGCATAATGACTTCAGGGCGAAGCAGTTTGTATAAGTTCTCGCAAACCGTCTTGTACTTGGCTTCGATGTATGTTCTTTTTGCTCCCGGTTGCAACCCAGGTCGTGCGTTTTCATCGTTGAGAAATATCTGTGGAATCTTGAGGAAGTTCTCAACAAACTCAATGACTTGCAGGCCGGAGCTATGCAAGTGTGTCTCCGCTGGTACGTTGAGAGTTACAGTCCCTCCTTTGGCAATAAATTCTAGACTCTGCTGTGCTTGAGCAACGGCAGAGAGGAAAGTCTGCAAGCGTTCCTGGATATTCGAAATTTCTGGTAAATCGTCTGAGTCAGGTGTGGTGGGATGAAATATGTGGAATACACGGGGAACCTCGGTCACGCCGTTTTCAAGCAGTCTTCCATGTTCATGAATTATGGCAACAGCCCAAATGACGCGGTCGTCCATAGTAGTGGGGATAGGGATCACAGCGGACGCGTAGTCGAAGAACCCGTCCGGTACCGAAATCGTGGCAAGATCTACATTCTGCTTTTCGCTTCTTACCAGAGCCGGCCAAACGGATGTGTCCAGCATGCAAATATCGTTCTTAAGGGCGTCGACTTTCAAGTCGCCGAACTCAGCGTCAACGATCATATCGTTCACCTCGTCGTCATCGCTTCGGAGGATCATGAACTCCGGAGCACCAATTTTCCCGGACGGCACACCACCCACAGCAGGGTAAGTGAAATAACTCGACTGCTCCGCCTTCTCCGAATTCACCGATTCCAAGGCTGGGTCTGGCCGTGATGGAGATTGCTGCTGAGTTCTGGCCGCATCAGGAGTATTCGGAGCGGAGTTGTCATTGCTGGAGGCAGACTTGTCGTTGCCGGAGGTGGGCTCGTCATTGCTAGAGGCGGGGTTGTCGTTGCTGGAGGTGGGCTCGTCAGTGCTAGAGGCAGGGTTGTCGTTGCTAGAGACGTTGCCACTGCTTGAGGGTTTGCCATTGCTAGAGGAGGGGTTGTCATTGCTTGAGGCGGGGTTGCTATTGCTTGAGGCGGGGTTGTTGTTGCTGGAGGAGGTGTTGCCATTGCTTGAGGGTTTGCCATTGCTGGAGGCGGGTCCGTTTTCGTCGAAAACACTCGAACCTCGAAAGAAACTCTGAATGGGACCATTCTTGCGTGGCATGTGACTGAACTCTTCTGCAAGGAGGTGCTTAGTGCCGTCTGTCAACTCTTCTGCTGCGTCATCATTTTCCTTATTCACGACAATCATTTCCTCAAAACAATCTTCGTAGAAGTGCTTTATCTCCTTCTCCTTCTTTGCCTTGAGCGCCCATGGTGAGGTTGGCACCAAGATGAAATTTGTTCTGAAGTCCTTGCGGAAAAAGAGAATGTCGTATTCGAGCATTTTGGGTTTCTCTGGCAGGTGAAAAGACTCGCTGAGATCCAGTTCAAGGGACCTGAGCATTTCAAATTCCTTCAGAGGTAAGAATGGGAGTAAAACATGTTTGCCAACATTCGACGTCTCGGCTTTCGCCATTGCGAACGCGATTTCGAGGACTGCATCGGTTTTACAGACGCGTCGGCGCACCGGAAACGGCTTGGCTTTCTCTACTGAGACCGCAATCTCTTCGCCCTGTGTACGTCAGTAACGGAGAGGAGGATGTTGTTGAAGCCACAATCACCTTTATTTTGATAAGCTGGGCGACAAGATCCGGTTCCTTCATATCTCCACCCCAGAGTGCCCTTTCTGCTTCTGTTGGCTTTTTTCTACCTCTCAAGATATCTGGCCAGCCGCCTTCGAGTTCGACCGCAATAGCGAATGAATGAGTTACTTTGCGAAGCGTGACGGTGAAATAACCCGCAGCCAAGAGTATTAAACCTTCAGGGATTGCGGTACTATAGGGAAAGGTGAGCGTAGTATTTAGACCATGCTGAGAAATTGCTTACCGAGATGTGGAAGGGGTAAAGCGGACTTTGTTCGCAACCGGCCATTTTTTGCTGCGACTTTTAATATAACTGCTATTTCCAAAGCCGCCATCAATGAGAATCAGGCCACATTTCTTAAAAGTCTCCATTTGCTCCTCAAGGAATTTGCAAATGTCCCCGTACGCAAGTGGGCAAATCTCTTTGTCCATTATGTCTCTAATCTTGCGTTAGCCAAGCGCACATCACTGTACGGCGCTGTTCATACCCTGTCAAAACTATCTTTGGATCGTCCACCAACTCTACTTCCCAATTTGGGTTGTTGACGGTGTACCGCCCGAACGCCTGTTCGAAGCGGGTTCTGGCATTGTCCAACTTCCAAGATGTCAGGTTCCCGAAATTAGATGTCATCCACTTGCTGAGGGCCCTATATATGGTCTCACCGCCCAAACCAACACCTAAACATCTTTTAGCTTTCGCGGAGGCATATAGCTGAGCAACTCACATGCTGGAGGGTCAATCTCTTTCAGGTCCGCACCCTTTGCCACATTTTCCCGGTCTATGTTACTAGAAACGACTTGCTATGAAGAAGGTTAGGAAGCATTGAAGAGAGAACAGGAATACGTACCACTGTGCCGGCCCCAGCGTCAACCAAGGCAATATCCCCTTCAAGATCTCTGCCTTGCCGCCAATAATCGAACAAAATCCACATGAGTCTCGCTTCGGCCTCGGTGGTGGAGATCCGGGCCTTCGTGAAATCTGCTTCACGTAACAAACGTTCCATCCTCCGCTTATCAAAAGAGACACCGCGCTCGTTGGCATCCAGACTACTATTCTTCACCACAGGAGCAGCAAAGAAGAACTCTTCCGGTTGAGGGTAGCTTTGTGAGTCACACCATTCCCTGAACACTTTACGCAGATGTGTGTAAAGGTCGAGGAGAAGATCATCTTCTGTCATCTCGAGGCCTAGATCCGCCAGCGCCTTTAGATTTATGAAGATTATGTAACGCGCAGGCTTGTTTGCATCGCTGTTGTCCAGGAGAGCTTTGAGGTGGGGGAATTTTATTATATTGTGGGAGGCCGTGACTAATCTTGCCTCCCACCCGAAGAGCTTGATGAATTCTTTTTCACCTATTTTCTTGATAGCCATTTCGGCAGGTTCGTTGTGATCGAGTATATTGGGACCGCCGGGGAAGGAAACGGGGACTATATTTGTGACATCGGCAGTCTTTCGAGAGAGGTACGCAGCTCTACACCCTGATGTCCCTATGTCAACGGCGCCTACGGCATGCTCCATGGTTCGAAGATTCTGCAATGAATGCCGGCAGAGAGCACTAATTATTCGCATCGTTAGCTACGGCGCGACTAAAAGTTGTAGATGACGTTCTAGCTGGAAACTTACAGGAGCAAAGTGAAATTTGGTTCCGTGAAACCCAGCTCGGACAACTCGACTTCCGTCAAATGTGAGGCGGTGGCAACGCAGAGGTTTTGCTGGGGGGAACACACTCTGTACGGGGTTGCAGCGACTGAGTTAATTGAATTTCGTTGCGCAGTTTGTGTCTGCAGTCGCGGTCGAAAGTTCTTTTCCGGGCTGGGGAGTCCAATGTTTCGAGAGGCGTGTTGTTGGTCCAAAATCCCTCCGAAAGTGTCTGCAGATCTGACTGGCCAGAGATTCCGCTCTATGCAGGGTGCGAGTCAATCTGATAGAGCCCGTTCGAGTGATTTGAGAGGGTTGCTCCAGGCAGTCGAAGTTGTAGCAGAAGGAAGTACTTGCTTTTAGAAGCTCCGATGTGCCATTACCCCCAAGATCACAAACCGTAGGATTGGAAACGCCGCTGCGCACTCTTGCCCAAGTTTGATATGATGGTCGCACAATATCGCCTGGTGCAATTGAATGAGTGGTGAAATTTGCTGCTGTTGCAGTGTACTGATTGACGCGAAATTAGAAGCTCCCCAAGAGCTTCGCGACGCGATAACGAACTATTTTTGAGCCCTCAGGCACCCTTCGGGAACCGATTCCATATCGGGATTAGAGTTTTGACATAGCGTGACTTAGGCTACGCATGAATCTTTACCCCACTCCTGTGATTGAATTTCGCGTGAGAGGCTGGTGAGGAAAGGTCTGCTGGTCGAAAGATTGCTTTGGAGGTCCAAAACCTGGAATTGAAGGGCCACAGCTTATCTGTATCATTCGCAACATTTTGGGTGAGGATCCGCGTCAACAAAATCAACATCTCGCGCCCACGAAAAAAAATCCCTTCAAATCTGTTAAGCCTTACACCGTACAATGTTCATAATCCGCAGCGGTTTTGAAATTTACCTTAGGGTACAAGGTGATGGATAAAGGTACATAGAACGACTCCGATTTGAAGCATGGTTGCAGAGGAAAGCAAGTGGCGATAGGGGTGTAGTAATATCCAAGCCCAGGATCAGAAAAGTAGTGAAAGTGGCAGTATCGGGCGACTGGATTGATCGGGAGGATAAACTGTGATGGCAGGTTTGGGAGACAAAGAACAGAAAGTAAGGCTCCTTTATACGAAGTATGTGTCCATTCAAGATTGCCGCTACAGTGGCGCGAATCAGCCGGAATGCAGTTCGTCTTCAAGGGACCCACTAGGCGTAAGTGGAAACTAGTGGTGTATACTACTACGTACAAGGGGAAACAAATGTAAAAATTGCCACTGTCACGCTGCTTTAAGAATGGCACCACAGAGGCAAAAGCTCAAAAATGAAGTTATTCGGATTTATTTACCAGCTTGTGTACATTCCATTAGCATTTATGACATCTATACAGCGCTGGTGCATTGTATGCACTAAGTCTCTGACTTCTGTGTCTGTGATAGCTTCCCAGGCTTCTGCAACAGCTGCTCTCAGCCTTTTAGAGTTCCTGTGAACTTCTGGGTGCAATGCTTCCAAAATATCCTTCATTCTATTCCATAGAGCCTCAATAGGGTTCAGATCTGGAGAGAATGGGCAATGAAAGATTGGTATAACTCCCCTATCAGCCATATATGCTAAAGTATATGCTGCATTATGTCCTGGTCCTCCATCTTGCTGAAATAAGAGCCCTGGATGCGAGTCCTCAGAGTTGTAGAAGTAGTTCCAAATAACTGGGAACGTATGCTCACAATAGGACTCTGCTGTGATTGTTTTCCATGCTTTTTCCCAAAATAAGCTTGCTCCTTTGCCATATTTTCCACTCATACAACCCCAAAACATCCATCCTATCTTCCTCTGCCACTTGTGGGAGATGCAGTCAGGGTGATTAATCTCTGAGGGTCCAACAAGCCGTGTGCACCACTGTCTCCTATGATAGCCTGGTTGTACCCAGCTTTCATCACTCCAAAGGATTGTATCCCACTGCTCATCAGTCCATACCAAATGCTCTGTAGCCCAGTCAAGCCTCTTGATTCTGTTAGTTTCAGAGAGTGGTGCTTTCCTCCTTCTCACTGCTCTTGTGTATCCTTCCTTTTTAAATGCTGCTCTTAGAGCATAGCTCCCACACCAGCTCTCCCATTCTAGCCACTTAGGGAGCTCTGCCCATGGTATCTCGCGAGTAAAGGAGGACTGGGTGACCCAGTTGATAAGGTGCTTGCGGTGAGGTGTATCAAGGAGGGCATGCCTGCCAGTAGTATGCTTTTGAGGAGTGAGTCTATGGGTGAGGGCATAATAGACCTGACGCTGTGTTATTTGAGGATTTTGGAGGAGGATGTCAGTGACTGTCCAGCCCGCATCGTGATACAAGGTCTGTATGCGCAGCCTATCATCTCTAGAAGCAAAATGAGTAGGTGTTTTAGGAGTAGGAACGTTGAATGGTTCTGCCATAAATGATAGTGAAATAAAGAGCAGAATCCTGACTCTTAGAGCAGCATGAACAGCTGTTAATTTTGGTTAGATCAGCTGTTTACTAAATGGAATGATTGGTGGAACCCCCTGTAAGGAAGCTGATTTTAACCCCTGCATTTACATTTGTTTCCACTTGTACGTAGTAGTCAATTGCTGTAATCTTACACGACCTTGTCTTTCTAAGGCCCTGTGTCTGCATCCACTTTATTTACTACCAACTATCGCAGCAATCGTAACTTTCTTTTCATATCAAGCCAAACTTCGAGATTCGTGACATTGCCTAGAAGTTTTTGGTTAGAAGAGTATATATCAAAACGTCTTTGAAACCTGAACTCCCTTTTCGGGAGGCGTCGCGCTGAAGACTTTGATCGTGGCCCGGTTCGGCCTTCTTATTACAGCCGGCCAGCACTACTTACGACCTTACATTTAAGGCACGGAAGGCACCAATGAAAACTCCATATCGGTGCCTGATGCGAGCCAGAGGGACCTCAACATGCAAATTCTCCTCCCAATTGGCAACAACAGACTGCGCTATCATGGAACCTAATATAGTGAATGAATTTCTCAGACTCGCTGAGCGTGATGAGAAAATCCAGGATCGGGATTTTGAGCCCTTCTTATAAGTAAAAGATCATCCGCTCTTCCGCGCCACCACCATCGCCTTACGGAATATGCTTTATATTGCAGCTTATGAGGATCGCTATCCCCCCATGGCCTTCGCTAATCCTGAGACTTATGTGTCTGGGGAACCAGCTTATGATATAAATATGGACTTGGATGATTGGGAAGGGTTAGCAAATGTTGCTCAAATGAGATTTGGACATAATCTACAGGGCAGCAAGTTTTTGGGCTATGAATTCTGTGTTTCTCAGCCTGTTACGGTAGACCTCACCAACAACAAGTTAAAGCATGCAAGGTGGTTAGTGGCTGCGGTGGTGAAGTTCAGACAATATCAGAACGGTTTCTTTCTTCTAAGTCATGGACTGGGAAAGACCTTCGCTATTGCCAAGATTGGGGAGAATAGAGCATTAGTTACTTCTCCTGAGCAGCGAGGAGAACCCGCTACGGAGGGATTCTTCTTTGAGCCCGAGAATATCGCCAATGAGGTGATACAAGTGGAGCGGTTTCTATTTGGAGGGAGACGGAGGGGAATGTTTAGCATGAGATGCTTGGATGGAAGGACAACGATGAAGACGATGAGCACGATGAGCATGATGAGGAAAGCGAGGACTCGAGGTATGGATCCTCATAAACCTTGGTTGAGAAGGGTGTTTCTGCAAGGGACTGCACGTGGGTTGTATGTGACTTCGAAGAATGTGGCCAAAAGCACAAAAGAATAAAGGAATGACGGACAATGGGGTAAAGTTTTCCGGTATTGCTTATGATATTATTTACCAAGCTTACAAATCTATCATCATTACTTCTGCTCGCCTTGTATAACCCTTATCCCTTCCCAACTAACTTCCCTTCCCAGATGACTTCAATATAGTAAACCACAAGTTACTAAAGCCTTAGTTTGGATCTGCCTTTGAGCTTGATACATTCATTGTATTTAACACCGTTTCTGGCGCTAAAACTGCTCACAAAAAGCGATGAGTATAACCTTAGAAGGTGTACTATAATGCTTTAATTTTCGTCTCGTACTGTTCCGAGGAGCTCCTGGGGGTGGGTGCCCAAGTAACCATGGACAAGATATAGAGGATCAGCATTAGGCCTCAACGGACACGAGGGAAGAAAGGGCGCCAATTATCTAAATTTTATTTAAGAAGCGGCAATTTATGTAAGGACGGATATTAGATCGCGATATTGTACTTACCTGCCGTTTGACAATCCTAAAATTATCCCAAAGCCCGAAATAATCTCCTCCTCTGTCACGAACAGCCAGAGCCTAGTTCGATGGTGTTGTATAGAAGAGAGTTAGTCTAAGGCAATTCTGCCGCTCGTGAGACTGTACATCTTCTACGCTGTCCTCTTGACTCAAAATCCACGGTACATCCCAGATCGCTAGCGATGATTCGTAGCAACCGTACGGAAACATGGATGATGACGATTTTAAAGCTTAGACTTGGAGTTCGAGTCCATCCCAATCTATTCTTCTCTGCTGGTGCATCTAGCATCCAAGCGATTATTGATCAAGCTACTGAAGATAGAACCCGGTTAAAAGGGCGATGTTCGCCGAAGCTTCGCCAAAGACAGAATACATTTGTGGTCTAATCGATTCCTAGCCTTCGTCAAATTTACGTTGAAGAAAAGGTACCCAGTTCTACTTCTGTACCTTTGGCGCCTTGCGCTTGTTCGTTTATTGTGGACGCAGTCCATTCTTTCTGACGAATCTGGGCCTAACCAGACGTGTAGTACCGATTATGTGCCAAATGGAGCCGACCTCGAACGTTTCCTCATCTCGATTGTTTGTAAATCAAGCCAATAGGCAATGAGGTACCGAGTCTGTCTTGGATCAAAGTTAGCTTCCGACGCACTCTTATGAGCCTCCTCTTGATCTCCACTGCTGCAGCTGATGACGGACCCACGCCCTCTTCCCTGTAAATGCGATTCACTTCGACCCTGGTCCACCTTGGGAGCTTGTACACACTGTCTGTCACATCGAGGCTGAATGGATCTTGAAACTAGCATCGGCCCGTTTCTTCCAAGAGTCATTGTTACATTTGATTATTCACCTTCAGAAGAGCCATGGTATCGCTAAAGATGAATCTACAACTTAAGTCAAATCACTCTCGAATGATTCCCATACTTGCTCAACCATCATGCTATTTCGATATCCTGCGAACCGCAGTTCATGCTTTGCCTGCAGACATGAACTTCGGGGGCTTTTGCTTAGAAAGCTGCAACGTTACCTCTAGACCACATATACTCATTCTTTGAAATATTTCCCGTTCCACCCAAAATGCGACATACTTGATGGTGGAAAAGGCGAATAAATAGGGCTTCGGCCCAGAGGCAGCCCCACTCACCCGGTATCTCGTTTTACATGTAAAGAGCAAAGTGAAGGGAAGCAAAGACTATATTGAATCGGACTCCATCGCCAGCAATAATAATCGAATGATCATCCATTTACCCCACCGCCTTGATTAGAGTAGTCGAAGAACTCCACATGACACTTGCCCATCCCCAACCTTCTGCGCCCTCAGCAGCCATATGTATGTGCAACAAGAGCATAAAGTCAATTTATTCTCCAGAAGCAATCTAACGTTTTCTTAGAATCGGGCAATGAGACCTAAGACTTAATCCTAATCCCAAACATACTCGTCCCTATTTTTATAGGTATCCACCTCGAGAGTCTCTATTTCCTGGGGGAAATCGTCGTCATCATAGGTGTCATCATTGTCGCTATTCAAATTTGCCTTAATCGCCGGCCACGCCATTCCAAGCATCTCATG
>Ga0115846_100152_pt1 | contig 34340 bp, 44 predicted proteins | sample InSIn5gowninarea_2_FD_83860 | JGI IMG/M metagenome (GOLD analysis project Ga0115846, IMG submission 83860) | reverse complement strand
GAAGAATCGCCGTCTTCGCTGCTGCTGCTGCTGCTGCTGCTGCTACATGTGAGAGGAAGGTCCGAGAAGCCCGAGATGCTGTTTTTCGCCATCATTTTCAGCAAAAGGTAAAGGGGAGGTCACGGGAGCGAGTGAGCGCGTGAGTGAGTTGAAAGTGCGGAGCACCAGAGAATGGGAATGAATGGAGAGAAACACAAAAGTGAAAGAAGGGAGAACGGGGAAGGAAAGGAAGATGGCCGAGTTGTAGTGACAGAATTGTACGACGGAGAATAAGATGAATTGCGGGAATGAAGCGGGTGGTTCGGTTGTGTGTTGTGTGTTGTCGGGCGGAGCGTATTCGGGCATTGTGCAATGGTGACGCCAGCCGTACGACGCGACGTGACATGGACGGTACAGCACCATACGCGAATGAAAGTGTGTGTGAAGAAGGCAGTGTAGAATTTAAATCATCGTGGAGGAGGAGGCAAGAGAGGAGCAGGAGGAAGTAAATAAAGAACCAACCAGTCAGCTGTTCTGTCCTCTTGCAAACCCCTATAGACTTAAGGTGGGTAGATAGACGGAAAATCCGCTCACCATCCAGCCAATTTCAAATCTTCATACCATAATCTCCAACTCAGATTCTCCAATCTCTGACCATCTTGAATTGATTCTTTACATCGCGAGAAGACTGCATATCGTAACAGCGGTAACAACACAAGGAGACGTAATATGATTGTCAGCTATGCTCAAAACGAGTAGAGTAGGACCACCAGAGTAATTGATCGCACGCACCCGTCCACATGTACGATAGACCCTCTCTTCCACCTTTGCTCATCTTTGATATATTTTCCAATTCGAGTGAAAGAACTGGGGTTGTAGAGAATGCCTTTTCGCCTTCGAGGGGTATCGAGGAAGGCTGCTGCATGCTCTTGACAGTGGCAGCAGCAGCGCTAGCTGCGGTGCGTGGGGAGGCCATCATTGTTAATGGCGGGGGAAGAAGTGCAGCCCAGGGTATTGCGCAATCGAGGTCGGTGGGATATATAAGCTATCCGAGGGTTCCTCCCTAGCTCTATCATTCACTTGCTTATATTCGAATATGAGTTGAGTTGAGGTGGAGGTGGAGGGGGAGGTGGGGAGGGAAAGAAGGATCAAATCAAACCAAACAGTGTGGTGCTCCCAACTCTCTCCACTCTCTCTTCTCCAAACTACCTCTCCTTGCGTCCCTTGGGATCCACCCACGAATCGAATCGCCAGCCAGGAGGTGTTTACCACGTTATACGCACGTCGTCCTCTCCCGCTGTCCTATATCTGTCGATCTGATTTCCCCAGCGGAGTGTTCCTTGTTGTCTGTAAGTCACGCGCGCGTATGCTGCGGTGCATTGTGGTAAGTAGCCAGGAGGCGTCGCGTGGGAGGAGGTGGAAACGACAGCACGACGTAATCAGAGAGGGAAGAGGGAAGAGTGTGAACGAGAGGAACAAGTCAGTCAGGCTATGACCTCTCAGTTATTCAAGCAACCCCCGCCAGCTACCGTAGCAGCGGGTATGCACGGCAGTTGAAGACGAGCGATTGACGCACCAGTGATGAGGCAGTTGCTCAGAAGAGGCAGGAGTAGTGTGGCGTGTTGTGTGGGCTTGTTGTGTGTCTCGCCCCTGGTTCGTTCGGGTAGCGACGAGCCTGAGCGTGTATTCTTACTCTGCCCGTTATAGCCCCGTGTGAGTGTTCGATGGTGATGATGATGGTGATGATGATGATGGAGCGAAGGTCGCAGCTGAGACTTACAGTAAGCTTGTCGTCTTGTCTACTACCACCTGCTCTCCTCTGCTCTGTCTGACAGGTCCGTCTGAACCTTGGGTGACTATCGTCGGCCGATTGATCTCTCGAATACGGTACTGTAGAACAGCACGCGGTTGTGGATGGTAATGCGGTAGAGGCTGAGTGCGGTAGAAGGGAAGCGAAGGAAAGAAGAGAGAATGCCAACAATGGATGAGCGTCTTAACACTCCCTCCTTTGCTGCCTCGCTGTTGCCTGTCCGAGCTGAGAATGTGTCGATGCGTGTGAGCTCGAGGATGGTTGCAGGATGCAGGATGGAATGTGGTATGGACGCGCAGTCAACGAAGAGAGAAGGAGAGAAGGAGAGATAGCGTCACGATGTCGTCCTCCTCGTCGTATTGCTTGCTTGCTCCTCCTCTTGCTCCGTATTATAGCCGACCGCTACAGTCGTACACCTTCCCAGTCCCCGACTTGATCTTCTTCTTCTCCTTCTGCTTCTTCAACCTCGGCTATGCCTATGATATGGGTGTTCGATTCAAAGCACAGATAACGGGGGCTGTAGAAGCAGTGGTGTCGTACATGTAGCTATCTCTTGCATGTCGGGTCTCTTCTTTTCACTATTCTCTCTCTGTATACTAAATCAAACAAGTGGAAAGCAAGCTCCTCCTCCGTCGACTCCCTCTTCTTCCTACCGACTTGATTAATGTTTGGGTAGTAAATTAATCTGACGGTATATCAACGCCGATGCGGCTTGTTTCATCTGGATTACAGGGCAGTCAGTTCAGATATACTACTGCCATCAATACCTCTGCTCTATCCCTTATCCATCGATTAATTGCCTTATGCGCTCTTGCATTGTATTCGTATGATACGGTACCCTACAGCTTCGATAGCCGGACAGCCGGTGATTACACAGTGCTTCGAGATAAGGCCGCCTCCTACTAGAGCGTACTCTAGCATGGCGATCTACATACTCACTGTATAATAGGGTCCATCATCAATACTGCACATCACTTGCATATATCTCCTCGCCACACTGCTGCTGCCAGATGCACGCGACACACACCCGCACGCACGCTTTGGCCCTGATCGGCGTTTCCACAGGAGGACAGCTGAGTAGTTGATGGATTGATGCTCTTCACTCCTCCTTGTGTAGAAACCATCATATCAAAACAGACAACGAAATCACAGACAGCACATGAGTTAGCTGTATATGACGATTCAGCTGAGATGACGGCGTAGAACGGGGGACAAGACATGACAAGACAAGAGCAGAGCCACTAGATCATCATATAATACATCGGGACACACTCTCTGCAAGTTGCTCGGATCCAGGACCCCGCTCCAGAGCTTGCCATCCTTCTGTAGTTGAGAATAAGGACGAACAAACGAACGAATACGAACCATGCCACGAGCTACGAGAACATCCCAAGCCGCTCTGGCCAATTCATTCCAGCTGGATGACACGCTTGGAGTCGCCTCGCACCAGGGAGGAGCAGGAGTAGCAGGATCAAGTGGAGCAGCTGCAGCTGCAGGAGCACCCTACATGCTTCCATCCTTCTCAGCTTCTACTTCCGCCTCCGCCTCCACGTCCAATAACAATACCAATGTCTCCTTGCCTGGTTCGTCGTCAACAGCAGGCGGCGGCATGATGATGATGGGGCTTGGCATGGATGCAGCGTATACTGCAAGCGACGTAGACGACTCAATGTGGGCACAGCATAGAGGTGGTGGTAGCGGTAGGAACAGAAGTGCAAGACGAGGCGGAGGTGCCACTAGCACTAGCACGACGGAACGAAGGACTCGACGAAATACACGAAGTATGCATAACACCGTCGCTGCTAATGCAGGGACAGGGGGACACGCCCACACAGCAGGAGGAGCAGCGGCAGCAGCAGCAGAGGCTACTACGGATCCGTCCCTTTCGAGCGCAAGTGCAAGTGCAAGCACAAGTATTGCAAGTCTTAATTCACCTATGAATAGCTCTCATGCTCCTAGTGAGGCTTCTAGTTATGCTCTGAGATCAATACCGGGGGTGGTTGATGTGGATGAGGGAGATGAAGTGGTTGAGGAAGTATCACAAGATATGTATAGTGCTGCAAGTGCTGGTGCTGGTACTCGAGGACGAGGACGAGGACGAGGAAGAAGGCCCCAGCGAGTAGGAGGAGCGACGAGAGCGAGCAGAGGAGACGGAGGAGGGGATATCATCCAGTCCCAAAGATCCCGTGAGCAAGACGAGGATGAAGAACATGACGACGACGAAGAAGATGAAGTAGAAGTAAGAGCAAGCATGTCAAGCGCTACAGCAGCAGAGAGAAGGAGAATGATAAGACCTCCCAGATCTCAAGCTCATGCTCAAGGGCATGCTCAGACTGCATCTTCTGCGACAGCAACAACAAGACATCAGCCTGCATCGGTTTATTCTGCTAGTTATGATTCTACACATTTTCACGATAATACTCACGAAGAAGAAGGAGGAGATGATGAAGGTGATAGATCAGAAGATCGTTCTCAACAATCAAGATCGCGCATTTATAATAGTAGTACTTTCTCCTCTCGTTTACTTGAAGATTCAGAAGACGACTATACGGGTTCTCATCCACACTCGCATTCACATAATACCTCGGGAAATGGAAATGGAGGAGGAGGAGGAGCGGCCGATACGGATAGCATGTACGACGCAACTGAAGAAGAAGTTGAAACTAAAGCTATGGTATCATTGAATTTGCCGGAAATGGGAATGGATAAAAATTTGTACGAGGTGGATCTGAAGAGGTGGAAAGAAGAGGGAAGTGATAAGAAAAGGGAGATGGTGGATAAAAAGGCGAAAGAAGTTGGTTCGGTTGAATATAGTGAGTACGATCTATTCTCGTTACTCACTTCTTCTGACTGGGTGGTTCCTTGCATCATAATCTTCGTTTAAAACAAACAAGAAGCACTACAGCAAATTCAAGCAGATCTATTGAAGAAAGTACAAGATTTAGAAAGTTCAGAATGGATGTATCCTGAACCAGTACCATTTTCATCAAATTTACCACCACCAGGATCTACGATTGGACATAAACTTCAAGGAGAATTACCTTTTATTCAAAATATCTTGAATGGTAGAATCGCTGCTGCTGGTGGAAGTAGTGGTACTTTTACGGCTTCGTGGGCCGATTTGGCTTTTAATCCACTTTCTACTCTCACTCCTTTGGCTCCTGCTGGGCAGGCTAGCTATCCCGATACGTATAGAGTTCAAAGAGCTCTTGGAGCTATTCCTGCACCTGCTTCCCTTTCGTCACACGCCTCTTCTTCTGCCGCCGCTCCAGCTTCCTCAGGCCCTAGTCATCAACATCGACACCATCAGCAACAACAGCAAAGCTATACTGGAGACTTGCCCGCCGTCACATCAGCATCCGCACTACCATCAGCAGCGACACCACTCCCGCACGGCATATCGCGTCGCAAACCAGATCTTTCATTCCTAGACGCACAAGCACGTGAACTCCTCATAGATCAAGAAAAATCATTCGCTGCCAACGCAAATTTCCCCTGGGCGGCATCATTATCTACCTCTACTAGCAATAATGGCAGCTTACAACCCACAGTGGCGTCAGAAGCGATGAATAAAGCTGGGAGGAATTCTAGCTTGTTGTTCGGCAGTAGCTCTAGCTTGACGAGGGAAGTTGGCATCATTACGTTGTAAAAGTGCGATTTCTCAGGTTTAAAGATGGACGATAACCAGTCTAGGGTTGCAGGATAGCTATCTCTCTGATTAAATTTTGGCAAAGCTAGAGGATAACAAAGTGCTCAAAGTACTCGTATCTATATTTGCTCATCGCCTCCAATCTGAAGTTTACCGAGGCCTGCTACCGCAGGTTCATGCCATTCAATCTGACAGTAACTGCATTTCCATGAGCTCTCAAGCCTTCAAGCTCAGCGAGCTGTTCCACGACCGGTCCAAGCGCCTTCAATCCTTCCGGTGTCAATTCCTGACTTGTAATATGCTTGCAGAAGCTGAGTGTGCTGACGCCGCTGTATTGTCGGGCGTAACCTGCTGTAGGAAGCGTATGATTCGTTCCTGAGGCATAGTCACCTAGCGATTCGGGACTATAAGGGCCGACAAAGACACTTCCTGCGTTTCGGACGTCCGAGACGGCTTCTCGGGCATTTGTGAGGTGGAGAATGAGATGCTCTGGTGCGTAGTCATTGGACAACGCCATTGCCTCTTCGTATGATGGACATTGAACAATGAGTGACTTAGAGATTGATACTCGAGCGATCTCAACACGCGGAAGAGCGAGCGCTTGTACGTTGATCTGCTCTTCGATTTCGGACAGATGTTCGGCAGAGAGGTTGATAGCTAACAAGACGACTTGCGAGTCTGGTCCGTGCTCAGCTTGCGAGAGTAGATCCGCAGCGACATAAGCTGCATTTGAAGAGGAGTCTGCCATGACGAGAACTTCACTTGGACCAGCGGGCATGTCGATAGCAACCTTAGCAGCTGAATCCATAGAGACGGCCATCTTTCCAGCTGTGACCCATTGGTTTCCAGGTCCGAAGATCTTGTCGACCTTGGTGACTGTTTCTGTTCCGTACGCCATTGCAGCGACAGCCTGTGCGCCTCCTGCTTTGACGATCTCACTCACTCCACACTTGTTCGCGATATAGACGATCTCAGGCCGGACATTGCCGTCCGGTCCGGGAGGTGTCGCGATGCTGATTTTCTGGCATCCTGCAATCTGAGCGGGCACGGAAAGCATGAGAGCGGTTGATGGCAAGACAGCCGTGCCGCCCGGTACGTAGAGACCGACTCTATCGATGGGCTGGATGAAGCGCGTGCACACGACACCAGGCATCGTCTCCACTACCATAGGCGTCTTTTCGCGGTCCATCTGCGCCTGGTGGAAAGCGCGGATGTTCTCAAAAGCACGGTCGATGTTGCTCGCTGTCTGAGCATCAATCTGCATGAGTGACTTGTCGAAGGGCGCTTTGATGACATGTGGCCAAGAAGCATCGTCAATCTGCGAACACCGGTCGAAATTCTTGATGTACTTTCGTAAGCCGGCATCGCCTTCTGTTCTGACGGAGGTGATGATAGGCTGCACGCGCTCCAGCATATCCGCCGATGAAGCGAGCGGTCTTTGTGTGAGTGCATCCCGCTCCTTGGCATTCATTCCTTTGAGGTTGTACTTCAGCGGGACAATCTTATCGCTCTTAGTGCCGTTGACCTCCTTATTCTCTGGTGTTGCCACTTGAGCGATGGGCGCAGAACTTGTCGTAGCCTGTAGACCGTTCACCATAGCATTCTGTCTTTCCTGAGTCGTCGCCGAGCCATTCGTACCAGACGATGATGCTTTTTCAGTCTGCAAGAACTGCGCTTTTGCGTGTCCAGGACGGCGAGTGACTTTGCCAGCTCGCTTGTCGAGGACAGCCCCGATGTCTGAGATACCCACACCAGCTTGAAGGCACCGGACCATGGCGAAGTATAGCAAATCAGCAGCTTCTGATGCGATTTCATCCTTCGTCTCAGCTCGACATAGCTCGTCTGCTTCTTCTCTGATTTTGGCGTTCAGCATAGTAGAATCTGAAAGTAGACGAGCAGTGTATGACCCTTTGGGAGCTGTTGCTATGCGTGAACGAATGGTATCCTCAAGAGCAGGGAGACCAGATGCGTGACCGAAGCAAGAAGATGATCGGAGGGTGCTACAAAGACAAAACACAGTCAGGATCGGTATATCACTAGTTATCTGAGAGCAATGGCTTACTGGCAGAAGCCTGTTCCTTGCTTTTGCTCCACTTCAAATTCTAGAGCATCCGCATCACAATCGATACGTATCCTGTTGACCTGCTGGGTAGCTCCGCTAGTTTCGCCCTTCTTCCATAAGCTATTACGGCTTCTTGAATAGTATGTCGCAGCACCAGACTCGATGGACATGGCGATGGAAGCTGTAGAAGAGTAAACGAGGCCAAGAGCTTCGCCAGAAGAAGCAGCGACTGAGGTGGCGAAAAGACCGTCGGGTCGGTCTGTCTTGAGGACGGATGTGAAGAGTTGTGAGATAGCAGTGGGACTGAGCTTGGAGAGAGGTAGACTAGGGACGCCTTTTGGCTGCATCTTGCCTAGCATGATTGCATCTGTCACGCTTCCCGATGTAGGGCGGAAGATCAAGACCTTGCTGACGATGCTGGCCTTTCCACCGAGCACTTCACGGAAGCTAGCAAGAAGCTGAGGAGCTTCAGCCTGTGGCAGCTCAACGTAGAGACCTGCAATCTGCTTGATGAGATCTGTGTTCGCGAGCGGTGTCGATGTGGTTGAATCGACTCGTAGGATGATTCGCTCGGCGGGTATCGTAGCAGCCAGCGAGGCGTCCTTCGTGATGATCTTGGTGGCTCCATTGTCGAGGGTCTTGACGGCCTGCTCTTCAGTCTGTCCCTCTGCGAGACTGACCCAGTACTCGCATGACGCTGGCAGGAAATTTGGAGCCGATACGCCTGACTCGAGCGATGCTGCATCTACAACGAGCGGAGCTACGCGGGCCGCACTTGCGAGCAGCGAGGCATCTTGTGAGTCGCACTCGGCCACGAATGGCGGGTGGGCGAATATTGCTGGCATGGCTTGGCTGCTGTAGTGTGCTGTCAAGCAGAAAGATGAACACATCCGAACGGTCACTTCGCTTTGCATGAAGAGCCTCGATCGCCTTTTCTTTCTCCGGTTCCTGCCATGCATGTAGACATCGGACATACGGCGTCTGCTTTTCTGTCTACACTTCAACCCCTATGATATACATCATCCACAGAAGACGGGCCAAGCTTCCACCTCATAGAACATCCTCCACGCTAGGTCCGGCTGGCACAATAACCTCTTTATCATTGGCACGCCTACTTGCTCCTGCATAGCCAGCTTTGATTTGGTGGAAATTGGTCCATGTCTTGAACTCTGGCTTGTTATACATCCTGACGAAAAACTTGTGAAGGTGCGGGTAGCTGAGGAGATAATAGAATATGTCAGTAACAGCCCCAACGAAGCATTCCGGGGTAGCTGTCCGAGTCTCCGCTGCATGAATGCAGCCAAGTGGATCTCGCCGTGGAGCTTCGATTTGCTAGGTAGTGTACTTTGCAGGGACACATAGCTTTCCCTCTCCAGTGAAACCTAATCAGCAGTCCACTCACTCCTTGATACGCTTGATATTGCATCTGAAGATCGTATAGTATGCCCTGTGAATGGGTCGAGATCAGTATTCAATATATTAGCAGATGTGGAATACCAATGCTCACATGTCGAAACGGGCCAAAGTCATATACAATCTACGAGGGAGGAACACTGAGTCTCGTGAAACTGATAAGCTAGGGAAGACTGCTGTCGAAAGTGCATACCTGAGGTCTGCTTCTGTGAACACGCCTTTTCCCGGACCACACAGGTACTCTCGCTCCTCACCATGAGGAGCTTCGCCGGAAAGGTGCTTCTCCAGTCTTTCAGTCTCGTCAAACAGTTCCTTTATATTCTCATCGTATGCAGCTTGCGTGGAGGCAAAACCGGTACGATAGACCCGATTATTGAAGCTATTGGTAGAGCCTTGGTTAGAACACTGGGACAGTCAGGCATCGATGATGTGGGCTCCCTCACTTGTGATATACGTGCTCGTTCATCTTGTCAATCTCGACACGCAGGTGCTCCGGATACAGATCAGGTATGTTACCAGTCTGGTTGTCCTCTGCACGAGGGAAGGTATTCAAGATCCTGATGATCTCGCTAGATTCGTTGTTGACGATCTTCTTGAGCTTCTTGTCATACAGGACGGGAATGGTGAAGCGAGCACTGTAGTCTGGATCTACGGAATGGTAGACTTCCTTGATATACTTGAAGCCATTCACTGGGTCAATCTTATCGGTCCCATCTCGTCCTGACCAGAACCAGCTGAGATAGCAGGGAATTAGGATCAGCAACCTGGCTTACTATTGGAATGTACTGATACTGGAATGCGCTCACCCATTCTCCCCAAGTTCGTAGTCTAGTATCGTGACATCGATGTAATCCTCAAGTTTCTTCAAGCTTCTTGTAATGAGCGCACGACCTGCCCATGGACACAGGTAGCTGAAGATACCGTAAGTTAGCGGTTGAGTCTAGTCTGACATGCATGGCATGAAGCGTTTTCACTTTGCATAGATGATATATCTTCCTTTCTCCGCATCTACTGAATCAATGCTCTTCTGGCGAAAAGCAGCTTCTTGCCGGCGAAATTGACCGTCATCGTCAGCCTGTATAGCCAAGCCTGTCTCATTTAGCATATCCAGCGTAGTTTTTCAGTGGAAAGTATCGAATGCCCGACCTGCTTGTCTATGCTGCGTGTGGTGCTCGGGGCGGCCATAGTCGCGAAGCACTCCCCGGCTAGGGTAGAAAAGTGTGAGCTAGGGGTTGAAGGGCAAGGTAAAGACCTGTTTGTTGTACTATTCTTCCTGCGGGATCGTCAGGTCGGAGCAGATTACAGGTGCAGCTATGATAGAGAAGCTTACCGAGCCATTGTCAGAGTCGGGCACGTGTAGACAGAATGGTGATCGACTTCGGGTGAATCACAGGTCGTTACAGGTCGTTTGATTGTACGCTTGCGCGACAGAGAAGCCTTATTATTGCAAACGTACAATGTTGACGGCTCTCCTGAAGCTTGTGTTACTGGAAAGGCCTAGCTCAGCAGGCACGTTGAAAACTGCATGTCGCTTCTTCGGATTCGATCACGTCCGCAGCTGTCCATAATGACAGGTTTCAGCACGAACTTGTTGGTGGATTCCTATCAACCAAAACTTATCTGAATACGGCATTGAATGTCGGCTGCACGTCGTCTTCAGTCATTGGCGCTGGTCGCTATAGCCCTGCTGTTGCTCGTCACCTTCAAGTCTTCTACTTTTGACGCAGCGGCCGTGTTGGATAAGTCCGCAGCATTCAACAAGCACAAGCAAACACCAACATCAGGTCAGGCAAAAAGCACCGGTCTGCTAGAACACCTAGAGAACATACTCCAGAAGGTAGAGAGAGCTCCTATCGAGTCATACGATGAAGCACTCGCGAAGAATGAACGGACGTGTAAAGGAAGAGACGTGCAAAGCAACCCAGACCAGATCAAAGGCGAGAGTGCTTTTTGGAGGCAGCTTTCGAGCGATGATCTAGCCAGAAGGAGGCAAGCTGTTGCAGATGGTATAAGGAGCTACTTTGGCCTGCCGGGACTGTTGGATGCTGGACTTGATGACTTCTCCGTCGCCACTTATTTTGGTACGGATGGTCGAGGTCTTGTATTCACGGGTGGCAACAAGGTCAGTGCCCGTCGCCTCAGTGAATGCGCAGGAAAAGAAGACTCTCCTGACCAGTAATTACCATTTTCAGGATACCCTGAAGCGAATAGGCAACTCATTGCGCATCTTACGGCATAGGCATAATTGCCAGTTACCAGTTGAGATCTTCGGCTTCCCAGCAGAGCTCGCTGCTTCAAGCAGCAAGGGTGCAATGGACGACCTGCTGGACCTGGGAGGTGTATCTTTCAAAGAGGTTAGAACTAAACACACGGTTCACGGTGACCTGTTCTGACTGTCTGGCACGTGACTGTAGCTACGCTCAAGCGCGAAGGACGATAGTTTATGGAAGAACTTCCAAATTGTCAGTCTACTAACAGATTGCCTGCGTACGAAAGGCTAACCATATGATTTGCCCTCTCAGAAAGCGGAGGCTGTCGTCAAATCCTCGTTAGTCTCGCTACATGGCACGAATAACGGGGAAATCTGTAATAAAAGAGTAATCCGGCTAACAGTGACTTCTACAGATTCTCCGAGGTTCTCTATCTTGATTCGGACAACATTCTCTTGGCCGACCCCACATACCTATTTGAGCACAAAGTATACAAAAAGAATGGAGTGGTCTTCTGGCCGGATATCACCAAAGATGTGAGGCTTTCGTCGTTTATTTCGCTATGAGAAGTGCGCAGAGCGAAAGGAGACTCACCTCGATTCTGTATTCGTGGCAGGGCCCTTCGAATCCCATATGGCGCATGCTGGACATGCAATGCAGGAAAGAAGACTATCAGCTTGATTCGGGCCAGATCCTCATTGACAAGCGAGGTCAAGGCGGTATGAACCTTGCTGCTCTAGTAGCCGCGCTTGAAATGCAGAAGGATTTCGACTTTTGGTTCAAGCTGTCTGGGGGCGTAAGTTATCGTTGCGCTATCTTCGCATGAATGATTGCACAAGTATACTGACCAATTGTCTCCTTGTTGCAGGATAAGGACACTTTCGTGAGTCAGGCGGTAGCATACGACGGTTTGCAGCATTCATTGATCGGTATACTTGCTCTAGAGATACGGCTTCTATTTCCTGGGTCTGCCATATTCTACGCCAGAGCACTGGCTATCTTCATATGGGTGTGTTGTACTACAGTGCGGTGCCCTGCGTTCCGAGCAACCTGCTGAGTCCTCTCCCTACAGTCTCATACATAACTATCAGAAGGACAAGCATACATTCTGCGGACTAGCCATGCTTCAGTACAGTCTGGCGCCCGGCGACTGGTCTCACTTCCCTACAGCGACACCCACTGCGTTAACTCGATCCACCCACGCACCTCCCCTCTTCGTACACGCCAATCTCCTGAAGCATTCTTCAGGGTATAGGCAAGGTCAGATCTGGACGCACATTAAGCATATGAGAGACGATAGGATGGCGGGAGACACAGATCGCTTCCGCTCCACCGTATACCATTCGCGGAACGGCATGTGCGTCGACATCTGGGATGCCTTCGATGAGACGGACCCTAGACCGGAAGGCTCGTTTGAGAATGGCGAAGTAATTATCGAAGACGCGGGCACTGCTTATGGAGGTGTCTTCGAGGGCTTCGAAGCAATGTAAGCTTATCCTGGTCGTCTGCATCAGATCAACAGCACCGTTTCGCCGGTCAGGCTGACTGAATATTCGGTTTGCGAAAGGTACTGGGCAGAAGGTGGTCGAGCGGGAGGCTTTTGACCTCTATGCAGACATTCACATACCAGAACAACGGTGTCGCAGCTCTCAGACGGCACTCAGCCGATGAGCTTGAGCAAGTGCAGGATAGACAAGGGTGGTTGCCTATACTCGAGTAATCGGACTTTATCGATGGGGAGTGGATTCCCCTTGACTAGAAAGGACAGCGTGCCACGATAATCGAAAGGCCTGCAGATGATAAACAGCTCGAACCCGCCCAACTAGCAAGCGAGCACCACGCAGCCAATGCGATTCCACCTCCTCTCCCAGTCTGCGGTGCGGATAGTGGCCATCGGAGGCGTCACTCTCCTCATCACTGCTGTCTACCTGAGCAGATTCCGGCCGTATGCTTTAGCAGGAGGCCGCCTTTGGGGAGATGTAACCTCGCATCCCGCTCCCGACGCGTTGACGTGGAATGCTCTTGCGGCTCGCGTAGACGAGGCCTTGACCAGAGCCGAGATGGTACCTATTCTTTCAGTGGAGGAAGGCTGGGAACAAAGCAGAAAGACTTGTGATCCAAGACCGGAACAGGCCAACGGTCCCCGTACGCAGTGGGCGGGGATTACGAGTGAGACTCTGTTTCAGAAAAGGCAGCAGGTCTTCGACGGTGTGCGAGCGTATTTCGACTTCAATCAGGCAAATATATCGGAAGCAGTGAACACTCTTCACTTTGGGTCACGCAGAGGCATCGTATACACTGGCGGAAATCTCGTGAGTACCCTTAAGAATGAATGTAGACTCTGTATACAGGCCACTGATCCCAAGGTTTGGGGCAACAGGACACACTACGTCGATTGTACAAATCATTGCGTATCTTGCGGCACCGTCACAAATGCACTTTACCAGTTGAAATCTTCGCCTATCGACAGGAATTGGAAGCCGAGTCCAACGCCATCATTCTTGATAAGATCACATCACTGGGCAGTGTATCGTTCCGAGAGGTGGGGTAGCATTTCCTTGCTCGCCACAAGCCCGCGTTGCCTTCGTACGCTGAGCGCACCTTCATGCGCATGCAGGCACGCATGAGCGCAAAGAGTTTCAATGTCTGGAAGAATTGGCAGATCGTGAGTAATTATTTGATGCGCTTCGCTTGAGTGGCACTTTGGACTGACAAATCACATCTTGATGCTTCAGAAAGGCGAAGCCATTCTGGAATCTTCGTGAGTCTCCGATACACCGTCTAGAGCACAGATGCCTTGCGTAAAAGCCGCCGCTGACCAGTCATTTCCATTGGATAGCTTCTCTGAAGTTCTATACCTAGATTCAGACAACATTCCCTTGACGGATCCGAGCTATCTCTTCGACCACGAGGTATACAAACGACATGGCGCTGTGTTCTGGCCTGATTTCCCTGTGGATGTAAGTCATGCAATTTCCCGAATCTGGATAAAGGTGCCAGTTGCGAGTCCTCGGCTGACGCTGCTATCCATTGGTCTCTATCGTGGTGGTATGCGACCCTAGGAACCTGACAATCCGATCTGGCGGATGGTGGAGCGGAAATGTGGTGTACAGGGTTGGGTCTTCGAGTCCGGCCAGTTTGTTGTCAATAAGTACGGTCAAGGAGGTATGAACCTTGCCGCTTTAGTGGCTGCAAACGAAATGAATAAGGACTACAACTTCTGGTACGATTTCTCAGAGGGAGTGAGCAAGCTTCGACTCTTGTGGAAAGTCCTGCATCAGGTCAGATCAAAAGCTGATTGACCCATATACGTGCATTGTAGGACAAGGATACTTTTGTACGTTGATTTCGGTTGACAGCTGTCGATTCAAGTCTATATTCGGACGAGAAGGTAGTCCCTAACGAGCAGACCTTTCCCAGAGATATGGCTTCTACTTCTTGGACTTACCCTACTCGGGAGCGCTACAGTATACCGGTTCTCTCGGGTAAGCATTTGTAGTTGCTGATAAGATCTCCATCGCCTTCTGCTGATGTGCAACACACCATAATGGTGGGCGTTCTGCTTCTTTAGCTTTTGGCAGCGTCAAAGGCGGGATGGTCACCAGTTCTGCGGCTTAGGCATGCTACAATATGGGCTTTCTCCATTGGATTGGCAGCAGTTCCCTTTAGCTAGACCTACGAGTGTCGAGCTTAAGTCTATAGCGCCGCCTATTTTCGTCCACCTTACCCTCGCGAAGTATGCCGGCGGGATCAGCAGGGGTGACGAAATCTTCACTATCATCAAGCACATGACCGAGAATCAAATTGTGGAAGGGCATGCAGCACGAACGCTCGATGTGAACTGGGCCAACAACGGTCAGATGTGTGTTGACGCTGTCATACCATCAAGCTCGAATTTGGAGTGGGATCCAAGGCAAGATGGACCTTTTACATCAGGGGGCGTCACATCGGAAGATGTGAGGACCGCCTATGCTGGGGTTCTGAAAGATTTTGGAAGATTGTAAGTCGTCCGACGACTGTTTCTCTGAATCTATCAAGGCGCTCATGAATTACTGATATGTGACTAGGTATTGGGAATACGAACTGGAGTGAATGGACAGCCATTGCCCGACGGTATTCGCTATAGAAGGTCATACGAAGTGTGGTAGTGCAGTTGGATCCTAAACAGACATGTTTGCGGCTGCCACTGCACCACGCGCAAATGCAGCCAATGAGCCAGGCTTCATCGTACCAGCAAAAGCAATCTTTCTTGACTCATAGATGAATCGCCTGCATGTATCAACTACTTTATCAGCATCTTAACATGTAACATCATAGAGACACACTACTAGAGATGACTGTCATTAGACTTTATAGAAAGTAGAGGTTCCGGTATGAACTCGTGCCGCACTGCACGTCATTGCCTGCGAATGCGTCAGACTGATCGGCGTCGGAGAGAGGCACCAACAGAGACAAGAGAAGTCCGGAAGAAGCAAGACGAGCTTCTCTTTCTTCTGATTAACTAAATACATCTTCAACTACCTTCTACTTCCATCACCCATCATGCTCCGTAACTCAGTCGCACGAACAGCTCGACAGGCTACACACCGCCCTGCTGGTGCAAGGCCCGTCGTCCTCCGACAATCTCGCCAGGTCACTCGCAACTATGCGACAGGTGTAGGTCTTGAGCAGAGCCGTGTATCCCTTCTAGATCCAATTCTGACCGTTCTTGCAGGGCCAGCAAGAGCAAGCAGCAAATGCCAGCTCCCACATCGCTGCGGGAGTTGGTGGCGGAGCTGTCGTTCTTCTCGGACGTGAGGAGCCCAGTTACTGTTGGTATTAGTGATGGAAACAAGAGCACTGACGAGCGTATTGCTGCAGTCTATGGATACTACGTCGCGTCAGGAACAAAACAGCGCATGGACCAACTCCGCCAGGTCTCGGAGACCTTCACCAATGTCAAAGACAAGGCCGTTCAAGCTACACCATCACCAAAGGCTGCTATCGGATTCTTGAAGAGCGTAGCAAACTCATATGCTAGTGAGTCACTGCGTCTATCTCTCGAAACCGGTTGCATTCATAAACCTGACCTTTGCCGCGTGGGCACGAAGGCGTCATCCCCGGAGGCGCATACGTCGTAGACAAGACAGTGAGCGAAGCATTCTACTAAGGTCATCCTTAAGGTCTTCTGACTGATGACCTTCCTCAGTTCGAGCAACTCGATGAGATCGCCGAGAAGCACGGCCCTGAACTTTCCAAGATTGTCAAGTACGTTTTAGCTATCTGTCGAATGACGTGATCTCCAGCAAGAGTGTACTAAGGCATGCCATTTCTTACAGCAACGCATATTCCGATATTCAGAAGTCCATCGCTCAGGGCGGTGATAACGCGACGGACCAAATCGTCAACGCTCTTCAGGAAGCTTTCCACCAAATCAGCAAGCTTTCCGACAAGTTCACCAGCAATATCCTCCAGCCATACCTTGATAACTCGCCTCAGCTTAAGCAAGCTCTAGGTGATACGCTCGACCAATTGAACGATTTCGGTGACAAGTATGGACCTCAAGCTAAGGACTTGACAAAGGACACGATCAACCAGATTCAGAACCTTGCAAAGGAGGGCTTAAACGCGGCTACCATTGCCAAAGCAGCTCAATTGGCAAAAGATAGACTTGAGAAAGTCAAGGAACTAGGTTCTAAGGCTGGAAGCGAAGCGTATACAAAGGCTGCTGAAGGTGCCCGACCATACCTTGACAAGGCACCTGATGTGAAGAAATACTTCGAACAAAGCTTGGATAAGCTCAAGGATTACGTAGGCGACGATGGAGCCAAGCTCATTGAGCAGACGTATGCCGAGATTGAAGACGCTGGCAAGAAGGGTGACAGTGAGTGCAGCTGTTTTCCAACCTATGACGGCATTCCGATACTCACTGACTAATGCAACTTCTGCTACTCCATTTCCCGCTTTGCAGCTAAGAAGCTCGCTAGCATCGTCAGGGACCGAGTCGTGAAGCTACAAGAGCTCGCCAAAGAGAAGGGAGCTGACAAGCTAGGTGCCGCTGGATTGACAGGTGGTGCAGCAAGCAAGATGTTCGACCAGCTTCCAGGTCTTGACAACCTAGGCGACTTGCAAAAACTAGCCAAGGAGAAGGGAGGTGACTTTGAGAAGCTATTGAGCGAGACAGTCGATGAAGTCAAGAAGATCCTTGAAGAGAAGGGAAAGAAGGCAAAGGACCTTGCTGGTGAGACAACTGAAGAGGCCAAGAAGAAGGCTACTAAGTAGAGTCAAATAAAGGCAGTCACTCACAGAACCCAGGGAGAATGCTTTCTTCTGAAGCAATAGTCGGCAATAAGGTCGTAGTGTAACTAATAGATGCTTGAAAAAAGAGAAAAGTCATGCACTGCAATCTGTAGCATCGTCGTTATCGATGTCTCCGTCACCCCAGTGCAGATGGTAGATCAGCATGTGGCTCCTACTTTGAATTAGCCGAGAACTCGACATCCAGCTTAACACGCATGTAAAGCAGAGCAAAGAGTGAGTGCATGTCGGGAAATTATACATTGCCCAGATGGCCAGCAATAGCCCCTTTGACAAAAACAGCGAGCCCAGCCTAGAGCATGGACTATATCACAGCGCAAGATAGCAGCTACTATGGGAGGACAACGCTGAAGGGTGGGATTTGACGCGCCGACTGTCGTACTCCGCTTGGTTAAGAAATGTAGACTGAAGGCTTGTCGGAGTTTGGAGTGGGTTTGCCTGACGTCCTGGTGGGGACGAAAAGCGGCTTGTGCGCTTGCGTGTGCCATTCAGGGATTGTGCTGTGACCGTGCGTACGTTCACGTTCGGATGAAAGACCGGAACGAAGCAAAGCCTCGTGAAAACCAAAGAACGGCGGGGGTTGAGGTGGTGATGCTAGTAGATGATGGTACCAGTGTTTTGGATGATGCGATTTGGAGGTCGTAAACGAAGAAAGAAGTGCAGATAGATGGCCAGAAAAACGAGAGTATGGTTTCTAGCGATACATTTACTCCTTGGCATCCTCCTTCTCGATCTCGATAATGGCAGACCTCTTCTCGGCAACACGGTCGGCACGACGAGCACGAGCGGCGGTGTTCTTTGCACGACGAGCGTCCATCTGCTCAGCGAGGGTCTTGGCTCGGGCCTTCTCAGCCTTGGCCTTGTGGATGTAGTCCATGAGGACTCGCTTGTTCTTGAAGACGTTACCCTTGCTCTTCATGTAGAGGTCGTGGTAGCTGTAAGTTATTACAGAGATGAAGATGGCGTAAGCGATGAACATCCCGAATATGCATTAATTCAAGGATTGAGGGACACCCACAGATGGTTGTCGATCTTGCCCTGCTCGCGATACTTTCGCAAGAGGCGTCGGAGGACACGCTGTCGTCGCATCCAGAGAACCTTGGTGGGGAGACGGGCCTCGGAGGTACCCTTTCTCTTACCGACACCGGTGTGACGGCCCTTTGCCTTTGCGAGCTGCATTTCGCGGGTCCTTGCTCGGGAGTGTCCGACTGTGTATCACATTTAACGAAGCGTCAACTGCCTGTTTGAAAAGTGGCGACGAAGCTGCTCTCCCTCCACTAACCCTCTGGCTTGACAACGATGATGTTGTCAGAGATGAGCTTCCTGACGGATCGCCTCGAGTTGGCATTGGCGACAACGCTGGCGTGGAGAGGGTCCACAAAGATGCGGCGCTTGCCTACATCGGCAACGGCGGCCGCGAGCCTCTGTTGGAAGCACAGACAGAATGCACAGTGTCAGGTTTCCATCTGCTTCCCTCGGGTCCTGCTTTCGCTGTCTGTCTGGGTGTGCTGCAGGATCGTGTGCGCTTGCATGATGGCTGAACAATCGGTGGCAGATCTCGCTCTCCATCGTCTCCTCCCCTTGCTGGCATGTCTTGTATCGCTGGCTCTGGTATTATCTGTTCATCTTCCGCTTGCTTCATGTCTATCACTGCTCTTCGTGACTGCTTCATGCCTCTATTCTCCCTGCTTGCTCCACCTTCGTCTGCTGCACCACCACCATCCAACGACCAATCCGGCAGCACGATCCCAGCTGCAAAATGAACATACCTTCTGCTGGTCGAGCTTCATATCTGCTTGTAAAGAGCTTTAAGAGGATCGTCGAGCTTCACAGCAAGGTAGTCACCTATGTCGCTGCGTGTAGATGGCTGAGGTGTCGTGATCCAGGTATGAAGCAGATCCGAGGAAGGCTGAAGCAAGTCGGGAGGGAGCAGAAGAATCGAAATATGCTGAAAGTGAAGTGGCAAAAAGCAGAAAAGAGATCGAAGCGACGAGTCAGGGATTTCAAGGACAAGACTAGAAAAATATATACAAAATACATGGAAGCTTGATAAGTCATAAACGGTTCACAGTCTCGAGTCAAGATTTATGCACTTTTTACCATCCCTCTGGCTTTCCTTCACGACTTTCTGGTGGCTGGGTTGGCGCGCAGGCACCGCAAATCCTGATCATGCATGAACATGTCGACCAGGAACATATATCGAATGAACTTGGCAGCGAATAAGTGCCTGGGCTATCTCGCACACCTCCTGGCTCTCCTTTGGGGCTCTCATGCTGCTGACAAGTACCAAAGATCTGGTTCCAGGTCTTGACTAGGCTCGGTCTGCTGAGGTCACAATCCACATGAGTCACCGGTACTCGGTCTTCATCAAATTACGAGGGGCCATATTCTGACTGGTGCTTCATATAGAGCCAACGTACAAGTTGGTCTTGGTAAAACCCAGACCTCAACGCATACCTATGTTCGAAAATGGCCGAACTCACTGACTCGCTATACAAAACCAAACTGCCCGTCGAACTGAGTCGAAAGAGGCAAGACGAGTCATTGAATACTCAAGAACCGTTCAGTTTATCATGGGATTATACGGACTACTAATATTCAGGGGCTTAAGATCTATGACGAGAACATCCTGTCCTTACTAAAGATCACAGCCAAAAGTCAGCTCAAAACCGGAATGGCTGCCCGAGTTCAATAATCCACAGCAACTTGTGCCAAAACTCTCAGACAATCTGAACCTGATGGGAAGACCAAGACATCATCAGTCAATATCTTCGAGTCGAATTAACCGAACATTGGCGAATGGCCCTCCTCCTTGGCGTTTAAGTACTGCGGACGCTACGACTGCCTACCGGCAGTCTCCGCATCCTCCGCACTTAAGCCTCGTCGTCAGGCCAGCTCTGAACAATTTAGAAGACGATGTCTGCCGAAGGAGGAGGTCGACGAGTCCCGTATTGAGCCGTAGCGTAAGCGAAGGCGATTCTGAGGGACTCATAGACCGACGACGGAGAAAGACATTACGCATTTATACCGGGGCCTTAGTTACAGCGCTAGAGGTAACCCACTTATTGTTTCCACAATATCGCCCGTACGCCTAGGGCATACTGCTCAAATGGTACACCTGCAATTGTTCGACAACCATTCTTTATGTACTGTTGGTATGGGAAAAGCAGTAGCTGCGTTGAAAGTCACGTGATATACTATTCATTGCTGTCATAACGCTTCTACAAGACTGACGCTACGCTGGAGCCCCTATCTACAAGTTTGATAAGCGCAGTACAATGGTATGCAGATGTAAAGGCATAGCGAATCGAAACGTCTTGTCACCCCACGATACACCTGACTTGCATGAGAACGGTACGCCAGACTGGACAAGGTACAGCTTTTATACACACGTGTCCACTGAAAGTACGACTGGCTGTGATATCCGTTTGAGTAATTTCCGGAAGTGACTGCCTATGGCTATGTTCGCCGGGCATCTGCGAGCTGGTGTGGAGCTGGTTGGTTGTGCACGAGCCTCTCTTCCTCGATCGCCTGTCAATTCGGAGGTTTGTACAGTACTTCGAGGTGTCGAACACAACAAAATCAGCTTGGGTGTGATCATATATGCAATTCATGAAATGCCCTGTTCCAGTGCGGCCTCTTGAGAGAGATAGTCGATTTCCCAAAATGCTCTGAACATAAGTGTCCATTTACGCGTGTCACAAGCGGGGCTCTCAGTACTCTGAGAACAGTACTGGTAAGCCTTGTCATATCTCGAGAAGGCAGCTGCCAGAGCTGGGAGAAACTGATTGACACAATATCGACCACAGGGGTCTTGCTGCACCCTGATCATCGGCTCATTCTCACCTCCTCTCGGCTTTCCGAGGCCAACAATTGTCGATCGTCTGCCAGCGCTTCCGGTAGTAGTACTTTCCCTTCCTCCCTCAAGACGATTTCACCATTTTTAGTGGCCTGACGGTCGATATTCAGCACAAGATGTCAGCCTCCAACGCAGGCCGCATATCATGTATCCCCATAAGGCCACGGCCGAGTCCCTCCTTACCAGCGGAGAGTGTGGCAGCCCCTTCAAAGCCGCCTTCAGTAGCTCCAAGCACATCGACAACCACCCCTACTGCCACTGCGCTGCCGGTTCCTACGGCGTCTCAATCTCAATTACCGGCCACACCGACATTTATGAGCATGAGAGACTGTAAAATCGAAGAAACGGGTGTTCCCGATGGTCTGAAGTCAGTCGCAGCAGCTACAGCCGATCCCCCGGTCAAGCGCAAACGAGGGAGACCTCCTAAAGGCAGCAAGCTTGCAGGTGAACGCAGCGGCAACGCCGAACCACCACTCAAGAAAAAGAAGTCGCGCACAGTCGCTCCAAATCAAGCACTTCCCGTCGATCCGTGGGCTACCGTAGTCAAGAGAGCCGCAGCAAGCGCTGCCATGGCTCTGGTGCAAAAGGTAGTAGAGGTCGAGGATTCGGATAATAATTCAGAATTCGAGGAATCGGATGGCGAAAATGAGACATCCGACCTGACAGAGTGCAGTACTTCTCGCGACTCGTCCGTGATACCCCAATCAAGGTCTAGGAGTGCATCAGAGCGGAAAGTACTCCCTAAAGCTATACCTCTTGATTACAGTCATATACGCCGAACTGCACCAGCTATGATGCCCGACGTGAAGAGGGAACGGCTTTTTGGTCTTGAACACTGTCCGATATTCTATCCAACCATCGAGGAATTCGCTCAACCCCTGGAGTACATCGAGCGAATAGCAAAGCAGTCTCGTGATTATGATTACGGGATATGCAAAGTGGTACCACCAGAGGGTTGGCATCCTCCTTTCTCGCTGAATGAGGAGGTGAGCAGCGTTGTTGCACACTCGGTTCGACTGAGCACTGACGCGCGTATCGCACACTCTTTTATCAGACATTCCGCTTCGGGACCCGCATGCAGCGCTTGAATTCCTTAGAAGCATCCGCTCGTGCAAACCTGAACTTCATCGAACAACTCACTATCTTCCACCGTCAGCAAAAGCACAGCAAGTTTGGAATCCCCATTGTCGGGGGCAAGCCGCTTGACCTCTGGCGTCTCCGCAAGGAGGTGAACGCGGAGGGTGGATTCGATGTGGTGGGTCGATAGCGTCGTCTACTCCAATCAAAGCTCTTCTCACTGAGGCATCGCATTATATACAGGTCTGTGAACAAAGGAAGTGGTCACAAGTCGGTCGTGCGATGGGCCTAGACCCCAAGACAGATCATGGCCTCACTGCCGTGCTGCGAAACGCTTTCCAGAATATCGTGCAACCTTTTGAAGATTATCGCCTGCGTGTCAAGATGCACCTGACGCCCGAAGAGCCCGGGAAAGCAGGGTCCAGCACTTCAAGCACCACAATGCGTTCTATGGCCTCAATGGCCACCACGCAACAGGCGACGCCAGCAACTATGCAAGGGGGCAAAGCGTCACTCTCAGCTAATCCAGTGACACTCGAGCAAGTTCAAGCCGCTTCGGCTAAGTTGAATGATGCTCTGCAAGCTTCACCTGCTTCCAGAATGTCTTCATCCGCCAATCTACCCATGGCCAAGGCTTTCTCTCCCGATGGAGAGGAAATGATTCCCGGTGACTACTGTGAAGTCTGTATGTCATTGGAAGATGCACCATCCATGTTGCTTTGCGACGAATGCGACAAAGGCTATCACTTGCACTGCCTGAATCCTCCGCTCAAAGCGGTCCCGAAGGACGACTGGATATGCGATGCCTGCATCATCAATCACGGCGACGATTACGGCTTTGAAGAGGGCGATGACCACACTCTTGGGTCATTTCAGCAGCGTGCGAGAAAGTTCAAGTCGAAATGGCTCGACTTGCATCCTGTGCCGGGCGTTGGTAATCCCGAGAAGGCAGAAAGGCTCAACGAAGATTGGGAGAAGGAGCTTCTTGTCGAGGATCACGTCGAGAGAGAATTTTGGAGACTTGTCGAATCGCCTGATGATACTGTTGAAGTCGAATATGGCGCGGACATCCATACCACCAAATGGGGAAGGTGAGTCTTCTATAGTTTGAAGATTACAAGGTCTACAATTGCTGAGGATTTGCCCTTAGTGCCGTCCCAACGATCGAGTCCGATCCATCACATCCATATGCGCGAGATGGGTGGAATTTGACCAATCTGTTAGCTTAACAATACTGGCCCAACTTGCACCTCAGTGGCTGACCTACTGTTGTTGCCAGACCGATTCTTCCCGGCTCCGTACTGCGTTATGTCAAGTCTGATATTTGCGGCATGACCGTCCCTTGGGTGAGTAATTGTAGTACCATACCTTACTGATGTGCTGACGCCATGGCTGTAGGCCTATGTCGGTATGATTTTCTCAACCTTTGCTTGGCACAAGGAGGATCACAACACATACAGGTATGCCTCTTGAGTAGACTATCCCCCTGGAACCAGGCTGAGTCGCTGGTCATAGCGTGAATTATCATCACATCGGTGGTACTAAAACATGGTATGGCGTTCCGGGCGAAGACGACCACAAGCTCGAGGCGGCGATGCAGGCAGCTGCCCCAGAGCTCTTCGAACAGCAACCTGATCTCATGTATCAGCTTGTCACCTTGATGAGCCCCGGTCGTCTGAAGGAGGCAGGCGTCAGAGTCAGTGTATGTGACCAGCGTCCAAACGAATTTGTCATAACCTTCCCAAAAGCTTTCCATGCTGGATTCAAGTAAGTTGGTTCAATATGCCTCAGACAGACCTGTCTGAACTGACCATTTTACCGACAGCCACGACTTCAATTACAACGAAGCTGTCAACTTCTGCTTGCCGGATTGGCTTACCTCGGACCTGGAAGGCGTCAAAAGATACAAGCAAATCAACAAACCTCCTGTCTTCTCGCACGACGAGCTCATGATGACGATATACAGCTATGAGAAGTCCCCGAAATCATCCCAGTGGTTGCTGCCACTTTTCGAAGAGATGGTCCAGCGAGAGCTTCACGAGCGGACACAAGCGATCCAGGATATACCAGACTTGCACGTCATACGAGAAAACATCGAGCAAGACGACGAGCAATATCAGTGCATTGTCGATAAGTCGTTCTGCTATCTCTCGCAAGTCACGACCGAAGGCCATACCTCTGTGGCATGTGCCGAACACTGGAAGAGCTTGCCTGAAGGCAAGAAAGTCATGAAGGTCCGGTTCACGGACGAAGATCTCAAAGCCATGCTTGCCCGTGTGCGCCAGCGTGCCAATGTCGTAACAGCAGAAGCGAACGCTGAGAGAGTAAAGGTACTTCTGATTTCAGAGCAAGCGAATCCCTGCGAAGCTAACTTAGTCTATTTGCATCTCTCAACAGCGTCAGACTGAAGAGATCCACCAGACTGCTGTGCTAGAAGCGGAGCGCATGCGTGTGGCTGAGAATCCTCGGCCGGTACAGCTGCTGCCTTCGAGTCATATTGCGACCTCTGGTACCATGGAAGGCATGCACGCTCAACACGCGTCCCATTCACCTGTTCGACATTCGGGCAACAATCCCGCAGCCAGCCAGCCTAACCCTATCGCGCCCAGGGCAATGATGCAGTCTTATGCAGCAACAGCTTAAGCAAGGTTCCGACGCAGCCACGGGAGTTTAACTCAATCAAAATCAGCAACCTAGTCAACAAGACGCCGCTTTCGTAAGACGTCCTAATCCACATATTTTCATCCCATGTAGCCCCCCTTTTCGCTTTGTTCAACCTCTTTAACATAATCATTATCGTTCGCAGACCCGTTTTAGCTGTGCATAGCTTAGTTGTTGTAACAGAACCATCTGCATTGGTCGCAATTGGCATTACGGCCGTTGACCGCAAGCTTCTTATCTGCTTTGGTACAGTACATGCCACTATAATACAGACAATCTGCCCTGCTCCAATGACACAAGTGCGCCTATCCATATTCTGGTTAGTCGTACCGCCTTCGTTTTTCGCGGTCTGAGTCCTCTGGCACATCATTCGCGCGTTTTGTGCTGTCTCTCCTGCTAGCATCACCATTGACTCCATTTTCAGCATGCATTTCCCCATCTTCACTGCCCGCTGGAGCTGCTGGCTTTGGTGCGGAATTTAGTATTGAGACGTTGTTGAGTCCACGCTCTCGCCACTCTTCAATCGTAAGTCGTAATGTATGATAACCAAGATGCATCTGTTGCGCGTAGATGTGGTCGGGTTAGTAACGCTTCCGCAGGTGGATGAGCCAAGAAGATTAGGCTTACTTTTCCTCCGAAATGGTCTGCTAGACGCTTGTCTGAATCGAGGATAGACAGATATGCACCGCAGATCTCGCACACTCGGAGTTTCTGATGACCTGAGGCACCCGAATTCTCCGTAAGCAATTGTAGCTCTCGCTCCTTGTCTTGCTTCTCTGCTTTCAATGCTTCGGCCTTTGCTAGTTCCGCCATTGACTCGTCGATCTGACCGGATTCACCTGCAGAGATAGAATGGGCAAAGATATGGTTAGACTATCCGCAATTCTAAGGAGTGTCCAGGCGGGCGCGACCAGACCCACCAAGCTGCTCCACAGCTGCCATGGCGGATGAATACGCCGACTCAATCTCTCCAATCTCGCGCATCAAGTTTGTCGTCTTGTTGTTCTCGTCTGGTGTCTTCTCCAACCGTCTCTGAGCTGCTCTGATACGTCTGTCGCACTCTTCCACAAACATCATAATGTTGCGCTCGTACTCTCGCTGCATGCTCTCCAAGTCCTTGATCGACACTTTGAGATCTTTCGGGTCACCGCGGCCTTTAGCTGCCTCTCTAGCGGCAGTCACAGCATGGTCGTATTCGTCCTTCAGTCGCTTCGAATGTAGCTTTGGACATTGACCCAAGTCCATTTTCTGATCGGGTTTGGGTTGCATGCAGAAGAGCGGTCAGCTTATCAGGACAGCCAGAGCAATAGACGGATCAAGAGGTATGCTAACGGTATTCGTGAATAGATCGTGTGGACATGTCCCACACAGGAAGTTTCTGCAGACCTTCGCGTCTGTGAATTTGGTGTCTTCTGGCACTGCACCCAGCGACTCGGCGCCCATGCTATTTGAAGGGAATCATCTGCAAGTCAGAGCAGCAGTGTTGCCTGTGACAAGTTGACATACAGCGTCTCGAGATCTGAATCAGAGCTGATAGTTAGCTCATCTCCCACTATCACTGGGCGGCATAAATCACGACGCACTCTTTCTCTGCATCTCGGCGAGGTAACCTGGAAGGCAATCGGCGAGTACCATGTATCAGCTAGAGAAGCACAGCGCACAGCATTGACGGCTTTGCATACCCATCTTGATTGCCTTTGAGCCTCGGCTGGCTCTTCGCTCTGAGGTTGATTGTCCGGTTGGATAGTTCGTACAAGGACAACCTGCTTTGTTTCGTCGCATCGCTCGTCTCTACTTCTGCCCAACTCGCAAGGTCGACCTCAAACCAAAGCCGGGATGTCTGACATCCGTGAGTGATGCTTTGACGCAACAATACATACACATTCTAAGCGTGCTTGGCTCCAATGCAGCCGGCGGAGGCTACTTTCTCGCTCCACCCGAAGGTGCGTACTGGCGTTGCTTTCTGGACCGATTGTTGGCCACCCATGTACTTGTCCGAGCAAGCGGGGCTGACTATACATCAATTGCAGGCTATACAATACCAGGATGGCCAGGTCTTTATCTACCATGGAAGGATCCGAATTACCTCTTCTATCCTAGCTGTGCGCACCAATGATCATCCCTACATCTCCATCCAAGGCTGACTTCCGATCATATCAACATTACTGTACACGATGGCCCTCCATTCAAATAGCCATATGGAGGTATACAATATACTGGTCCCTACTTCTCACTGGTTTAGCTTTCTTCCTTTGCGGATCTTGGGCTTGCTTCATCTTCTCGCGGCGGAGTTTAAAGCACTTCAAATACGCTATATGGCTGCCTGTCGGATACTGCTTGCTGGGAGGCATCATCAGCTTGGTGACGGGAACTGTCATAGGTGAGATTCGCTGTCTTCTCCCGTCCTATATCCATTGTCTGATGCCCTTGCTTCTCAGGCTTCGCACTTGGTCAGCTTCTTTTACAGATGATTGGCTTCTACGAGCTTACTGACATGTACCTCATCCCCGCAGCTGGCGCATACAATGCTGCATACCTTCGAATGTCCACCTGGACGCCCTTCTTATGGTCAGCAGCTCAGACTTTAGGTAAGCACAGCTTACGGATGCGTCTGGTGCGCCTGATTTGGAATGGTTGTGCTAACAACGCTCCGCTCATGTGAACAGTAATCGTAATAGGTAGCTATTCTACCATCACATTCCTCCTGTAGCATATGAATGGTCAATCATGTGTACATAAGGCGCAATTTCCAATCAGCGGATTGTATGGAGCTGGACTTGAGACCTGCCGCGGCTGTGTGTACACTTGACTTCGGGAATCGGCGTTGAACCTGCTCTGGCCAAGTCTTGAACTAGCTTGCCCATGACTGCAGCATCTTTGTCATAGCTCAGCTCGACATAGCAAAGTTGTGTCAGCAAATTATCGCGAATGTCACTGGTTTACATCCCATGTCAGGGGGCAAGCTATATTGCCGTCGTCCAGTATATATATATTCCGTCAATTGCTAGACCTAGGTCTGCTATCAGATGACCCATACTGAAGCTATAATGACAAGCTGAGCCCTATAGAGCCAAAGACAACGGGAAAGCACTTTGCGGTCAATGTGCTGTCAGTATGTCGTCTCCATGAATAAATTGCTACTGATCTAACGAGAAGAAATAGATAGAAGGAACCTGCATGCCTGCGGTGAAGCTTGACTTGCGGAAGTCACTTCGCGTATACTGCCACTATTGCTGATTCGAAACACGCCGTTGGCGCACCTCATAGGGTCAAGGACTATGCTAAAAGCACACTGTGCAGGGTGAAGAAAGATTGAAGGTGTCCATGATACATTTGGATGATTTGGCTCTGGGATTGACACAGTGATACGCTTTGGAAGGTATTGCGCGATAGATGGAGCAGAGCCTAAAGAAGGGCAGGCAGGACTTGTACTGTATTGTATTGTACTTCTTGCCGGCAGGTGTACTACTGCTCAAACCGAAAGGCCTCGATATGGCTAAGAGAAGTGTATAACTGGAGGTGAGGATGTACGGCATCATGAAGGGCACGTAAAAGCGGAGGGGAAAGGTCGCTTCTTGATTCTAGTATGTAGCAGAATTCCAAGGATCAGGGTGTGGAACGGTAGCTTCATTGAAGCATTCTTGAAGGTATTCATCGTCCGCAGTGAGAACAGGCAATTTGATCTTCAAGCAACTGAATTCATCTCCCTTGGCGATAGCACTAGATGCTGAAGAAAAAGAGCCAGACTTGAAAATGGATGATAGCTTTGTAGGAGTCTTTGCTGAATCTGAATCTGGAGCTCCTTTCCCCTCATCCCACTCTTCCCCTTCTTCACCCAACTCCCTTCGGGGTTGAGGCATTTTCTGCTGCGCGTGGTCGCGAATATGTTCATCCCCACTGTCGTGATCCTGGCCACATTCACAAGAAATAGAAGAAGCAAGAGAAGAAGCTTCACTTCCTCTTCTACAATCTTGGTGATCACCTCCAGCAAAATCATCATAGCTCTCAATACTACCGTTGAATTCTGAATCTGAAGTTGCAGGAGAGCAAGAAAGAGAAGTGGGTAGGGAAGTTGATGAAAAGCTAGGTGATGAGCATCCTGAGGAATTCATAGTTGTTGAATGCGATGTTGATATTGACGAGGTGAGTGATGGCGGCAAACAAGAAGATGACGATGACGATGACGATGAGGAAAACGTGGAATCAGGTGATTCTTCTCTTTGTGATTGTCGTGTCTGGGAATGAGAATATACCCCAGAAGACGGTGATGATAATAATGAGGAGGACGATGCGAGTGACATGGAAGAAGGAAAAGGAGCAATCAAAGAATGAAGGTCGACTTGTAGACCTGATCCGAGCGAAAGAGGAGCAGCAGATGATGAAGTAGAGACTGTTATTGAAGAGTTGGAAATTGAGGATGAGGAAGAGAGGGATTGTTCGAGTGGGTGTGAAGTAGGGAATGAAGGGCTCGATTTGGTGGAAGGACAGGTCGCAATGACCTGAGATGCTTCTGCTTCTGACTCCTCCTCCTCTTCCTCTTCTCTCGCTCCATTTGCATCTCGTGGTGTCGATGATGTATCTGCCGACGCCGACGCGCCGCTGGTGCTTATGGCGACGACAGGCTCCGGACTTGGCATCTCTTCACCCATATAAGCCGCCAATTCAAGCTTGATCTGTCTCAATTCGAGTACGTCTCGCATAGTCAAGCGTTCAAGAGGCGGTGGGCCACGTCTGTACATACACACACACGAACACACACAAGAATCGAGTCAGCAACGTGGATTGGTCTTCTCAGAGGGCACAAAGAAGAAGAAGAAAAGAAGAGGGTGCGAGGTTGCTCACCTAGCAGGATAATCAATAGCAGCAAAAACATCAACAACCTGAACTTCATTCAAGAAGCTAACTCTTCTTTTCTGTTCTTGTCCAGTTCCTGTTCCATCATGACATCCTTGTAGTAAACCCGGTCTTTTCAATCCTCCCGCTTTTCGCGTCTGCGTAGCTGGTGCCGATGACGATGACGAAGATGATGACTGAGATTGTAGGGCACCATTGGCACATGAATCCGATAAAGCACGTCTTAAAGATCTATTCCTCCTTATTCGATGTGACGGTTTATAAACCACTTCAAGAGGAGAGAGTGGATAACACGGTTGAAACAAATCATCATCATCATTGTCGTCGTCGTCCTCTACGTCGGTTTGTGTGCGATGTAAACGAATCTGTATCGTTCCTGTTGTTCGGTTGTTCCCGTCTAGATCAACCTGATCACCATCCTCATCATCGTCATCATCATCGAAGAAGGACCGTTCCTGATCTTGTTCTTGAGCTTTCGCCTTATCCTGCCGCCGGCTTTTCTTAATGTTGTGAGAAGCAGCACGACGCGCTTTTGTTGTTCGCACGTTCGGAGCGGCGGCGGCAGAAGAAGAAGAAGGCGTATCATTATACATATTATCTTCTTCTTCTTCCACTGCTTCTCCTTGTTGTTGTACATGAGAACGCTGGCGAGTGCCTACTATTCCACGATCAAAGGAGGAGCGAGCTCTTGATGTCAATCCTTGTATGGCAGCTTGTAATCTTGCATCTAGACTTTCTGATTGTTCTTCTTCTTTTACTACTTGCCCTCCGACCTTCGCGTAGGAGGGACTGACGCTGCGAGATGATGAAGATGATGAAGATGAGGACGGAGAGGAGGAGGAAGAGGAAGAGGAAGAGGCGACTGCTGAACTAGCATTTTTCCCAAATAAAGAAGAGGAACAAGAGGAAGAAGGAGTACAAGCCGAGCTTCTAATTCCTAATCCTGCATTATTATTGTTCTTCTTCTTTTGCACATGTTCATGAATATCCGGCAAAGAAGACCATCTGTCATTTCCCCCCTTTCCCCCAGCGCCACCACCACCACCACTCGAACTCGAACTCGAATTCGAGTTCAAATGCGAACTCGCAGCTCTCGAAACAAGACTAGTAGCTACGGGAGCTAGCGCAAGAGAAGCTGCACAAGGTGGGGGTAAGCATGAATCTGAAGCTCTTCTTGATACTATAGGAGAGGGAGGTTTGAGAGGTACCATACTAGCTGCACTTGCGAAAAAGGCATCGCTTTTTGATGTGCGTCGGGGTGGTGTGGAGGAGGACGACGACGACGATGAGCTCGCTGAGGGAACTGCGGCTGAGGCTGAGGATGTGAATGTTGTGGATGTGGATGAAGAGCGCGAATGCGAGTGCGTACACGACGACACGCTGATCGTCTTTGGACTTGCCGGAGTGGCGGTGGAGGCGGAGCAGTTGGTAGAGGTTGATGATGAGGATGAACTTGAGGAGGAAGAGGAGGACGCGGAGGAAGCACTGCTCCATGTCCAAGTGCTGTCTAGGATGCTGGTGTTCATGCTCATGATATAATGCAAGGCCGAATGTCGCGTCTTGTCTGAATTGAAGGCAGCGAGGCCGGTGGCTGAAGTCACCTGCTAACAAGAGTATACAGAGCTGCTACGAGGATCAGCAAGGAGAGCTCAACAAGGTAGATAGCATAGCCTACCTGCAACTATAGCTGCTAGATAGTGATGGCGATATGTGACTGCCCCACACTGCACTGCCCTGCACCCTGGCGGGTGTATGAACCTGATCTGATCTGCTTCCCTGGCTTGGGCTGGCTGGCTGGCTTCAGAGAAAGAGGCTGAAAGGGTGATCGCGATGTCGGAGAGCTCGAGTAACCACGTATAGGAGTATGGTTGATGTAAGGTAAGGTATAGAGAGCGTGCAGATGTAACTGTATGTATGTATCCTCGTCGTCGTCGATAGGTTGGCTCTGGGTGGTGAGTGACCGGTGACAGTCTTGTACTGGGTGACAGAGCCTCGCCTCGACCAGCAGGAAGCAGCAGCTGGGAGATTGAGATGAATGAATGGATCCGAGCGTGGATGGAGCGCAGGCTGGAAGGCGGTGGGTCACTCGGCTATGGTGCCGTACTGATCTTGCACTTGCTTCAATCTATACGGATGCTGTCCTGATGAGACTCTGCTAAAATCACTGCGGACGCGCGCTTTGTTCTTCTGTCCTCGACTTGACTTGACGTGTTTGCCGTTGCTTTGCTTTGGTTGTTGGCGTGAATCTACCACAGTAGCAGTGTACCGGAGAGTTGAAGCAGAGCAGAGCAGACCTGCTCCCTACTTCCAGCTCATCCTCATCATTCCCATCTCGTACATATGGAGCATGGAACAGAGGTACAATCTCCGATGGCATCCATCCATTCGCAATAAACTTCATCGCCCATCCATGGCTGACAGTCTCGCCACGTTAATTCAGCCTGCGGAACATTCGATCACGGGCGATCGGCCTCCCTCTTCCCTCTTCTCTGCCTCTCTCTCGCTACTGCAGGCCCTTCAACCGTAGCATCTCGCCTCTGCCTTATCCGGAAGGTGGATCATCTCATTAACACTCGCCGAATTAAGATTCCAACTTCATTCAATGTCGAATTACGGAAATCCTGCTGCTTCTTAAAACTTAAAGTCAAAGAGCGAGACGCATCTCTCCATAGCTCTTCTTTCCGGGACGGAGCTCTGTCAAGCAGTAGTCCGTTGTACATACGGTATCGTATCGTATCGTGCATACCGTCTGGAGTACGGTACCGGCACCGTAATCAGCGCACACTCGAAGCGGATCCTCGTGCCTGCTACTGCTGGTCAAAGTCGCCAGCGAGTTATTCCGACCGCATCTCGATAGAGGCGGCATTGATGCGTTAACATCAATCTCAAGGCAGTCGGCACTCGGCACTCGGCACTCGGCAGTCCACAGTCAAGTTTTCTTGGTTGGACAGTTCGCGCTTACGCTTTGAGACTCAGTTTTGGGGCAGAATACGCACGCAAGACCACCCACATGCGTACAGTATAGAGGATACGTCTACCGGAGCTGTGAGCCATCAGACCGGAAAGCTTGGAAGTCCCCATCATCGGCACGTAACGTTTTCATACGTAGCCTGGCGCAGTAATTTACCGGTAGCTGGGGAATACTAGGGTCTAGAAGTAAGGTACCGTATCGCGTACGATGGCACCCGGACAGATCCACAAGAGTGGTAACGGTGTCACAGCCGCAGCCGCCGCAACGGGGAAAACAAACACGGGAAACGCAAAAGCAAAGCCAGATGTAAAGACCAGTAGTACGAAAGGCAAGATTACGACTACGACTACGACTACTTCCACCAGCAGTGCCAGTAAAGCGAAGGCCTCGACCGCGACCACGATGACAATGACAAAACCCGATCCTACATCTACATCAGTAATGATGATGACAACACCTAAAATCAAGATTGACGAACTAGGATTCGAAATACTAGATTTGATCTTCTCATATTTCTCAAATGATGATGGAAATAATGCTATTAAAGATCAATCTCATTATGAAAATCAACAGAGTTTATTGGGATTTTGTAATGTTTCTAAAGGTTTTTATAGAGTTGCTAGGTATGTTGCACGCGCGCATGCACGCGCGTACATCAATTAGTATCCTACAGCTCGCTGATCATCTTGATTTATCTTGTCTATCTTTCCGTCTCGGGCCTTGAACTGTCCTTCTTTTTTTACGATCATCAACAGACTGCACCTAGCCCGCTACATACCCATAGCATCGACATTCAAAGCAAGCCAAATCCTCACACTATGCAACGACAATCCTTCCTTCGGTTCACTAGTTCATCGACTTCTTCTCACCTGGCCAGATCAAGGGATCTATTCCACACGTCGCACAAGCGTAATAACATCAACACAATTTCATTCATTATTATCACATTTCCCATCATTACGTTCTTTACAACTTCAATGCTTGCCTTACTATCAATCATTGGACGATATACAATTCGCTACTTTGGCATCGCTTAATTCGCTAAGCAATGTTAGACATTTAGCATTGAATAATTCACCTTATTCTTTGAGGAAGGAAAAGTTTGGGATATTGACCAAGAGCTTGTTGGGGCTTATGCCTAGACTTGAATCTTTGGAATTGGTCAATATACCTCTGAACAATGACGACGATAACGATAACGATAACGATAACGATAATGCCGACAATGCAGATGCACAAATGGGAGAATTGGCATACGCTTCTCCACCTCCATTATTCACATTAAAGAAATTAAGCATCAAAATAACCTCACCTAGAGTCTTAGATCCATCCATCCTCAACTGGATACTCTCAAACACCATAAAATCCGGTTCATGTACTTCCTTAACAATATGGCTCAGCAAAAGATGTACCGATACATTCATAGATCACAATCTAACAAGTCCTTCAAGCATAAAAGAGAACGAAGGATTCCATAATCTACACGAACCATTGTCAT
>Ga0115846_100149_pt1 | contig 34584 bp, 25 predicted proteins | sample InSIn5gowninarea_2_FD_83860 | JGI IMG/M metagenome (GOLD analysis project Ga0115846, IMG submission 83860) | reverse complement strand
AGAGATAACGTGAATTCTATCATAGTTAAGGCTCGAAATTTTCGATTTTGACCAAGTCTAAGACACTCTAAGGCTAGGCGTAGTTTTTCAAGCCTATGGGAAATCCATAGAGATGCATTTTGGCGCCTAGATAGTAAAGAAAAAGTGGAAATGAGCAATTCGAATGGAGCTAGGAGGGATGAGCTCTTCTATAGCAAGTGGAAATGTTTCCAGTCCAAATGTAGGTGCAAGTGCAAGTGCAAGTGCTAGTAGACCTAGTGGAAGTGGATACCCTGGAAGGGTTGGAGTCCATTCCTACTTTCAACCTCGGACAACTCTTGGATCTCAACCATCCATTATGAGTATGTTGAAGAAGCAGGAGAAGAAAGAAGCTGATTTGATGTTGGCAAAATTGATCTAGTATGAAAGAGTTCCAATCCACATTACCAGGAGTGTATTTTGGCAACCAATGATCGATGCAGTGACTAACGCTGGACCTGGGTATGTGGACCCTACTCATGCAAAAATGCAAGGGTCTCTCATGAAGGATCTCAAGCAGGAAGTCCGTGACAGGTACATAAATAGTGATATCAAATTTCAATAGGCCTAAGGCAATATGTATTACATTTTTTAACTTACTTTTTTTATTTAGTTGTTTTATAATTTATTTTTAGTCTTATTTTACTATTTTTAGAATGGATGATATTGAAGAATCTTGGAAGTTATCGAGTTGCACAATATTATCTGATGGGTGGTCGGATAGTAAGAGTAGAAGCTTGATTAATTTTTTGGTATACTCCAAATATGGGACAATATTCAAGAAATCCATTGATGCATCCAATAAGGCAAAAGATGCAAACTTGTTATGTGACTTATTGGATCAGTTTGTGAGGGAGGTGGGGTCGGAGCATGTTGTTCAGGTGATCATAGACAACGCTTTTAGTTATGTTGCAGCAGGTGACAAGCTCATGAATATGTATCCCTCCTTGTACTGGACTCCATGTGCTTCTCATTGCATTGATCTTCTTCTGGAGGACATAGGAAAAATGGCTTGGGTGAAAGAGGTGGTTGACCAAGCAAGGACAATCTCTAGAAACAAACATGGAACGCAACTCATGCATGTTCCTAAATAACGACTGAAGGCTGATGAAATTGGAGGCAAAACGTGTAACTCCTAGGCACAACAAGTCCCTGCCGTTGGTGTACCTCCTCATCATACTAAGAACAGTGGTTTTATTATAAATATACCTGGTAACACAAGATAAGAAATTAAGAATCGACATAGTCTAAGAGTAAGAATATAAGATAAGAAAAAAATACGATAAGATAAAACAAGATAATATAGATGTACCTCGTGATACAGCCTTGAGCACAAGGCCAGAGGGTATGGTCGAGTCTTCATTGATATCCACGGATGATTTTTGGGCGATGCTCAAAGAGATTTGTAGCGTGACAACATCACTTGTACGAGTCCTTCGTCTAGTTGATAGTGATAGGCCCACTATGGGCTATTTGTATGAGGCTATGGCTAGGGCTAAGGAGGCCATAATGCATTATTATATTGACCACCTTGATGAGGATAATGAGTTTGGTAACAAGCACATGGCATTTTGGGATCTCATTGATGAATGTTGGTGGAATATGTTGTATTGCCCTATTCATGAAGCAGGGGCCATCTTGAACCCTATCTTGTATTTTGCACCAAACACAAAATACAAGACTGATACTCATGCTAATGTGGGGCTTACAAAATGTGTAGCTGGTATGGTTCAGGATCCCACCACTCAATCCAAAATCTTCAAGGAGCTTGAGTCATACAAGCACTCCCGAGGCCTCTTTGGGTATCGATCCACTAGAGAGGCACATTTCACAATTGCTCCAGGTGAGAAAATTTCAAAGTTCATGCATTACTTCCAACTTTCCAAGTTTATACATTTAGGCATTTAAATATTTAATGTTTTCTGATTTGATATTACAATTTACTACATTTTTTAGAGTTGTGGTGGGCGAATTTTGGGGGTGAAACACCAGAGTTGCAAAGATTTGCCATTCGCATCCTTAGTCAAATGTGTAGCGCTTCATGATGTGAGCGCAATTGGAGTGCATTTGAAAAGATTCACTCCAAGAAGCGCAACAGGTTAGTAATTTGATTCATTTCAATTGTGATTCTTTTCAACTTTCAAAATGCAATGGAAATTTCTTACTTCACTCTCAATTCGCATTTCTCATTGTCTCATTTTTTTTTATGTTAATAGGTTGACAACACAATGCTTCAATGATATTGTGTACATTTATGTCAACCTACGATTGTATGTGAGGCAACTGCAAAAGAAGGATGAGGAGGAGCCCATTAACTTGACTGCCATTGATCCCTCATATAGGTTATCTTTTTCATTTTTACTCTCACGGCTCACCTAACACCCCCTACATGTGATTTTTAAAATATCTTGATAGGTCTTATAAAAGTGTATTTGTTGACTTTTTTTTGCTTTTTTGACAGTGATGCACCTCCAGTGGATGTAGTAGCAGATCCAGAGGAGGAGTTACATGAAGCATTTCGAGAAGAATGGCTTGACATGGAGCAGGAGATAGATGGACTTGCAAATGAGGGCGAGGAGGAGGAGCATGCAATAGATGAGGAGGGGGAGGAGGAGGAGCATCAACATTTTGATCCATTTCCTTCTGTGGAGATTGATCATGGTGTTGGACTTCTCTAGGTTTATGAGCATCAGGTTTACCGAGACATGGAGAGTGAGCCTGACGATGATGAGTCACTCGTTTAGTACCAGAGGATTAGGCAAAAGCCCCACAAGAGTGTTGGTGGTGGTTCTAGTAGTTTAGGATTGCCTCCTCGTAGTGCTCCTACCCCTACGAGACCACCTCCTCACTCTCAGTCTCCTACTACACCTATTAGTGGAGCACGTGGTACTAGTACTACTAGTAGTGGCATTGGCGGCCGATTGATTAGTAAAAGGGCTAGAGCCCTGGACCACACATATTGATGAGTCCCCAAGGCCCACACAAGGAGTCATTACTCATGAGACATTGTATTTAGTATTATTTGTACTTTGTTGGTGCTTGACAGTGGACACTTAGTGGCATTATGAGTGTATGGGACCGTACTAGTAGTAGGAGATTTATAACTTATGATATGATAGAAATTTTGTAGATGTCTTTTATTTTCATATATCGATGATGTTATTTATGAAATATGTATGTGTTGGTAGTGGGTACTTGGTAGACGATATGATCGTTTATGTGAATGATTTAATCATTTATGGCAATTAGATAAGCATATTGTATAGAAAAAGTTAAAAAAAATTGCTTTTTTTATTTTATTTTTCAATGCATCACGTTTTTTCCCCTAATTTCCCATTTTTTCCTTATCTTTTGTCTGTTTATTTGCCGTATTTTCCGTTTTTTGATCATGTATTTTTCCCGTATTTTCCGTTTCTTTTCCGTTTTTTCCCCGTATTTACGTATTTTTAAAGCCGCGAATTTTTGCCATATTCAACGTATTTTGACCGTTTAATGGCCGTTTTTTCCATATTTGACCCCGGGCCGTATTTTCAAAAAACTGTCTTTTTATTCTATGGTTTAAACACCCATTCAACCTATGCTTCACTCCTTTGGCTGCTTGGATGGTCTTGATGATATCGTCATGATGATAGAAGATAAAATTGCATGATGATGATTGCTTATGATCTTTTGGTTGTCTTATTGTCATTTTTTTCCATCATCTTGTTTGGAATGACACTTGGGAGTGCTTTATAAACAAGGATTCACAAATTTGATTTTGAATTCACGTAAGTGGACCGACTTAGAACAATGTGCATAAAGATAGTGATAAATTAAAGAAGCTACTGAGTTATTTCAAAACATCCTCAAGTGGGTTCAAAACTGACATTTTCCATAAATAAAATAATACACTTAAATAAATACATTTTAAATTGCCAAAATGCAAATTTAAATATCTACAGTTTCTCAGAATGAGAGTACAACAAAGAAATTTTCAAATGATGTATTAGAAGTAATTATGAATATATTAGAAGACTAGATTTTCGTATGGAAATGAAGACTTAAGTGACTTACACAGAAGCTCCACTCTTGAGAAGCAACTCCGAACATTCATATCGCCCATAAGCAGAAGCATAATGCAGAGGAGTATTGTTATTCCTCTCCATAGCATCAACCGATGCACCGAACTTGAGCAGCATATCCACACATTCTTCCTGCAGAAGAAATACCATTTTTTATTTCATACATAATTATTCAGATAATAATATAATCATTACATTGAATTTTCAAGAGATGTGAACTATTTTTTGGTACAAAATTAAGAGTTGACTCATTCAAATTCACATTTAATTTGGTGTTGTGAACTGAAATGCTCAAAACAGTACTATTGACTGTAGATTGTAAAGAGTTAAATGCACAAAAACACAAGATATACATAACAATGCCCAACAGTTCAAGGTCCAAACTTTTGAGATCAGAAAAAATACACTCACCAACTAGTTTTCATATATTCCATCTATAGTGTTGATATTCAGACTCGATTGGGACTCAGCAAGGCTCGGAATCAAACTCAACAAAATAAACTTGCCAAAGACTAACAACCAAAAAAATAAATAATTTAGCAAATTTCACAAAATTAAATGCTTAACTATATTATACGCTTACATTCAATGAATAATGTAAATGACATAAAGTATAAACAAAACTAACCATACAACTGATAACTGAAATAAAGGAAATGTGGTCTTCATGTTTTAAATAATTTAGTGTTTTGTTTGTTTTTCATTCCTAGATCCTTTTCGACATGGTCCATCTCCTTCCCCAGTGGGATTATGAAGATTGATCAGTTTCATTCTTGAATGAGACTTCTGAACCAAACCCTATCCGTATTGAAAATTTGAACCTAGGGAGATTGGATACTGATTCGTAGGAGAAAGTTGTTTAATGGCTCTAATAGCAAAGCTAGGATCGGCTGAGAATTAACGACAATGAACATGCACACAACTGCATGTGAATTCTAAATTAGGAACTCGACCCTTACATGTTTGATCTTCCTGGTCTCAGTTCAGACATTATCAAATAAGAACAGTAGTAGTGCATACAATCAGAAGATTTCCATCTACTGTCTCTCTTGATTATTAGAACTCGTAATTACTTGATACACTTAACGTACTACATTTATGTCTTAATCACAAGGTAAGAGGAGATAACAATATATGTACTTGTGTTTATTTTATACTAGTTACTTTGCACTCTAACCAATCAAGATTGTCATGCTGCAAAACAAGGTCTCAGACAGCAAGAAAACAATAATCAGCACCTTACATTTCCATAGCCACAGGCAAAATGCAATGCTGTTCGTCCTCGGGAGTCCTTCTGATCTTTGTCTGCACCGATCACTAGTAACCTTTCAAGACCCTGCATACAAATTTTCTACTTTCATCATTGTGAGACATTGTTTACTGCTTCTTAGAAACAACTTGGAGCAGTATGTTCTAAAAGCATGATGAAAGGTTATTGCATACCTTGACATCACCAATGCTAGAAGCATAATACAAGTTCAAAATCGCCTCCTGTTGACAATCTTCATCTGACTCTTCTGATTGCATTTCTTCAGACAGCTTGGCAACTAACAAGTCTTCCGGTTTGCTTAATGGGAAAGCATGTTTAAGCTTATTCAGCACAACTGGATTATTCAAATGTCTACACAACAATAACGAAAAACACGTAAGGATAACATACAGCAATCCATATATCCCACTTATCTACTTATTGTGAAAGGCATATTCCATTACTTTCCAAGGGTTTTAATGTGATTTTGTTTCTTATTCACTCAAAAGGAGCTTGCCAAATCAATTTTAGGATATTATGTGTTAGGAGATTAATATAAATGGACACATCAATTAAATGTTATTTGCCAATTGAAATTGCCAACATTATAATAAATATGAATAAAAATCAACCTGGCCAACAAAAATATGTATGAGATGGGGTCTGCAGGCCTAAACCTTACTTCATTATTGCAGATGGTCCACTTTTTTTGATGTCATCAAAAATAGGCTGCAATGTGGGATCATTCTTAACTTGGGCTAACTGTGCATGAAATTGTTCTTTATGTGCAGAACTTGAGAAACTCTGAATCATTCTTGTCAATGTTGGATCCTATGTACAAGAAAAGAACCAATCAGGTATAGCTGATTTAGCAAACAAATATTTCAAATATAACATCCTGTTAAGGCTACCTTAGGCATTCAAGTATACCTGCATCATAGCACCATGAAGGCGCTCCGCCATTGTCACAAATTGTGGATTTCGCATGACCTGTTGCATACTCTTCACATATTTTTCAGGATCCAATTGACTCACAGTAAACTGTCCATCAACCTCCACATTTTGCTGCAACTGCTGGGCCATTTCATGGAAGGCAGGATCCTTTGAAATCTCTTGTGCTAGATCGGTTATGCTTGGATCCTACAAAATGTCAATATGAATCATTTAACTAAATTTTCAATATTGCTGAAATGATGTTCCAAAGACCTAGCTGAGATGGTTGACGAATACTTTTAAAATATCTGACATCACAGAGTAGTCAAAGGTTTTCTCCAATGCTGGCCCACTATCTCCGTGGCCTTGTCTCATCCTCTCTGAAGTAGATGAAGAAGAACTGCTAGCAGAAGCATATGTACCAACTGATGTCTCATTGAATGTGTTTGATGCATCTTTTGTCCTATCTGTGACAGTTAACTAGATAATTATAAACATAAGAACAAATCGTAAACACAGTAAGGAGCAGATGACATAATATTGTTCATGACTGGCATATCAGACCAAATTGCCATAAGATAAAGAACCATATGAAGTTGCCATTGCAGAGTTCTTGCATCAACGGCCAGGCAAGAGAAATGTTAGATCCAAAAAAGGAGTAAATGCCCATAAAATTCTGACTCGGAGCACAGCAATAAAACTTAAGGAGTATTGTATAGGACCATCCACACAAATTCTAAACATACATGGTGGTATATTCTTCCTGGATTTTGGTGAGCATGGTCTATCATTAAGGATGATAAATGACTGCCTCTTAAGGAAGGCTCAAGGAGAAAACTTAAGCAGCCAAATTCTTTTGAGAAAGAAATTTTATTAAACAAGTCATGGACAAGAGGAAGCTCTGGGGGGAGCATTTGGAATGATTGATACGTTTTTGCAAAAAGAAAGAGGTTAAACTTGTGGTTGCTGGGGTTCGTATGAATCTTTGCAAGGAAATGATTGCTGTAATATCATTACTGTAGTTGAACACTCTATCTTTGTTGATGACAGAAAGTATAACTGCTATTGTTTCAAAGAAAATGTTTCAGGCAAGAAATTTATTCTGCGTTGTTCAATTCTAGTTTGAGTATCTAGGATAACCTTTTCTTTATAAAATAAGAAGCATATACATTGGAGGGGACTATAATAAAAAACAACTGTAGCATCAATATTAACCAAATTTGAGCAAAACTGACTCTGCATTCAAACAACACAAGTTTTGTTCAAGATCTTTTGAAGAAACTGTTCTATTGCGAGAACTGATTTTTAGTTAAAGTCTTTCTCATGGCCAAATGTCTGAAACAAGTACGCCTGCAGGTGAAAAAAGGCCATCATAAATGCAATACTAAGCTTAAGGCCTTCAAGGCTTGACACATTAGTAGGCGTAACAGATATTAATTTTTGACATATAGGTCATGGGCATAAGTAATGCCTGTTGCCCCCTATCCAAGATACACGTTTCTTTACCAGAAACATGTCAAGGCATGCTTCCAAAAGCATTGGTTTCTGTTGATGAGAATTCTCAGTAGTGAAACAATTTGTAAAGTACTCGTTTTCCAACTGCTATTAAACTGCATTATGTAATTCCATTAAAAAAGGATTTTTTTTTATTAAGATAAAAAACAAGATTTTGAAAGGGTCCAAACCCTTCTACACAGCTGATATACCAGTCTGAATCATGATAAACTATTCCTTCAAAACTGAAGGAAGATACATCCTAAGTCAAAACATCAAACACAAATCAATATTGCGTTCAACATATCCGCCTCCTATGCCCATAGATTAACTTTAACACCACACAATGTCATAATGAAAAATAACATCAAAGATAATAATAATCATCAAAGGGTATTTGGTTGTTCTTCTTGTACAACCTACACCATGTCATGGTGAATATCATTAGGTGGGATCCATCTGCAATCCAATTTTTGGATTGCTGTCAGATTAGCTAATATATTAGTTACCTTATTAACTTCTTGGTATGTGTGTCTCACTTGTAATTCCTAAAAATGCTGAAGATGTATTTTAATATCTCCAAAAACATTACCTAGATGTCAGTTGATTCTGCTTTCCCTTTGGAAATTAATTATATCCAATGAATCCTCTTCAACTATTAATCTTGAAACTCCTAATCTTTTTGCCAAATTGAGTCCTACTTGAAGAGATCTCCCTTCTGCTTGATGGCTAGTTGTTTTTCGTAGGTATTCACAAACTGCTCCTCTGAGTCCTCATTGCTGTTCTGTCTATATTAACCCAACCCCTGCCCCTGCCTCCCTCGGGTTGGCAGCCATTTGGAATTAGGCTATTAGCTCTTAATGAATTCTGATCAGAATTTATTATTCTCAATGGTTGCAAGTTCCACAAACTATTGATTCTTGCTTCTTTAGCTGGTTTCGGTTTAACTTTAAAACTTAATGATTTTAAGTTTTTAAAAATTAACAAATTTGTTTTTTGTTTTAAAGTTTCTTTTCAGATTTACTGATTAAAGAACAATGCATTAAAATATAAAAAATTAATTATGTTTATGGATTGGAAATAGAATAACAACTAAATGCAATATAGAAATCTAGCAATTGGGATCATAAAGTATTGACAAGAGGAGATACAAAGAAGACTTATATGAAATTGAAGAATTGGACGTAGAATAACAAATATTTGTGATCTTGGAGGACAAATCCTGGCATTCTCGAGCGAATGGGCATTGAATATATGCTATGTTAGATTAGACTTGGCTCCCAAGATTGGTTTGAGGTCAATATGGGTTAGGGACCTGATAGCTCGCAATCTAGGATGCAAAATCCAGAACTCCCATGTTTTGGGCCTAGCGGTGTTTCAAGAAGTGGCAATCTCCAATGGATGTGTTTTGCTATATTTTGCTCGATTCTAACAATCAACTTGCAAAATTTTGTTTCGATACAGCGAATGGGCTATGAATATATGCTATGTTGGATTAGACTTGGCTCCCAACATTGGTTTGAGCTCAATATGGGTTAGGGACCTGATAGCTCGCAATCTAGGACACAAAATCCAAAACTCCTATGTTTTGGGCCTAGCAGTGTTTCAAGGAGTGGCAACCTCCAATGGATGTGTTTTGCTATATTCTGCTAGATTCTAACAATCACCTTGCAAAAAGTTGTTTTGATACCTATGAATATGACTTAAGGAAAAACATGGAAGAAAATTAATTTTGTAGAAGATAATAGAGTTAGAGAATCCCAAAGAGATTGTTTGATATAGTATTGAGATGTTTTACTTTTAGGATATTTTGATCATGTATCTCTCTCATATCCATCTATAAATAAGCTTTTGCTCCTTGCTTTATATAAATTTGGAGAAGTCTAATTTTGAATTCAGCTAGGTGTAATCACTTAGGCCAACATGTACATGAGATAATGTGAAATTAGATGATATAACTTAAGTTAATTTCCAAAATGATCCTAGGTGAATACCAAACTGATGTTTTGCATAAATCTAATAAAACACTTTAATAAGTCATTTAAATAGCTAAATTATAAAAGGAGATGAAGTTGATGGAGATAACTCAATATCGCTTGCAGAGTATTGACAGTCAGCTCCGCTTCTTGCTCATCTTTGGAATGATTGGACAACAGTCATTCGTTTCAAAGACTTGATTGAATTGAATAAGATTTCTTAACCGATCTAAGAGAAAATAAAATTTAGACAATGCTACATTGTGAATACCTCATTGAAATCTAGCCAGTATTTCGCCTCATTCTCACTTTTCTTTTCTTTATTTTTTCATTTTCTTTAAAACTCATAGCAACTTTCAAACTATTGCAAGATAGACACCTTAGTCCCTATACAAAATGTACTACACCACTCAGTTGATTCCAAAACAAAACCTACAGAATTTAAAGCTTGTATTAATGACACAAGCTTTCCGATAGAACCTTGGGGTATCATTCCTTACAAAAGGAGTTCAATAACGCGTTCTCACCCATTGCTTGGTTGCTTTCCCATCTTGCGGAGATCAACGAGTAATAGGAAAGATTTCCTTCCCAACATAAATTGACACTAGAAGGAGGGTCATTTAATTGTTTATTATGCCCTGATTTAGTTTCCATTTGTTTTTTTATAGGCCTGATTTGTTTTTTGTGTGGTTCTTAATTGTTGTCTTTTCTTTTGCTTTTGTTTTTATTTTGCTCTCTTACTCCAAACTATAATCCAAAGAATATATAGCGTACACCAGATAGAGAGCAACTGAAGCTAGGGAGGGTCGATTAAAGCTATAAATCAGATTATGAGTAGTTTCAAATCAAGGTTACCAAAAACTACACTAAAAATTCATGAGAACACTTATCCAAGTATCCTAAGTTCTCGAGATGCATTATTTTGGTACTTTTGCAAATACTTCTTGTGTTCAATGTTGAAGGATCAAAATCATAAATTGAACAATCATGGCTGCACTACAATGGTCACAAGGAAGTATTCCAGGAAGCAACCAAGCACCACAGAGTTGGACGCTCAGATATGTACGATCTCAAGCAAGTTATGGACACATGACAACTTGTTTGAATCCAGATGCTTGTTTAAACCCAAATAAGCAACACCAGCGGGCTCAATGTATATATGGCTCTCAACTGATATCAAATCAACCGTCTTGGTATAGTCAAGACAACGGACAAAATCGAATGTTATCAATGCTAAAGACACTCCCTAATCCTCAAAATATGCCAGATTTTCAATCCACCTTCTTGAAACTGACTACACCAGTTGCGAACACCAATACTAATATCACAAGTACTTTGGGAAAAAATTAGGAACTTGAAAATCTCAAAAGGATGGCACAATAAATGAGTGATCAGTTGGAACAGATAAAAAGGGAGATATCATTAAATATAGTCCTCAATCAAGTTTCTGTTTAGCTCCTTCAAAATCTACACCAATTCAAGGGACAAAGCAAAACGATGTTATTGAAGAAGAAGATATCAGCCCCATATTGTCAAAACCCTCAAATTCCCCTTTTTCATTTGAGAAGAATGAAGAAATCGATGAACATTCAGAATAGGAGATAGAAGAATACAAACTATTCTTGTTATCTGTTGATATCTATGGCAAAAACACAATCTCTCTCAGTTGCATGGTGCAACCTGATTTAGATTATGACATCATGTCATATGGAGCATTCTATCAGGTTGGACTTGTTCCAACCCCATATCCCAATGAAAATTTTGAATTTAGTGATGGTAAAGTACGAATAGTTGGGATAGTGAGAGATATTAGAATGCAACTTACGGGGACTATGCCTAGTACATTACATAGAACTTTTGGTATTGGATATCCTAAGTGCATTTTCAATATGGTTCAGCAAAGAATGGTTATTGGTTACACATTATGAATGAATATAGTTATCATCGAAGGTCCGATGATAAAGAAGAAGAAGATGATGAAGAATCAAAGAATAGAAGATCAAAGCTCGAAAAAATACGAACATAATGATGTTCTCGAGAATGATTTTACCTTTGAATTCTTCTTTGATCATGAAGATGAAATAGAAGTCAAAAAGAAAGAGATTGATGATGAGGATGACCATAAGTCTGGCTCACATTCAAAATCTGGCGACATTGAGAAAGACAGCTTCACACATCTCAAGTCGAAATTAGATGAATCTTTCAATTCAAAACGTAAAGATAAAGCCAAAGAATGGGAGGCCACAATTAATGACTTTTTGTTCTTTCAGGATAATGATGAGTCTGATTCATATTCAGAATTTGGTGATTTTGAAGAGAAAAATAGTTTCACACGTCTTGAGCCAGAAATAGATGATTTTTTTAGTGCAAAATGTGAAGATGAATTTGAAGAATGTGCGGTCTTGATTGATGGATTCTTATTCTTACAAAATAATGAAGATTCAATAAAGACAGATCAAGATCTTGCATTGAGAGAACTAGAAGATGTAAGTGATCCTGAGTCCAGTGACGAAGAGTATCAAGGTTATATTCTGACAATTCTTATGCCGCAATGCTTAACTTTTCCATCCTTTGGTATAGAAGAGGTTGAGATTTATGAAAATCAAAATGAGTCAGTTGACTCTATGAATGAGTTGGTTGTCGAAATCAGTGAAGCATCTAGACTAGATGAACCCTTACGGTATGAGATAGCCAATATAGAGAATTTCTCATATGCTCCTTTTAGAGATTCATATCAATTCAAAGGATATTCTTTTTCAAAGATTAATATCTCATGTGTGTGTTTTGTGACATGTTAAAGTCCCTTGTCACTGTTATTTTCTCAGTTTGGAGTTATGTCAAATGGAGGCTGAACTACTCAATGGTTCCACCTAAGGGTAGACCAAAACAAGGTCTTTGATCCTGGTATTAATGAGAAATCCATGATTTAGTAGTTTAGTTTTGGTTTTTGCAATGTAAATAGATTAGGTTTTCTTGCTTTCGTTTTCAATTGTGGATATAATTAGCTTAGGGATCTTAATGAAATCACCGACATACTCAAGCATTCAAGCTCATCAACTGATATTGGTTTGCTACCAATTGGTGTAAATCCGAATATAAGCTACCCTCATCAGAGCATACGGAGCTAGGGAACTATTTGTTCCAACCCAGAGACTATAGTTGGAATAGACACTATGGATGATGCTAACGATTATCTGATGAAATAGGTACTGATAATGGTACCTTGCCAATCAATGCAAACCCGAGAACAAGAGATTATCTGGAGTCTTAGATGACAGATAAAGATATTTGAACTAAGTTGCGGTCAAGAAGCCTCATGCTATTGACAAAGCACAAATAGAGGACTTTAGCCTCAAGCTACTGTCAAATTGTGATGAGTGAAGAGATAGACGAGGACATTTGGAGTGATGTTGCAGCATCATTCGATCCATTTAAGTGAGTTCAAACCACAGTTATGTCTTCGGAACCTAGACTACAAGGTAGGTGTCCCAATGGTTATTCGAATAACTAGTGAGAGTTCACTCACTCTAACATAAACCGACGGTATATACCAATGAACGATGCATATCATTGTGTATTTGTTTAGATACTAATTTTGTTTTCATTTTTATTTTCCTATTTTTTTGTCCGCATAACACACCCCAAAATAAAAGATTTTGGGGACCCTATTTTTCCAAAGGCAGTGTTGTGCATTGCCTTGAGATTGGCTTTTGGCGATGGATAGTTGATTCTAGAGAGTGCAAACATGATATCAAGGAGCTATTCATGGAGATCATTCGACGAAGACCTTGAAGAGTATCTGAGTATCCAATCACCAGTTTTGCAGCCAAGGAGCCAAGATCTAGAGAGTTCACCTGTACATAGGATTCTTGGGTATTGAATGAGGCCAATGGAGATGGGGTCGTTTTTCAAAGTTTGCCATAGTAGAAATTTGAAAGCACCAGACTAAGAAGGAGATCAAGACAAGTACTTTTAGGCTTAAAATTTTTTAAATCCACCCAAAGATGCAAAAGTTATTCAAAGGAGGGGCTTTTGAAGGTTATTTCCTACAAACCACAAAGTTACCATGCAAAATGGATCGAAAAGAGGAAAATCCACGAATCTTGATGAAAAATTTTGAAATTTTTTAAAGGCATGGGTGGATGGAAAATGGTATTTAGAGCAACTTTGGTATTCAAAAAGTTAGGCAGCACTTTTGAGGGTGATTTGTGGAGAGAGAAAACTATGAAATCCCTCTAAAACAGCCTCCTAAGAAAAAAGGGTGTAATTTTGAGCTAAAACAGAAATTTGATCAAATGATTGCATGGAAAATGGCATTTGGAGCAACTTTGGTATTCAAACTTTTGCAAAAAAATCAAGTCTAAGGCCTCAAAATGTAAGGCAGCACTTTTGGGCATGATTTCACAGATAAACTCATGATTTCATTAAAAAAACCTCATGATTTCATTAAAAAAACCTCATGATTTCACAAAAAAACTCATTATTTCATTAAAAAACTCATGATTTCACAAGGAAAAACTCATGATTTCTTGAGAAAACTCAAAAATGGAAAAAAAAAAAATTGTCTTATCTAGTGAGATATTGACAAGTGGCAAAATCCAAATTTTGGGAAAAAAGAAAATTTTGGCAATCATGTGTAGAATGGTGAGCGGCATCCATTCCCCTTGAAAATTTTGAAAAAAATTTAAAAAAATGAAGATTTTGTAGCTAGGGGGCACTATTGGAGAGGATTTATTTTGAAAAGGGAAGGAATTTTTTTTTTTTGTCTTATTCCAATGAGATGTTGACAAGTGGCAAAATCCAAAATTTTGGCAAAAATGAAAATTTTGGCAATCATTTGTAGAATGATCAGGAGCATCCATCCCCCCTTGGAATTTAAAAAAAAAAAGATGAAAAATGAGCAAGATATGACCCTTTGAACATTTTGAAGGAGAGGGGTTTTGGAAAACCTTGAACCACTTCCACCCGACCAATGCAAATGCAAATATTTTGGCAAATAGCTCAAACTCAAAATAAAAAACATGGGTATTTCGAGGAACACCAAGCTAAGCATCTTTAACCTTGGAGGAATTGCCCAAAAAGCCAACGTTCACACTTGAAAGTGAGCTCATTGCCAAAAACCTCCAAAATACAAGCAAAAAGGCTCAAAAATCTCAAATTTTTCTCCCAAGCTCCAAAAACCTCCAAATAAAGCTCAAACACCTTCAATATCCATCTCCAATCCATCTATGGCCATATAAGATCCTTTCGGGCACTTTTTTAAATTTTTATAAATTTTGCCCCCCCATCATTTCTCACATTTTAGACCAAAAATCCAAATTTTCAGAAAATCCTCACCAAAATCCTCAAAAGTTTGCCAAGATCACTCAAATCAATGGTGGAATCCAGCAAGCTTCCCATACTCTTATGTGGATGAAAACCTGCAAGAGAAGAGGATCAAAGGATGAAAACCCTTTAGTTCTTCAAAGAGCTTGAGGATGAAGACCCTTATGCTCTCCTTTGGTGGATTCATTCAGAATTCACATTGGGTTTATTGGGTTGTTAAGTTTTGAAGGTTTCAAGAGTATTCTTCAGATTTGTGATTTTGAGATCAGATCATAGTCGGAAGGTGGGGTTGCAGAGTTAGAGTTCAGATCTAAAGTTGTAAACCCTTATTGAGGAATTAGATATCATCAATTTGGATGCCCATATTCTAGGGCTTGCATGCAACGATTTGGAGCATCCATTTACACCCATTTCAGAATTCATCCTCTCTTACCTCGACATCCAGCTTCTAAGAGCAGATTTGGGCACTCATCAGCTAGATTTGAGCTTCAACACGTAGACATCCAGCCCTAGGTTATTCTTCAAGAAGGTTTTGACTTTCTACATCAGGGCATTCAGTATTTTGGGTGACTTTCAGCAATCTTCAGGCATCCCAACCCTTCCTAGACCCAAATGTCCACCTTCAACAACAATATTTGTGCCCTAAGAATCCAAACTCTAGCATTGAAGATAGTTTGGTGCATTTCACATCAGTTTTGTGTCTCCATGATCAAGACGTCCAACCTCTAGGCTGGTTTGATTTGTATTTTGAGGAATCTTGAATGATATTTTAGGTGCAATTATTCTGATTTACCCTTATCTGCATTGCACTGGTAATTCCCACATCAATAAAATCTGATTTTGTGATTGATCTGCAATATTATGGGTAAAGGTACTTAGGGTTTGTGTGAATCTGCATTTTATTCCAATATTGTTTCATATCTGAATTTAGAACGTAAAAACCATAAAAAAATCAGAGTTTTCAATATTCATTGCGATTTGAGTTTCCAGGGTTTATCTAGGGTTCTATATCATCTCCAGCTAGGTATATTACAGTGGTATTAGAACAGTTTTCCTGCCGGCCTGTGAAGTCAGCCAGTAAATCATGGACTTTGATGATGAAAGAAAAGCCAAAAGATTTGAAGACACAATGACCGGCCTTCAAAGAGGTCAGGAACGAATGAATGATTTGATGGAGTAACTGATCTGGGTAAAGACTGTGCAATAGGCCATACCAGTGTAAATCCTATGTGGCTACATCATCTTAGCTAGATGAGGGTGAGATATCGGCAATACCTACTAGATTTGGGCCTACACAACCATCAATTCATGTTGTTGCATAAGATCAAGAAGGTCAGAGCTCAGTCAGTTCTTTACCCAAGTTTATCCAAATATTTTTGCTAGGAAAGCCAAACACACATAGATCTGCAATTAATGTTGACCATCTGCCACAAGTAGAAGAAGAAACTATCAACCATGTTTTTTATCAGATTCACGGGCATAGTCGAAATGCCTCTCTTTCAAGTCTGGTTTCAGGTCTAGATGATGGAAAAACATCAGCAGGGGGAGATGCCCTAATTTCACAGGGAGAAAATGAAGGAAAAAAGCCTCCCAAGACTAAATTCTATTCTTCCAAGATCACATGAAAGCTCTCTAAAACATCATCACAATAAGACAAACACAATATAGCGAATCTCACAAAGTTGACACCATATGTAAAGTAGTTCTTCCAATCTTGGGAGTACATCCACTAATCTAAGATCTTATTCTCAAATAGTACTCTCTTACAACAACACTTTCTCACTTCTCCTACAAACTAGACAAGAACATAACTTTGCTACAAACTTGAGTGAGTAATCTCAAGGAGAGGGCCCTCTATTTATAGGCCAAAATCTTCCCTTAGATCACCCTTTTAACCATTGTACAATGTCATGATATGCAACACCCTTTTACCCAAGGTGCATGCTTATGAGATGGAGTGTGTAGGAAAAGTTACATTATCCTATTCACTAAATACTTAAAGTATCTAGGAATATCTTTAAGTATTAAGTGAATGACATTAAGAGACCTTACAATAATGCATTATACATTCCAACAGAAAATCTATTGTGCACCATGCAAATGAAAGACAATATTGAGGGTAGAATGTATTCAGGGAGGACTATGTCTGGAGTTACTGAACCTGAGAAGGACACTTGCATGGGTAAACTCAGTGAGATCCTCAACAATTTATTTGAAAACACAGAGGTACTTGGCGGAGAAGAGGGAAGAAAGATTCACAATCACATTGTCAAAATTGGTTCTCTACAAGACATATTTGTGGCAAATTATCTTGTAGCAATGTATACCAAGTGTGGTCAAATCACATCTACCCGCAATGTCTTTGACAATATGCCTCTATAAGGGACGTGGCCTCATGGAGTGCCCTGATTACAGGGTGTGCTCAAAATGGGGAGGGCACTAAGGCATTGAGACTCTTTCGCCAAATGCAGGTGGAAAATGTGAAGCCCAAATCTGTTATGATTGCAGCCTGCAGGTACCATTTATGTCTATGATGATATGACTTCTTTATGGGTAAGGAATTGCATAGTTATGTTGTCAAAAATGGTTTTCAATTGGATATTGATATGGGGTTTCCCATGTAGACATGTATGCTAAATGCAACAATATGAAATATTCCCATAGAGTTTTTGAGAACTGTATAAATGAAAATGTTATGCCATGGAATGCAATGATTATAGCATGTGTTACCAATCATGCTCATGAAAAGTCTCTTAAGATTCTATTGCCGAATGCAGCCTGCACATGTGCAACTTGACAATTTTGCATTTCCTGTTCTGCTCAAGGCATGTAGTAATAAATCAGCTAATGGAGAGAATTTTGATACGATAATTGATCTTTCAAGGCATCAAATTGTAAAAACAGATCAGTTAAGAAAGGTCATTGGAGAAGCAAGGGTTGGAAGTTTAGAAAAACAGTTTCCAACAAGGTTTTTACTATAGTCTCGAATTTGCTCTCAGTTGAATGGCTTGTGGACAGTTCTGTTATACAGCTGTTACAACTGAAGGCTTCCTCACCTTTATTGGAGGCTTTCGGGTTGTTTTCTTCGTTTGATATCTTGGCTCTATACTCAAGACCACATTCAGACTGTACATTCTATTCAATGGTGAAAGAGCATATGTTGTTTTATGCAAGTGAGAAATACCCTTTGGAGGATGATTATATGCAGTATCTTACAGAACATGGAGTTGCTTCTGTTATTGGCAACTATGGCTGGAGAGATATTGTAGTTATATGCATTGATGATGATTATATCAGAAATGGAATATCAGCCTTGAGTAATGAATTTGAAACTGTAAGAGCTAAAATTGTTTCTAAAATACCATTATCTCCAAGAATTAGTAGCAGTAAAATTGCAAGTGAATTGTTCCAGTTGGCTTTGATGAAATCATGGATATTTGTAGTGCATATGAATTCTGATACAGATATTAATATTTTCTCTGAAGCACTTTGCCTTGGAATGTTGAGCATAAGCTATGTTTGGATAGCCACAAATTGGCTTTCTTATTTGTTGGACTCCAACATACCTGATTATGAAACCATGAACTCTCTCCGAGGAGTCATAGGTTTACGTAGGCATATACCACTTTCAAATAAGGAGAATGCTCCCTTTTATTCAATAGCAATTCTTGATTGTTGTACTGTTGTGTTTCGAGTTGAAAGAAAGCATCATTTTGGGAGTCATATTGCCGATGTCTTTCAAATCATGGCATTCCCTATTCATGTAATGAATGAAAGAATGATGGACGCAGCCCTTGTGACCCAATTAGCAAAGGTTGCTACATCCAAAATGATCAGTTCCAAGTGTATTCCTTTTGAAAGCAATCAGATATTGGAAATTATGAATCTGATTGAGGATAGGTTACAGCATGCAAACAGTGAAAATGTTCATCAAGATGTACATGGCATTATTTTACTACAGTCTTTGGCAACAAGATGAAGGAAAGTACAACAGAAAAATGGAGGATACAATAGGTTTGTAGTTTATTACAAAATGCGCTCACTTCTGCATTTGACTAGTCCTCTTCTATCAGCCACGCTAATGTTTATGGATTGGTTGACTAGTACTCTAGAAATAGTTGAAGTTAGAAACATGAATAAACATCAAGTTAATGTAATGGAATTTCTTTGGAGGCAATTTGTGATGCTTTTGAACAAGTTGCAGGATGTAGGAGGCAGTTATTTTGAAGTGTATAGATGTTTCGATGCCTCTATTGAGTTGAATGCTGATTTAGGATTATCTGATCCTTGGATTGAAATAAATGCAAACATTATTTATGATACAAGTCAGTGGAAAGATCTGAACTCAAAGTTTGTAGTTCAGGGGTATAGAGATCTGATTACAACTAATGTCATGTCATTTGGCAAAGATGTTTGGCTAACTGTTTGTGTTGCTATGGAATGCATACATAAGTTTGACCAAATTGGTAATGATCTCATTGAGAATGATGAACTTTCTGACCAAACTTATGATACTTGGACTGTATATGATGTTAGTGCATATTGTGGAGGTTTTGTATCAACTTCTGTTAATGTACGTAAGAGAAGTATGAAGAAAGTGGATCAGTTTCTGATTCAGTTCTGTATCAATTGAGAAGCCCAAACTGTCAAAATTTGAGAAAAGAGGAGGGTATGAATTTATTGTGAAATATTCTGCTGGAGCACTTTCATAACAGCAGCTGATTTTGTAACAGAAGTTTACAGATCTACAAAGACTTTGCTTCCTCCAGAGGTTCAGACATTTTTAGATTTCTTAGAAGAGATAGCATCACCTTTCATTCAGTCACTTGAATCATTTATTCAGTAGTCCAACACATTAATCACAGAAGCGGAAAAAGCACTTAGTGTTGATCTTGAGAATTCTATTATTTCAGTTATATTAGTTGATAGTGGCATGATTTTTGTTGGCATTTCATACTGGTGGATTCATTCAGGATTCACATTGGGCTTATTGGGTTGTTAAGTTTTGAGGGTTTCAAGAGTATTCTTCAGATTTGTGATTTTGAGTTCAGATCTGAGTTGAAAGGCAGAGTTAGAGTTCAGATCTGAAGCTGTGAATCCTTATTGAGGGTTTAAACATCATCAATTTGGACGCCCATATTCTCGGGTTTGCATGCAAGGATTTGAGTGCCATTCATTTGGCAAAACACCTAGTCTATCATACTCGATCAAAACACATTGATTTGAAGTATCATTTTATTTGAGACATGGTGGAGAAGAACAAGATTGAGCTTAAGTATATTGGCACCAAATTCCAATTCGTGGATATGTTCACGAAAGGCATTGCTAAGGCTCAATTTAGAGAGTCACTAGTGAACCCTCTTATCATCAAAAAGGAGTATGTTGGAAATCAATATCATCAAATTTGAAAAATCCGGCCTTAAACTTTGATTTTCACACGCTCTATTTTCAAATGCAATCAGGACTGCATTTCTTTAGAACCAAACGCGGTGGCTACCACGTTTCTGCTCAAACGCGACAACGTTTCAACAAAATATGAAAGGATGTGATTTTTCATTTCATTTTTAATTTTGTTGCTTCAGTTTCTATCTTTTGGCTTTTTGGGTTGTTGCATCTTTGCCAGACTGCTATGAATAATGTAGTTGTAATTTATTTGTTACTCTTGATGTGTGATTTGAATTCCAGATTAGTGTGAGCTTGTATTTAAGGATTCTTCGTAATAAAACAATCTCGATTGTTGCAAATTCGTGTTGCTCCATTGTTGAATGTTGTGAATGTTTATCTATTTCGTTTTGGCATTAAAACATCACAACAGCCTGTTGAAATTCAAGGTATTTATAGAACAATTTGTAACATCTTAAGGCTAAGAGCCATTTCTGCCATGCAGTTGAAAATTGAAACAATGTTTAGGAAAGGGTACATGTCAATTGAAAACCTCTTATCACATTTTTGGACTTCGTATTCAGGCCTCCTATCATGCTTGCCCAGATCTCCCCTAAATTAACTCGCAAATCTTGTATCAACCTCAATAAAAGTCCCACAAGAAGCATGACTATTATACTGAAAGAAAAAACACAGCCAACACATCGTACCAAACTCGTGGCTGGGGAGGTTAATCTGAACCTTAACAAAATAGAAAAGGGGTTGTACATAACATATCATAAAAACACACGAAGACCCAAAAAAGAAGAAGACAAGAACAGTCCCATCCTTTTACTCAAAAACTTATCCTCTCCAACTTTATAAAAAATCATTAAAAAAACTCATTACAATTTGCTTTGGCTAAGAGGACTTTGTATAAAATTATTGCAGATTACAGAAAGTCGGAGTCCTACTGCAGTCAGACACAGAGACAGTTTGTCCATAACAGTCCAAAACATTGATTGCCTGTGCTGTTCATTCAAACCTATCTATATGTGCACATACCTGATTCTCCTTGCGATGAAGATGTAGATGCCATTTTCTTCACCCTTTCACCTGCTTTATTCTTTCTTCTTGTTCTTGTTGACATAAAAAGATCTGAACAAATCCATGACTGGCGTCTCATCTCCCTTTACGGATAATAAATATAATTTATTTGTTTGTTCCTGTGCATGTCTATTTTATTTAATGTATTGGTGTGCCATCGGCAGTGGTGCAAACGCGAAAGTGGACTTGTTTTCCTTTTTCTGGTTGCCTGCACAAGTATTCATCTTTGTCGTTGGGAAGGGTGAAATCACGCAATCCCACTCACACCCATATCAATCTCATCGTCATCTTTCTGCTACCATTGGAGGATTTGCATAAAATATATATAGAGGAGAGACGTATACATGGATTTTAGCTTGTTTGACTGTCATTCCGAGAAGGTGGTGGATCTCGTCCTCGGACAGACCAATCTGGGTATGGTAGTAATGATCTCATAATTAGGCAGTTATATTAAATTTTGTGTTAAAAGGGTGTTTGAGTAGTTAAAACTTAAAACACCAAAAAGTTCTGATTCATGACACACTTCAGATTATAGCCTGGTAAGAGTCCTCCAGAGCAAGAATTCTTGGCTTAGGATAGTCTTTTGGGTTTGTGCGAGGCGACGGCAATTGCATTCAAGTTTTACTATGCAATATAAAGGTTGCACTACAAATATATAAATATATTGTCATTAATTCATAGAGGAATAAGAAAAAGCAAATTCACTTATAAAGATAAGATAGTGAAATGTGAAAAAATCAATTGTTTTTAAAATTAATTATTATTTTATAATATTATTAAAGATGGTTAAGAAGTATTCATTTAATTTTATATAATATTTATTTATTTTAGTATACCATTTCATATTTTATTTATATATTTATGATAGATTTAGTATATATTATGTATAGTTAGTATTTTGATAAATTGTTAAATATTTTGAATATGTTAGTTTGTATATATGTAAGAAATTATAATGTAGATGGATTAGTAAAATATCATACTCTGACAACTTGCTTACAATCATTTGCAGGTTTGTTAAGTTGTTCAACTAGTTTGCATATAGTCATCTGCATACATGTTAATCTACCGAGTTAGTTCATGCTTAGTCAGCTTATTCGCAACTACACATAGAAATTGATTGTAGAAATATGATGAGATAGCATTTTATATAGATAAAATGGACCTGTACTATTCCAAAATATGCAAGTAGTATATCATTGGAAAGAGCTTGGAAAGATCTTTCTAGCAGTGTAAAGAGAAGCACAAATGAAGGTGTACAACAAAATTTAAAGTCTCTCAAAGTTGGTAGTTTAATTTTTTTAAGTAAAACTAGAAATGATTATATACAAACTTTATAGTCTCTCAAATTTAGCAATTTAGTTTTTTTAGACAAAATTGTAAATGGTTGTATAGTAGAAAAGGATAAAACACATTTTTTCATAGATCAAATGAATGACTTACACTTGTCAAAAAATAGGCATATGATATATCGTTGGAAAGGGAGTGAAATAAGCTTTTCAATTATGTATCACATAAAAAAATAAACTTGTATAGAAAAAGTTACAATACCTAGAAGTTGGCAGTTTGATTAAAAAATGGGTAAAGACCAGAATATTAATATTCAATATAGTTGCACACTTCAGTTGGACATGTGGCTAGTTTTAATTCATATCAACATTAAGGATGAATCAATAGTTGCAAGAAGAATAACAAGAGTACTTGATGATTCTATAAACAAGACAAGCAAGTCACATGTATAGATCCTAATTGGAATAAGGCTAGATATGTTGGAATAAAACTAAAACAATAATTGTAAATAAAAATAATTAGTTTGTTGAATAGATATTCCTTCTCATGGTTATATAAGCATTTTATTTGGGAAGTAAATAATAAGGATTCCAATCGTGTAGACTTAGAAGAGATAGAAGAATCAAGGCAACTATTACAACCTATAATGTAAGTTTGTAATTCCTTTCAATAATGCAAATTTATGATCTTTCATAAGTATTGAATTGAGTTGAAATAAGATATATAATAAGCTAGGGGAAATCTATTCTTAAGTTGAATACATTTGGCCAACTTGGATCAAGTAGGGTAGGTGGATCTCCCTCTACGTAGGAAGAATATTTTTTGTTATTCTTCTTCTAATCTGCTTACCATTTACTTTTTCAAATATATTTCTTATTTTCCTAGTCTAGTTTTACTTCAAACAATTTCAATTCTTGTTATTTTCTTTCTATAAATTTACCTTTCTAGTTTGGAATTTATTTTCTTGTAAATGTTGAATATGATCAATTTTCCCAAATCATTTGCACATATAGTGCATGATACCTTGTCAAACTTTTAGACCCTAGGTTGACAATTAAAATGACATATTCCAAACTAATCATTTATCTTTTCAGTTATAATGCATCTTATTTTTGGCTCCTTTTTTTACCGTGAACTTTCATAGGAAGTTACCTCAAAATACAATTAACAATTAAACTTAAAAATAATAGCAATTTTTTTAATGTAAAGTGCATTTGCTACTATTTTAAATACAAAAAATATATAATATTCATGTAAAAAAAAAAGAATAAAAAATCACACCTCTAAAGACTAGTCTTAAAGCTTAAATAAACCCAACTCAATAAGACAATAGTAGATATTTAGAGTTTTACAAAAAACTAAAAGAATTCCTTCTTTTGGAGCAAGGTAGGGTGCATCCAAGCTAAAGTAAATATGCCAATCACGATTTTAAGAAACAATAGATATATTGGACCAAGATCTACATGCAAGTCCATGCCTTGATCTACAAATTTATATGGTCAAATTTCATGATATTATTCAATAAGCAAAAGATGATTTGGAATTTACTTCCACACTATAAAAGTTAGAATTATGTTTCAAAGTATTCACTAAGACTTTGCTATGATTTTAAATTTAACAACTTTGTGTCAATTATAGAAATCTAAAAGTATTTATACTTAGTCCTTTTGATGTTTCATGAATCTTTATACTTGTTCCATGTTGGCAAATTATGACGATCACTTATTACTTGGAAGACTTAGGATATGAGATGGTAACCTAACTAGATAAGATGTCCAATGACAATATGATGATTACCAATTTGGAAATAATGACTATTTTGACTTGATAATATATTGGTGATGAAGATGTTAATGGGGTGCTTAGATGATCTACTTTTCTAAGAACATGGCAATATGGTGATTTGATGCTTAATCTAGGAAGTAAGATGAGACCTAATGACCTAGGGTTTATCACTTGATAAAGTCAACTAAGGGAAACATATCCTTTCACATCAAAGATGATCTCAACTTTTAATTACTTGATAATATGTAAGGTCAACATTAGTCCTATATTCATGATAAGAACTTCTAGATTGATGGAAATGATGAAATGTCACTATTGAAAATAAGAAAGGATTTGAACAATTATATTGAAGTGTAACTATAGAATTTTGGAGAATATAAAAACTCACTTTAGGGAATACATAAAATGAAATAATCTTTCTTAGAGGGGATTTCAACAAGGAGAAGAAGTTGAAAAGTTCATTTATTTGTTGGAATAACATAAGGGATTACAACTACTTGAGAGGATACAAATAGAATTCTAAAGATTAAGATAAAGTAGGGAATAAAATTGCAAACTAAAGTTATAATATTATGCCAATAAAAGTTGAATGAATCTTCTTCAACAATGATTTGTATTGTTAACTAATTTGGAGATATTTTTTTATAACTGAAACATCATGATGAGTAAGTATAAATTCAAATGGATTCATCTCATTTCCAGTTCCATTTTGAGAGTATTGTTATCAACACCAATTTTTACAACCAATTCGACATATAATTTTTTCTACAATTATTAGAACAACATATAATCATGTACTGTGTCAGCAACAACATCAATAGGTTCTAATTTGTTTGCACAACATGATATTTTCAACCAACTAGCATATCATCCTATTACTAACCCATCTAAAGACTTAATGGTTACCAACCTGATAATGTATTGGGTAGTATCGACCCGATTACACAATAAGTGTTGTCAACTTGACTATAATGATTCGAAATGGTTTTCAGAGATATTAAAAAGGTGATTTTTCAAGTTCCCCATTTTGTTGATTTTATTACATCATTTTGTGTATTTTTGATTTGGCATGCATTTTTATTTCCGCAAGCACTAAAATGAACAAAGTGTGAAGATCCAAATTAAATCTTGAAGTAGGATTTATGGATCAAGTTGCTATCAAAATAGTTCTTTTACTGGGAACTGATGGAGCCTGTTCAAAATTTGGAATGGGTGCTTTTACGGATTTATGGGTTGGAAGCATGAAAGGTTGAGGTAAAATTTCACTTTTATCATCAACAAATTTTCATTAGCAATTGAAAAATATTTTCAATGCAATATTTATCTTGACATGAATTCTAGTGGGAAGAAGTGCATTCTTGATAATTGTGATGATTGAGGAAGTTGTGTTGGAATGGAGAATCTTTTGCTTATTATTTTGCTGAGAATGCGAAGTGACGTACCTGATATGCCAAACAAATTTAGATTGTGTGAACCAATCCAATAAGTAAATCTGTATTTGTGTGAGGATTATTTTTCTCATTACTTTTATCCCAAGGCTTTTGTGGGACCAAAAGCCCATAAAATGGAACGAGTGATCCGAAATGGATTTCGAAAGGTAAAAAATAAAATTCTCAAAATATGTTGTTGTTCTCTTCCATATTAAAGATCTCTCTTCCAAGATTACAATGCTTCAAACGACGAAGAAAATAGAGCTATGGTTTGTAAGTTTTGGCTTTTCAAAATTTGAAGGTAAATATAAAAAGTTTCAAAATATGCATGAAAGGCTCTATTGGGGGACTCACGGGGAGCATTTCAGGTTGATTCATAGCTTGAAATTTGAATGACTAATACCTCATATTATGATGAATAGATGGTTAAAGTTTTAAGTCATTTTCATTAAATAATTGAAAGTTACGATGCTCACAAAATGGTAAATTCTCATTTTGCGTTCATGACAATCAATTTTGATAGCTGCAGGTGCCAATTTGCATTGGAGGCCAACTTGATGATGATGTTGGGAGCTACCAGAAAGGAGTTAAAGTGTGAAATTCGGACTAATTAAGATACATATATCCAAGAATACTTGGATAAAATTTCATGACATTTGAAATTATGGTCGTGAAGTTGTGGTCATGACAAAATGACACCAGAAATAGTTTTAACAATTTTGCAAAATCCAAAAAAATAGGAGAATATAATCATATGAGGCCAAAAAAATTCTACGGTAATACAAATGAGGGAGATTATTATTTTGAGGCCGAGAGAGCATATTGTAAAGAAGGAAAAATAACAAATATTATCTTATCACCATGTCACCATAAACTCCAAATTTGTAGTCCCTTAATGTTATAAAAGGGAACATGGAGTATGGAAAAAGTGAATTCCTTTTTAGTGGATTTTCCTCCTGAGAGGGAGTTAGTGTAGGTTTGAAAATAATGTAGAAGACTCCATTTTATTTTAAACTCCATGGAAAATAACAAAACCATAAGAGTAATATTGGAGGTGCATTTCAAGTAAGCATAGAAGAAGAAAAGAACATGGACAAGATTATTGCCATGGACAAAGAAGTGGACGATATAATTGCCATGATGAAAAAAAAGAAGACAAAGAGTAGTTTTCACTATGTCATCCCAGGACAAGATACATGGAATTATGTTCAAGGATTTTCGTTGAAAAGAGAGTCATCTTCAAGAAAGGAATTTGATGGAGAGCCTACAGTGATCGTGTGATTTGGATTCAACAAAAAAAAGAATTAAGCAAGAAGTATCATACAAGTGATATTGTAAAATGGAATCTATAATAATGGATTACTATTTGCTGGATGTAGACCATATTGGTTGAACCAAGGTAACTATGTGTGTACATTATTTTATGTTTTTTATTATTTCCTTAAGCACTAAAATGAACAAAGTGTGAAGATCCAAATTAAATCTTGAAGTAGGGTTTATGGATCATATAGAAAGGAAAATTTTGAGATGATGATATTATGGGTGGTGTCAATTTGGAAATATCTTGGGTAGTACCAACTTGAAAATATCTTGGGTGGTGAAGATCCATTAACATCATAAGGAATGTAAACCACATGTCAACTTAGTAACATTATGAGTGATGTTGACCCGACTACATTTTCTATGTTATCATCCTCAACCCTATACATTGGGATGATTACACAAAGATGTTGAGTTGCAAGTTACTAAGTAGAATCAAATTTTTCATTGATGAGAAATTTAAAGATGAAGGGACTTATGATATTATGCATTTGAATATATGATAAGTTATCTTTGGTAGCCCATACTTTTTGGAAAAATATGTTATATTTTATAGAAGCTTAAACCAATGGATATTTATGAAAGATGGAGAAGGATTCATAATTCATCCTTATAGAGTACCAAATAAGTTTTAGTTGGTAATTGTTCAACAAGTAAAGAGATTGGTAAATTCTAGTAAGAGATTTGTACTTCTCAAGATTATAGGTATAGGTAAGGACTTACATATTGATGGACATGAGGTGAATACAATTGATTATATTCATCAAAAGGAGGAGAGTTGAAGATGTTGCTCCAAGAGGTCACGCAATCTCCTTATATCTTATCACCAAAAAAGAGAGGTGGAAATTGGAATATGAAATTTAATTTTTATCAGATTCACCAATTCCTAATTTTGGGTCGTATAGGTAGTCAATTTTGGAGTGTGATGAGGTGAAGAGATAAATCCAATAATTATTATAATAAGGGCTTGTAATACCTAGTATGTCATTGATGGATTTTCTTATTGTTTTGATTCTAAAGAAATATGAGACTTAGAGAATATACATTGATTATTGAGAACTCAATAAAATTACTATTAAAAATAGGTATCTACTTTCCCACATTGATGATATGTTTAATCGATTAAAATATGCAAAGTATTTCACCAAGATTGTTGTGAAATTTGGTCATCATCAAATCCAAATGAAGAATGAGGATATTTGGAAGACACCCTTTAAAATAACATAAGTCTCTTTGAGTAGTTAGTTATGCCATATTATTTGATCAATTATTTTACCACATTCATGTAAATGATGAGTGATGTACTTCACCCCATGTTGGACATATATGTACTTATCTTTTTGGATGACATTTTGGTGTATAGTTCGATTTGGGAGGAGCATATGCAACACTTAAGAGAGGTGCTTACAATGTTTTAGTAGGTAAAGTTGAAGTTGAATCTTAAGAAATATAAGTTTAGTAGAATTTATTTGGTTTATTTGGGCCATGTGATTGGAGGATGAGAAATCTAAATTAATTTTGCCAATGTTACAACTATCCATGAGTGGTCTAAACCAAGAAATCAAATTGAATTAAGAATTCTTTTTTGGTTTCATTTAGTAGTTGAGGAATTTTATCAAGGATTTCTCATATTTTATTATCCCATTACTAAAAACATAGAATAAAAATAATAGTATTATGAGCAGTAAGGAAGAAGAATAAGCCTTTGAGAAGTTGAAGGAAAAGGTTTGCAATACACTTGTTCTTGTTATTCTAAATACTTGAATGCCTTTTGAAGTATAGAATAATGCTTTAGGCCATGCTATTGGATCATTTTTACTCCATGGAGGTAAACTAGTATGTCATCATTATGAATTATTTTTTAGGGCCATTCTTAATTACCTTACTGATAAAGAATTATTTTCTTTAGTTCTAGTTGTTAAGAAATAGAGATATTATTTAATGGGAAAGGAATCAATAATTCATACAAATCATGAACCATTAAAATATCTTCAAAATCAAAGTAAATTACAATAGTCAAGATATTATAAATGGAGGATTTCTTATAGTAATTTAATTTTTTGATTAATTACAAGAGAGGTGAGGCTAGTAAATTGGCTAATATATTATCTAAACCTTCCACGAAATTGGCTTTAATTGTTATGGAGTTAAAGCCTTTTACCTTTGATGCTTACAAAGGTGAATATGATGAGGATAGGGAATTTAAGAAAATTTATGATAGTTTGGGAACATAAAAGAATGCTTAAGTGGAGATATATCACTTGAAAGATGGCTTGTTATTTAATGTTGGCAAGCTTTATTTTCGTAAGGAAATTAGAGTACAGTTGCTTAGAGAAGCTCATTCTTTATTAATTGTTGATCATTTTCTAGCATAAGATAATATCAAATTTGCAATGTTATGTACACTAGAATAATATGAAAAATTATGTCACCAAGTATATCCACATATGTTACATTTTTCAGCACTTGTAAACAAAGTAACTAGAAGTTAGGATTGTACACTCCCCTACCAGTTCCTAGCTACCCTTACAAGGAGAGTATTTCCATGGAATTTTTAGGTGGATTTCCTACTACTCGTAAGGGGAATGATTACTTATATGTGATAGTTGATATGTTTAGAAAAATGATTTTCATGATTCTATGCAAAAAGATGATTACAACTAAATGAGTAGTTGATATGTTCTTTCATAATATTTTATGAATTTTGGTTTACCCAAGAGTATCATTAGTGACCATGAAACTCAGTTCCTTAGAAAATTTTGGATAACACTGTAGGGGATGTAAATATCCACAACATTTCATCCTCAAATGAATGGTAAGACTAAAGTTGTTAATCAAAATATTATTCATTTGTTAAGTGGCTTTAATTAGGAACAACCAAAGACTTGGGATGAAAATATTTCTTAAATGTAGTACTTCTACATTAGGGTAATTTATTCATCTACTTAGATGTCATCATTTGAGGTATGCTATGATTTTCTTCTACAATTTTCTTTTGATGGAGTATTTCTGAGTAGTTCAGATAAAGAAGGGAATAGTGAGATTGAAGGTAGTAAGGATCTTAAGTTTATTTAGAAATTTCAATTTATTCATGATCAAATTAAGGATAATTTGTATAAGACTCAATAATAATGCAGGGAATACCATGATAAATATAAATTGTGCATAAATTATAGGTTGGGGATATGGTATGGTTTCATTTGGGCAAGGAGAAGCTCTAAGGATCTAGTAAGAAGCTAAAATCCATAGGGTATGGTCCATTCAAACTTACAAACAAGTATAGGGAGAATTCATTTAATTTTGACTTGCCTAATTATATGTTGATGTATTATGTTGCTAATGTGGAGAATCTTAAACTATTTGATCCTTTATTATTGAATGATAAATAAGATACATCTATTTTACCATAGTGGGATGATTTAGCTTCACCATCATTTGAATAGGTAATAGAGGATATGGTGTTAGATAAAAAGATTTATACTTCAAGGAGGGGTGCATAGGAGTTTGGTGTGGGTGATAGATTTATATCCTCACTTGATTCACTAAATTTTTTGATAGAACAAAAGCTCCCAAAGTGGGGTGGCTTGACCTAGAGTAATTTTTCAAATAACAAAAATATCATTATGAGTAAGTAGCTATTTGAGTGGATTCATCTTATTTTTTACTTCATTTTAAGGATATTATTTTTATAACCAATTTCATCAATCAATCTAATATCTAAATTTTCTTACAATTGTTTCAATAATATAAAACTAGGTACCATGTCGATAGTAGCATTAATAGGTTTTGAACCATATGCATAGCATGAAATTTTTGACCCACCAACGTATCATCCTATTGTTGATCCATTTGAAGACTCAAATATTATTGACTAGACTACACAATGGGTGTTATAGACTTGATTGCACAACATGCAATCTTGATTCAACAATATATATGGGTGGTGTTGACCCGATAACAGCTTGGGAAATGTTAATCCAATAACATCTTGGGCAATGCAAACCCAATAACATCTTGGTTAATACCAACTCAATTATGTAGAGATTAGTGCTAAATTGATTGCATATTGAGAAGTATCGACCTAATGACATCTCTTTTGTTACCAACCTGACAACATAATGGTTTGATGTCAACCCAACTATACTTATATTGGTGTTGACCCAATTGCATAAGATCTTATTACTGACATAATAGAAAATGACATTGTTACCAACCTGATAGCATATTATTTCATGCAAAATTAGTGGTATATTACTTTGTTATTGATCCTATTATTTTTAGTCCTTTTGAGGTTGTTTCTCCGTTTAAAATCAATAATAAAGTCCAAAAAGCTTGATTGATAGTGGATGTTTTCCCACATTTTGGTTTTCCACTATAAATTCTTGTATCTTAATTGCATGAATTTTTGTTATTCATATTACAATTCTAGTTGTTAATTCAGTTTTCATATTGGGATATATATTTCATTTTTAGTAATTTGTAATTATTGAGTATGGTCATAGTTTAACTACTATTGAGTATAATTATATTATGATCTCAATCCTATATACCTAAACATATTTTTACTTAGTCCTTTTTATTTTCAAAAACCTTGATACTTGTTCCATGCTAAAAAATTATGATGATCACTTACGACTTGGAAGAATTAGAATATGATAGGGTGACCTAAGTAGATAAATATGTTTGATGGCGAACTGATTATTACCAATTTGCAAATGATAAATATTTTGAATTGATAATCTAGTGGCAATGGAGATGTTGATTGGGCACTTGGATTATCTATGTTTTTAATGATATGGTAATTTGGTGATCTGATGCTTAATCTAGGAAGTAAGATAAGACTCGATGACTTAGATTTTATCACTGATGGTGATCTAAGTAGATAAATATGTCTAATGGTGAACTGATGATTACCAATTTGCAAATGATGAATATTTTGAATTGATAATCTAGTGGAAATGGAGATGTCGATTGGGTACCTAGATTATCTATGTTTCTAACGACATGGTAATCTGGTGGTTTGATGCTTAATCTAGGAAGTAAGATAAGACTTGACGATGTAGACTTTATCACTTGATCAAGTAAAAAAAGAAAATCATGAAGTTATTAAACACTTTCAAATAAAATGAATTGCTCTATAATTCAAGTCTTCAACTCAAAGTATGAACACACACTCAACAATGGAGGACTAAAATTTAACCAAAAACATCCAAAACTTTATTGAGAATGCAATCCACACACTAACACACTTCAATCCTTGCTAATATATCATACAACACATAAGAGTTCATAGGTGACCTTAACCATTTAGCTTACAAGCTGGATATCAAAACAGACTGGAAATGAAATGCCAAAATGATCAAGAAATGACACATAAGAAACACTGCTAGCTAGTTAGTTGGTTGACTAGCCGGTGGGCTAGTTACAGATTGGACTAACCGATGGATCAATTATAGATTGGAATAACCAGTGGGTTGGTTACGAATTGGGCTAACCAATCTATAGCGTACCAATTTGCAGATAGAGAAGAAGCACTTGAAATAGTAAGCTCAAATTTCACTCAATTTTGATGTCTCGGGTTGTCTTAAGGTATTAAAAGTCTTCATAGTCCCCCTTGCTAATAAGAGGACCAACAATCATGTCTCTTAATAGCATAAATTGAGATTTTTCCATTAATTTTATGAAAATATGTGCCACTTGATCTTGTGTTGGATAATACCTCAATTTCATTATCCCTTTCTCCACCAAATCCTGGATGAAATGAGTATTCAAATCAAAGTGTTTATAAACCCAACTCATTCTTGTGAAATCATCAATGAAAGTGATAAAGTAAGAAGATTTACCAAAACTTTGAGTTTGCCTAGGCCCATAAATGTCAGTATGGACCAATTGGATAGGATGTTTGGATCTCCATGCTTCATTCTTTAGAAACTTGCCCCTTGCTTACTTTCCTAGTGCACACCCTTCACACACATCTTTACTTTCTTCTACTTATGGAATCCCTCTCACCATTTCTGAAAGAGTTTTCAAACTCTAAAAATTCAAGTGCCCAAGTCTCATATTCCAAAGTTTACTCTTGTCCTCAATCCCCATAAAAACATAGCCACCATCTTTCTCAAGAAATTTAAAAGGAAAGAGTTTATTTTTAGTCATATGAACAATAGTCACAAGTCTCTTGCCATGATTTTTATCATATATCTTGCACATTTTATCTTCAAATACCAATTTATAATTCTTTTCTAGCATTTGACCAATACTCAATAAACTCTGTTTTAAATTCAGAGTGTAGTAGATGTTCTTTACCTTCATGGCTCCCTTCTTTTTCAGAACTTGCATCTCTCCTTTACCAATAATATCCAATATCTTCTCATCTACCAATCTCACACTAGATTTATAAGAGTATTCAATTGAGGAGAGCAACGATTTCTCACCAGTCATGTGATTTGAGCACCCACTATCCAATAGCCAAGTCTCATCTTCAAGTTTTTGAGAATCTTTCATTGATAGGAATAATTTTTCTTCACCATAACTATGCTCTTCCTCTCCATAATTTACTGCTTTGCCTTCATGTGCTTGCTTCATTCTACATTCATACTCAAGATGGCCAAATTTATTATAGTAATAGCATTGCATATTTCTTTTATCTTTACCTCTACCAGATCCTCTTCTAGAGTGTCTCCCCCTTGATGAATTTTGTTCTCTTTGACATTGTCTCTTCATGTGATGTGAGAGAGCTAATTAAATTATCAATTTCCATGCTAGAGAGGTATTTTTTCTCTTCAATAATAAGTGCATCATGATCAAACTTCTCTATCAAGGTTATTAAAACCTTCTTAATGACAACCTCCTTTTCTATCTTCTCTCCAAGAGTGGACATTTTATTGATTATGGCTTTCACTCTCACACAATAATCTCTAGTAGTCTCCTTCTCTTCTTGCTTCATGTTCTCAAACTCCCTTCTCAGTGTTTGGAGTTTTACTTTTTCAGTTTGATGCTCCCTTGATAGCCTTATTTCAATACTTCCCATGCTTCTTGGGTTGAGACACAAGCTGAGATTCTGGGGAAGATGCTCTTGTCTAAAGCTGCTTATATGAAGGAAAGAGCCATGGAATTTTGTCTCTCATTATCCTTTGCTTCTTTATTTGCATCTGCACTTAAGGCACTCCAATCTACAGGATCATTATAGCCATCTTCTACAATATCCCAATAGCCTTTTCCCTGCAGGAGATTCTTCA
>Ga0115846_100146_pt1 | contig 34694 bp, 35 predicted proteins | sample InSIn5gowninarea_2_FD_83860 | JGI IMG/M metagenome (GOLD analysis project Ga0115846, IMG submission 83860) | reverse complement strand
CCTTCCTTGTGGGTTTGGTTTTCCTGTGTAGCTTCCGTTTGGATGAAGGTGACACATTCGAAGCGGGGATGTTGGCGAAAGCCTGAGCGGACACCGCTACCGAGGCAGCCATATATACATTCTGAGAAGAATGCCAAAACAGACTGCGGGTGACAAACATAGGCTATGAGTGATGCTGAAGGTGAACCTTGGAAAAGCTTCGACGCAGCCATAATTCTGTATCTGCCATCTGTTACCGCCTTACGCACTTCTGGATCTGGGCTAGCTTCTGATCATCTCTACAAACATTTCTGGAAGTTCGACTCTACGACTATTTATCGCTGAAGGGAAAGATGTCTTCAAACAAACGAAAGGCGGTAAGCGTGGAACTACAGCGCCGAGTTCGGGCAAGAAGAGAGCCGAGTGAAGAGCTGGAAATCGTGAGCTCAGGGTCTTCCTCAGAGGTCGACAGTGCTCCGGAGGAGGAGAAAACAGGGTCAGAAAAGGATTCGGGAGGATCACAGGAAGATGACGATGATTCTGAGGTTGGAAGCGTTCTTTGAACTATGTCATCTGTACTAATGCCATCGTAGTCAGAGGTAGCAGAGCCCACCGAAGAAGTAGCTTCCGTCTCATTTGGAGCTCTCGCCAAAGCACAATCAACGTTGAAGGCGACAGTTAGGCGGGGGAAAATAAGAAGTGGCGAGCAAGATGGCGACACATGGGAAGACAACGAAGCGTTAGAGAGGAAAGCCGGACGGAAAGACCATCGAGACTTCAATCGCACAAACAAGCACGCTCCAGCCGAGGTCTCCAGCAAGAAGGCCGTCTCTCGAAGAAGAGAAGTTGTACCTGTTGCGAAACGAATCTATCGAGATCCGAGATTTGATCCGGTATCTGGGCCTGTGGACGAGGTCAAGTTCAGAAAAGCATATTCATTTCTCGATGATTACAGGGAGGACGAGATGAAGGAGCTGAAAGCCGCTATCAAGACGACAAAGGACGAGGATGCGAAGGAGAAGCTCAAGAGGACTTTAATGGCTATGGAGTCACGAAAGAAAGCGCAGGTTAGTAAGGATAAGGAGAGGGAGGTGTTGGAGAAGCATCGGAAGGAGGAGAAGGAGCTGGTGAGGCAGGGGAAGAAGCCTTATTATCTGAAGAAACCGGAATTGAAGAAGAGGGTGCTGGTCGAGCGGTATGGACAAATGAAGGGAAAGCAACTGGATAAGGTCATCGAGAGAAGGAGGAAGAAGATTGAGGGAAAGGAGAAGAAGAAGTTACCCTTCAAGAGAAGGGAGGTGAAGACTTGAGGCAGATATTGAACATGCACTTCGAGCTTCTGATACCCGATTCTCATTTCCTTGCGACATTCCACACCGTAACGTGATTGACCTCTATATGTCAAAGCATAGAGCAGCTCTAAGAACCCAAAGTCACGATACGTTGAACCTCGGCATCTCTGATCAGATACTCAAACCCTCTTGACAGTTTTTATAAAACCTTCAAATCCTCGTTCACTCACACCTTGTGACTGTGTCATAAGACATATCACGTATTGTATCTTAGAACTTAAGGCCTGAGAGTTGGTTCCATAATGTCTAAAGATATCCCTATAATTGTGAGCCCAGACTGCCCCGCATCCTTCAAGAAACTAATACAGAGTAGGCCGCCAACAGAGTCAGCGAGAGGGCTCGAAAGACTCTAGACATAGTGAAGAGATTTGTGAATGAACGATGTATTCCGTAGATCAACCTCTCTCTATTACAAGAAGCCTAGACTGAATACCCACAGCGCCGACGCCGTCTTCCAAGCTCAAATCTCAGCCAGCACTTCTAGATGGACCACGTACCCGAGCATCATGGACGATCTCAAGCACGAAGCCCGCCAACTCGGTCTTTGGAATATGTTCCTCCCCAAAGACCAGTACAAAGAATCACCTGGCTTCACCAATCTGGAGTATGCACTCATGGCTGAGCAGTTGGGCAAGTCAAGATGTGCTTCGGAGGCTGTGAACTGCGCAGCACCTGATACGGGGAATATGGAGGTTCTAGCCAAGTATGGGAATGAGGAGCAGAAGAAACGGTGGCTGAGGCCATTGTTAGAGGGGAGAATTAGGTCGGCCTTTTTGATGACAGAGCCGGATGTTGCGAGTTCGGATGCTAGGAATATTGGGATGGAGATGGGTGAAGTAGGAAACGAGTATGTGTTGAATGGACAGGTGAGTTTGTGGGTTTATGATCCTGAGGAATGGTGCTGATGACAGCAGAAATGGTGGTCTAGTGGAGCTGGAGATCCGAGATGCAAGATATATATTGTGATGGCCAAGAGCGATCCTTCGAATAAGGATTCTTACAAGCAGCAATCGGTCATACTTGTACCGGCGGACACTCCGGGCATTACAATCAATCGGATGCTGTCAGTATATGGCTTCGATGATGCGCCACACGGACACGGACACTTGACATTCGACAACGTACGAGTCCCGGCGGGCAACATCATCCTTGGTCCAGGACGCGGCTTCGAGATCATCCAAGGACGTCTTGGCCCAGGGCGGATACACCATGCTATGCGATCCATTGGCGCTGTAAGTAGCCGTGCTTGTTATCGCTAGGCATGGACTAATCCATATAGGCCGAGCATGCCCTTGACTGGATGTTGATGCGTATTAACGACCCAAAGAAAACACCATTTGGGAAGCAACTCAAGGAGCACGGCGTGATACTCGAGTGGGTTGCCCGCTCACGGATCGAGATCGACGCAGCTCGACTTATGGTTTTGAACGCTGCTATCAAAATCGATGAACTCGGCGCGAAAGGTGCCGTAAGAGAGATCGCCGAAGCAAAAGTGCTGGTACCAACCATGGCTCTAACAGTCATTGATCGAGCAGTGCAAGCATTTGGCGGAGCTGGAGTCTCGCAAGATACTCCACTGGCGAGCATGTGGGCTGGCATACGTACGTTAAGACTAGCTGATGGACCCGATGAAGTTCATTTGCAGCAATTGGGTCGAAATGAGAATAAGAGAGGGAAGGAAGTGACTGTGAAGATCTTGAAGCAGAAAGAGGTTGCCGAGAAGATGCGGGTGCAGTATGGGGTACAAGTTGTTGAAGCCGGACCCAGGATGAGATCACAGCTGTAAAACCATGTTTCTAGTATCACGTCTTCGGAGAATGTCAGAACGGTTGAATTGCTAGAGAGGACAGTGAGGTGACTCATGCAGCATGGTGAGAACAATTCATCGCTTAGCGTCGAACCCCCGTTGCTGCGTCAACCACTTAGATTGTTTACTCCTTCTTCTTCTCGGCCTCGCCGTCTTCAATTCCATATTCCACACACACAAATACCACCTGCATACCACCTGCCTGCCCAATCGTTTCCAAAAAAACAATACAATTCCCGCATAACAATCAAATCCTTACAGACGAAAGATCTACCCATAAATCAGCATACCCTTCGACGAGATCAACAATGCCTCCCCTCATCCTCGGAGAGAAAGACGTCAATGCATCCGCCACCTCCAATCAGCAGCAGCAGCAGGCATCAGCTGATGGAGATTCCAAAGGCGATATCAAGAGTATGGAGTATCATCGCCAGGTTTTGCAATCGAAGTTGCAGAATGGGTTCGTTCTTTTCCACCCCATTCCGCAGTCTTTCTGAAGCTTGGACTAATGATTTCTGTTACAATTAGCCCACAGTCAACTTACATCTCCCCCTCCGACACTATCATGAGTCCCTGCACTGCGAAGCTGAGTGCATACCGTAATAAGCAGGTTGGACTGAAGTAGGCCTGCCTCTCTTTCCGTGCCGCCCCCCACCCCACCCACAACTCTTTGCCCCAACCATTTTCGAGGAGAGTAAAAGCTGACTACAAACAAACAGGGCCAAGCCAAAATCCCTCTTCGCCAAGACATCCTCCAAAGCTATGAACTCGAAGTCTGAGGGACCAATGTTCGGGGACAAACCTGTGGATGGGAATGTGGGGTCTGAGGAGGAGAAAACGTCATGATGTGGTGTCTGCACTTTTGGTGGGGAGACGAGGCTATATTGGATACAGATGCTTCTTCTTGTCGACGAATATGCTTCTTCTGCATCTACATCAAGTCGGCTATGCGAGCGAGCATACATAGGCGTGCATGTCATATTCATTGTGCATCATCGACTTAGTGGAGGTATGATGGTAAGAATATTGTGTATGATGATCAATGGAGTGCTTGGAGATGAATAATGCATGGAAGGGCGGCGTTATTGTATTAATTATGAGGAATGTTTGTATGTTGGTTAGAGCAGATGAGCTAGGAGGAGCTCATCGAAAGGACTTTATCTTCTCGTTCTATCCAGGCACTGATGCAATTGAATGACCACAACTCCCTTGGAAAAGTCCAACATCAAGCCCTCCAATTACTGACAATACTAACAACATCCTCATCAGCCACCGTATGTCCCAGCCCGACCCTCTGTGGCACATGTCTAGCACTCCTCCCCCAAACAAGGGCATACTTAAACGTCTCCTTCAAGGTTCTATGCACCCTATCACAAACATCCTCAATGGAACTCCCACTCCTCACGATCAACGCCTCCCCAAAATCCGGCTCCTCATTCCCCTTCCGTTTCGTATAGACCCGAATCAACCTCAACTCCGTCCACAACCTCTCCACCACATCCTTCACTCCCAGATCCAATTCGCAACTCATTACCACTGTGTGTTCCTCCCTCGCCAGCTGGTCCAGGAACTCGATGGATACGGAGTCGATCTTGTTGTAGACGTATAAGCACTTGATGTATTTGCGGTGGTCTTTCATGATCACGTCGATGAAATCGTCGACTGTGATGCAATCATCCCGGACTAGTACTTCGCAATTGAGGATCTTGTAGTCCCGTAGGATGTTGTAGAGCATTTTGTGGTCGACGTTGCGGGGCGGGGATTGGAAGGTGATCTTCATGCCGCCAGCCGCTTTGGGTTTGAGGTAGATGTTGCTGGACTTATCAGTATTGTTCGAGGATTATGTAAATCATATGGTAGGGAAGTGAGACGGACGGTGGTTCGCGGTTCAGTCTTATGCCTACGGTCTCTAGTTCTGCTTCTAACAAAGCGCGCTGCTCTTTTCTCTTCGTGGCATCGAGAATCATACATATCATATCGCTGGTCTTGGCAGCAGAAATCACTTGTCGTCCTCGTCCTTTGCCTTCAGCTGCTCCTTCGATGATTCCCGGTAGATCAAGGATCTGAATCTCAGCGCCTCCATACTCAAGTACCCCGGGGATAGCGGTGAGGGTAGTGAAAGAGTAGGCTGCTATTTCACTTTTGGTTTTGGTGATTTTCGACAGGAACGTTGACTAAGCTATTGTGAGCGAGAGGTCGTTGTGATGACGGTTGGAAAGCAGTACCTTTCCCACGGAGGGAAAGCCAACGAGTGCTATCCTAGCATCTCCGCTCTTGCTGACATCGAAGCCAGATCCTCCTGCTCCCCCCGCACCAGGACCGGGTTCGAGTAACTGAGCTCGGTAGCGAGCGAGCTTCCTAGGATACATGAGGAAGAAGCTTCAATGAAATGATCGCAGAGCTGACCCTTTCAATAAGCCCAGATGATACTCTGCATGAGGTTAGCATATCTTCTAGAGGAAATGCCCAAGGATACTCCTACCTGTTGCTTTATTTTCTGAGATAGGTCCGGTCAACCCTCTGAAGTCCTGTACGAGGAAAGTACACACTCTGCGTCCTTTTCATCTCCTCCTCAATCCTATGTTGCATTAGCAATGTTATAGTCTATAGCTAATGGACTCACTCCTTGATCTTATCCGTGATGTTCACCATATTGGCAATCTAAGGGGTATATGCCTCTATATTACGAAAGTGTCATGCAGAGGCCGAGTGTTGTCTACTGCTTTGCATGGATTTTATTATGAGCGCTCGCGGTCTGAAGCGGGAGCTAACCCCATCGAGCTGAAGCAGAAAAAGCACTACAACTTATGCTGATGGCCAACATGCTATGATGATCCAACAGATACAATTCTGACCATACTCAAACTCCGAATCCAAGCAGAAAAGCAACTATGCAATGCCACTCATCCCAACGGTCACTCAAGCAGTGAAGCAGTGAAGCCCAACCTCCTGAACAGCGTGTCCATTTCCACCCACTGCCTCCCGCATTTATCCAGATATCTGCCCACTACACCTTTCAATGTTCCGAACCTCACCCGATTGTGAGCAGCAAGCGCTTGTATACGTTCTGTTACTCATTAGCTTCTGCACATAATAATAAGCGTGGAGATAGGATGACTCACCCTTCTCAGTCCCCTTCGCTCCCGCACTAGCCTTCTCAACATCGAACAAACTCGCAAAGTATAATAGCTGATTATACATCATCTTTTCGGTATATTCGTACCTCATCTTGCCTAAGCAGCCTCTGGCTAGACCTTTGGAACCCAGGCAACGATGGCCATACACACTCATCTGCCTGGTGCGAATCCCACACGCTTGATCATCGCATACTAGCCATCCTTCGTAGTACTTTGCTGCTTCCCGGCGAATCTGATGTTCTACTTGCGCAACGAGAGACAGTGTCATGAGGATATGGCCGCAGCGACAGGTGATGCCCGATGGAGTGCAGAGGTCAGTGTCGTTCTGCAAGCCTTCGAACCCGAATGTAGCTTTGCAAGAACGGCATCGAAATGTAAGGCGAGTGGCGTCCTTGAAGCGAATCTCATCGTCGATTTGGCTCTCAAGGGGATGAATCTCGGTCTCCGTGCTGTTCGTGTTGTTATTACTGATACTGTATTTGCGAGCGTCAAGTCCGAGACAGTCAGCTAGTCGGACGGTGTCTGTTCCTGAGATGTTTGCGCAGAGTCGCTCCACCGGTGGGAAGATTTGTTTGTAGAGATACCACTCCACATCTGGTTTGAGCCCAGAGTCGCGTTTTAGCACATCCTGGACTGAATAAGATCGTTTTGCCGCGGGCTCTGATGCATTCTTGCCATCGCCAGTGACGATATAGGCAATGACATCGTCTTTTCGTATCGTCTTTCCCCTTGAGATGTCACGCAATGCAACCTGTACTTGTGGCATGCTGTCTGCGTTCGGGTAGTCTTTCGGAGATTTTCCGAGTCTTGTGAAGATGGTGTATTGAGCTACATTGATCTTATCATCTCGCATCTTTGTTGCAATTTCGCCCAGATACTCGTGGATCCGAGCCACAGCAACTTCAACCTCATCACCCGACAAAATCTCATTCAGAAGCCGGGAAGAGACCTCCTTAGAGAGATTGCAGTATTCTCGACGCTTCATGTCGAGACCCTTGACCTCCATCTTCTCGATATACTTCCCACCAACTTGCACCAGATTGATAGCCGCATACTTTTTCTTCGCCTGCAAGAGAATACGGCGGAAGACATTGTCGATGTCAATTTCAAGAAGCTTGTATCGCTCATTGACTGCCTTTTTGAACTCATTTCCGACCTTCAAAGCAGCCTCGATATTGTCGACATTAGCGTTGATCATAACGGAGTCCGTATCTCCATAGATGACCTGTAACGAGTTGCTTTCCGCAAGATCCTTAGTACTTCGGAGGATCTCACGCCCTTTGTAAGTAGTGAGTACAGCTAATGGTCTAGCATAGAATCTCGACTTGGTGTATCCCAAACATCCGTACATGGAATTGGCTGTGAGCTTGAGAGCAAGTTGCTTGATGTCCCATGTTGCAAGCTGCTCTACAGAGGCAGACTTGTCTTTCATCAGACGTTTGACTTGACGGCGACGGCTAACGAGTGTAGCAATCAGCTTAGGCAGGATACCAAGGTCTTGATCGACTGGCACTTCAGGAACCGCTTCTTCATCTTTAGACTAGATACTTTGTAAGTATGCTTCAATTGACCCAAACTTCAGGAAGACTTACTAGATTCGTTCGATCGACCGTAGTGAAGCAGATGTTGAATTCTTGTATAATGCTGGGGTATAGGGAATTGAAGTCCATGACAAGCACAAACTTATCATACAGGCCTTTCTCAGGCTCGAAGACTAAACCTCCCTTGTACTTATCCTTCTTCTTGGCATCTCCAGTGTCCTCGTCAAGATTCTCTTCTTCCACTTGCTGTTTACCTTTGAATGTCGACTTGTCTGGACAGATGTACTTGTTTCGGTGGAACTCGTGTAGGAGAATGTACTCGTTTCGCTCCGCACGCGTACCAGTCAATGTTCTAGCCCAAGAGTTTCCTGCGAGGTTAGTAAGGACTTTGGTCAGTGGAAGCATTTGTACTTTCAAGGCCAAAGCCGCAATGAAGTATGTGTCAGCTTCACAATGACTGACATAGTCCATCAGACCCTCCTTACTCGAAGCCCAGCCCTTGAGAGCATCCTCATTATCGATTTCACGGCGAGAAGCACCAAGATACAGATCGCACATTTCTGTCAAACTCCAAGATGTGCACTTCAACATCGTCGACTTTCCTGCGTCGTTCGCGAGATCACACAACAACCGGCCGCAGATGAGAGAGCGCTCTGCGAAAAAATTACCACCCATCTTGCCCATTGAACTGGGCCACTGAGTTCGCCGCATCCGTCCTATACGGGACCATTGGGGCGTCTTTCGAGCTTGTAATCTGCTGAGCAAAATGCTGAAATCTACTCCTTCCAGCTGATGCCCCATCAACACGTCTGGATCGACTAATTCCAACCGTGCAAGAAAGAAGCTCAGGATCTCTTGCTCTTGCCTGACTAGCTTCACTAGACCTTTGGCACGCTTCTTCACCTCGGTGTCGAATCCAATAGGGAAATTTGATGCGGCAGGACGCATGATCGTGAAAGTTTGACAAGGTAGCTGCTCCGCTGGTGTTGTGTCGGTCAGGCAAAGACTCGAGTATATACGAGCACTGATCGCAAGGACTTCCTGCTTGTTCTCTTTCACGTTGAGAACAGTACGAAGAGCTATGCTCATCATGGTGAATGGAGGCGCCTCTAGGTTATCGGCTTCGCTGAGTGGAGTGATGAGGTTTGGCTTCGATACTTGGACCTCGAGCTTGCAATGAGACGCATTCTTGAGGACCCCGAACTCAGCATCTTCTATTCGCAGCCAGCAAGGTCCCATGATGTTTTTCCAGAGCACAAATTGTTCGAAAAGTGGTGTGTTCGTTCCAAAAACATTTGAGAACGTTGCACCAGCTTGTTGATCCGGCTGTAGTTGGGGCTCTGTTCCATCAGGTCAGTCATGATCACACCCAAGAAACAAGGGACATACTCGAGTACGGATAGCGGAGCTTCAGATAATCACTCTCTTTGGGTACATTCGGGAGCTCGAAAGCGTACTTCCGCGTGCAGGGTTTGATCTTGTGCAGTCCAACATTCATTTTACCCATGAGTTCGTCAACTTCCTCATAGACATCCTTCATCTCCACTCCTTCGTCACTGTCAGTTCCATTCTTCTGGCGTTGTTGACGAGGTAAGAAGTATAGTGTTCTTAATATATTGTCTACTTTGATGAAGCAACTCACGAAGGAGCCATTCTGCTTGTTCTGGACTTTTCCGAAGAGACACAGGGTGCCATTGACTTCCGTGTAGTCTGTCCAGAACATCCTTAAGCTCCCATCTTCCTCGATAGCATTGGTGTGATCGAGCTTGCCGAAATTTGTCGATTCTGTGGACTGGCTGCTATTCAAAACATTGAGCTTCTCAGTCAATTGGGTCCAGGCAGAAGCGTCGACTTCTTGGGTCGGAGGTTTTGTTGGGGAAGAGCTGACCGGCGATGGGTATGCCTCGACCTTCTTGGTCTTGGGAGCTGGTCTCTTTCCAGACATGTTGACACTTGCGGTGGCCACGCCTGTAGCTTGAGCTACTTCCATAAGGTCATCTTCCTCTTCTTCCTCCAGTTTGACGACACCCTGAGCTTTCCCACGCCCGGCTTTGGCAATAGGTGACGACGGTAATGGATCACTTATGATCTCATCGTCATCATCATTATCCAGGCCCATCATAAAATCTTGATCATTGCCCATATCAATAGGATCCTGGTCAGCCGGAGGTGTCGATGGACCTCTCTCATGGATTGTCTTCAATCGCTTTGCTTGTGGCTTTCGTTCTGCTGCGGATGGAGACAGAAGCCTGGTCTTGCGCTTGTCTTGGGATCTGTTCGCTTTGGTGGGTTGATGTTTGGGTCGAGGGATGTTATCGTCTACTTCAAAGAGGAGATTCGCAAGAAAGTTATCGTCATCCTTCGTCTTGACTGGCTGAGAAAGGTTAGTCACATCTCGAAGCGGACTGCACGCAAACCATACCTTGGCTTTTGGCTGAGCAGTCACAGGTCCTTTCGTAAAGTAATTGCTGATACCCTTATCCATACTTTCTTTCTTGGCCTTCTCCTCCTCGCGTTTTCGTTTGGCTGGACACCATCAGTAAGATTGCCGAGAGAACGACATTGCTATGACTGACCAGCTTTGCCACTCTTCCCCTTGACTGGCAGGTCTTCCTCGCTGTCTGAGCCATAGTCTGGTCTCCGGTCCCATTCTTCTCTGCCATCATCCGCATAACCTTCCCCATTGTCGTCAATGACGAAGTCATCTTGATTCAGTCTTTCTCGTACAACCTTCTTGTAGCCATCTTCGTCGACTTCTTCATATAGATCCGCCTCTTGGTGGACTTCATAGGTGTCTAGACGCTTCTTGCCAGACTCTCTTAGAGCGCGAAGCTCGGCGAAACGAGATCTTGCACTGGCAGCTTTCGACATGTTGGAGGAAAGGTAAGCTGAATACGTGCTTTCCAAATCCCCAAGTCCGAGACGAAGGCAGCGGGACTTCGGTATTGAGCTGGCTAGAAATACACAAGAAACATGGTATATTTATTTGGTTGAAGAATGGCTGGTATTAATTAATCAATCAACGCGCCTCGCTTCATCACAAGCATCTAAGGCGACGCGAACCCCTGTACGCGACTTTGGCGCATGAGTGAATGAATGATTGAATGAATGCCTGAAGGCCTGAATCTGGCAGCAAGGCTACTACACCGGGTCTGGGTCTGGGTCTGGCTATTTTCAATCGGAGGCTGTAATATCCCGCAGCCGGTGGCCTTCATACAAATTTACATCACAAGACAAGTAAGTACTAGTACATCCTTGAAAAACACAAGCACAACCCCCATTGACGCTGAGAAATTTCAGTCTCGACGCATAGCATATTTCTCGAAAAGATAATGCTGAGCTGTGGCGCCTGCCAACGAAGTATATTGCAGACTCTCATTGGCATTCCAATCCGTCCAATTGCATCATCTCTTGCGACTTCGGCTGGGAGAAGGCCAATTTCAATTTCAATTCCAATTTCAAAGCGGACATTTATCTCCATCACAGCTTCTCGTCTGGAGGCTCGGACAACAAGAGACTCGTTGCGCAACCACCTAGAGCCATGGGATGGATTGATAGATGATTATCGGAATCAGCCTCACCTCAAGAGCTATACCGAAGCTCAAGATGCCAACCGAGAGGAGGAAAATGGCGAAGACTCGGGCAAGCACGTCGCGAGGACGAATACAGACATCAGGACGACGCCCACGTGGGTGGTCCAGAAGCAGCTACAGCATTTGAAAGATCCCTTAAAGCTTGCAGACTATGTTGTCAGAAGATGTCAAAATGGTGCCTTTGATGAAGCCCAAGAGGTGGCACGAGCGGCCAGCAAGAACATGGCATGTACTGTCAGCTGGAATCACTTGATAGATTATCAGATGAGCCAGGGGAAGATGAACTCTGCTTTCAAAACCTACAACGAGGTATTTTAGCCCTCGCTATTGCTCGACTCCTGACTGATCCATAATGTGTCCAGATGAAGAAACGCCGCCAGGTCCCGGATGCGCGCACGTACACAATCATCATCACAGGATGTACACATCATCCGGATAGTCGAAATGGGCTTGAAAAGGGGCTGGCTCTCTACCGTTCCATGCAGTTGGACAATTCCGCTGTGAAGTCCAATCAGATCCACATCAACGCAGTCCTCAAATTATGCGCGCAAGCTAAAGACATACCCACGATGTTTGACATCGCCGCCGATCTTCCAAGTAAAGGACCGAGAGCATTGGACAACGTTGCTTTCACAACGATTCTGAATGCAATTCAGCGAGATGCCAACCTGGACACTCGCTTGAAATTGACACCCGGCCAAGCGAGAAGCTACGTGCAGAAGAGGCTACTCAATGCTCGCCGTATATGGGCCGAGATCACACAGCGTTGGAGAAAGGGCGATCTATGGGTAGACGAAGAACTTGTCTGTGCAATGGGTCGTATCCTGCTCCTCGGAGATGGTCGTGATCGAGACGACGTTCTCACGATGATAGAGCAAGCTATGAACATACCGCGGCAAATCCCACGATTGGGTACGGATGAACGCTCGAGTATAGAGCCTTCCGAACAGGAAAGCTACGGGACTCGAAGACCAAGTCCTGAAGCTATCAAAGGAGACATGGAGCTCAGATTGCCTATCGACATCCAAGTACCCCAGACCAACACCTCACTTAAACCACGAGGCCAAGGATTGGGATCATTCACCAAACCATCCCAATCCACTCTCACACTCATAATGGAAGCTCTCTTAGACGCAAGTCTCAAAGCCCCCGCACTCAGATACTGGCACCATTTCACCACTGTTCTGGGCATTGTCCCTGACGGGCCCAACTATCACAGCCTGCTTCGCGTCCTCCGCGAAGCCCGCGCCAGCAGCGAAACCCTCGACGTCCTAACCCGTATGCCACGACACCTACTTGCCGAGAAAACCTTCCGAATCGCGCTCTCCACTTGTCGCCGTGACGCCAACAATTCACACGTCTTCTCCAACGCCGGCAAAATCCTCGACATCATGACGCCCGTAGTCCGTACCCCAGATGTGAAGATCCTAGAGGATTACCTGAGTATCTCTTCCTCCCTCCCTCGTCGCATCGAGAGACACTCCTCGACCTCCGACCCAGGACCGACCAAGTATTCCCAAGGGCGACAGATCCTACGCGCTCTACAGAGGATAAATCCATTCTGGCTCAGTCTAGCAGCGGTATTCAAATACGAAGCAGCGCCTTCGCGACGTGATCTGAAGCGTCAGGCTGACGATTTGATTTTCATCAGTGGAAGTATGGTGCGAGCGTATGATATTCTGATGGATAAGGCACTGGTGCCGAGAGAGGATTACGGACTTATGATGGAGAAGAAGAAGAAATTGCAGGCGGCGATTACGAAGGTGAGGTGCTCGAGGGTTTATGAGGGATGGAATATCCCTAAGTTGGCAATGAATGGCGAGGAACGACAAGGAAGGAAAACTCCGAGGGTTGTGAAGACGGGCAACGAGGAGGCGGGAAGGAGAAATCCTCAAATGGAGAGAGTAATTGAGGAGAAGGCGGAGACTGTGCAGTTCGACGACGCCGTTGAGGGCGTGGAGGTTGAGAGAGGTGTTGATATCAATATTTTAGAAGAGGAGGAGACTCCGAAAGATGAAGAAGAGCCAGATCGGATTACTTCCCCAAGTACTGAAACGTCCACACAGCGTCCTCCAATAAGAAAGGAACCGCAGATATCTGGCATGGAGAGGCTACGCCAAGCAACTGCTGCGAACAAGGACAGACTCGCACAGAAGCGTGGGAAACGTCGCGAGCAGATGGCTTGGTAGTGCAAGCTTGAGAATGCCTTGGAAGAAGGGCAATGTCAAGATCTCGCAAAACCAGTATGCGGCCGAAGCCGCGGAAATAGAGTTCCAGCTGATGCACATGACCATGATTCAGTCGCCTGAAATATGGCGAGATCTGAAATCATAGGGGCGGCACTGTACAGCGATGAGATGGGACGTTGGGATACTTATAATGAGCAGAGGAGCATAGCTCAAACGTTTGAAAGGTGGTGATCATAAGCTCTTCTCGGGATGTGTATGCTACACTCTTGTGTTTCATTCAAGCTACTGTTAAAGAGTGTATAAGCTTGCTAAACCATGTTGTAAAAGAGAGCAGTCCATCAAGTGATGCGAAAGTCCCGTATCCTCCATAATCAGTCCGATGCCATGATCATAACAATACTGTGTTCTATACCTGATCCCTCTGGTCTGCTGTGTCCCACTTGTACACACTTGTTCTGCTAATAATACTTATGGTATACTCTCTTTCTACTCTTCTTTGTCTCCTTCCATGTCCGGATAAGGCCAATTGCAGCATGATCTCTGTACTCGTCCTCACTCTCGCTTCATTTGTTCCAAGGTCGTTCCAAACATTGAATCACACTGTGTACTTGCAGTACTGATACCCGAGCAAGATCTGGAACCGCTTGATGGCGCACACTTGCTCACAGGTTGTAGCACAGGAGATTGATGCATCAACAAGGATGGCGAGCGATTAGTCAATCCCAGGCCTGGATATTGTCGAGGCGGTGTTCTCTGTGGTCTTTGCGGGGTGGGAGTGGCCATGATGCTCCGAGCCTGGAAAAGATCGATTAGTGTCGCGACTCTCTTTCCCCCTTGCTTGGCAAAACGGCTGTTCTGAGCACCCTTGCCGACGACGCGGAGGTTGAACTCATCCAGCGTCATGTGGTTCTCTGGTTTGCTGCGTGCAACACGAGGGAATGTTGCACCGCTGGTGGCCTGGCTCTTTTCGGGCGCAGTGTTTTCATCGAAATCAAAGATCGAGCTTATACCTGAGCTTGACTGCTGATCCCGACGATGAGCGCCTTTCTTGGGTGTTATTGGGATTCGCTTCATCATAAGGGAGCCTGGGAATATCTTCTCCATTCCGTCAGTGCGTTTTGGAACTACCAACGTCTTCGAAATTGCTGGTGGACTATCGGCTTCTCGTGTGAGCTCGACATTTTCTTCGACCTGAAATCCACTTCTTCCGAGGCCTGTGCTCCCCTCGATGGTGGGAGTATTTGTGACCTGGCTGGTGCTCGGACCTCTCTGCTCACATGATATCGAACGCTCATGCAAGATAGAACTGTAGTCTGTGAACTTGAAGCCAGAAAGATGCGACGGTTCCGGTGATTGAGACCCATTGGAAGCATTGCACCCAAGAGATTCGATACTAGCAGGATTCGAAGCAGAGGTCTTAGGGTCGCGTGCTAGGACATGCTCTCTACCAAGATCTAGCCACGTCTTTGTCGGACTTACGTCTTCCTGCACGGGAGCGGTCTTTGAGGTAGCATGAGCCTTGCCATCACAATTAGCCGAATAATCAAAAGCGTTGGAGAATTCTAGGCAGTCGGCTGCTGTGAACGTAGTATCCGGATCTCTCCACAGCTTCTGCCACTTCTCCACGTCGGCCCCTACACTGATGATTCTGGTATTACTGTCTTCGAAGGGAAAGCCGCCACTGAAAGGTGCCACATCAATATCTCCATGTTCCGACAAGCGAATAGAGCCTTCATCCTCAAGTGAGGACTCCGGCGTTAGTAAATGATAAGGCGAAGATGCATCAAGAACCAGCCCTGAGATGTTGGATGAAGCTCGGCTAGGAGACAGAATCTGAGGTTCCAGAACGGTATTTCTACTCATCGAGTCTCGCAGTATAGCAGAATTTCTTAGGGGAAGCCATATCGTTTCAATTCGTTTCGATCGCCGATCTTGCTCGTCGGGTACCTGGTCGATTGCGCTGTATGTCTGAATGATACGGTTGTTGGGGTCATATGTCATGAACTCGTTGATTTGGTCGTGGTATGCTGTGAAGAGATCTGCTATGGCTTCCCCTTTAGACGCATACAATCTATAGTCAGCGTCCAAAGATACATCAGTTGGGAGCCGAACTTCAACAGGTTGTTCGGATATCTGGCGGAAGCCTGAGCTTCGATTTACTCTACGATTCTTATCGATTTTCAAAGAAGAGGACGGTTCTGCTGAGTTGTTCAACACGTCATGTTGCGCAGCAGAGTCCTCCTGGAACGCAACATGTCCATTGCTTTCCTCGGTGTTCTGAGGAGACATGCTCGTTGCTTCGTCAGACCCATTGCGAGAAGTTGTTGCAACCTGGCCTCTAATATCGAACGACACGTGTCTCGTGTGCGCTGGATGGCGGGATGGTATCTCTGGAGCGTCAAAAATACAAGGCTGACTCAAGATTAGTCCAAATGGCATAAAGGATGGCATACTCGAAGTACCTCTTCAGTAGTGTCAAAGCTGTTCATTGGGCCTGCCGAACCATCATCAATGTCGACTCTAGAGCTGTGCAGTTCGGAGTTGCCTTGGCCGACTATTCTGACTGATTGTTTACCCTTTGACGAATGCATGTGGGGCTGCGCGGAAGTCTCAGCTGCCTGAGCTCCGGACTCGTAATTTGAGAATCTACAGGTATTTCTCACTGGCTGCTCTCCGCTCAATGGTATATCTTCATACCGTTTCGTTCTGCGCTCGAATTGACCATTCAAAGTTGGGTCGATGTCAATCGCCTGCGAGGCATCATCTGTTTCAGCACAATTTGCTGTGGCCTCGCTTGGTGAAGGCAGCAGAGACTGATCCTTATCTGAATCTTGTGAACGCCCAAGTTTCTTTGATTTGAATCGAAAAGGCAGCGAAAACACTGTGAGCTTTCTGTTGCGTGTCGGATCAGACCTAGCGCCAACTTCCTTAGAGGCTTGTTCCGGCAACAATGCTGTCAGCAACTCCATCGCATTCAAACATGCGTTGTCTGGGTCTTTCTCAGGGGATTGCAATGCGACAGGAGCATCTAAATTGGTCAGCTGATCATTCTTGGAATCGTGCAGTGTCTGTTGACTCTGCCCTAGGTATACATCAGTCTACATGCGCTGTAGTCCGCCAGATATTGAGCACTCACAGCTGGTTGAAGAGCCCAAAGAACCCATCAGTCTTTCCGTCTGGTTGCGCTTGAAGCCTGAAGCCTGTCAATATCTACCACCATCATGGTATAATAAATCCACCTACTGCTTACTATATCCTCAAGCCGAGTTTCGAAGGCGTTCATATCCTCGAAAGTCGCGGCGTTGCCATGCTCCCCGACCAACGGCATAGGTCCTTCTGCGCCATACAGCTTGAAGCTGGTACTGGGATCCACTGATGTGGAGGGCTCCAAAGCAGCTGCCGGGTTCAATTGTGGAGGGGGTGTTACAAGCCTGGTAGCGGAACACTGAGCAAGAGTATTACGCCTCGTGGTCACTTTGTCTGTAATATTTCCCAGTATATCACCAAGGCTCTTCCTTCGCCGCGGCCGGGTATCTATATCTCTTACTACGCTGATGTCAGTACGATGTTATGTACTTTCGATATGTTCAATTCAGAAGCTCACAACTTTTGGTGGCATGGCCATGGACCGTTACCGTCCTGCTCAGGGCCTCGCTTTTGGCATTATGATCTGGTGTCATCGGCTGACGCAATCGTTTTGTGGTAAACATGCCCCAGACAGAGCCTCTTCTTTCTCGTTTGCCTTGTTCACTGCTGCTCTCGCCGGAACGAGAAGCACTTTTGCTATGCTTAACCTTTGGAGTATCATCCCTTCGAGACTTTCTGCGAGGAACCAAGTTGCGGAGAGAGTTGACAACCGACTTTGACCTGCGGAGCTTGTGCGATGGAGCTCCATTGCGATGTTCCAAGCATAGGTTCTGGTTAAGGAGGCTTTGTTCAGAAGAAACACGGGCGCGAGGTCGACCAGGGTATGTAGCATCTTGAGATGCGGATATAGGTGCTACGGCTTCCATAACTATTTTGAATCACTAGAGGACGTCAGCAAAGAGTACTGACACTCTCTTGGTGCTTGAAAGCACATGAAGACAGGCAACTGCCGTTGCACTTGGGCTCGCTGGAATATACAAGGAGTCATCCATGGGGCCTACTCAATATGTAGAACACTTGAAGACTGACATGTAACCAAAATCGTGATAAGTCGCCGTTTGTAAGCAATGTGCTAGAAGTCTGCAATATTTTGATTGATGAAGGAGGGATGTGAATAGAAAAGGCTAGCGTTAGTGACATAAAGTAAACAAGTCCTCGGTTAGACTCGCGAAAAATAGGAGAAGGTGCGACCCCTGTCGCTCTCAGCCGCGCCTTCCTCCGATGCCGACGGCCTCTCGGAAGATATGCGACCATCAACATTCCCATCTTCCTCCCTTTCAAACGTAGGCAGACCACCTTAATCTCAACGTCGAAGGTTCTCGACCTTCAAGCGCGTTTCTTTGCCCTTGTCCGCGCGCTATTCTTCATCTGTCTTCAGCCGTTCTGCTGAATCGCCAGCCGCTGGGTAGATCTACTAACTTTTCTTTCAACTAACTATTGCACAGCTCGCCATGGCACCCGGCAAGAGTGCCGACGACTTTAATGCAATCATCAATGCTGGTCTGTTCCCAAGCGTATCCAAGACTGAAATTGGTAAGCTGACAGCTGCGTAGACCGCCAGCGCCGCAAGAATGAAGCCCTTGCGCAGGAGATATTTGGCAAAGGACGTAGATCGAGTGCGCCAGGGGCAGGGACAGCCGTGCGCAAGCCTGGTACTGGACCATCTCTAGCTAGCAGGGTCGGCATCTCGAAGGTGTGTAGTATACGCTAGTGACTTTTGTCTGCTAACATCGTGCAGCGTAATGCCTCGACCAACATCAGACCTGTTCCCAAGCCTTTGGTAGTCTCTCGAACAACAAGCGCTGGCAATGTTGATGCTGAATGGACTCACGATCTTCATGGTCTGAACAATCTCTCTACCTCGCGTGATGCACGAAAGACGACGCGGACTGAACAGCTATACGCTGCATTTAGTGGCAAGAATGGTCACAAGGTCCTCGATGAGCAGGTCAACATTGTCAAGAGTGCCCCTTCGAAGTCCTTCTCGATCAGAGGTTTGGCAGGACCATACACGGTTATTGCCAAGAACTTCGCGCATGGGACTACGGCTGCAGATATTGAGAGTGCGCTGGTACAAAGAGGCGGTGTCATTCTAGATTGTCATTTGCTATCAGAGAGACCAACGGTTGTGGCAGAGATTACATTTGAGACCAAGCATGGAGCGGATGTCGTGGTGGAGACCTTTGACAAACAGAATGTGGGTGTATATATGTTCCATGTCCTGTGGTGCAATACTGACATACGGAACAGGCTGATGGCAATATACTTCATGTATATCACAGACCTGGTCCTGCCGCGGCCATCAGCAGCAGTCAATCGTCCAAATCGCCCGGTACCCGCTCGGATCCTCCAAGAGGGCCTCGCGCCGAAACATCTAATGGTCGAACCAATGATTCTCGCAAGAGTGGTGCCGATAGGTATGATGACAGAAGACCTGACTCGAAGAGAGATGAGGTGATCGATGGTTCCTACGGCTTTGACGATCGTATGGATACTGATGAGCTTCACGGTCAAAGCAAAGAACAAGGTCTGTACAGTGACGATATGGTGAACGATCGACAGGCTCGAGGGCGAGGCAGTCTTCGAGATCCAGGTCGTAGCTATTATGGTAGTCGAGGACGTAGATGAAGAAGATGCCTTGATTCCCTTGTCGATGACGACGCTTGTTATTCAAAGTCGTCAAGGGCAGCCATCATCGCACTCAGATAGCTCAGACATAGAAGCCCTTCATGACCTTCGTCCTGACATAAGCCAAGAGCGGCGAGATACCCCGAGAGGCATATAACATCAACAGATGTACTACTAGCTAGCATGAACCCTCATATGAAGAGCATTTGCAGATGAAGCCATTCCAATGTGATCCTAACCTCTGACCGGGAGCATATCACGTAATCACATATTCTCTGAATTTTAGAATTTACCCCTCTTGTCCATATTAAGATCCCTACTCTCATGATTTCATGATCATAAAGTCAAGCACTGATGCCTCATACAAGTGCTCAGGAATATCTTAGATTATTTCCTCCAAGGGGTGTGGACCGGGCAAACTTCGGGGACGGAGTTGAAGCGGCGCGATGTCATCATCAACCTCAACTTAAGTTGACCCTTTTCAAAGCGTAGAACATTTTCAAGATGTAGCCTATGATCGGACGAACCGAACCTTTTATGAAGTTCTATTGTTCAAATATTAAGTGCTCGTTCCCTTCAGTCTACGGAGTCTCCACCATTCAAACTAAAGCTTCGACCCCAACTGCTGCCACTATCGACTCTCAAATTCCTCGCCATCTTCGTTTCTGAGTGGACACTGGCTTTTAATGTCTTGACATTGTATACACAGAGCCCTCAATATGGCAAATCTTAATGGCAGCGACGCAGCCGCTGCAAGTGCTGCTGTTGAGCCAACAACTCTGCAGAACACAGTCAAGCTGCACAGACAAGACACAGACACAATTGCAGAAGCTGCTGCCGCTATCGCAGATGAAACCATGGAAGATGAGCTTACTAATCATCTTACCTCCACCGGTACTATGGCAAAAGATGAAGCCACTGTGCTGCAAGGTCTTACGGAAGACGTCCGCAATCAAGACGATCTGGAAAGGGACATCACCAATCAAGCCAACCAAGTCATGATAGAGAAAGAGGACGAGTTAGATCAAAAACGAATCGAGAAAGCCAAAGCTCAAATCGAGAAGCGTCAAAGCAAGAAGCGAGGACTAGAGCGTCGACTTGGTACCGACAATGAGATAGCCGAGGTAGAGGCTGATATCGTGATGCTGGAGAATGATATCAGGGATATACAAGGTCGCATAGATGCCAGGCATCAGTACGATGGCGTTCAAGGGCATGATAATACGGAGGCAGCTAGTGGGAACAAAAGGTTGCCGAATGAGAGCCAAAGAGAATTCCTTATTAGGACAGGCAAAATCACACCATTCTCACGGATCCCCCGGCGCACATCAGAAGGGCTAAACGGGGATCTTACCGAGGCGTTGATGGACGCGGAAGAAGAGGCTGACGAAGAAGTAGTAGAGGCTGTCACTCAAGCGGAGCCCAGATCTCACCAGATCTTGCGACTGCCCGGTTTCGCGAATGTCGAGTCGAGCGATACCCCTACAGTGGAGAATGAGTTCTCGCTACGCCCTAGGAAGAGACGAAGAATCGGGGATGATGGTTCAAGTACACTGCGAACTGAGAAAGCTTCACGCGAGGCTTCACAGGAAACTTTCTCGCCAGACATCTCAGATCCTGCTCTCGATTTCGAAGAGGACGAGGGACAAGACGATGAGGAGGATTTGATGACGGCTCGAACGATGAAAAAGCGACCTAGAATCGACGGAGGGACAAGTCAACTTGATCTGACCAAGATCGATGATGGAAATGAACAAATGTATCAAGCGCGCCTGCAGGAATGGGTTGAGAGACGAAGTACCGCGCGGACGCGCAGTGCAGAGCAAGGACCTCTAGGTGACGAGGAAAAAATCGAGAATGTGAATGTTGAGGAATGGTTCAGACCATGTCCAGATGCACCAGATCATTGCTTTGACAACGGCATCAAACTACCTGGTGACATATATCCAGCATTGTTCGACTATCAGAAGACTGGTGTCCAATGGCTGGGCGAACTATATAGCCAGTCGGTAGGTGGCATTATTGGTGATGAGATGGGTCTGGGGAAGACAATCCAGGTTATTTCGTTCCTTGCTGCGTTGCATTACAGCAAGAAGCTTTCAAAACCTAGCATAATAGTTGCGCCCGCTACTGTCCTCCAGCAATGGGTCAACGAGTTTCATCGTTGGTGGCCGCCACTGAGGGTATCGATTCTGCACAGCACCGGCAGTGGTATGCTCAACCTTGGCAATGAAAGTCGGTTGGAGGATGATGAGGAGGAGCCGATCTACGGGCGGGGTCAGAAGAAGTCTCACAAGGATCAGGCAAAGATACAGAGAATCGTGAACCGGGTTGTAAAACACGGCCACGTCCTGGTGACTACATACGCTGGCCTCATGACATACAGCGATGCTCTAATTGAGGTCGATTGGGAATATGCTGTCCTGGATGAGGGTCACAAGATTCGAAACCCGAACACTGCAATTACTATATATGCTAAGGAGCTTCGTACCCCGAATCGGATAATTCTCTCAGGAACTCCAATGCAGAATGATCTGAAGGAGCTGTGGTCGCTATTCGACTTCGTCTTCCCTATGCGTTTGGGAACGCTTGTCAACTTTCGCCAAACTTTCGAGGCCCCTATCAAGATTGGTGGCTACGCCAATGCCTCGAATCTTCAAGTCTTGACGGCTACCAAGTGTGCTGAAACCTTAAAGGAAGCCATTAGCCCGTACTTGTTGCAACGCCTTAAGGTCGACGTCGCTTCAGATCTGCCGCCAAAACGCGAACAAGTGCTATTTTGCAAGCTCACAAAGCCACAGCGGGAGGCTTACGAAGTCTTCCTCGCTTCCGATGAGATGAAGTCAATCTTAGCTCGTACTCGTCAGTCTCTTTATGGGATCGATATTTTGCGCAAGATTTGCAACCACCCAGATCTGCTGGATCCAAGGCTACGAGGTAAGCCAGGCTACAAGTGGGGCAATCCAAACAAGTCTGGAAAGATGCAAGTCGTCAAAGCCTTGTTGGAGATGTGGAAACGTTTTGGTCACAAAACACTGCTATTCAGCCAAGGAGTGCAGATGCTCAATATCATTGAGCACTTTGTCAAAGGCTTGGATGGCTTCAATTACATTCGCATGGACGGCGGCACCAATGTCAGAGATAGGCAGTATCTAGTCGACCGCTTCAACAACGAGCCAGACTTGAATGTCTTTTTGCTTACTACGAAAGTTGGAGGCTTGGGAGTCAACTTGACTGGTGCTAATCGCGTCATTATATTCGATCCTGATTGGAATCCATCGACGGATGTGCAGGCTCGAGAGCGTGCTTGGCGTCTGGGACAGAAACGAGAGGTCACCATCTACCGTTTGATGACTGCAGGAACTATTGAGGAGAAGATATATCACCGACAGATCTTCAAGCAGTTCTTAACCAACAAGATCTTGAAAGATCCCAAGCAACGTCAGACCTTCCAGATGAAGGACCTCCATGATCTTTTCACCCTGGGTGGAGCAGACGAAGGCATCACGGAGACAGGCGAGTTGTTCAAAGGCACCGAAGTCCAATTTACTGCCACATCAGATACCCCTTCACCAAAATCGCACATCGAGGCCAGTCCAGCCTCAGCAGCGCAAGGCGACGCTTCCACCGCAGTTCTTAACCTTACGGGTGTATCCGGCATGGAAAACTTCCACGACGAAGACAACACCACAGCTGACTCTGAATCTCGCCTCATGTCCGGCATCTTCGCCCGCTCCGGCGTCCACAGCGCACTCGAACACGATCAAATCATCAATGGCAAGAAAGTCATCCGCGCAGATCGCAATATGATCGATCAAGAAGCCAAGAAGGTAGCCGCAGAAGCAGCTGCCGAGCTCCGCAAAGCCGGGGAAGTAGCTCGTACTCTCGAGCCCGGAACCGTGACATGGACGGGCGAGTTTGGATCTGCTGGTCGGCCTGCTAATATTCGACGTGGCGTGGGACCTTCCTCCTCTGGTATCCTCGCAAGTTTGGCGAATCGTCAAGGCCTCGATACCGTAAACGGTAGTGCGAGCGGGAGTAATTCGCGCTCGAGCACTCCAGCAGTTGATCGAACACCGAGGGGCAAGGATTTCATCAAGTTGATCAGGGATTTTATCAATCGGCAAGGTGGCAGCGTGCCGTCTCAGGCCTTGGTCAATCATTTCAATCGCATTTGCAGGGGTCCACAGCAGAGTGCTGAGTTCAAGCATATGTTAGGGGAGATTGCGAGGCTGGAGAAATCACAGAACAGTAGGATGAGGGGCAGGTGGGTGTTAAAGGAGGAATTTAAGTGAGCGTGGCCAGGGCACGCACGGTATGGGAGTGGGTTAATATGAGCGCACGGTTTGGTTGAGAATATGACTTTAGGGATGGAGCCTGGGTATATAAAGGATTAACATGCATGATTTTGTTGGCGTAGGCGACGATGGAGTTGATATACCCGCGGATCTATGGCATTGCAACATGAGGTGCAAGGGCGTCGCCAAGATACTAAGCGCTTTCACTCCCTGCGGTCCTTGCAGGACTATTTGCTTGTGATCAACATCGAGGTAGGTATCTCAACATGTCTCTTGCCATCTGCACAGTCTTTGTTCTGCAGGCGTGAAGGCTTGTCCACTCATCTTCCACTTTCGCCAACCCATATCTTCCTCTACAAGCCTCGAATCAAATTCACTTTTGACAATATTGCTTGTTGTAAATCGTGAATGCTGTCTCTAGTTTGTGGATAGGGCATCATTCTCCGCAGGACATTCAGCCCTTACATGAATTACGTGAAAGGATGTCTGAACAGATAGTGAATCATGAAGCATGTATTCCTGCCAATACACAACAAAGCGGTGAATTAGGCGAGTTTGCTCTCCTTTAATGTATGTAAACAATCATCTTTTCTTTCCTCCGACCTCACTTCGCCCTACACCAGCACTGCGACAATAAATCCGACTCTCGTGAAGAAATCGGACCCATTCCCACTAGGAAATTCATACCAAAGCGAGGTCCAATAGCGCCTGGAAACGCTTAATGCAAAAATGGATCTCCCTTCATACCATATTTGCCCGCTACGAGCTCCTCGAACTGTCACCTTCACCCGCCGCGATCTACGTGTCGAATTTGTCAACTCTGACGATCTACCTGTCACGCATTTCATGTCTACGGATTACATCCATCCAGAGGTGCTTGATAAGATGAAGAAGGCTGCTGAGAACCAGAGACCGGAGTCTGGCAATGGCGATGATAGGAACGAGGGTATGGCTGTGATTTTCAAGGCCGATGAGCAGATTGATCGCGCTATTGCTTCACCTTTGAGCAATATCACGAATACTGGTGGTGTCAAGAAGGACGCTGCTGCTGATAGCAAGAGTCTGTGGGACAAGATTGTCTACCCTGTGTACCAGCCCTGTACCAAAGATGAGAGCGATGAGAAAGTCTTCGTCAACATGGATGTGTTTCGTCAAGTGTATGATGAGTATGGTATCAGTACCGATGCTAACCCAAAGACGGTGGCTCTCAATGAGCTGGGTACTACGATGCAGCTCAAGATGATTCTCAAGGCTTTCCGTCACGATGTGAGTCTTCGTCTAATTTTATAACCCAAATATCCTTGGGTCTGTTTACATTCCAGTCTTTCATGGCTTGACCCCTGTAGCAAGATATACTCCTCAAGCTAATAACCATGAACTTAGTTCCGTCGTCGATTTCGCGACATCTTCATGTTCTACATTGAAAACGACTCAGCTGTCAAGGACCTCTTTGCTCTTTCATGGCGCCTCAATTCTTCTGAAGTTACTGCTGAGTTGAAGCACAACATTACGATCTTCAAGGGCCCCCCTCGTCTTCTCGATGTTGGCTGTGGTGATGGTCATTGGTGCTTGTGTGTCAAGAAACAGCATCCTGAGTGGATTATTGAGGGGCTTGACGATACGAATCATTGGGAATGCGTTCACAAGGATACCAACTTCAAGTACGAAGACTCTCACTCCAAGTCTGACGATGTATCTGACTTTGAATCCAGGGACTTTGTCGATTTAAAACTTGCAACAGACAAAAGCAATCCATTCTCGGTCGTTCACAAGAGTCAGACTACCTGCGAATTCAATGTCCGGGACATCAACTGCATTATCAAGCACAAGACGCCCATTCCTACCAACCTCTACTCTTTGGTCCGCGCCCGTGATGTCTTCGAACGTGTGAAGAATTGGAAGGTATTCATGAATGACATCCTTCAGTAATTGCTCCTACCACAACCTTTCCACTCCTCTCTAACCAGACCCAGAATCCTCCAACCCGATGGCGTCGTAGAGTTCATTGAGTTCGACCCCCGTCCACGTGCCAATATCGACAAGCCTCGCTGTACTGCATACGAAGACCAATTGGACGACCACACGTCTGGACCTGGCATAGGCTGGAATCACACCATTGCAAGCCGGATTCATTGGCCTGGTGAGGGAGAGCTCGCTGAGGATGTCCCGGGCTGGTCAGCTAGAGTCGAGGAGCGTAACAAGGCTATGATGCGTCCGCTTGATGGGTATCCGGCTTATGAGTTGAAGAACAGAGTTTCTGGGATTGGGTATGTTTCCGGATCTGCCATGCTGGGCTGGGAAGAGTGAAGGCTGACCAAGATAGTTTCTATGATGTGAAGGAGACCATTCATCGCATCCCGGTTGGAGGTCCTACCATTGCTGGTCAGCGCCTCAAGGACTTCCTAGTCTACCAGACGAATCTCGAGAATCAAATTCCCAAGGTATGTGCTTCCTCTTTCTGGCCTCCCTACACCGTTGCCTCGAAAAATTTTCATCAGCACACTTACACAATCACCAGTTAGCGACCACCCTTCCCACCATCGAGTCTCATGCCCTCAACCTCGGAACCTACTATATGAATCTGCACGTCGTGACTGGCCGCAAGCCTCCCATGCCCCGCCACGGCGATCTTCTTGCAGACGGTAGTCGCGCACATATGACTCAAACTGTGTATGAAGGAATGGCCAAATCGCGAGCTACGACCCAAGACCACGATAAGGGAAAGCGCTGGCAGAGGGGAGATATGGAGGAATTGCGCAACTCATTGAAGAATATGAAGATTGATAGTAGTGCTCTGGATTGGGAGAAGCTTGGGGGAGAGGGGATGAACTTGGGCGGTGGTGCGAAGGCGAGGAGGTAGAGAAGGCTGAGGGGAAGGGTGGCAGCAAGGGAAAGGGGAAGGAGAGAAAGTGAGATGGTGGTCATATGCTAAGAGTGAGGCTGGTAGGGGTTGGGAAAGTGAGAACGAAGCAGGGAAAGATAAAGTAGGGCTTGTAGATACCCTTAGTACATTGCAGCAGGTATTGAGTTGTAAATTGGAATAAGATTGATTTTCGCCTTGTGATTTACATTATGCTCAAAAGCTGCCAGCTGGTTCGCCAGCTTATTCTGGCTAAAATATGAGGAATAGCGATCGGTTGCGGATCTGACAAATGCTATTCAGAGTTTGCTTTCCCTGGCTTTGTTGGCCTTGGGATGAGCTCATTCACAGTGAGCTCGATGATATGTACAGTAAGCATACAACGTTGCCGAACTTGTACATGTCCCGTCAGACTCAGAGACCGACCATAGATCACGACCCTTGGCATCAAACATGCAGATCGATTAGTTGGTGGTTTACTTTGGATGCGCTGGTAAACAGAAGCTGGATATAATCTATGATTGATACAATTCCTCGAGTTCACTGAGGTCAGTCTTTGAGCATTAACCGAGACTTACTTCATGTATATCCCAAGATCCCTTACTGTGTGCAGGCCAAAAGATAAGACGTTGTCGGGGCATACTCTGACTAACCCTAATAGGTCAAAACAGGGCCAAATTCCCTGGGACAGCAACGACGACGCCAACATCAGCGTCCAACATCATTGATTAAGCGTCCGATACCCCTGAGCAAATCGAAACGTGAGAAATGCCTATATATGGTCATACTGATGTTACTAGGAACGATTGGGACTGGGGTCGCTCCTTTCTGCGGCGCAAGCAACAGATCAACGTTGGACAACGTATGTACTGCGAAAATGACACATCAACTTCAGCAAGGAGAGAGGTAAGAGGCTGCAATGGACTGGGTATTTGATGGTAGCGCTTCTCGACAGCCATGGCTTCTTCCTTGGCAATGCCAGCCAGCGTCACCGCCCTCGCGCCTTCTCCGCCATTCAGAGACGCCCACCTCGCATCTAAAGAGCGGTACAAGTCGACCTGTACGGTCTCTTTGGCCACGTAAGACTGAGTCTCAAGCTCATGAACACCAAGACTCCGCACTGAGAGCTCCTTTTCTGTTTGATTGCAGGAGGAGGCTGATCACGTGACACTTCTGGCGGTCTCATGTTCTCGTCGAAGCAGGTGTACATGGAGAACACAAATAGGTGGAAAACGTCCCTTCGATCAGCTGTGTGAGAGTGACACTTTTCAGGCAACACATATAGCAAGAAGAATGTACACTCCAAGGTAAGAAAAGCAGATATCGGATGTTATACCGCGTTGACCTCTTTCAAAAGTATGCTGTATTTGAATGATTCGCTTCAGTAGCAATACTGCCGATGCGTCACAGCATCACGGTACTTTCATGGCTGAATTGTCACTCGAAGTTTCCAGCGGGACATGGAAGGATGGCGGTGGGCTTTCCGATCCCCATACGAAGTTCACCAGCACTTTCATTGGAACCGGCGAAGTATGACAACCTGTATGAAAATCCTTTGACTATGGAGTCTGGCCGTAACACGGAGAAGAGAAGCATCCGAAAAGTTTGTTTGGCTTCGAAGCGTGAATGGATGGAGGTGCCTGCTATCACCATCTGGTGTCCCGCCGGCTACGTCGCTGCATCATCCATGATGTCGCTACCCAGAAAGAGCGAGGGTATTCAAGCCGGCTCAACAGCAGACAGGCCTAGAAGTGTGCCAACTCTGGTTATCAATGCCCCAGCACGGGGTACGTTGTGTTGGGCTCCAAAGACATCCTGCTTGGTGGATCAAAGGTAAAACCGGAAGGCGGCGCGATGCTCTCCAGCATTTGTCGTTGCTCTGTCACCACTCGCAAAGATCAGATCCAGTGCGCAGGCACGGTAGAGTCCGACCGGAACGCAGTCTGCTTCAATTGTATCACCTCGTCCGTTGGGTTTAGCAGCGCATGAACGCGGCGATATAGCTCGACTCCCCAATGGCGAGGGCAACAAATTTCGCATGATTGCATCCCTGTGACTTTCGGTCAAGCTTTCTTGACTTTTAAATGGCTGTCGCGCTTGGAACCATGCCGGCCGTCCTGCCTTGTGGCCGCAAACAGTGGACCACAGCAGTATCAAACTTTGGTGCCTCCAAAATGCCTTGCAACTGCAGGCGGGGTGAAGGTTACCAGCTCTCTGACGGGCTGAACTAGCTATACAAAGAGTCTCACTCGTTTAGCAATGGCGGGCATGTCGGTCGGTACCAGAGGGAATGGGACAAACCTCGGTTGGCACGACCACTGCTTCATGGCAATCTCAGTCGAGCACAGTTTACTAGATCACAGCGTAAGTAGAAGTCCCCGGCAGCGGGCCGTCATTCTAGTCTTCGGTCTTTCCAATTCTCCTCAACAATCAGTATTGTACATATTCGGGCCTCGAGGATCCTCATCTGTTTGTTGGCCACATCTTTGCTTTTGTTGAGAGTGTGTCCCTAGACAAGTCCTGCACCAACACGATTCTCATCGAAGTCATCAGCGGGTTGCAATTCGCCTTGTGAGCATTACGCGTTTATGGTCTTCTTTGAAACACTATCCGAACCATTTTCCAGAAATAGCTATCGGCCAAAAGAACAATATATATTGCTTTGGCTTCGGAGTAGCTTTCACTAACGTTGGTGCCTACACTCATCAAATGTACTGACGAATCCTAGCGACGAGCCATACAGGGCTGATCAACAACCTTCCAGGGGACCTGATTGCCGAAGCGCCTACCATGTCGTTGGGCAGCGAATTGGATGCAAGCGCAGCTTGAATGCGCCAAAAGCAAGATGGTATAGCGGCATATAGCTCCATTGCGTCGAAAATTTCGTATGTCACTCACTGGGATTGACTCGACATTCCCAGACAAGACACTTAGAGAAAGCAATGACATGGCCAGAAGTGCAATGCTATCCTCAATCCTTCAATTTATTACGTCGACTGGATGACTTGCAAGAACTGCTACAAACATTGCTGGCACACACCATCTCTCTATTCCTGTATCCTCTATTCTTCAAGGCGTAGACATGCTGAAACGCGAGGACACGTTAGTACAACCCTAACGTCGTTGAAGATATCAGCACTCAAACCTGTCGGGGCCGCACGATCAGTCGAAGCTTCACACCCTTCAGATGCCGGAACAAACACGTAAGCGACGAGTTCGATCCCTCGACCAGCTGCATACGTAATGGCCGCCACGAATAGATGAACAAGTCTGTCCCAGGGCGCCGTCATGCCCAGATTAGGCGAGGTAGTACGAGGTAGTAGGCTAAGCTAGGGTACTAGAGTCGCCGGGAGTTGCACGCCCATTGAGAGCTAGCTTTCGGAGACAGTCGAGGCACAGCTGGCTTTCACTCTTTCCTTTCTCTTCTAAGGTGCGAAGGGGTAAGAGGGGGGCTAGAATCATTGCTTTTGTGCATGTCTACGCCCGCCACCATAACAACCCCACGTGGGGCATCCGGATATCTGAGATGGGTAGCCTGGAGAGAAGTAGGGAAGTCAATTTGCCATACTAGCATGCACCTGTGGTGGAAATCCAAATGCACTAGATACACATTGTTCTTTTACGATGCCTGTTACATGCCCTCTGTAGAATACCCAGTGGGAGAAGACCTAGTGAACCAGATTTGGGCAAGGACATACAAATTGCGGGTACTGATTCAACTGTTTGATGCTTACTCTGAAGCCTATCACACCCTTAGGTGCTTGATTACTGTCCAAGCAATAAGATATTTCAACAGATCAACTTCGGTATGTATAACGAGTTCATTCACATCTTCACGTTCCCATATGACGCATTTTACTTTCATTATCGAAAACTTTCAGAGCAGTTCCAAACTTCCCATATCCTCAGAATAGCAACACCAAAATAACCTCTCAAATCTGGATGATTAAGTCACAGGACCGCGACCCCTGCTCACATCGACGGTTGTGGAGGCGGAGCGCAGTTCTACCCTATTAATCCGCCTCCACCCAAGTCTTCCTTCACGCAACCAACCAACGTGGCTCAGCACCCAAAAATCTGAAACTCTATTCGCATCTTGGAGGTTGCTTACGAATACTTCGTTTCACATCTGTTGTTACTACTAGCAATGAATGTAATCTGGAATATTTGAATTGTCCACCACTCCAGAGGTCTGGCATGCGAAGTCAAGGGCCTAGAGAACAGAGGAGCGAGGTTCGCTTCACGTGGCCTTGCCGACCTGAATCTCATACAATAACAAGCGTTTTGGAATTTTGCTATCATATGGGGGCTGGTCATGACATTCGCGCGCGTGTGAGCGCAAGTTTTGTGGCTGAACAATACAGACGTCGTAATGAGTTTTGCGGATGAGTGCTAGGTCACCAAACGGGTCTCAGGGTCCTGGGCTGAGGGACCTGTTATTCGTGCGAAGCCTTGTTTCGATCATTTGGTTGAAGTGTAAGTCGTCAAGCTTTTGTAAGCGCCGGGTTGGGACTTTGCCTCGCTGGCGGCAGTGGGAATTTCTATAAGCCGTTCATATAATCAACCGATATGCGTAGAGATCCGGGCGTTTGCGTCGATCGATTGGCGAGCGCGTTGGCTGTGCTGTTAGTGATCCTTTAGTTTTTCTCGAAGTCACAACGGCGTGTCGTCTACTCCTTTGAAAAAAAAACCATTGGCTGGTGTAGATGTTTGACGATGAAAGGGAAGCAATCTTTGAGGCTTTGATACCGTGGTATTCGAAGCCCCTCCAAGATATTGTATTCCTTTTGTCAGAAAAGAAGGCTTCCTTCTTCGTGGCATGGGTTACTTCATATACGTTCATATTGAGGATATTGTCTTGCAAGATTTAAGGGTCTGGGTCACTAGATATGCTTGGAGTACCTGAGCACCCTACTCTAGTTGGCTGTATGCTTGTCGATTAATTAATGCAGAATACGACGTACTGAGCGAGGTTTGCCAGTCAGCAAAGTAAAGCATCACTTCTACATCCATTCATACCCACCCAAGTAGATTCTAAGGAGTGCTCCGGCCTCAAACACTGGTGATACATTGGAAAGTTTTCATGACAATGCCCCGGGCTACCGAGCAAATGGCAATCACGGTCTTACATCTATAAGTTCTTAGATGTTTGAACCTGACCAAGCTCTCAACCCCGTCTTCTTATAAGGGAAAGCCATAGGCTGCAGACTCGCACCAATAGCATGGTTATAGTGTGTGTATCTATATTCAAAAGCTCCTGCACCACAAACTAAAAGCCGCTTCGTCTCTCGTGACGTCTGGTCCGAAAAGTGCGTCTCAAGTGCTCTCTGAACGTCGCCGATGAAAAGCAGACTAATGGGCGTGATGTTTGCAGTCTATTTCGAGAATGCACGCTGTACCGCCCCTCAGCTTTAATCTTGAGTGGCTGCGATCTGTGATTCAAAGCCCGGGAATATCAGCATCTTGTTTTGGGGTCTAGTCGACCGGAGTCGACCCTCAAGGGCATTCAAACCCCATAGTATACGACAGCTCGTAGATTCTTACCTCAACAAGCAACTTAGAACGCTGACTCGGAGGCGACTTCTTAAAAACCGAGGACTGATCAAAGCTACATGCTCCCGACAACGGAATGGGGGCGGACCCCATGTGGAGACTTGTGAATGCCGGAACCAGCTGGGCGATGAATTGCATAGCGTGCTACATTACCTTTATTTATGGGACAGGCTAAATCTAATCCAATAATCGCTATAGCTAATCCAAAAAGTCCTTATATCTAATCCATCCCCTTATGCAAGGCCTGTGCCACACGCATAGCCCCGCACTGTAGTTTGTACTGTAAAATATGCCCCGCACATTATATTCCTACTCTTACAGTCTACTTCAATGATATTTAATGAAAATTGACAGTTGAAGCTATTCTGATTTTCAGCATACTTGTTGAACGCCTTTCAACTCCACCTATCCTACACTTGTAACCTTAGCCGCTATGGCGTTTTTTGATTCTGATTCACCTTCAGCGAGAGAGTACACTGATTTTGGATCTTTTGACGACAACGACCTTCCTCCTCTGCCACAAGGGCAACCTTCTAACCTACCTTCGCCCCCCGACAAACCTAGCTCTCAGCTTGTGAGCCAAGACGCTCCCGCGGACGAATACGATTACGAGTGGGACAAACACTAGCTGGCGCGGGGCGACGACGTAGTGGTATAGAGGGTTATCAAAATCAGAGGTTAGATCGTTAGAATAGGGTGGAGTGGAAATATAATGCGAGGGCACATTTTACAGTACAAATTACAGTGTAAGGCTGTGCAGGGTGCACAGGCCTTGCATAAGGGGATGGATTAGATATAAGGACTTTTTGGATTAGCTATAGCGATTGTTGGATTAGATTTAGCCTGTCCCTTATTTATACAACTCGACCGAGATCGTGGATGATATAGCTCCGGGCTTCGAGTTTGAGGAACGAGGTTAGGGGCCATCTGATTCCGCTATTGCAGTTTTGGATCATCAACATTATTGGGGTCCAGAAGTTCATAGCACGATGATGATCTCTAGATGCGAAAGTCTAGTCGCCAACATGGCTTTAGTATAGATCTGCAGCGGACTTCTGGACTTGTCCGCTGTCCCCGCCGTCTGCCGTGAACTACTCACTGCTACTGTACGGCGTACCTGACTACGAAGCTTAGCTTTACTCGATTCAGCCGAGGCTGGCATTTCAAAGCCGTGATGGTGGGCTTGATGCGCTAAGCGCTCCCTTGACTTTAAAGGCACTTCGTAGGAAGCATAGAAGAAGAGATGAAGTGCGAGTGGCAGCATCATGTGATCGCCGATCAAAAGTATCGTGACTGTGCTACTGGGATACTGTATACTGGATCTGATCCTGGGTATATGCTGCTGGGATGAGGATACTTGGTACGATAAAGGTGGGATCCGCGCGAGATGCTCGCATGGATAAGATAACACAACCCTACCATGGCCATCATTGTTCGCAATAGAGATTCAAAATGAACATATCTTGTGTTTGCTTTGCTCGCCTTCAACTTGTACCTGGTCTGTGCTGATTTAAAGTTTAGTTCTCATATTCGAAACATGATGCCACATGAATACTAGCATGTGCTCCTGAGCAGTGATGTCAGCTTCTCAGCTCCTCTACCGCTTACAAGCTAGAAGACAGATAAAGTTGCAGGTTTGCGGACTTCCTAAATCTCCAGAGTTGTATGTGCTGGCAATGTGATGAACAAGGCTTTATATCAGATAGGAGTGACTATAGAGCGTATAAAATATACATTTCAGAGATCCTAACCGGCCGGGATGGAGGTTTCATGTCAAGTATTGGCTTGCGCATGATGATTGTTACATGTGGCGATACCATCAACAGCTTCCCATCACAGTCGTTGTCCCAGTGCTCGTATTTGAAGGGGCTGGGATCTTGCGATCGTAGATCGTCCAGCCCTATGGAGATTTGTGGGGTACAGTTACTCCGTGGGGGAGTAATGAGGCATGACGAGTCGAAATGACTGGTGATGAAACAATCATCGTGCCTCTAAGAGATATCTCGAAATCCAGGACGATGTAGCCGCAGTACACAAGGAGTTGGAGGTCACTTCCAAAATCATCCACGCTGACCTCAAGTCAAGCTTAATACTGCCTACAGTGATATTGGCCAGACGTGTGCTTGCCATTAAGCTCTGACGGTGTTCCCAAATGTCCAAACCTTGAAATCTGAGGGTGGGATGTAGTTGATATATTTCTCGCGATTCTTTCTCGATTCGAAAAACCTGAGAAGTACTATTTGCATGGGAAGCTGCCGTTGACTTCGATGCCCTGCATGACCGGCTCGCTGCTCGACGCCCTTCAACCAAATATGGTAGCAGCTTACACAAACGTAACCGAAAACCTTAGAACATCTTGCTTACTGCATGATGTATCTAGAAGCTTATTGGCTTCTACTCCAGAGCCGCAATCTCTTCTTTACTCCTGCTGGGCGGAAGAAATGTCCACGGGGGAGGTCTGCAATCTGAAATGATTGACAGCATGGCTGAGACGTATGCTGGCAAGCTTACCGCGTCAACTGGTATCAGCCTTCCGACCGTATTGCTCTCAGACTCAAGCGAGCCTAGCGAGACAGTATGACCCTTGATTCCCACTATTACGAGGAGTCT
>Ga0115846_100145_pt1 | contig 34877 bp, 28 predicted proteins | sample InSIn5gowninarea_2_FD_83860 | JGI IMG/M metagenome (GOLD analysis project Ga0115846, IMG submission 83860) | reverse complement strand
AGATGGGTGGCGCGACAACGACCATAATCGCGGGAGCTGGCAGTGGCATCATGACAGTGTAAGCGTTTGGCATCTGTTATTGCCATGTCAAGGCTGATGATATACAGCTATGCGTCGATGCCGTTCGATAATATCAAGACTAGAATGCAGAGTATTGGAAGCCACAGACGTAGTATGATTTCGGTTGCAACGAACATGTTGATCACAGAAGGCTTGTTGGTATTCTGGAAAGCTACCACGCCGAGGCTAGTGAGACTAACGGTAAGCAATTGCCTTCTATGGCTTGGTTTTGACGAGCGATTAGCTAATGGTGTGCAACAGCTATCAAGTAGCATCACGTTCATGGTGTATGACTACACCCTCAACCTCTTCGACATTCTCTCTTCGAAACCGAATAGAATAGATGCAATCTGAATAATCTTCAGGCGTATAGAAATCATTTCTATAGGAGAAAGAATTCTAGCCTCATCATTTATTTTTAATAATTAGCGTGTAATATAGATTTCTCAAGCATACCGATAGTACCAAGATATGTGTTTTCGTATGAAGCTGGCTTCGTACAATCGTGCAGGGACAACAGCACTGATGGCAGTAATCCAGGTGTCAACCCTAGATGAAGAATAGACATAACAATCAGCAGCTTTTCATCACATGCAAGCAACGCATCTAACACCTCCGTTCTCGATACAAGAAAAGATCATGCATGATGCTAAATCGAATAACAGGAAAGCAGATAAACTCCAATCCGGCATGTAGATGGATATCCACGGTACACTACGTACACCCAACTTCAAGCCTAGCATACAAGAGGAAAGGTGGTCAGCTCGCTTGCTAGGGGCTTTGAGCCTTCCTTTGACCGTCTTTTACTTCCCCCCTATTTTTTTGTATTCCCACAGCCCCCGCAGATTGCTAAAAAAAAAGATGATCATCGGCGATATAGAAGCCGAAAGGGCACTGACCGAGTTTTGCACCCATCGTTCGCATACACGTTTCCACGATTTTATGGTAACGCAACTAGCCATCGGTACCAATGACAAAAGGATTAGAAATGGTGCAATTCCCGTGGGTGCTGCAAGACCGTGCTCCCAAAAGTCGAAACCCTGAACGGGCTAGTCCTGATCCTGGTGATTGATTAACAAGACGTCGACACCTGTGTGGTGCAAGGCATGTGCAAACTTCTGGAATGACAGCACCTGGCTGAGCTTGTCGTCAATTAAGGATGGAATGCCCCCTTTACAGTAAAAGCCGGCGTTGTGGCGCTTGCCTGCTTCATACATGGGGAATGTGAAAGAATAGCAACATGGCGTGTGGCTTGGGGTGGCAACAGCGCTGACAGATGTGTTACTAACCACAAACCGTTGCCCGTCGAGCAACACATTGTCCTTGGTCAGTGCACCCGTCGCCCTCACGATAGTGGACCAGGCGTTGTCTAAAGCCCAGAAAGGGGAGCCGAACGTCTTTTGTAGGTGGCTAGCGCCACCAAAGTGGCGGGCGTGCTCATGAGTCAATTACTGTGGCGATATTGTGGCCACTGTAGCCATAATGGACAAGACCGGGCAGCGGGACGGCCTGGATGTCTTCAGCATTATCGAGTGTCTCAATAAAAATAAGCACTGTCCCCGTTTCGATGGCCCGTGATAACACACAGCTCTACTCGATTGAAAAAAAAGCAACTCGAAGGGGCGAAATGGCTTCAAGAGACCGGGAAGAGGCATGCCTTGTATTGTTGTCACATACTTCTAAGCATCTATGCAGCGGATTAAGAGGCCATGAAATAATTTTGACCAACACATTTGGAAGCTTTCAGCTAACTATGTATTTTATAAAATCAAATATCTAGCTTTAGGAATAGTTTGTCTCCCTCGCCCAAGTTGAAAAGTCCGTATCAGAATTGACGGTGGAACGAACCGCAGTAACCTATCTAGCGAGGCAAAGTACGAAGGTCAGGGCATCTCTCATACTGAACCGGCGGATCCTTGGTCCCATGTCATGAAAAGGCCATGTGGTAGAAACATTGTATAGTGAAATTTCCACGCCGATAGATTTCGCTTCAAGACAGTGATAATGTCTCGCTCTCATATAGCTTCAGTTCGCTCGCTATCAGTGGGCGGGTCGCATTTTGGCCTACGGGCCCAGCTTTAACAACGTAATATACTCAACTGGTGAATGCTAGGATCTCAATAAGTTCGTTTTCTAACTACAAAACGACTCCACCAAGAACTCTAAATCTATGGAACCTTCGGATGTCGGTTATCCATCTAGACAGTGTAATCACTTTCAACTAGTTAGTGGTTATCATATGATTATCGCACAACTCCAGAAGTAGGGCCACGATACAAAGCCTTCCATGCATCACCCCGCGTTGCCCCTTAGTACGACGTCGCGATTTGTGACCACAAATCAGCCGTCTAACCCCAATTGAGTATGAATAAGAGACTGTCCGGGCGTATCCGCAAGCATCGCTCTTAGGCGAGTCATAACCGCGGCTGTGTGATCATAGAGCTGAGAAAGAATAGGGCGCCACGTACGCCACACGCACGAGCTAAGACCTGTCTGCGCGTTAGCCATATTACCGTCTCATTACCGTCTGCCGTCTCGTGCTTCGACATCGAATCAAGCTTTAGTGCGCGGGTTGATGTCAAGGTGCCACAGGGGAGGCCGCGGGGATGTGGGGTATAGGGGAACAGCCACTCGACGCATCCACGAATTACACAGTAGACTGGTCAGGAGACATTCGCGAATGCATTGCGCTCTATCCCTGACTGAATCGCCATTGCTTAGCGAACTCACTTAGTTCGTACATCGATCTAACTATCGTGGGCTGGCGTGATCAAGCTGATTGGACCCGGGGCGACCCCAAACTCTCTTGCCACTCCCCGCACTTTCCCCAAAGGCTACTACGACCGAAGGGGTTTTGATCCCCGGCTTCGGGCCTGATTCTGGCGGACTTATTGGCCCGACCTTGTGCTTCCATGCATTAGTGCTGAGGTACGGCGCAATGTGGGGCACATGAGAAACATAGTTTGCAACGAACTCCCTCGCTTGGTAGACAGGACGAGTCAAGGCTCGCTGCCTCCATACACGGAGAAGCGACGCGGCATGATCTTAAAGACGGCATGGTATTAAAGATAGCATGGTATTAAAGACAGAAGGGTGTGTACCTACGCTGACATTGAGCGTCAGAATATTCAGTCGTCGCCCCCGACACGAAGCTGTCACCGCGCGAATCTCGCAACGTTAGTACAACCTCGAGGCAATGGCTCTCAAGTTCGGCGATCCCGGATACATGGAGGAAGATGTCAGCCCTATGCTATACTCCATAACGTTTTCCTGTCTCGGATTCGCACTCCTAATAGTCATCCTCCGGTAAGAACCCACTCATTGTTTGCTATTAGTGAGTTTTCTGGCTGACTTTAACCCAGACTCTTCAGCCGCTTGTATCTCTTGAAATCTACGCGCTTGAACTTAGCGGAATGGCTTGTCGTTGTATCATCCTTAGTGGATATTGCATCATGCGTATTGATTCATTTCCAAATCGTGACTGGTATGGGCAAGCATATTGAGTACTCGCGCGCAAGACCAAAGATGTTGCAAGCGAGCATGAAGGTTGGATTAGCACAGAACTCTGTGTATCAGGCACTTATCGGGTAAATTTATACCGATACCCACATTGCTTAAAAGATATGTTGCTAATCAGTGAGGATAGGTTGATTAAAGCCAGCATGCTCGCTCAACTACACCTACTTGCCGCGCCTGGAATGCAGAAAAAGGTCGTATTTTGGACTGGCTGCTTAGTAAGTATCTTTACAATCTTCACTACCTTTGTAAGTATTATGTCTCTTTGGAGTTAAAAGTGATCGGCTGCTGAAACTTTATAGGCTGCAATTTTTCAGTGTATACCAATGAGTGCTGCTTGGAATCTTGACACCTTTCCACGTGTGAGTAAGGCTTCTGAGACGCTAATGCATGGCTGACATGACTTAGGGCTGCTGGAATATGATGGCCATGAACTTCTTCACATCGACAGTCAACACAATCCTTGACTTTGTTATCTTCTTTCTACCTCTGCCAACCCTCCTCGATCTGAAGATGGAGCGGAAGAAGAAAGGTCAGCGTTTCTAGACTCAAACTGCCCTAGGTCTACTAACAATAAAGTAGTTTCCTTAATCTTTACCTACTGCGCAGGATCTCTGGCTATCGCATGCTCCATCGTTCGATTACGTAATATGATATATTTTCGGGGAGTCGGAGATTTTACCTACCAAGCTTCTATGGTACCAGTGTGGGGTGCTATTGAATGCAATGCTGGAATAGTTTGTGGTATGTTCGATTGACATTCCTTTGATGTTTCATGCGATGGAGTGCTGATTAATTTGTAGGATCCTTTCCATATATCATGCCCCTCATCAAGCGTATGAGTGGCAGTATCATTGACAGCATGAGTATGTCACGTGCCAATCCAACGACGAATCAGCAGCATGACGGGCAGCACTCAAAGCAATTGAGCTGGCCATTACAATCGAAACGCCAATCTCGGTGGCATCAGATGGATTCTGAATCAATCGAGGCAATCACAGAAAACAGTGGATGGAAGGAATTGGATAATATCAAGAAGACTTCGCATTGTGTGGAGCACTCTGTACCTGTTGAGCATAGTCCACGTGTACCAACTCTACCACATGATACTGTGTAATAAAATTGGTTAATCTCATGAATACTGGCCACAGGCACATACTTGTCTTTAGACTTAAGGCAGATCTCACCAAGGGCCTTTCAGCTGAGAAGCCAAATTGTAAGCAAACCCTATTCATTTAAGGTCGGATAAACGCAAAGAAGAAGTGCCGGTATATTTATCAATGATCAATGCAGATATAAAATACAGATTGTTTTTCATGTTTACTTACATGATGATGTTTTAGTACGGGAAAGGATAGGAGAGAGCGTTAGTCAATTATTACCCAGTGTCAACAGTTCAACCCCCGAGATTTATTGGAGAAAGTTTCTTGAATGTTAATGAGCTCAATCCTCGCGCTGTATGATACATTAGATATAACAGAGTCTTCATACATGAGACAGTGACCTGGTAATATATGGTTTACTCCCCGCAATTCAAGAACCTTGTGAAGGGCGAAATTGAAGTTTGCGTTTCCAGAATGCTTTAAGACGTACTAAAAATAGCAAACAAAGTCCGCTCTTCACGACTGACTCAGCATGCGAAGTTGTTCAATGATAATGTTATCTATGGAAGACCGATTAGCGTACTACAGATATCGAATTAGTTTGTACGCTGGTCCTGATTTGCTTTCATCTTAGCTGCCTTCTTTGCTGCCTTCATATCCTTTAGAAGTTGGGCGCATGCTTCCCACTTTTCTATTTCAGCCTTTTTGAGCTGACCACCTGGAAAGAACGTTTCGCGCATACTGAAACCGAGCCCAGGATATGCTTCCTCAACCGCAAACAGTGTGTCCATTACCTTTGTCTTAGCAATGACCTTCTCATAACTCAACGGTATACCAAAAGCCGAAGGATCCCGGCGCGCACCAGCAACAAAGATGTTTTGGACAGTTCCGATGCTGCCAACCCCAAGAAGAAACCATGTATGGTCCTTGATACCAGAAGCGGAAATTAGTAGTAGGATCCAAAGCACTGCGAGGAGCACTACAATCGCGCGCGTAGAAAGTGAAGTGGAAACGTTAACATTAGTCTGACCCGCAGCGAGGCTCTCCAGGTCAAGTCCCACAGGGCCAGCATCGCGAATAACAATAGCATGCTGAGCACCATTACCACGTGTGAGCACTACAGTCTTTGCTTTTCTGTTAGGGCGACAGGGCCATTTCTCAGTCTTCCACTGACCCAAAGACCCCGACAAAAGGGCCAACAAAATACCCGTCGCGGTGATGAGAAGTATAGACCAGTCTCCCCAGACGCCACAGGGTATGGCAGCCACTCCAAGCTGAACTATGGCGGTAACAAAACCGCTCCCGTATACCATGTCAAATCGTGTTTTTCCTGGACTCGCCTGTTCAGCCTCGTAGAATGACACGCAAAGACCGGCCTGTGTAGGACGTTGAATGTCCGCTGCCAGTCCATTATCATTCGAATCAGCGTCTCTTTGTAATTCCTCCAACTTTTGGTCCAAAATTTCTTCGACTTTTTTGCGTATATCCTTGTCCATCCAGCTCTCGAAATCTCGCATGATGCGTCCTAGCACCCAACTTGTGTTGTCACGCACATACGTTGAATCGCCGTTTATGACTTGACAGGCGCAATCGGGAAGCGGCATAAGCTTGTTCTCGCCAACGGCGGATACGACAGCAGTGACGGCGTAAGCTACCCAGCCTAGATAGAGGATTATAATTATTAGCGGACGAAACGCGAAGACCATGTTTAGAAAGCGTTTTTCACTGCGTAAGCTCTACAAATGGATAACGTACCGAATGAGAAGGCTACTGGGGTCAATCGCGAACCGGCAAGCTGCGCTACCGCACGCCCCACAATATCACCGCCAAGTATCAGTAACACAGAAAAGACATCGCCTGGGTTTCGCCATTGTTCAGCAAACTCGCCGGATGCTTTGTCGGGTTCGAACGAGCGGCGGAGCAGTTTGAAGATGAGCGGTGGCATATTAAGTGAGAATGGTGGTTGCACAGCCAGTAGAAGAAAGCACCTAACGAGTACAACCTCTATCGACGCGAAGTTTTTGTTGCTCGTTGGCGAAATAGTTAGTGAGAAGGAAGAGGTGCTGCATCATCATGGAAAGTCGATTGCAGGCAGCCTTAGCGCGGATGTTGGTGGGGTAACGCAACTGTGAACCGCTGCACACGCCTTACTGCCTGTGCAGCCATCTACCTGGCGCCTACTCGCCCAACGCAAACAACAAAATAACTGTTACTTTGGAGCGCTGTGATACAATAGACTTATGATGGGCGCAATAACATACACTCCCGACCTCTGCTTCTCCGAGTCTTTCAGCTTTCAAATGTTGCCAATCAACAGTTAAGAGATGGGCTTCCGGTGGAGTGTACGAAGTTGGATCATCGCACGGCGTTGTTCACCTTCAAAAGTTCAGTCGACTCAAGGATTGGATCATGTCTTCCTTCCTAATTCCTCCTTATTGACCACATCTTAAGGACCCTTCAAAAGCTAGTGTCTTTGGCTATTGTGCAACCATCATGTTTCTCATTAGTCTTTCTCCATTTGCTACTTTTCTATCTACCTGTGCATTCTTCGTGTGGATTTTTTTCTCGTCCGCTTGCTTACTCCACCACAATCTAATCAGGTAAGTCCCCATGGCTTGAGTAATACACACAACTTTTGGTGCTTTTTTGTTTTCTACTAGGGCCTCGCCCATCGTGCCCTAGTACTATATGCAGCTTCAAATAATTACAGTATATTCGGTTTAACAGCTCAGGATTATAACATTACCCCCCTACATTAGTCGCTCATCCTTTTTTATGAGTCTTGTTCTATTGTGTTATGGAGAGAGAATGAGGACCGCCAATAGATACTCCACGCTCTTCTCAAGTATCAACTCAACGCTCTAACTTTATGCTAAGTTTAAAATATGACTCGATATGGCAATGGTTCGGCGTCTGTTTATGGAGAAGCATTGCATTTATAAACTGAGGCCCTCTCCATATCCCGGTCAGAGAAACCTCGTCATGGAATCTGATGACAACTGCGAGCGTCTTAGGTTCGAGGCGTATGCCCTGCGGCGCATTAGACTAGGAATTTGCGACGTCGTAGAATGGCCGCCCCGTATGGTTACTTGCCTAAATATCAAGACAACACTTAGGTGGACTGATAGTCATGCTTTCCAAGTGCCCATGGTGGTCTTGTTCAACTCGCTCTTTGTGGAGAGGATGTACAAGGATCGCTTGCCTATAAATGCAGAGGTATCCTGCCTCGTCCACGCTTCCGTTTGGCATTCACATTCTCTGAGAGTATGAAACGGATAAGCGCCGATTGCTTAGGACCCGGTTTAACCAAGAGTTTTGGCCTCGCCCACTAGCCTCCGGCGCGAAATCAAGCTCAAGCTCGACCTTCCAATCTGCGTTTGTATACGGAACACTCGGAATTGTAGACAGCTCTGAATGTAGTGGCAAATGCTAATGGCACAGCGCCTGGCTAGCTCGCCCTAAATCCTGGCTGCTTGAGGATCGCGCGTATCAGCGCGACAGTCGCACCAAAGCGGTCGTCTGGCTCGAAAGTGCGCAGGTCGAGAGTTACTCTAAAGAGGCCCATGATGCTGAAAACTATGTCTGCGGGGCGAGACGAGGTACAGAACAATATACTCCGCCATATGGTGAGTGCACGATCATTGAAGGTAGGCCCATCCTTCTGCGGCAGTGTCCCAGAATTTGGATATGACGATCTCAGTTCTATGCTCCGGCCAGTAGGGAGAAGAGAATTTAGTTGAGAAGGCCAATCAGAGTTGTGCGGAATGAGACTAGACCTTTGTTACCGATAAAAGTTGCCTCTGTGAAATTATTGAGTCCCAACAGGACGCGAAGGGGAGTTATAGCCGATCCGCCAGAGATAAGCTTATGGATGTTGCCTCGGTATAGCCCTACGTATATCCCAGGGCCATGAGTCCATGTATATACTACTTTGACGCAGGGCGGGGTAAGAACTTCTTGTAGTGTCCACACGCGGTGGATCCGCGCGGTCGGCTCGTCGAGGCAGACCAGGCCTTGGATGGCACTAGGGAAGATTAAAGATACTGCGCAACCCTCATAATATCCGAAACATATGCTAAAGTTGCTAATTCTTGTCACTTCTTTCTGTCTGTATAATACTTAGGCGGTCTAACTAAATGTACTTGACACTATGCCGGAGTGCTGCTGTGCACGCACATGGGAGGACTTCTACGCCAACAAGATCGCCATCGTCAACTCCAGGGATGGAAAGCCTTGCTCCAACCAGACTTTCGTCGACACTGTTTCCTCACCAGATATATAAAATATCGACATCAGCAGTTTCTAGGACTAGAAAGGTGTAGAACTTGTAATCAGTCAACGAACTATGAGAAAGAAACTGATCGTAATCTATGAGTTGAAACCGCCCAGGCGTTGCAGTGGAAGCAATGCTCAAGAATGGTAGTGTACGGCGCTGGATAAGAGGCTTGAGTAATTTTAGAGTGACAGAGAACAATTCTGATCTTCTAGTTTCATGGTCAACTGCAGGCTCCATAGCAGTTATGAATAGCAAGAACTACATTAAGCAAGCACCTTAACAATACGGACAGGCGGACTTGTGAAAAGCTGTCATGTGCGGGGTACGTTGGGGGTTACAACAAGCATGTGAACTTGGGGCTTATTATGCATCCCTTGAACCACTAGTATCGACTTATTGGATGAGCAGCTGGCCGGCCACCCTACCAAATTTGATTTCACGCTCTACGCAACCACCATATATCGCAATAACGCAGCTCTGAACAAACTTCCCGTAGAGATAGAGCCGTACTGAATCTTCCTATCGCCATAGTTGAAAACGGTATCCCTGGCACCTTCTACAGAAAATGCTATGATATAGGAGGTGACACTGTGCCGTTCTTTCAATCCGCGCTAGATGTAGTAGATTAAGGCATAATATAACCTCGGAAGCTCGGCTGAATGTTAGTTACAAACGAATCGTTGAGTTATAGATCTTAGACTATCAAAGAATTGAAAAAGATCAGGCTTCGGACCGTGTCCATGAGCGAAATTTACTTTAATGAGCTTATTACCTGACTTAGGCAATCTCTCGATAAGTAAGATGCGGCAGCCCTAAGATGGACTATAGCTTAGTACATTGGGTTCTTTCGATATGTCCTTGTTTTGCGTAAGTTCGATCATGCCTCTCGGGACGAGAAATTTGCGGGCCGTAAGATCAGTTCGTTGAAGACAATCGCTGTGTTTTTTACGTCAGTTAGAGAAAATCGATAGTGGGGTACAGGAGGGCTTGACCGCCGAATCGAGTTTAGTAGCCTATCAAAGCAACAGGCGGGGACTGCTGACGCGCGGACGCCCTGCCAACATAACCTCGCCGCCATCAATCCTTTCCCTGTCCGCTGCATTCGTTCTGTGTTATAGATCTCGAGGCTGATATTCATAAACAAAACCCTAGAGACTTCGCATTATGTCATTCCAGAATACAGAGTTTCTTCAATCTCGTCTTTTTGCGGACCCAGAATGGTTAGGATACCCGCACGATGGTTATGATCTGGTCTCGCTACGGGAATATCTGGAAATCCGACCGAAGAAAAAATCTTCAATGAAAAGTCTAGCGGCCAGCTATCAGAGTATGCTCACATTCGGCTTGTTAGAAGCAGTGATCGAAGCACCAATAGCAGAAGATGTGCTGGTTCACAGGGATCACAGCGGGAAGCCGGTCATGACGATGAGCCATCTGGTCAACGTTATGCGCACGTGGCTTTCTCGAATCGAACAGACTCCGGCACAGCGTTTGGAATCGTGGTTCGAACGAGCTCGCGCAAATCTTCGCTTAGCCCATTCCATTATGATGTCGTTGACATCAACAAACTTCAGGCCATTCGAATTACTCGGCAATGCAATGCCATCGATGGTATGTTTCATTGCAATAATCGCTGAGACATTAGTCAACGCGCACGCAAGAATGGCATTAGGGCTTCGTACGCCTACCGAAGGCTTCTCGTGGTCTATGATCTGGACACCACCACTTAGAAAGATATTGCAAGGAGAACTGCATGCAGGTGGCTGGTGTCTGTACACCATTGAATACCTAATCAGTACTACATCAGTGTCATCCTTGCGATATGCTTGCAATCAGGGCTCGCTAGACGATGGAAAGAACCACTCAGAATGTACGCCACAGCATTGCGCAGCTTATGATATCGATACCATGAAATACGTCACAAAGCACCACAGCAGGTGCGAATCTGCAACGGAGACCCAAGAGAAGCTTTGTGAATGGTGCAGACCGGTACTTGAGAAAGTCATTGGTTACATTGAGAATGGCCAAATACCTGTCTTTACACTCGGTTCTTCCGGCCTTGAAGTCCACAAATCGACTGACATTCCGTACATCGCGCTATCTCATGTATGGGCAGATGGTCTTGGGAGCACCTCGGAAGATGGACTTCCTACGTGCCAACTGCAACAGCTGAGCACACTTGTATCTACATTGCGCCCAAACGCGGCTTTCTGGATAGATAGTATATGCGTTCCGAAGGCGGAGCTCGCTCGTAAGAGAGCTATTGGTATGATGGCACGCACCTACCGAGATGCCGAGGCTGTTCTGGTACTAGATAGCGGTCTACAACTCATGAAGTCTACTGAGTCGGTTGGTGCGAAACTGCTGGCAGTCTTGACGTCAGGTTGGATGCGACGACTCTGGACACTGCAGGAAGGCGTACTGGCGAAGCAACTCTACATACAGTTTGCCGACACTCACAAAGCGTTAGGCGATCTGATACCCCCAATCAACAATATGTTACTACAACCATATCAGACAGATCTGGCCGCAGAACTGTTTCGTCTGATGAAGCGGTCTGGCTACGGCACCTACACGATTGGTGATGTGGCCCGGTCATTGCGCTGGAGAGATACAACCCGAGCCACAGACGAGACCTTGGCCGTTGCGAGTCTTTTGGGTATTCAAATCCTTCCATTTCTCGACTTGCCTGGAGAGAAGCGTATGATACTGTTGTTCAAGGAGCTCCATACATTTCCTAAAAACATAATCTTTCTTCTTGGATCTAAATTGGACATTCCGGGGTCTCGCTGGATTCCTGTGTCACTTATGGCGGCTCGGAATGGCAGCAAAGGCGGTATGGAACTAGCTTCGCAAGGAGCTGATGCAACCTATACACCTGAAGGTCTCCAGGCAACATACTATGCACTGTCGTTCCCAGAAATAACTATCAAGACTGGTAAACCTTGGATGATACGAGATAAGAAGCTGAATCGGCTGTATAAGGTACTTGAACTATCGAGTACAGATGAAACAACTTACCGGTGCAGCTTGGTCTTGACAATGACCTCCATACCATTTGGTAGTGCTAGCCCATGCGTGACTGCACTTGGAAATAAAAGGCCTTGCGAACCTAGTGCAGATGGCTCGTTCACGGTTCCTTGTGAATACAAGCGGCGGCTGGTGTTAGTTCATGTTGCAGATGATAGTTCTACGACTAGGGGTGTAAACGATGTAGTTCATGCGACTGCATCTGGGATGTTACAGGTATGTATTGGATAGGAACAATCGAGGAAGATACGCAATGCCACGACGTACTATTACTGTGTAGTCTCTTCTCCTACTATAGTAGCATGAACATTTACCCCTAGCTTCAGTAGAAAGTAGTAAAAAGATGTTAGCGTGCTATTTTACAAGTAACAACAGGAATGATCTCCTCCCCAGTGATAAAGCTAGAGTAGTCAAGAAACTACTTAGGATACTAACGAGAAACGAAGGATAGTTACCGCAGGGCTAGATTATATAATACGCTATTACGCTAAAATAGTACTAACTATTAATAATAGTTAGTAAAATCCATCTATGTTAGTTTACTAGCTTAGATAGCTAGAGTGCTTAGAATCTGGCCTAACGCACCCTACTGCTGTCGGGAATTGTGATGAATGGCATGTTATTGGAGGTCAGTGCCACTCTTTCACCTACTTACCTTAAGATGCACTGCTAACAACTAATTAGGTAGTAATACTTATTAGTCTATTACGCAGGATCATACCATCACGCTTAACTATTTCTATAAGTAGGAATTATTTTCTCTTTTAAATAATCTAAGTTTAGGCGGAGTCGAGAATGCCAACTTTGCAAAGGAACCTAGCGATCTAAAACGACTATAACTAGTACTAATTTCTGGCCGACGTATGCGTACTATAAAAGGGTTTTAGTCTAAGGCAAGGCTTATTCTAAGTATATGTTTTTAGACGATTTATACATCCTGTATATTCTTAAGATGAGAGTTTTATAGATAATAATTGTATTACATATAATTCGGTTAAGCACGATTAGTAAATACATTAATAGTCGTGTACATAAACGAGACACTTACTAAAAGAATTTAATGTGATATGTAGCTACTGCTGAGTAGATCCTTTGGTTCGTAGAGCGAATAAGTGCAAACGCAAGAGTCATCGCCATGACTTCCAGCCTTGCCCCTCCGCTTCTTGCCAGCGGCCAATAGTTTCGTTTTTTGTTTTTGCATTTGCAGCCTTAACATTTTCATGCCCATAAATGGCTCTCCTTCTTTAGTAGTGTCGATCTTCTAGAACGACATAGAAGAAACGTTTACCAGAGGAAGACGATAAAATTTATCATTTCCCTCTGTTACGCGATCGTGTTCCTTCTCGGAAATTCAGTCAAAATAAATGCGGCGTACTAGACGCTTATCCGTGGACCAATCGATGCCTGGATAACGGACGATGATTCCATAATAATACTCAGAAATTGGACTATCGATATAGCTAGGCACTAGACCAGGTAGTCGTTTAGCTTGTTCGTTGCCATGAACGCTCGCTTCGCCTTTCTGCTGCACTTCATCATCATCCATGGCTGAGTTCTCGAGATCTCGGATTTGACGTCTATAATCTCCCCGTACGGCCTTCTCTTCGTGATAATGAGCTATACAGTCGTCATCACTGCTATCCATGTCGGGCGCAGGAAGAAAGTAGAGTTCCAGATGGATCGAACACCAGCTGTTGAACGGCGTTCCGCGCTTAATAGCTTCAAGAATCTCGACCGGCTCAACAGTCTCCAGGGTCACTTCAGGATGTGTGTAGTAGATGGCGAAACTGAAAAGCGGTAGGAGCGGGCAGGGCACCCAGCTATCGAACACCATAAGCGCTTCGCGCCCAGAGTGATCTGTGAATAGGATAACATGTGTTTTGATGCGTTAAATACGTCCTCCGGCTGCTCCGCCCCCTCTTGGGAATCGCATGCTAGGGCCACCACACGATGCCATGTTCAAATGGAGCAGTGTGAGTCGATAGATATTATTGAGGAAACTGTAACACAGGAGAGGTATAGCAGCGCAGGCACAAAACACGGGAAACGCTAAAACTCTACTAAGCGTAGTTAGTTAGCGCGTAACTATGTAAATTTAGTGTACATAAATCTAGTTTAACTATATAACATATTACTAATAGTTAACTACCTTTAAATACATAAAATATTAGTTAGTCAACCTAATGGCTATATCATTGTATAAAGTTAAATATTCATTTTTGTAACAGCACAGGCAAGACTACTCGGATCAGTATCGGCGGTAGTGTCTCTCAGAGGTATATGGGAGTGCGTGGGACATCAAACAAGCCTTGATTTAAATAGACACCTATAGGCCTTATATAAAAGGATATTAAAAGCCTACCGAGCTAGCTACAGGGAGTGTCTCTTTATATACCTGTCCTAGTCGGATCCGAATCGGGTCCGACTAACCAATGGCTGATGGAGGGGCGGCGGATACTTTCTCTGATCCCGCCATGGGATTGATCCGATACTTGGCGAGGTTGTAAAATCGTTACAATTTTTCTCTAAGCCTAATTTATAATAGTTAGGGTAGTTAAGTGTAATAATACTAATAGCATTATAAGAATTTATTGAGTATCATGTTGAAGTATTATACTTGCAGAAAAGATAGTTATAGTTAAATATTTAATAACTAAATCTAGTTATTCTATGTTGTCTCTCTGATTATTACCATTACAAGCTTCTTAGTTAAAGAGAACTTTATATTTAGGGTCCCACTCCAAGACTAGAATCAGATAACCATGGAAAACGATGTAGTACATATGAAATATAGCCAACTTCATTAAATATAAAGATAATTAGAAAGTCCGACTGATAGTAAGACGGCGACGAGGGTCTTCACTTGCTGCCTCTTTGTGTGCCATAGAGGATCTTACTGATTCATTCGAAAATGAATCATTTCGAGATCGTGTACCAAGGTTTGGGGTAAGTGGATGTTGACTAGATCCACGTCTGACAGCGTAGGGATCGAAGCGGTCTTCGTTCTTGACTGTTCCAATACTCGGTACTTTCTCCTGAAGTTCTGCAATCTCCTGCTCCTTTCCTTGATGCCGATAGATCATGTTGAGCAAATCGGCCGTTGCCACAGTACGTGAATCGCTTAATGGAATAATCTTGCTCTTAACCACCTGGTCCAGAATCTCTTTGCAATAAGTTTCTGCCTCATCTAATCTACCAAGATTGTAAAGTATCTGTGCGTATCCATACTTGTTATGCAGAGAGTCAGGGTGATCTTTTTGAATGGCATCAACTAAGGGTCTTACTGTCTGTTCAGCTTTCTCCCATCTTTCTGACATGAAGTATGCTTTCCCGAGGTTGGACCGCGTCAGAGTCATTCCCACATGTTTTTCTCCTAAGGTCCTTTTGACAATCGGGATGATGTTCTCCAGCATGTTTGCAGCATCCTGTGCGCGGCCAAGCTCGACATAAATCTTTGAAAGATCGTTCACTGACCATAGTGTGTAGGCATGTTCCTCACCTAGTATTCGTCTTCTGGCATTGAGAACATTCTCTACCAGTATTCGTGCTACATTGAGGTGCTTCTTTCTCGCGCACAAGAGCATACCGAGCTCATTCCTGGTCATCAGCGTGTCGGGATGGTCCATTCCAAAGAATCGCTTTTGAAACTTCAGTACCCATACCAGAAGTTTCCAACTCTCTTCGTCCTTGCCAACATGGAAGTAGGTACGAGCTAAGTGAAACATGGCTTTTAGAGTTTGTGGATCAACGGTTCCAAGGCGCTTAGTGAGACCATCTACAGCGCGCTTTCCGCAATGCTCCGACCAGCTTCTTTGTCCTGCAAGCCACAGACTTTGTGTGATTTCTCCTAAAGCTATGCAGTATGGAACATGTATAGGCTCCCAGATTGGCCACACAGTCCATTCACCGAAGCTGGGGCGGCGCCATCGAAGTAAATTCAAGACTTCCATCTGCGTCTCGATAGCCTCTTTGACTTCGAACAAATTCCACAGTGACTGGCCCTTGTTGATCTTGGCGCGAATTGTATCCTCGTGTCCTTGCCCCAAAGATGACACTCGAATATCAACTACCATATCCTGCAATCTACGTGCGCTTGGCCATAGACCGTTTTCTGCATACACTTTCGCAAATAGTTCCATCTCTGTTGCGCTGTATATAGTGTCTCGAGCATTTTTTGGCTGAGACTCGTGGAATCTGAGGCATGAATCAATGTGAGGAAGCAGGAGTGCTCGAAAGGATCGTCTCGAGGCTTCTAGTTCAGTCGTGATGCAATGTGCCAGAATTGCCATCGTGCACCGCAACCATCGTTTCTGGTCGTCCTCATCGAGTCTATCTCTAGCCCAGTTGTGGACCACTGGATGCATGGTACAGGATCCCATACTGGGTTCATAATCAATGATAGAATGGTCACATAAAACACGGATTGCTCTCTGGAACCGAGCCTGTGCTTCTTCGTTCCAGACAGGCTGGAGGATATCTGGGCTACGCTTCAGAGGAAAATTTGGCTCCCTCAAAATATGCCATGACCTCTGAAAAATGTGCTCCGGGATTGATTCGTGATGCATGAAGGCGAAAATGTGCATCAGGTCTACAGCGTCCTGGTGTTCAATAGATGCGCGACCTACAATTCTTTGAAAGGGTATCTCCCAAGTCGTAATGATATTGACCTCATCTACGCTTTTGACTCTCGAGTGACTTAACATATTCCTGCGCTGAGGTAGATAGTATGTTAAGTATCTCTCTAGCGTATATATGTTGCGGCGGATTGCTGCCCCAGCATGCGCAATTGCTAAGGGTAAGTAGCCAAGTTCAATGGCGATGCCTTTGGCAAGCTGCCATCTCCCTGGGGTCGTCGGTTGCGAGGCTCTTTTTGGATCTGGATATGCGGCCTTTAAAAGGAGATTTATGGCATCATGTGGTTCCATACCACGGAAGCGCAGATGATTCCCAGCCGTTGCATATTCAACGGCATTTGGATTCCGGGTCGTGATAAGAACGTGACCATTGCCCTCGCTTGGAAAGTAAGAAGATACATCTGCATCTGGATCGTCCGCATTATCAATGATCAAGAGCCAGGGCTCTTTGCATTGGGACAACCAATGAATAGCGGAGGCCATGGAAGATCCTCGACCTAGCTGGGTGCCAATAAACGCGAAGCCAGATTCCAAACTCTTTTCGCTGCTAGCGTCCACCCAGAACACTCCCCAATATCTAGATAATTTGAGCAATTAGGAGCCGTTATGACTATAGCTCTGATGAAAAAGGGACTTACTTTGGTTTATTATCTTCTGCGTACTTCAAGCAGAACTGTGTTTTGCCTGAACCTCCCAAGCCATATATCACCACAACTTTGGGAATGCCGCGGCTATCATATCTGCGAATGGTGCCGAGCATGCCTCTTAGCTCCTGTGCGTGTTTCTGTCGACCCGTAAAGTACGTGCTAGATTTGCGTGGAATGAGCGACCATTGATTGTAAGATGGAGACCCAGCATCGACATTGGGCAAATACTGGAACTGCGATTGATACAATTCATCAGCTGCTTGCTGACGTCTATGTTTTACAGATTCTGCTTCTTGCTGTTGCCTCATCTGAATGAGTGCAGGCGAAAGTCGACAATAGCGCGAAAGAGCCTCGAGGACTACCATGAACTTGCGATCCGAAAGCCCTTCAAACTTAGTCATACTTGAATGCGTTGCTAGTAATCCGCATTTCTCCACATCGTAGCATGCTGGTGCGGCTGATTCCTGTTCAACGACGTAAAATCGATGTCCATTGTGATAAGTTCGTATAGACTCCCAGAAATTGAATATAGAAAAATTTCCCATCAAAGGCGCGAATTGATCGTTAATCTCATCCAGCATTGGAGAGCCGGTCGCAAGGCTAATCATGGATTGACTTGGGCCTGAATTCTCTGTTTCCCGGAGGAACATCGCCTTATCGTGTATCCCTACATGAGGCGTGCCGAAGAACAGTATCCCGTAAGTGCAAGTGAAGATGGACCTGAGATGCAGAACCGAAGAGTTCACTCGTGACTGCGACAAAGCCAATGCTCTTTTCACCAGAAGTCCACCAAATCCATGGCAGACAAATATTATTGGCCGACTTGACGCATTCTCTAGGTCGCGATCCGCATACAACTCAGACACCAAGTTCTGTGCGTGAGTGAGTATTGACTTAGAGGAGTCAACCCCAGGCGATATGAAGGCTTCTACAGGATAGCTGTATTTAAGGATTCGACAATGTGGTAGTTTTGTGGGCAGTAAATCTCGCAACCAGGAGACTTTGCTGACAGGTTCTGTCCAGGTGTGCTCATCGTCTTCGAAAATGCCATGAACCGCGACAATACTGAAGACATATAAGTCGCACTGATTTTAGGCTGGTTGGAGAAGAAGCATACTCAACAGGTGTCTCAGAAATTCCCTGCGATGGTGGCCGCTCTCGAGCGATCAGAGTAATTGTCATGGTACCATATTTGACACGACTCGCACAGTCGTGAGGTGGAAGGAACCATGAGGGAAGGTCACTCTAAACCATCGTTCGGCCGGCACAGGCGGGGCGCAAAGCGGCACATACGGGAGGGGAGACACGGAATTGATCCCGGATTCGCTAGGCAGGGTGAGCGCGAATGGTCTGATCAAGGTATCATGTGCCTGTGCTCATCTTTCATTGGCCGCGGAAGCGCCGCGCAATGTGATCACAACATGATTTTGGTCTTGGCGCGTGGGCCAACATCCTCGTGGGCCAAAGTTAGGCGCCGCTAGGATGAGTTTGGGAGATTGAAGCGTGGAAGGATTTGCCACATATCGGTTTTAGCCGCTCACTTGTATGTGCTTGCGCTGGGTGCCACCGTGTAGCTTGTGAGACGTTTGTTTGTGTATCGCCTCCTTGATATATGCTTCGCAAACGTTGAGTAATTGTAATATATGCGTCCCAACGACTGAATTTGAAGCGCATTTAATAACGGATATTGTAGTCCAATTGGCTTCATTCATACGTCTTGTGATTGATTCTTTCCAGATCCCGCAGACACCACGCAAAGATGAAGCTAATTACACTGATTCTGACCGGGTTTACGATATTAGTGGGCATTCTGATCCAATATATATTTCAACGGAAGAGGCGAGCGGTATGCTTTTCACGATGTTGCAGTTGCGGGACTCTTCTAACTTTAGGATAGGAAGACGAAGTCATCAGTCAACGATATGGTTGCCAGCCAGCTCCTAGGCTTCAGAATCAGAGACCTTTCGGAGTCGATCGACTTGAACAGATTTTCCGTGCAGATGCAGAGTCACGATTAATGGAACTCTTCCTATTTCATTTCCGGCAAACTGGTAGTACACTTGAACAGAAGTTTTTAGGCACTAAAGCCTACGGCACAATTGAGCCAGCAAATCTTGAAGCGATCTTCTCGACAAGTTTTCAAGGTGTGCATAGTCATACATAGCACGATGTCTTGCTAATCAAATCTAGACTTTGGAATGGGCCCTCGTCGAGATATCACCTTCCCAATGTTCGGTGACGGTATCTTCACCCAAGAGGGAGCTGAGTGGAAGCACTCTCGCGATATCCTGCGACCGCAATTGCAACATAAGGAATATGAGAATCTTGAGGTATTCCGACCCGCAGTAGACGATTTAATAGACCTTCTCCAAGGAAGCAACGGAACGGTTGACTTACAACCTCTTTTCTTTCGCTTGACGCTCGACACAACTACTGCTTTCTTATTTGGTGAATCAGTTCGCAGTTTAGTTATGCCAGAAGCGATCAAAGAGAACACATTCGCCAATGCTTTCAACACAGCTCAACAATGGGTAACAAAGAGGTATCGACTCCTTGACCTCTATTGGCTTATCAATGGAAGAGAATTTCGACAGGCCTGTTACGACGTTCATAGGTTTGCTGATCAGATTATTGATCGTAATCTTTCCTCCGAGCGCTCTACAAATGGAGGTTCAGAGCGATATGTGTTTTTAGATACTGTAGCAAAGAACACAGCGGATCGAGATGCACTTAGAGGCCAGATAATCAACCTCCTAGCTGCTGGTAGAGACACAACAGCCTGTCTTCTTTCGTGGACGTTGTGAGTCATAAGTTAAAACATTCTACACTGTCCATTACTGATATTTGAGCTACAATAGCTTCCTACTTACACGCCACCCAGAAGTAATGGAAAAACTACGTGCAGAAATCGCTTCATCATGCACAACGGACAGTCCGCTGAACCGAGACGATCTAAGAAGAATGCCATATCTAAATAATGTGCTCAAAGAGAGTGAGAGATGTTCTTCAAAATGAATTTCCTTACAATGCTAACCTACTAAGCTTTACGGCTTTACCCATCCGTTCCAGTAAATACGCGCACCGCAACGAGAACCACGGTCCTCCCAACGGGCGGAGGGCCTGATAGGAAATCCCCAGTCCTTATACCTAAAGGAAGCGCTGTGGCATTTAGCGTATATTCTATGCACCGACGGCCAGACCTCTACGGAATGGATGCCGAGTTGTTCCGCCCTGAGAGATGGGACGATGAGATGCCAAAGAACAACAACCCAACGAATGCAAAATGGGGATATCTGCCATTTCACGGGGGTCCTAGAATATGCCTTGGACGTGAGTTCTTTGAACTAGAAAAAATATTGGAACTTTACAACGCTGACAACTTACTTTAGTCGACTTTGCGCTCAGCGAAGCTGCATATGTGACAGTGCGTTTATTACAGCGTTTTGCATCAATTAAGCTACCTGAGGGCGAGCTAATTGAACTGGTTGGCGTAGAAAAACAAACGATGACACTCGTGATTTCTATTAAGGAGGGATGTAAGGTCTCTATAAGCTAGTTTCACATTTACCCCCAATGGAGCTGTAGTCTGAGCAACAAACTTCGAATTGATGCACGGGGAAAGATCAAATTGTGCTTCCAACCCGTGCTTCACTCCTGCATCAGCTCTGCGGCTTCATTCCGTCGCTTAACCTTGAGCATCTCCTGTGCATCAACCCAACGGCTCGAAACCACGTTAGGAGCTTCTTTGGAGTACCGCAGCAAAGCTGAGGCCACCAGGCGAAATCCAGGTGCAGATCTGCTTTCAAATTTCGCCATCGTGCTATGGCCGTACGGGAGACCTGCTCTTTCAGTGTTATCGAGAATTGGGGCTGCCGAGCTCTCTTCCACAACCTAATGTAGTATTAGCAACGCGATTCAGAGCGCAGGTTCAGTGAACATGGATAACGTACGTAAGCCAGAGTTGTCCCGAAATTTGTTTTCTCCTGCTCCCAAAAAAAATAGATACGGAAGTTCTTCATAAGAGGAACGAACATGTCGGTGATGTTCTGCAATACTTCAGAGCCCTGCGCCAATGCATCTACGAGTTGGCCCTCAGTATCCACAACTTTGGATGGTGCCAGCGCACTAATCATCCGACTACCGATTGAGGCTAGACTAGCCTTGTTGCTGCCATTATGAGGTGTCCCAAGAAAAAGAATGCCGTATGTGGAGACATAGATCGAGTGAAGATGTTGAACTAATTTGCTAGTTCGACCTGCAGAATATGCAAGGGCCTAGGTGCATTTCGGTCATCAAGTAGACAAATCGCTTCCTGGTGCCGTTCAACTTACCCGTTTGACAATGATACCACCTAACGAGTGACAAATGAATATGATGGGTCGCTGTGAAGCTTCTTCAAGCTATAATACACTTCAGAGGCTGGCCTGCCAAGGTTGACACTTGACTTACTTCGCGATCGGCCACTAACTCTGCCACAAGTGTGTGAGCATGCTGCATGATGCGGTCTGAGGATGTCTTCCCCAGAACTGCTGCGACTGTGGCGTTATAGCCAAAAGTCAAAATACGTGATTGTTTCAGGTATCCAGGCAACAGATCTTTATCTTCAAGCCAGCATTTCTTGGTTGTTTCTGCCGTCCATGTTTTGAGGGGATGACCATTGAGTCCGTGAACTGCGACGATGCTAACTGGTTATGAGCATGAGGTTCCACGAGCAAACTGGCGACTTACTCAACGATAGGGTCGCTTCCTTTGTATATTTCAATAAGTCCTGTTGATGCATCCATGGCAAGGCGGAGACAACTTTAGTTTAGAAGTTCTGCACAAACAGTCTTGGGAGAGAATTTTCGAGTAAGGCTCGCAAATGAAACGAACTGATATCCTGAGTGAAACCGGCATCCACGTGGACGATATAAGAAACGATGCAAATGACAGCCGCAGCTGGAGGCAAAGCAGGCTGTGCAGCGGCTGGAGAGTAGATGCGATTGGTTGAATATTGTGCTGCGCCGCCTCCGTCGTATCTACATATTATGCAGCAGGGAGTGCATAGCCGCCTGTAGGCACAGGAGCTAGCATGGCCATCAACTGTTACAAGTACCGAGAAGGATTTTCTCTTGAACGAAGGAAAGGAGGGTGTTACAAGTAACAACAGGAAGGATTTGTTCCCCAGTGATAACGATAAAACGGTTAAAGGACCACTTGGGACACTAACTAGACACGATAAGCATCGCGGGCGAGGTCACGTGGTGTGCTATGTTGGAGTAACTAGGAGGTATGCGAGTAGAAGTCTCTAAAGGTATTTAGATGTAGATATAACATAGATTATATAAACAGAAAGAAAAAAGTTGGTGAAGGCGACGGTTATTGGCAGAGTAATTGGTACTGCAGCGGTGGTTAGGAGAAGTCACGGTCAGCCACGACTAATTCGTTCAAGGCAGCTCTATGAGATTTACATGACAGCTACCAGGTATTGCTAATGTAATACCTAAGTCGAGTATTTTCATATAGTTTATAACTAATACATTTACAACCTACGCAACTATTCTATACGCTTTTTTCTCTAATTAAGGTACCCACGGCGAAAGTGCGCTAGATTATTCCAACTTGGCTTTTCCTAATCGAAGTCCGCTACCTAACCGAGCTTAAAAGTGGGTTTCCACTAGATTGTGTGGGGAAATTGAGGGGTAATTCCAGCACGGATCTTACACACGGTTCTGCCTCTCGAATAAAAATGCATCGGAAGGGAGGTACAACGCGCGCCAAGTGGGCTCGGCAGTTGTATTCGGGTCCTAAGACGGAGACTTCTAACACTCAAGCTGGTCTTCTTTACGATGAAATGAGCGTAGAATCGCATCTAGTGCGATTAAACACAGTTAAGAACACGGATAACTTTAGGCGACTTATACAACAGTAATATTAGAAATGATCTATAGCCTAGAATATCTCTGAAGGAACTGTCTATAAAAGAAGCTTCGGGGCACGTAAGGATGCGCTTTCGTAAACCCTTCTGAGTGATCATGCGAAACCAAATCCTTTCTACTATCATTCCACTGGTCTCTGCCTCTACAGTCATCAGGTCCGCTTCTTCTCAAAGAGAGTGCTCCTCTGGCGTTATCGATCCACCAGAAATCTACGGAGCCTCCATTCTCTCTATTAAAGCTACTCAGGCAACCTTGAGATCCACATCTACCACATTCTGTAATATCACAATCGATTATACCCATCCAGGACAAGATGATCATATCGTTGTATGGCTTGGATTACCTGATAAGTGGAACGGTCGATTCCAGGGCGTAGGGGGTGGCGGCTATGCAACTGGTGAACCGTCACGTATGGAGCCTGCTATTTCTAAAGGATATGCCACTGTGGGTACGAATGGTGGACATTTAATCTCTGCTGCCCCCGCGTCTTGGGGTCTCGCAAGTCCAGGCAATGTCAACCTCTACAATCTACAGAATTTCGCTTCCGTTGCACTTCACGATATGACGGTCATGGGCAAGAAGATCACCGAAAGCTATTACGGTAGAGCGATTACCAAGTCGTACTGGTATGGCTGCTCGACTGGTGGAAGACAGGGCCTTATGATGGCGCAGAGGTATCCAGACGCTTATGATGGCATCTTGGCTGAAGCTCCAGCAATAAACTGGGCACAGTTTGTTCCTGCAGAATTCTGGCCTCAGCTTGCTATGAAACTAGTTGGTTATATTCCAACACAATGCGAGCTCACTGCTATTACCGAGGCCGCTATCGAGGCTTGCGATGAGCTAGATGGACTTAAAGATGGCATCGTGTCTCTATGGGGACAGTGCAATTTCGATGCTGTATCGGCAGTTGGTAAATCATACAATTGTACCGGTGGCATCTCTGGTATAGTTAGCAACAAGGCTGCGAAACTTGCACAAAAGATCTGGGAAGGTCCACGAGACGCCCATGGCAAATTTCAATGGTACGGATTATCTCCAGGGACGCCTCTAGGCAGATTATCAAATACCACTCTCACCCCCTCTGGTACCCTTAGCGCCGGCCCACCTTTTGGTACAGCTTCTGCGTGGATTTCGATCTTCGTCAAAGCTAATGAGACATTTGATCCATACTCGCTCACGCAGGAAACTTGGGACGAAGCTTGGCAGAATTCGGGCAATCGTTATGATTCCATCATTGGTACTAAGGACGCTGACCTTTCACTTTTCAAGCGGAATGGTGGCAAGATAATAACATGGCATGGAGTCGCTGACCCACTTATTTTCATTAATGGTTCAGTCAACTATTATGAGCGTATTGGCGCCATCGATGCCCATGTTACTGATTTCTACCGCTTCTTCTCCGCACCAGGTGTAGGACACTGTAGTGGTGGTAATGGCGCCGCTCCTTCACGAGCACTCGATCAATTAGTAGATTGGGTAGAGAGTGGTAATGCCCCCGCAACATTACAGGCAAACTCGACCGTTCAAGGGAAAAGGTGGGATAGGAATTTGTGTCTATTCCCAGCTATGTCGATTTATAAAGGCGGCGATCCATCAAGTGCTGATTCCTATACATGTAAGTAGTTATCATTTATATAACTTTATACTTAACTACCGTATTATATTATTGTCACGATGTTCCAAACCAGAGACCAACCCTCGGAGATCCATTGGACACCCCTCGGGACGGTGCAGTCTCTGTCATGTGTATAGAAGTATATAGTCCACACTGAACCCTAGAAGACTCCTTAAGGATTCGTCTTAATCCTATTCTTTGATACATTCTGTGCCTACCCGCGAAACATCCCACAATTATATATGTAGTTACACAGAATAGAGTTTCTTTTTCTAGATTCACTACACACTATGGACGGGTAATATTATAAAATACATAGTTTATAGAGTACATGGGGTAGAGAGTGAGGTCTAGTATTACACAGATACTATAAGTTATGCTACTTACCTAAGTCGCTATTCTACTACGCCCTATCTCTCTATCTACAAAAACTAACCAATAGGAAGCTTAACACTAGAAGTCTAATATTACTTCCACTCGAGCTATACTTTTAACAGTAACAAAGGTCAAGTTATCTAGATATCTAATCTATGTTGCTAAGGGACTTTTCTCGCTTACGGGCAGGATACGTTACATTCGAATATTGATGGCAAAGACCTCTATTGCAGGCATTTTAAGTCTCTTCGTTGGGCTCTTCCTCTCCGGGCATCTCATATCTCTTCTGCAGACACAATAAGTATTTTTCCTAATACAGAGCATCCCCACCGTTTTATTAAGCCCTCAGAATTTCAGAGTTGCTATCATTCACTTAGTTAACCATAAGCCCGATAGCATCCGTAGCGTACTACTCTAGGCGTTTCTCGTTAATTTCTTTTGCTTTATACTATGTTGGCACGATAAAGGTGCACGAGGTGAATCAACTTGCAGCTGCAATACTATGATGAGGAAGCGGATTGATTCATTGTATCTGCTATCGTGTTGAGTATCTACAGTACCTCCAAGCACGGGCCAATAGGCGGTGACGAGGCCTTTGCCAGTGCCCGTGTCGACCAATCAGTGTCGTGGATCAGTAGGACTCGTTCGAGTCCTAATTAATTCCAACATACTAAATTTCATAGAGACGCTTAAGCCAGTACATCCATCGCCACAGTATAAATCCCGTTGGTGATCGCTTCCCAAGCTCCAACTCGATGAACTACTGACCACCTTGACCTATCGTGCTCGGACAATCATTCCAGCAGACATCCAAGAGTTAGATAAGAATGTAACCAGCCTCCTTGAACCATGTACAGGCCGCTGGCAACAAGTGTGCAATATTGAGATGGTCGATTTTTCGACCCTTCTGTTTCTCATCCAGCTCCTCCAAGTAGCGAAGTTCTCATCTATCTTCAAAAGTTAAGCGAAATAGGACGAGGGCGATCTAGCATATTCGATCCTTACTAACTCTAGTCGACGCCAGTTTAGCTAAGAAGGTTGCGAAGTTGAGGCGCTGCGTTCCCAACATGGGCGCGCGATTATCAATCCAGAAGTCGGTCATGTCGGTGGCCATAAAGGGTAGATCGTTCCATAGTGTACCTTCAACTGTTCGTGCGATATCGATCCCGTACAGACTAGAAACGGGCCTAGTTAATGGCCCTTTGCCCTGGATGCGGACGATGTCGAGGACTAGGCGGTCTTGATCAGTCGTTTCATGCGACGTGTGTCGGCCGAGCTAATAGTACATATGCCACAGGGAGTGAAGGTAGCCTTCTAGCGAGTCCACGCTATCCCCTATGCTATAGTATCGATTACTCATGATTGAGGTTCGATTGTAGAACACTGCTCCCCGTACTTCATCAATTTCCCCCCAAGCGATGCATTCACGCACATCCTGTCGGTCATGTGCGGCGTCATCTAACATAGCGAGCTCGGAAGGGCCTTTTGGCGAGGAGCTTAACAGGCCATCGCGGAGATGTTGTATTTTAAGATGTTAATAGTGCTAGAAAAGTTTATTAGTCGAGTGAAATAGTGCGTATGAGAGACAACGAAGCCAGGTGCAACAATAAGAATAAGCAAGAATAGAAGGCATATAGGAAAATGGCCTATTGGAAAATGGCCTATTTATACCGCGGGGCGCCTACTAGTCCGTCCTATTGGACCATCTAGCGAACAGGTTTTGCCAGCACGGTGTGCCCGGACAGTTTCCCAAACCTTATCTATATTGCTTCTACGCCGCTCTCTTGGATTTACATGCATTCGCCTCACCGGAGGGCTTTCCTTATAGCGGGTGTAGTCCTACTAAATTAGTTGATTGCCGTATTCGGTTTGACCGAGTCCGTCGGTTATGGCGGCAACACGAAGCATGACTTTAGTGCTGTTGATGATCTGCATTGTGAAGGGCTTGAGACGGGTATTCTGCAATTGGTACAAGAGACGGATAAGAGTGTTTATAAAGGAAGTGTTGCTTATGGTATGAATTTGAGAGTCGAGCGTCTTTGATTTATGTATGCGCTCTCAAAGATTTTGTAATTCCTATTGCCCTGGTCGTTTATGAAGTATTCGCCACTCTCCTATAAGCTTAGACCTGCTCCAATTTGAGTACTTACCCATTTGACCTCTTACTCCGGTTAGTTTTTCAGGCTCCGGCCCCCAACTGATTCTACAAGATGAGCACGCAGGGTTATAATATACTTTGAGAGTGCAAGCTTCTGATCTATCACGCCAGTAACCTACTAGTTAAGTGACTGCGCAAATAGCATTGTACATTCTGGGAAAGATCGACGGGCCATTCTAACGGTTATGTCTCGTTCTCGACTTGTTGGCAAAAGTGATATTGGGGTGCATTAATCTACTGCCCTACCAGTCATTTGAAAGAGTAATTAGAGACTGTGTCTAGGCTCTAATCAGTCCTACGACATGTGAGCCTTCGTGACGAACAACCCTACGAAGCAAAGGAATGCCTCAAGAATCTTACGGTCTCTAAGGCTGGGGCACTCGACACGTATCTGGAATTGGCACGATAAAACAACAGAGTCTGGAAGGGCGATGTAACCTAATGATGCAACATTTTGTTTGTGTCCAAGAAAGACAAAAAGCCTCGGATGTGTGTGGATTATCGACCACTCAAAACGAAGTGCTGTGAAGAGATGGTAACTACTCATGTACAGCAATACCGTCTTTCGGACGCCGTCACAACCAATCAAGTCGGTCCTAGTAGGTTCAGAATTGAACTAGTTGGTTACCTCTTTAGGTGTCGCAATCCTACGTATAGGTTATTTACTCTGCCTTGCACTCCTTGCTCAATCACGATCATTTTCACTTTCTCCAGTTTCGATGAGCGATAGTAATAGACCTTATGAATAGACATATTCCGCCGCGTTCTCAAGAGATCCGCGTATAGAACACATATAACTACTCGGAGTCTATCTCCACGTCAGACCCAATTCCGTTAAGCACTGTGTTTTAGCATGCCTGCTGATGTGATTAACGTCGCATAGCAACACGGATTGATAACAAGGCAGTACATGTTGTATATGGCACTATGCCTTGTGGAGCTGAGGTGTGTCGTTCATCCAGGAAGTTTCGATGTGTAAATGAAATGATGGCAATTCTTAGAACACATCGCCCACTTCCAGTGCCAACTCAAGTCGCCTCCGAACACCTACAAGGTTGCTCTCCAGGTCGCCAATCTTAACAGGATGGACTCGGCCAGCCTAGTACTGGCTCAGCTTCTTTCTCTAGGAGCGTCAAGGACTTGGGCTGCTCGCTTGGGATCTTTATCATCATAGCCCAATTGATTGACATACGAATCAGATAGTAGTTAGACAATGCATGGCCGATGAATTGTATTCAGCCTGAAAATTTCAGTACAGTGGTCTTCACTTTGTTCTTCTACTTCTTGACATCCTTTTTCGAAGCGGGCGATATCAGGTCCCATTGATTATCCAGTGCAGGGGTCTGATCAGAGTAGGTCCAATCATCCCTTACTGGTGGGGCTTTCTTTTGAGCCGTCAGAGGTTCCTCTCAAGACGTGATTAATCTCCTCTGATCAGTCTCATTTGCCGGTTCCCTTGCGTTATCTTCCCGCTCTAATTCTGTGTCACCTTGTGAGTTGGAATGGTATCTGAGATCGCCTAGTCATACCTCTCATCAATGCCTCGTCAAAATCTGAAAGCTATCAATTTGTGTTTCTTCTTCATCCAGGTCATCGTAAAAAATTCGTACCAACGAAATTTCTTGACCATTCTGGAGAGCTTTCAGTCCGTCTCCCAGGACTTTGAGCTTCTCGCTGATTCGCACTTCATGAGGCGATGGAATGTAATAAATTAAATGCTATCGATATGATCATGTGACATGTCACGTGATCATGTGAATTAGATCACTAGCTTGCCCACCAACAGCTTATACCACTCTATTAGCAATTCTTAGTTTCAATCCCTAGATAAGGAAATTTGAAATTAAAACGAATCAAATCCATGAAAACGTCAATCAAAAATCACCAAAACACGGATTGATCAATTCAACTCAATTCTAGGGATCCTTAAGGATCAATCAAATCAAAATACGCCCTCAGATTGATTGATTTGATTGGTGCCAAGTCTGATTGGCGGTTCTTCGGCATGTACGGTGCATGAAGATAGCCAATCGCTTCCCACGCCTTCTAAGCGATCATACATAACTCCATCGGCGTGCATTAAAATACGTCATAGGGCGACTTTGACATAACAAGTTGGATATTAATGAAAGCAAGCATTAGTGAAATATTTTTCGAGAAGTCTCATGTAACTGGTGGCGTTGATAAGAACACACACAATGTAACGTCCTGTGCGATGCTTGAATGTTGCAAGGCAAGTATCGTTATCTAGACTGTTAGCCACTTTGGTAGGTAGAGTTACGGATGAGAGAAAAACAGAGGTCACAGGAGCACGTCGAGTGGGATAGACTAAGAGTCCCAAGAATGCGCTTGCTCACAGTCCATCTTATTTGTTTTGTTAGAAATCAGGGAGATCCAACGATTTCTTGAAGAATACTATTAATATTAGCTGCTGCCTAACGACAGCACCACCTGCTTATTTGACTTGAAAGATGCTTTGATAGACTTTCCAGAAGCATGTAAGAGCCATCTGATGATTAGAAGGAGTGGAGACCTTCCAGCTTTGCGAAATTTAGGTTGCAGTGTCTATAGGAAGAATCTAGGTTCATGTCGCAAATCTTGTATACACTGCAGCACTTGAGCCAGTAGATATGCTCGCTAGTCATATCTTTATCGAATCGAAGGACAGTCATTGGCTATCGGCATGATCTACCGTACCCATCCATGTTACAGCCAAGTGTCCGGAGATGTTATGGCGCTGGTGGTCCTTCTTCATCGACAAGGCTCGTGCTTGATAAGGACACCCTCACCTACAGATCCCTTACTGTTCTTCATGTATAAGCACGCGAATGACGTGGTAGCATACGTCACTATGCCCTCTTAGGTACTAGGGACGATGGTCTTTCTGACCGATCACCTCGCTTGGTATCGTTGCATTAGGACAATGGCGTCGCCAAGTTCATGTGCCGTAGGACCAAGTCATGATTGCTAGCTGATCATAGTATTGGTGGCGCCGATGCCTCCAATAACCATACTAAATACGAATTTATCCGTTGTCTCAGAGTACATCTAGTATTCATGCAATAAACAGAACACACCAAAATCATGATCTCCTTATCTGGCTTTCCAACCAAGACGACAGGATATCCACACGAATGAGATCTAGGAGCCCCCAGGGCGCTAGGCACTAACTCAATTGAGGCTATCAACTCTCAATGGTGGAGAAGACTTTACCAGTTTAGTATGGCTATCCCATTCTTATGTGTCAGAGTGGTTGAGCATAGGACTTTGACACCAACGCAAGATGACGCCGCCAATGTGGGGGGATATATTCCAATATAAAAGGAGAGACGATTCTTCAATCTTGGAAATTCCCATCAATCCAATCCCTAGGGATTTCTTCAAATTCACATACATCACTATGCCTTGAACTCTTACGACATGTCTTCGCGTCAACCAACACCGACTGTCTCGCAAGGGGCCAAATCCGCTGTCAATTACATCCAAAAACAAAAATGGCTCAAATGCGGATTCCTAAAAGTTCAGGAGGTGGACTTTCGACGGCCTCTTCGGCTGGCTGCCTACCACGCATATTCTATCTGGCTCTTCACATACACGGACCTAAAGACTATCATAGGTCCAAGTCTTCTTTTTGCTCTGGTCACATCTCCGGCATTATCAGTGTTTGGCATGCCAAATGCTGCTCCTATTGACTTCCTTCGCCGGGCCCCTTTATCCCTCTGGTGGCTTTGGATCAACCTATTACCCTTCACCATCGATAACCAGAGACATGCAGAGTCCATTGCTGAAGACAAGATCAATAAGCCATGGCGAACTTTGCCTTCTCAGAGAATGACACCTGGACAAGCTCGAAATCTAGCCATCAGCCTCTACTCTCTGGCTATCATCAGCAGCTTCTTCATTGGCGGACTTGAACAGTGCTTATCCTTGATTGTGGTTGGGGTCTGGTACAATGATTTCCAGGGAGCCGAAGGTGTATTGCCACGACATTTGATCAATGCATTTGGATACAGATGTTTCAACACTGCCGCTCTCGAAGTCGCACTTGGGGGCCGTGATTTTCGTTCATCCACGTCGCTCATGGTCTGGGAGGCCATCATCTCCGGTCTCGTCTTTACCACGATTCACTCAATGGACATGTACGACCAAGAGGGCGATGCCTCTCGCAACCGGAAGACTTTACCCCTTGCCATCGGCGATAATCTAGGGCGCTGGTGTCTTGCATTCTGGATGACCATCTGGTCAGTTGTTTGCCCTACATATATAGGCGCGCCGCTTATTGGCTTTGTGTTGATGACGGGCTTAGGAGGACTTATTTCTGTAAGGTATCTTCTTTGCCGGACGGTTGCTGATGACCTCATGACATTCATGCTGTGGAACGTGTTCATGGTTGCGATTTATATGCTGCCACTGCTGCGTCCTAACATGAGTTAACCTGTTAGAAATCTAAGCTACTTAGTGTTACACGGGGTTGGATGCTGATACTTCTCTAGACTCGATCCGGGTTAGGGCGAGCAAGGATACGTGACTAGCTCCGTGAGGTAGTTGTCTGGTGATGCAGTGGAGTGGGCGTGCTTGTAAGATAGATAACAATAGATTAATAATTCCTAATCCATATCAAATAGAGTAACAAGTATCAATCTTGTGAAGTTAAGTAACTAGTAAGAAAGTACAATTTGAGTTGACCACAACGAGAGTAATAATGAAATTCATCCATCCTTATATCCTCAATGCTTCCAGTCCTGCCATCCCTTCCATCCCTTCTTTCCTACTCTTGGCGGGATGGTTAGCCTTAGCGGGATGGCACATCACGTGACTTCGAGTCCCGCGATGATCATGCCTCCCGGTGGGATTCCCAGTGGTTTCCCAACCATTCGTTGTCATCCCCAGGGAGAGGATTCTTCCTGTTATTGCTTGTAACACTAAGATAAACGTTAGTTATACTTCGCTCAAAGGTAGAAAAAAGCGCGTACGCTCTTAGTATAGCTAGAAAGGAAAAGAATAGCTTACAAAAGAAGATCAAGGATACAGAGGAAGAATTAAAAGAGTGCTAAGAAACAGAGGAGCAACTAAATAAGGCTATTAAGAGAGAGGTACAACTTAAGCGTGAATGCTAGCTATTACTTGCTAAAGCAGAAGGTCTCCGAATTTCGAATGACTTCTTTAAGCGCGAGAATGCAAATCAGACGCAAACTATTTCTAGTTCAAAAAGACCAGTAGCAAACTTACAGGATACGGAACAGAATAAAGTATTTACTAAAACTATCGCTAACCACAAGGCTAGTTTTGCGCGGCTTGTTGCGAACTAAACCCAACTAGAAGACGAGATCCAAAAGCAACAAAGTATCGCCAATAAGGCTTTAGGGAAGATGAAGGAGCAGACTAGGATTATAGACAAGGCAAAGAAGGAGGTGGCTGTTTATAAAGGACATGCTCTGGCTACAACCTACTCACTACTAGTTAGCTTATTGCGCAACAATCTCGAAGTTGCCACAGGCATTATTTATCATATCTTCAAAAGGTTAAAAGATATTGATTCCGAGGAAAAAGCAACACGAGCGATTCACAGCATCAATGGCTACCTTAAACGGCAATCTAAGACGATCGAAGACCACACTACGAATGTAATGTCAAGCAGTGCTAAGGTACAAGAACTGATAGAGAACCTTCAAACCAGACTCCAAAGAAAGCAAGGCCAGATAAGTTAAAGGGCTTCATTGTGTATGTATAAGGGTTGCAGCATAGGCTCGAGGCAGAGGCTGCGCAGAAGGTGAACAAGCTTGATATCTAGCACAAACATCCACTAGCTAGTGAAAATGGATATAACCATATGTGCAGGTCCTGCGACTCGCTCTGAACTCATGGAACAACATTGTTATCGAGCGTCAGAATTTGGCTTTACCTAGCTCGGCCTGACTGCTTGAGTCGCTTGCAACAGGCTGGGACTTGAGCGTCCTACCTCCACCGTATTCTGGCCGCCAGTTTGTTCCTCTCTTATCCATATCTTTGGCTTCAGGTACCGCGTTATCCAGATCTCCATATCCTGACCTCTGGATGCTCATCTGCAAAAAATCGCCGGATACCTTCTGGATTGACTGGTCGCTGAGATGACCACCGAGTTGTTTGATATAGTCCCCGTATCCACGGTTCTTGCCATGTATTGTCTTTTGGCTGTTTGATACCAGAAATTGCACGGCTTCGTGGCCTGTAGCGTGGTTGTCGATAACGCTTACGTTTTCTTTTAGGTTTTGTTCTGCTTGAGAACAAATATCTCTGCATTTACGAGTACTTGTCCATTCTTCGCGCAATTTTGCAAGGGATCTTATATCTTCTTGTGTCATTGTTACGCTTGAGCTAACCATTATTCGATCTAAGATGTTTTGCATGTGAGTTTCCAATTTCGCAGTTGTTTGCTCCATACTAACTCTGCATTCTCGAATGCCATCGCTTGTGATCTTCCCAGGTATGCTGTCTACGCCTTGGGGAAGATCCTTTGCTGATGATGATTGAAGCTGCTGGATGAGCGTGGAGAACTGAGCGCAGATCAGAAGGCATTTTTGCGTGCTTGAGCGCTCTTCCTTCAAGCTTTGAAGCTCTGGTGTTGCCGAGCTTGAAGTAGTACGCTCTACTAAAGATTGGAGCTTTTCATCGATCGTTTCGAGTCGCGCCTCAAGATCGTTCGTTGCTGTTATGATAAGATCTTTGTAGTCTCCAAGACGCTCCAGAGCAACAGAAGACTTGCGACTAGAGGAGACTAATCAGCTCTAGGATGTGGGGTCGGGCATAGAACTATGGGACTTACAGCTGCATGTCTGTGAGCGCGATATTGATTGTTGACTTGTATGCTGCTAGGGTGTCTGTAAAATCATCGATGTCGTCACCCATGTACCTCAGCTTGGCCCAGTCCCGGAAGCTTTGTCGATCGCCCCCAGATCGCGCGCAGCACTTTTGGAGCTCCTGTAAAAACTCGTCGCAAGCGCTGCTACATCGTCGCAAAGGTAGATCAAGTGCGGGGATATCTACGTCCGTGTGTAGTTTCATCGTCTCGTCCAATGATTCCAAAACGCCAATGAGAGCCTCCAACTCGTCGATGAGATTGCGCACTCGCTTAGGATGGGTCTTGAAGCTCTGTATTGTTTTGTAAAGCGTAAGGCATGATTTGTGGGCGAAAATAACTAATGTTAAAACGCCAGAGGCAAGGCCTATAGGTTCAGCCATTGCAAAGATGCGTGTCGCGATAGATTTAATGTAACTATTGGACGAGAAAATTTGGGACCGAAGTTAGTCTAAATAGGTTTTCGACCAAGTGCATCGCGTCACGAGGTGTAAGAACTCCGTACCCAATTAGTCTGTGTCGCTGGTTAAATAAGCGCCACTAGTCCCGTTCAGGACGGTCAGCGGTTATTCTGACATGCCAAGGAAGTACTGCTCAATCCCATCGTGCTAACGGTAGCATCCCCCCTCCTCTCTCTCTCAACCCCAACCCCCAACCCCAACCCCCCCCCCCCCCCCCCCCCCCCCCCCCACCACCCACCCCCCACC
>Ga0115846_100144_pt1 | contig 35018 bp, 31 predicted proteins | sample InSIn5gowninarea_2_FD_83860 | JGI IMG/M metagenome (GOLD analysis project Ga0115846, IMG submission 83860) | reverse complement strand
ACGAGAGAACAGCAAGAAAACGTACTTGGTACTGAGCATGAAGCCTTGAGGCTATTGGACCAACACACGGTGTGTAAGGAGTTAGGGCTGGTTCTCATGGATGACCGCAATCAAGAAAATTTCTTGTCCAGAGGAAGCCAAAGATCATCACGGCTATGACTGAAGGACGTCGCTGCAGCAATGCAACGAATGTGTTGTATTTCCTACGAGCTTTATTCTCCACGTCTGGGTCATCCCGACAATGCGACAGCAACCGCTACTCTATGTTTCGTGCTCTCATGCTTCTTTCTTCCAAGATCCAGGCCAACTTCTAAGCGCTGAGGTTGTGGGCGACCAAAGTCTCGACCGGGTCGTGGCTAGTCGACCTGCCCAGCAAGACCTCGCTTAAGCCCCTTTTCCGGTCAGTACTGAGTCATCGCTCGACCTTACAGCGGTCATGAGTCACAAAAACAAGCAACAAAATAAACACCTGAGAAGTGATTGTCCCTCACGGCTAATCGACTCGCCCAGCAGGACCTCGCTTGAGCTTTTTTTCCGGTCAGTACTGTGTCATCGCTTGACCTTACACCGGCCATAAGTCACAAAACAGGCAACAGGTAAACACCTGAGGGATAATTGTCCCTCAAAAAGGTTCAGAAAGAGAATGTAATCCTGGGTCTTTCTCTCTTTCTCTGGCATTGTTAGGTTTTCACAGAGATACTACTCTGCTAGACTTCTTTCTACATCATTATGCTCCCGTCTTCAAGTGATAATGGTGGCTTTGAGCAAGGATTACCACCTCCACAACATCATAAGCTTCCGATTCAAAGCATCTTGAATCCTACTTTCGGAGGGCCTGTCCTTTTACTTCTTGCCGATATTGTGACATGTCGCAAGACGGGCAATAGTTTATATTCAAGTCGTCGGGGAATATATTTTACGAAAAATGCCCGGCAGTCGCTCAGATGCAAGAATTCCGACATCGAATTCGGGGCGACAACAGCCACGCGCTCATCGGTCGGCTCGCATTACTCATGCTGCCGCACAACGTGAGAAGGTATCTATTGAAATGTCAAGACTACCGCCTTCCAAGCAATGTTGCAGGACCTCTCCAGCCCCCAAAAGTACTCCTGCAACAATCCTCCCGACACAGTACCCCCAGGTCTGTCGCTAATCCAAGTCCAGGACCAACAATGTTGAGTAATTTGGAGCGACTCACCCCAGTCAAAGAGGAAAACGAGGGATCCATCAAAGGTGCTAAATGAATGTCAGCTTCAAAGGTGGGACTTCTCTCAGATCACCTCAGATGTGACAGAGGTGAGCTGCTCTAGTAGATGCACCATTCAGTTTAGGCGACGGCGTTGGAGGCTCTGGATATCGATCAGGTCCGAGAACATATAAGATGTTTACTATATACCTGGTTGTTTGTTCTATCTGAAGTGGTACGAATGAATTTTGTGAGATGTAAGACGGAGAACACTCTACTATGAAGGATATGTGGGAGAGCATTGAACCATTTATTGAGGAGTCAATTGAGAGACATGTAGACAATCTTCGCTCTTTGCACCGTTTTCGTTTTTTCAGGGCAATGTGTTCATTCCATATTCATCATTCAACGCATCATGTTACGTCAAAGGGTCACACATATTTCTTAAAAATCTTCAGCTCATTTGATATCTTGTGACATCTGGCCCGCTATGAAATGACCGTTCCGCTGGCTAAAGGACCGTAAGATCTAGCAAAAGCAACACGATCTCCTTATAATGGTGATCGAACTCAAAATTCAACGATCATAGGCTTCCCAATACTCTCCTTCCTCTTCTCTCGTTCCAACAAAACCCTCCTCCTCTTCCAGCTGCCAACCGCTACATTCCCAAGGATCAAAATCTCAGACAACAACACCAAATCCGTTAGATGCAACGCGGCCCTACTATTCCTACAAACTTCGCTCGCAGAGACAAGAACCTTCCAATGACACGACAGGTACATAATCGACAGTGTCGACTTATCAGCATTATAGATTCCTAGCGCAGCAGCCGACGCAATGAGCCCCACGAGAGCGCAGGAACACATGATACTCGCGAGAACGATGGGACGAGCTCTCATCTGTATCCATCAGTATATTTCTGCATAGCAAGAGAAGGGATGGATATACTTGAGCAACGCAATGACTAACACCAGCAGCCAACAAACTGGCAACATTGAATATCAAGACTACAATCCCACTGGACATGAATGCAGTGGTTGGCTTGGTGTCAACAGCTTCATGTGCCGTGTGCACTGAGTGGAGAACACTCCCAGATGTGCCAATGATGGCGATGCTGAAGACGGTAATGAATGCACAGATGCCGAACGCTGCATCTTCGTAGACGTCCATGTGCGCGAGTGGACTGGTACAACACCGTTTGCGTAGGGTAGAGGTCTGCGAGATTTTGATGGAAGCAGGAACCATGGTTGGCTCAAGGTTATTTTTGTCCATTCTGATATGTAATCGATTTTGAGACTTTCATCAACTCGCAAAAGATACTCAAAAGAAAGGATTTAATGGTCAAGATGTATGCAATATTGTAGGTGCAACATGGTCGATGCAATATCAAAAAACACCAACTTGTTCGGCAGCGGCTACTACAAAAGAGAAGGATCTCTATACCAGGCGATAAGCATTGAGGCTGTTATTGACCTCTAAGAGCATTGATGGTCTCCAACAGAAATTCCAGAGATGATGTCAGAAATAGGATTACAAACGAATCATATCCAGCGGTCTATGAACCTCAGAGGAGCAGGATCAAGAGCGGCTAATATTAAGCGCTGCATACGTCCAATCGACATATAGGCGCAAGAGGGTCTGGAATCATGTCATAGACAGAGAATAATATATGAAGAACACAGACTCCTTTTCGAAGCAGTCTTTGGCTCATCATATACAGATGCAGCTTTGAGGTCCTTCATCTTAGCGTATACCGAGCCTTTCATACCAGCCGCACTCATGAACAAGACCACTCTCACTGATCAAATTCTGAACTCCTACTCCCTACAACAAGAACAGCACCCATTCAATTTCTCCAAGCGGCACAGAATCTCACACCATTACTATCCATAGCCGCTTCCAGTTAAGCGCCACAGTCCATATGTCTTCCTCCCCCACGCCAGAATCACAAGATCCTCGTCGTGCCTCGAGCTTAAATACTCCACCAGCCATTAGAAGACGTCTTTTCGCTTAATGCGCCTCTATCATCGATCAACCTCGGGACGGTGATGCCTGAAACAACCGCCGAAAGATGATGGGACGGCGACTACGCCTCAGATCCCATGATTGAACGCGTCTCTCGTTTCGGAAATTGGGTTTCGAGAGCCTGTGGTGTTGAGAGGTTTTAAGAATGGTTGGAGGGAATCTCAGTTTAAACGCTCGTCGTACGAGTCTTGCGAACAAGAATGTCGGCTATGCATTCTTCCTGTGTGCTTTTGTCAAAGAGGGAAGAGTTTGACTTTGATAGTCAAAAGGTTCTTGTTCTTGAACGGTCGGAGAACATGGCGCTTGGCTCTGGCTCCCCTCCTCCTGCGTACTCTGTAGGGAAGTTCCCTTGTGTCGATAAAGATGCGTTGAGGGAAAGGAATGATTTGGCCATCGGTATGGAGAAGCACTCTGATCTGAAAAGACGAGGGTGGGCGAATTGGAAGAAGGTCATTGTCTTGGCAATGATTCTTTTCTCTGGTATGCATTCATTCCTTTTGTATCCAAGCAAAGTCAGTTCACTGACGGTGCAAACATAGGCTATGAATTACTTCGATCCCTGATACAGATTGCTACTCCATGTAAGCTAGCCTTCTTGCCACTTACTGCATCTTTATTCATAGAACAACTATCCTGACAACATACACCTAGACTTCTGCATCACTGCATCCGGTCACCGACGACAATGCACAACTTACATGCCCCCCGATATCATCAACGCCTTCGACCCTCTCTCCATCGAAGGTCCCACCACCCGAGCACCACCCTTCCTAATATTCGGCTACCTAACATTCCAACGCTACCTGACCATCCTCCTGCCCATGACAGCATTCCTTCTCTCCATCTTCAGCGCTCACCTCATATTCTCCACCAAATCACGTCATCACTGCGACGAAGCCAATTCTTCCTTCCTGCCCCAATACCTCACCGAGAAGCTCCGAAACCCCTGTCCGTCACGCAGTTTCAACAATTCAACCACCTATCCCCAGACAGCGAGGACGCTGTGGAAGATCTCGAGATTGGCGTTTCTGGTCATGTTGGCTTTGCATTTGATTTGTATTCAGAGGGAGCCTTCGAAGAAGCCGGTCTATTATACGAGATCGCCGAAACAGTATGATGGGAGTGGAGGTGTGACTATGATCACTGTTGAGTTACTACAGGGTAAATGTTGGGACTGGGTTGGGTACGCGGCCTTAGCTCTGTTTTGTGGGCTGGTGGACCCAGGGAGTGCTGGTCATTGAGCGTAAGACGATAAAGGTGGTATCAGCAATACAAGGCCGATAGAAGAAGATTCGCTCGTTCGATAGCACGCCTGATAGCTTTGAAGCTGACAGGATGTCTTGTTATGAAAAGACCATGTGGTCATCACAAGTGCAAGCCGTGGCTTGAGGCAGGGTACGACAAGATGCGTTTGGGAGAAATGACTCCCGAATTCTAGGAAGGCAAGCTGGTCTGTCTTTGAATATAGCGAGTTGAGCTCATAATTACATGCCTGAGAAGCCTTGTATGGCTCGAAGAATTGAGCCCGGTTGCAATCAAATACATTCCTCAGTATTGAAATCGAGGACGTCAAAATGCTACGTGCATCTCTATGCATGTCCAGATCTTTCCTCGCATATTCCTAGACTTCCACCGCAAAACGTATGCATCGCATCTGAGAAACTATTCCAGGCTGTCGAGAGACAGCTCAAATATGACGAAATTCATCACAAGTGTGGGAAGAAATCTCAGAAGCACAATTCTCTGCCACCACCCTTCCCGCAGATGTGGAAAAAAATCTCAAGAGCACAGGTCTTTGCCACCACATCCCCATAACATCTCCCTCAAACCTCGACATCAAGTCCATTTAGCTCTGCATCATCAATGGGGTCGATGTAATGCGGCACGAGCATCTCGAACATCTTCTGTCCATTCTCCGTACTCTTTGCACCCTCTAGAAACAACTGCATTTCCTTCGTATTCTGGTTATACTTGCTCTCATTCACAATAATAGCGGTTTGAGCCTGCTTGCTACCCTGCACAGTGATGGTAAGCGTAGGAAAGTCATTCTGAGCACGATGTGTGCGTTCGAGCATCGTTGGAAAGCATACAAGGCACCTTTCGCTTGCAGCTAACGCTGGCTTCTGCTGTTTCAGGAGACCCAACAGTGTCAACTCGGCGAATTCTCCCAAATGGCGTTCGGTCCAGGCGCAGAATTGTGACAACAAAGTCATGTATGTGAAGAGACACTGGTTGTTGTAATTGATCTCGAGGTCTCGTAGATTATGCATCCAAAGCATCAACCCGGAGAGTGCAACAAGTTCTTCGCTGGACTCATAACTCTGCAAACGTAGTTTAATTCTTTTGATCCGGTGGACGCTGACATCGCTAACTTCTTGGTAGAACTTCGCGGGCGCCCTATCGTCAACGAAATCGATCCTGTCTTTTTCAAAGTCGAAAAAGATGTTCTCATCACCTTTCCAGAGCTTCCAGGGTGCAGGGAATCGGTGTTCGATGAGACTATAAAATCTCAAAGCCAGCTCCCGCGATGCATGGTTGACATGAAGCAGAACGGTTGGGAGACGGCGCTTTGATAATTCGGCGATGTCGTACGGGTGGATGTCGAGTGGTTTGATGTCGATAAGTACACACTCCCAGATGCCTAGAAGAATCTCTGTTGGCAGAACTTGCTCCTTCAGATCTTTGACTTCGGTTTGTTGAGCACTGGTATTTCATCAACAAAACTGCAGCATTGTTGTGGAGAAACTTACACTTGCCCGTAGTTTGTCTTGCCATGCCCGTTTTGACGGATACCAAAGGGTTGGAGTCTAAGCTCTATATGGCCTAAGCTTTTGAGACTTATAGGCATCTCAGCTGCAGCCACTTCTTTCTTCTTAACGAAGCCACATGGGGCAGATTCAAGACTTTCGCACGAACGAAGGGTGACTTGTCCGTCCGCGGGGTGAGAAGTGGCATCCATGGCGAACAGATAGGGCAGACAGATCGGAATGGAGGCGTCAAATCGATAGCAAGATTGCAACGAGAACTTCAAGAATGTAGTATCCACTGAGCTTGGTTGCTTCTCGCCTTTGCGATCTGTCGCAAGGTTAGCTTGGGCTACGTACTCATAGCGTTGCCTCAAAGATTATTCGAAGTCGTCTAGAGGCAATGAGATCGATACTTACCAGAGGATTGGAACAGTCCTTTCGCAATACTGAATGGACTACTAAACTGTTGTAGATAACTGTCGTGTTCGATGAAGTCGTGCCTTTGATGTAAAAGTGACGGTGAAATTCAACAAGTCTTCTTTGTGGAGAAGAGGTAGTAAACAGCGCAACAGAGATGAGCCTATTCCCGGCGCTACTAAGCGAGCTCCAGGTCAACACAGGAAGCAGATGGCATCTCTCATGCTTTCTCCTTGCTATCGGCTTTGAAATCTAGTCTCCAGGTGCTTTTGATGAACTCCCTTGCCTCATCGAAAATAGCCATCTTCAACCTCTTTGACGATTCATCAAGCCAAGCATCAGGGAACTGTCACTTGGAATCAGTATAGTCAATTGAAGAAGAAGAGGGAACAACGGCAGTGAACAGAGCAACAAAATGGTCCTTGATCCAGCAATATGGATATATCATAAGAACCCTAAGAGTATTGGCCTTCTTCAAGGGTTTCGATGAACGATTTGAGCCTCGAAAACGACATACCTGGGTCCAGCCATGCATTACACCCGGGACCTTGTGCACGCTTAGATTCTGCGACATACCCTCATCCGCAACCTTCTCGATCCAGACAGCGCTCTGAGCCGCAAGAGTATCGATTTCGGGAAGGACCAGCAGCATCCTTGCCTTTCCATGGAGTCCACCTTCTCTCAATTTCGCCAGCCCGGGGCTAGCTCTTGGATGGCTTGCTTGATCTCGAGGCAAATACGTTGGGTGCAGTTCAGACTCCAGGCGGAGAGCTTCAAGGAAGGACTTCTGCCCCTTCATTCCCGGTGCAAGTGGCCGTTCCGAAGGCAGCTGTCTACAATCCAGCGAAGGATAGAAGAGCAGTAATGGGATATCAGTTGGATGAGAGACTGAGACGATGCTTGGCCAAGGACATCTAGGATGCTCGGATTCCTGAATTGACAAGGCGAGATTGAGAGCAAGGTTTGCACCACTGCTAAAGCCGGAAAAGGCAATCCGAGTACTGTCTATTCCTACCAAGGGCCGATTACAGTTGACGAGTAAGACCGTGATAGCATCGGTCAGCTCGGCGTAGCCTGGACTTTGAGGATCAAGCACAGCCTTGGCGATATCCTCACCATCCTCTATAGCAGCTGGAAACTGCCATGCCGGACCCATACGATAGTCGACACTGATCACGATGGCATCAAGCTCTCGAGCTATCTTCGCACACCATGGTGCCTGCTCTTTGCATGATCCAAGAACGAATCCACCACCGTGGAAGTCGATGAGGACTGGCAGCTTAGGAGGAGGATGAGATGAACCGGTCTCCCTCGATCGATATGGTACGAAGACATAGAGAGGAATTCGGTAATCTCCTCTGGATGAGAGATTGACCACGAAAGGATGAGGGCCTTCTGGTGATGTGTACTTGAGAACAATATCTGGTACTAGCCTCGGAGCAGACACCATAGCTTTACGCCAAGTGATGCCAAACGGCTGGTTGAAGATGGACATATCTGCTGTGTAGACGTCAACTGGTTAATGCAGTAGACAAGTCAGTTATCGCAGTACACAGAGAGGAACTATCTGAAGAAACTTCATATCATGAAGCTGCATCAGCTCGGAATAGAGTTTTGACGTCATCTACTAGCGTCATTTGCATGACAAAGTGTAAGAATCTTGTCAATGACAATATCAGATGTCTTTAAGACAGAAAACGACACTTCATGAATTGGTGACGCTGATGTCTTATCAGCCGTGTTATCCCCTTAGCTGCCAGGGCGCGCACATCTAAGTGTGCGAGGCACCAACATTTTTTAAGGTTGGCGCTAACTAAAGCTCGGACTACCCCATTAAAATTTTGTAAACAAAGGTGTAAACAAACAATTTTCTCCTCTATTTTCTCTGCTATTTTCCACTCAAATCCAGAGAAATCAATTGTACAGTAACATGACGGAGCGGACTGAACCCGACTTAACTGATCCGAGGACACTTCGGCTAAATGCACTACCCTTTAAGGCTCTAGGCGCTTAATTCGACCCTATGGACCCTAAAGATTAGCCCCTTACTCTTAACCTCCCTCCACACCTAGACCTAGGGGACCCTATTACTCTCTTCCTACACTATTATAATCAGGATATAATTGATTTAATAGTAGAGTGTACAAATCAGTGTAAAAGGCAGCCGTAAAACCCTGAAAACCCGCATGCTAGAGCTAATCACTGAGTCCTTACCTCCGCTCCTGAAATATATATATATCTGGCCATCCGTATTCAACTCACTATACTTCATATGGATCGAATAGAGGATTATTGGAATTAAGACCCTATAAAACCAACGGTTCTAACTATGGGTCGTATGACTAGGAATCGATTTTAAGAGTTAAATATGCGGTTCAGATTTACTCTCTCCGGTGTAAAAGACCCATTTAAACGAGTAAGTATATATACTATTTTAAATTGATTACTATACTGATTACTATAGATTGCTCCTTTATTTGATCACTTCTAAGCTACTCACTTAGAGTTATATAAACCTAGTGGGAAGCTTTTAATAGATGAATCTATAGTACTATTCAATGGCCGTGCTAAAGAAATCACTACTATTCCAGGCAAACTACACCTTACTGGTTTTAAAGAATGGGTTATAGCGCAGAACGGCTATTTACTACAGTCCGTACACCACGTTCCGGGTGCGTTAGGAGGTCCTGTAGGCGTTAAAGTCCCTGTACAGTTAGGGGGGAATAGGAATAGTAAGGGAGGGAACAAGACTCAGGCCGTTGTAGTTCATTTAATGAAGCGACTTCCACCCTCCCTTTAAGGGCACTAATACTACGTGTACCTAGACAATCTCTTTACTTCTGAAAAGCTTTTAGAGCTTCTACGTACAGAGGGTTTTGCGGCTACAGGGACGTGCCGAACTAACGCCGAAGTAGTTAAGACATTAGTAGATATAAAGAAGCGAGAGTTACGTAAGGAGCAACTCCCTTAAGGGACACTACACCACTACCCTTCGCCGTCTTGTCAAGTTAGTCAAATCGGTTAGAAGGACTAAGCTTACGCCTTATTAATGAGCACTGTTTATGAGGGTACAGAGTCAATAGAGAGGCCTAGAAAGAGGCCTAAAACCACCTCTACATGTGCTCGAACGTCTCGGGTTCTATTCGGTAACGATTCAGAGAAAATCCTCCCTATTCCACTGGCTTTTAATTAATATAACCATAATATAGGAGGTGTAGACCTCCATAATCAATATATATTCTACGACGAAGGACACAGACGTATTAAAAGAGGGGCCTAGCAAGCTTTAGAGCGTCACTTACTCTTACAAGTCCTAACTAACACCTATTTGTTAAGTAAATAGTCTAGGGTAAAAGTAGGACGTAGAAATCAAGAGGATTTTCGGTACGAAATCATTCAGGCATTATTAAAGCTAGGCGTTAACAGTGGAGTACATCGAAAGGGCATGATTTCAGGGTAAAATATTAATGATTCTGATGTACCTTTCCGTTCTTACGAGCTCGTCAAAATGGCAACTAGGAGGGACTGTCGAGCGTGCCTTAGTTTGCGGCATTCGGATCGACCGCATAAACGTGTAGCGCTGTTAGAGGTTGCTGCAAATCACAGTAGGACGTCTGACAGGCACTCATCGTCTTTTAGTTGTAAGCAGTGTAACGTCTCTCTTTACAAAGGGGGTAGTTGCTTTAAAGTATGGCATGGAGGTGGTTGATTTTCTTCTATTCGCAAATCCTAGTCCTCTGATTGGTTTAAACCTTGCCTAGTGCCTTCGCTTAATTGTTGCGCCAGGCCGAAAATTTGATGTGCGCGCCCTGGCAGCTAAGGGGATAACAGGTGGAAGATTTAGTGACTTAGCACGTGCAGAGTCACGTGAAAGCGCTCAATCTCACCTGCATGGCACAGATTCCAGAGCCTTGGGAAATCATACGCTTGATGGTCTGTGATGATTCCTCGGAATATTTCCCAAGTCCTCTATTGCAAGATAATTCTCGTCGACATAAGTGACAGGCAGATGTCACGTGCTCGATCGCCCCTTTTCTCCTCGCTTGGACGACCACTGGAGTAGATGGCAGACATCAGGGCAAACGATCTCTATAACAAGCGTGGGATATCCAAAGCATTAACTCATGGGTGCGTTGACTGAAATTGCTTTATTCACTGTGAAGTCTATGTATTCAGGCAATAACACTTCATCTTCGCATTCTTTCAGGAGTGCTGTGATTTCAAGTCTCGCCTGAATGATAACTCGCCCAGCTGCACTTCCATGATTTCAGTTGAGAGCACGAGCTCTGTTCATTGGAATGATGATATAGTGAGACGGGAGAAAGCTATTCTCGAAGACTAAGCCGGCCTTGTGGTATATTACCGTATATCGTGAGTCTTGTTAGATCAAATGGCAAGAGCCCATCGAGGCACTGAGATGAAAGAATAGAAGATACGACGAAGCACATACATTGACATTACTATGAAAATAAGAAATGTAATTGAGCAGCATCTATAGGCATTACATATACCCCATATCCACAGCACATACACCAATCTACCAGCCTATGCCCTTCTACCAACGCCCCATCCACCGTCCTGTTCTCCGAGTCTAAAACCTCAAATCCCATCCAATTCCCGGGCCCAGTCTAGGCAACTCCTCCGCCACGCTCTGAACATCCTTATCGCCCCTCCCACTTAAACAAACTACCACATCTGCACCCTTTCCCATAGTCTTGGCCAAGTCGAGTGCCTTGATAATGGCATGCGCACTCTCCAACGCCGGGATGATGCCCTCTAGTTGTGAACATAGTCGAAATCCCTCAAAGGCTTCCGCATCAGTGGCGGCTACAAATTTCGCCCTCTCAGAGTCCTTCCAGGAGGACAGTTCGGGGCCTACGCCAGGGTAATCGAGCCCGGCGGATACCGAATGGGTGTCGGAAATTTGGCCGTTGGAGTCTTGCAGCACATATGTTCTCACACCGTGGAGAACGCCCTTGGAGCCACCGGAAAGGGTGGCGGAATGACGGGCGGTGTCCAAGCCATCGCCGCCTGCTTCGACGCCTAAAAGCTTGACGGAAGGGTCCTTACTGAAAGGGTAGAACATTCCGACTGCATTGGACCCACCGCCTACACATGCTACGACAGCATCGGGGAGCTTTCCTCGGAGCTCAAGGAATTGGGCGCGTGTTTCGTCGCCGATGACTGACTGGAAAGTTCGCACAATAGTAGGGAAAGGGTGGGGACCAATGGCGGAGCCAATAATGTAGTGGGTCGTAGACAGACGAACCACCCAGGCGCGTAGAGCTTCGTTGACGGCGTCGCGGAGGGTCCGAGATCCGGCTTCGACTGCTATAACAGTAGCTCCCAGGAGTTTGATGCGGAATACATTTAGCGCTTGGCGTCTTACATCCTCCTATGAAGCACTCAGTCAGTCCTAATAACCTGAAGATTGGAGATACGGGGGCGAAGTAGAGAATCGGAAACAAGTAGAGTATAGAACTTACACCGCCCATGTAAATCGTACATTTCATCCCAAACTTGGCGCACACGGTAGCAGTCGCTACACCATGTTGACCAGCCCCAGTCTCGGCAATGATCTCGGTCTTTCCCAACCGGCGGGCTAGGAGGATCTGCCCCACAGCATTGTTGATCTTGTGACTGCCAGTGTGATTCAAATCTTCCCTCTTCAACCAGATATTGGCTCCACCAGCATGTTCGGTCAGCCGATCAGCAATATGAAGATGGCCAGGTCGTCCCATCCAAGGATAGTAAGAGCGATACTCTTCCCAGAACGCTGGATCGTCTTTGATCTTATTGAACCCTTGTTCGAGTTCTGAAAGACAGTCCATCAAAGATTCTGGTACGTATTGACCCCCAAACTCTCCGAATCTTGCAGGGATAGCTTTAGGGTCAATGGGTCCATCTGAGTTCAAAGCTTCAATCTGATCTGCTAAACCTGCTTTATGGCCATTCGCATGTTCCTTGACTACCCCGTTGACATGCACACCACTTGGTTCCGCAGCTTCGCTCATTGTCTCCATGATGCCTACCTCCCTCGTCAGCCCACCATTGACATCTCCTCTCCTCCCACAAAGCTTGGCGCAATATTCTTCCACATCCTTCGGTCCCTCCTCAGGCTTTGCTTCCGCTATGGTGGTGATAATCTGACTTCCTACTACCACGCCATCCGCGATATTTGCAACGCTCAGAAAATGATCCCTCGTACTAACCCCGAAGCCTACTGCACATGGTACGTTACCCGACAAGTCCTTCACTCGCTTGAGAAGTGCCGGTAACCCAGCGTTTAGCGTGCCCGATGCACCCGTGACGCCCATGCGAGACACAACATATATAAAGGAGTCTGCGAGCTTGCAGAGGAGCTTCATCCTGGTCTCCGAAGTCGAGGGCGCAATGAGAGGAACATACGAAAGCCTGATTCCAACATTAGCGTCACAGTACCTAGTTCAACGACTTGTATTCCTCTTCGAAAGAAGAGACCTACCCTCCCTTTGCACAAAAGTCCCGAAAGCTTACAGCCTCCTCAGGCGGCAGGTCACAGACTATGAATCCATTGACGCCCACATCCTTACAATCTTTAAGCAGTCTCTCCTCTCCATAGCTGAGCATAGGGTTGTAATATCCCATAAATAGCAGTGGAACATGTAGTCCTTTTTCCCGTGCATCTCTGACCATTTGCAGAGTCGATGCAATTGTGACTCCATTCTGAAGTGCTTGCTTGAGATATGTAAGCTGTAAGGTTTTCGAAAATAGGAGCGGGATGAGACAAACGGTGTTAGCTTTCTGTATAGTCGGTCCATCTGCAATTGGGTCTGTGAAAGGAATGCCGAGCTCGATGATATCTAGACACTGTCAGTCTATCTCGTTCTAAGTAGAGCCGCTTGCAAAACGCTACCAGCACCACCAGCTTGCATGCCCAACAGTATCTCTACTGTAGCCTCGACCGTGGGGTAGCCGGCCGTTACATAGGGTATCAAAGCAGCCTATTGCTCCATTAGACAAGGCCACGCTATATTCCGGACGGATGAGGGGCAATATTTTCTCCAACATACCCTTTCCTCGCTTTTGCATTGTGCGAACTTCTGTTTGAGTCCTTCCATGATTGCGTGTTGGATGGTAGAAGTCAATTGAACTATTCGGAGGAACACAAGTAAGCGGAAAAGCTATTTCTGCAATGAGTCAAGCTGCCTCCGTATGAATGGACTTGCTCGTGCAGTCTTTTTTGAGGGGCGTGAGGGGGTATTTGCCCCCCACAATGTCGCTCGATAAGGTTGACCGCCTCCGGCACATCCCGAACATACCGAGCCGAGCGGTCACGTGGATGCTCAGAAGACTACCTCACTCGGTTTTCTATGCATCTTCACCCAAGAATACTGCAAGTGGAAATTGAGTTAACAAGTCCGGGTTCCTTACACTCACAAAATATCATAGTCTCCATTTTTCACAGGCATTCACGCATCCATATCGCACATCAGTGATATTTTAACCCCTCCTAAAGCACTGAATATGTTCACGCCTGATTGTGACGGCACGAGCTAGGCAGAGGTCGGCGCGCACACAGGGTCCAAAGTCTCAGTTGTCTGAACACTATAAATTGGTTATTACCAAGGCGGAAGGTGCGGTAGATAAGCCCTATAGCGCGCAGACCCGCATCAGGTGACAGGACCGTTACACTGGTGGCTCGAATCGAGGAGGAAATCATTTCTATCCAGGATTTGAGCTCATCATCTAGAAGACAATTCCCTTGACAATACGAATTCTCCATCCCTCCCAAGTTTTATCAACCAATCCTGGAGCATCTACGACCTTCTCGAAGCTCCCGCCGGGATTTGTAACTCCGCCTTTTCAGTTCTCTCCATCTGTTTACTCTCGTAACGGAGCTGCACTGGCACTGGTAAAGCTTGTCATTATGTCGCTGTGCGTTTAAGATTCTAGAGGCGTACGTCTGACAAGCAAGATGCAATGCATGGTGGAATAAGCAACCAAGTAGTAGCTGAATCTAAAGAAAATTGTGGATCTATTTAGGTATTATGTAGTAGACCAAGCCAGTTTATGCCCAAATCTAAAAGCCAAGGCCATGCAAAATAAAGAAGGAGCAAACAAAACGCCTGAAAAATGTGAATGAAAAAAGAGAATTCAGCCAACCCTACTATAACCCGCAATAGTCAAAAGAAGCCCCACGAATCCCCGAATCAAAACACATCTCAGCCAGCTGAGAAATCGTTATCAAGCTTCAACAAACAGTATAATGAGCGCCATTCCCCAATCCTGTTTGTACAGTGATTTAGCGGTAGTAACACCTTTAGTGGACTACAACTCCTCTACTCATCGCCAAGGTCTAAAAATTCCAGAGTGATCAGGAGAATGTTGTGGACCCCGGGAGCTGAAGCGCCTGCTCAAAGACGGCGTACGACTCCGACTCCGACTCCGGGGAGCGACAGAGCTTGCGATGGAAGTCATACTGCTCCGGGAGCTCGTTGAAGAACACACACTGCTCCCGGAACTGGAATAGCTGCTCCCTGAACTGGAATAGCTGTCCCCAGAACTCTGACGTCTCGGATAAATCCCACGACTCCCGGCCATGGAAGGTCTTTGTGTCTCACTTTGACTGCCCTGCCCGACTGAGGCGACATTCATCGGGGTTTGCACGGGGCGTCCCAAGCCAGAAAAGTGCCGGCTCAACTTGTTGTAGTTCTGTACCAGCGTATCATATAGCAGTGTTCGTTCTCTGTCCCGCTGTGTCAGTGCATCGTTGTGCTGATTCAGCCCACCGTTCTGCTGTCGTAGCTGAGCTATTAGCTGTTGCTGCTCACTGCTCTGCTGTCTGAGCTGCTTGATCTCCTGTCGCAGCTGATAGACTAGCTGTTTTTGCTCATCTTTCAGCGAGACCAGGGGCTGGGCGCTTGGATCCTGAGGAGAGGTGTTCGAGCTTGGTGGCGCAATACGCCAGAGGATCCTCCAAGAATTCTCAGTAGCACTGGGTTTGGCTGAACCGCGGAATTGTGGAAAGTCAAATTGCTTGACTGTGCCAGAAGGCACCATGGCATAATATGGCGTTTGTCGGGTTTGAAGAAGATGTTCACCAATAAACAACGCTGGGATTCCAACTTGTGGGTCACGCCTCCGTAGGTGATGGAATATGCCTAGTTGAACCTCCAAAGTCCGGCCGGCCGCGAAAACAAATGTGTCGGGAGAGACTTGTCGGATAGCTGTGTCTGTCCCATCTTGATCCATATAGACAAAACGTTCGGTATTTAAGTTTACAGCCCCCTTCACAGCCTGAATGTACTCCTTGATCTCTGCTGAAAAATCGTCTGAAAATGCCACAAACATGATTTTATGGTCGTCAAGCTTGTTATTAAGTTCTATGCCACAAGTTAGAACTAATAAGATACCACGATAACCAACACGTGAGAAGAAGTGGGGGATCAGGCATACTTAACGCTTGTACCAGCGTAAGAAAAGCGCGAATATGATACTTGTGAGCATCGTTATTATTAGGTGAGTCACAAAAGTATATAGCATTCCTTATCCTCTTTTGGCTTTGGTGATTCTTGTCGACAATATTTCGTAGTAGCCCGCAGCTCTTCGCTTGGGCTTCCTCAAAGGACCCCATCAAGCTATAAAAATTCGGCCAAAAGATACCGTCCAAAGAATACCTATCTACACTCAGATCAAAACAATTGAGGTTTTTGTCGAGTAGTATGGATATGTGGAAATTAGTAGTAAAAATAAAACAAGCCACGTAGATGGGAAGTACAGAGCAGAGGCCCTCAAGTATTTATGTTACTCCGGTACGCTCCTGGACTGAGGCATCTCTACCTGTTAGGTAGAAGACCGTTGATCCCACCGGCCCAAGCGCCGGCCAGGCAAGGTCGCAGGTCCGGATGCAGGCTGAAGAAAGGCTTCCACTGTCCAGATATATGGCTTCTGCCTGAAGGGGCGCGGTTACAACAACTTTTTGATAAGGCGGCCAGGTCTTTTCGAAAGACAGAATCGAGGTCTTGGATGCAACGGTCGAAGTTGGAATATGACCCAACGAGCCATGTGGATGTAAACCCTCGCGGCTTGTGTCTCAGGCCGGACTAGCTGCGTCTAATGTCATAGCTCCAAACTGGGCAGCCATGATGAAAATGCTGCCTACTGGAGGCCCACTGCCCAGCCCACCCTTTGTCTCGGAGTCGCAGACCAGGTCAGAAAACCGATCATTTGGTGTGCGGAGCGAAAACACCTGGATTCGAGACGAATGGATGTAAAGAGTACCGAATCCTCTTTGATAGAGAACCAGACCCAGGTATACTCAAACTCGCCACCAGATGAAAGCGGTTGGAGAACTGCAATTGTAACAGACGTGAGATACAGTATCTCTAACAGCTCCACTCAAGTTCCTTTTCAGGGTCGGTTCTCAGGTGCGAGCAGGGCAAACATCGAACGATGCTGAGAAGATCCAGAAGTTGAGCAGTCTGATAATGAAAACCTAAAGCTTTGTGTGCCTGCTCCAAAATGGAAGAAGAAATGAAGACCTCATGAATATTTGACTTCGCGAAAGAAAGAGAGCTGACGAATCTGTGGCATACGCTAGTTCAATACTCATGTGATCGCTCATCACGCTAGTAAACTTCACCTCACATCCATATATTGCCACCATCTTCATCCGTCCCCTTCTGATCCTACAAATTTCCTCTTCCCCGATTTTTACACCAAACAAACAAACACACACAACAATGTCACGTATACTCTTCCACCGCTCTCTCACATTCCGACTCCAGTCTTCTCACTCCTTCAGTACAGTAGCAGTCTGCAGAGCAACCTTCCAACCCACCCCCTCGCCACCTCGACTCCCCCAAAAGGAACAAGAAGAATTCGAGCGTCTACAGAAATCCTCAAGCGGAGCATTCAGCTCTTCTCGCTCTCCAACCTCCTCTCCATCCACAACCTCCACCTCCTCCCAAACCCCAGGAGCACTCTCCTTATCACAACAAGTCAAAATAGAAATACTCAAAGAGCAAGCTCTTCACCCCGACGCACGCGCAAAGCTAAACCCCGAATTCGAAGGCGAACGTAATCCGAGGACGGGGGAGTCGGGTGGGCCGAAACAGGATCCGCTTAGGTGGGGTAGTAGAGAGGGAAAAGGGGATTGGAGTTATGGGGGGAGGGTTACTGATTTTTGATTGATTTTGATTGAGGTGGTGGTTTGGAAAGAAGAAGAAGGATGATGATGATGGTGATGATGATGATGTCTGAGCCTGAAGGGGGAAAGAAGGGGAGAGCAAGGGAGGTGGGAGGTGGATATATGGAAGAAGATGCAGGAAGGTAAATTTCTTGGATTGAGTGGAGGTGGAGGGATGATCGGAAATAAAAAGCACGGAGGTAAATACAGAGATAGAACTAGAACAGCGTAGACTACGAAGTCATGCCACGAGGAGAAGTGGCGGACAAAGGAAGGAAAACCAGAAGAAAGCCTAGCCAAGCTAAGATAGTCCAAACGTGCGGTCGTTCAAAGATTCAGCAAGAAACACTTTGCATCAGAATTCCACGCTCCAGGCTCTCACAAAGCTCTCAACCTGTCAGATAAAGCCAAAGTAGCTGAACTAAGACATCCCTATCATATCGTACCCACGAAGCTTCACGAACTGGTCACTGAGACCTTTTTATCAGCGCTTTATGTAGTATTAGACTATAATGCACTTGTATTGTATTGTAGAATATAGTCATGTAAAATGATCTTCAACCAACTATCTCTCGATCGCTTTACATATATCTATCTACATACAGATGATAGACATCTATCTACGCTCACACTACTACATGCCAAGTGACCTCATCTTATCTCATCATGACATACACGCTCATAACACTCTGTAGATCCCTGTATAGATATTTTAGGTGGCAGTAACAGACTCGTCACCATCTTTCTCCTTCTTCACCTTACTCCTTTTACCAACCACCGTCCCATTCATCACCCCCTCTGCCCCCTCCTCCGGGGCTACCCTATCTTTCTTACTCCTCCCCCACCAATTCCTACCCACACCTCGAATCACACCTCCTTTCCCTATGAGCCCCTTATCCCCAAGTCCCTCATTCCCGACTCTCTCAAAACTCTCCTCCGCCTCACTCATCCCACGCATCACCACATATCCCTCTCCCTGTCCCTCTCCCTGTCCCTCTCCCTCTCCCATCTCCTCTCTTCCTCTACCCCCTTCCATCCCTCGTCTAACCCTCTCCCGTCTCTCCCTTCCCTTTAATCCATCAACCCCTGCCTTACCACCCCGATCACACCACTTAACGCTAATAATCATAAAGCTCACACCATCGTGATCTTCCGTTTCCATTAGTCCATCGCCATCACCACCACCACCCCAAGTTCTACTCCTAATCCCCCACCGCGTACTAGCCGCATATTTCTCCAGCGTCGGAAGGGTCAAGATCGTGACATGGCAATCCCGATTTTTCGGGACATGCATGGGACCTTTGACAGGTGGAGCGCGCCATATCTCCTCTTCCCCCTCAACTCCCTTCCTCGCTTGGATGGATGTAGAGGCAACCCTCTCGACGACATCTTGTCCACCGGGAGGATCGGGATCGATTTCTAGTCCTAGTAGAGAAACATCGATATCTGGTGCCCAGGAGCCGCGGAACCAGCCGGAGTGGATGCAAGCGGCGATTATGTCTGTGTCGTCGGTGTAGATGTCTGTTCCCCAAATGGCGCGACGGGATGTGATTTCCTCGCGCGATCGAGACTCGAGGTGGATGGAGGAAATTTTGATGGTGAATGTGCAGTTCAGGTCCTGGTCGAAACGAGGGAGTGGGGTGGGCGTTGAGGCGAAACCGCGGTGATGTGGTTGGTGGGAGGAGGATGGTCGAATTTGGGGCGTGTAGGTAGTGTGGCCTAGATGGTGGCGGGGCAGGTGGGAGACGGAGTCGAGGACTGCTTGGTTTCGAACAATGGTTTTGTGGTAGGGGATTATGAGGTTTTGGGGCGGTGCTGACGGGGTGGCTTTGGCGTGGTGATGGTGGTGGGTTCGGATGTGGTGGTGAGGGATGCTTTGACCTTCTCGATCTTGGCCAGGTGAAGAGGGGATCGCAGAGCCTTTGTGATATTTGAAGGGAGTTGGGTTTGGATTTGATGGCGAAGCACTGTCGGTTCCATGGTAGTGGTGGCTGCAAGTATTAGCAAAAGTGCAACACAAAGCACAAAGTACTTACTGATGATGATGACTATGGTGGTGATGAAGCTTCGGTTTCTTTCCCCTACTGCCTGGCGTGATTCTACCAGTGCCACCCTCATCCTCTTTGTCGTCGTCCATCATTTTCTTCCGCCTCCCACCACGTGAAGCTTCCCGAGGTATCTTTGATCCCAGATCCGTGGGAGAGTCCTGTTGGCCAAGACCATCTAAATTCTCTCGACGGGATTGACTCGGATTCGAGAATGGCACCCCTGGCGCATTGGCACTGACTGGACTTGGAACACCCATACCACCAACACCACTTCCTATACCCGAGAACATACGGCCAAATTCATTCTTGATGTGTGGCTCTCCTGCAGGACCAGCTTGTTGAAGTTGAGCACCCTGTACTGCTTGTGGGAGTGGAGATGCACGACCCTTTCTATTCATCTCGCCTGGTCCAAGCAGACTTCTCGATTGCTGCATTGGTGGAGCTTCTTCCGTTAGTCTTCTTGGTGGTGACTCACGTGATTGAAGTTGCGGATGAGATGTCGGGCCAAATGCTTGTTGCTGAGCCTGCTGTTGCAATCGTTCTTGTTGGGCTTGCCTTTGTCGCTCAATGATGGAAGCCTCATAGGGCGAGACTTGTATCGAACCATGTTGAGGAACACCAGATGGACCGTAGCGAGGTTCTGCAACTGGTGCGGGTTGGGGTGGGTAATGTGATGGAGGTCCATAACCAGCTGCTGACTGTGGGGGTCGTTCGGGATGTTGATCGTAGGGCGGTCGTACATCATGATTAGGACCACGCCAAGACTCTGGCTCTCGGACTTCAGCGCCTCGACCAAACGCAGCTTGAGGAGGCATCTGATGTCCATAATCACCCTGGAATGATGCTCGCCTATCTGCAATCACTCTCTCTTGCTCCCTTTCCCGCTGCTCTCTCTCTCGCATCATTGTATAATACGCAGCTTCCCTCTCTCTTAGGTCTCTTTCTTCATATAGACGTGCGTTCCTTTCCTGCTCGTAATATCGCTGCTCCTCACTCATCTCAGATCGATGAGGAGCTTCGCGACGTCCTTCATCCGGTCGTCTCCCAAAGATTGCATCTGACCCGTTTCGACTTGGACCTTCCGAGCGTCTACCATACATAGGATCATTATGATGTGATGCGCGTTCAGGTGCGCGTGAAGGGGGTAGGTTGTAACCATTAGGCTGGCTGCTAGGTCGTGGAGGCATAGACGTGGGACCGCGTCCCTGCAAGTCTCTTCGATCATCGAATAGTCCACCTTGACCCGGTGGAGGTCTTGATGCGTACGAGTGAGGAGTGCCATATCGTCTGCCTTCAGGGGTAGAGAAGCGCGCAGCGGTCGCACTTGAAGGTGAACCTGCAGAATTGGCCCTGTCGCGGGAGTCGAAAGTGCGAGGATAATCTGGGGTATGTGGTCGTCGAAATGGGCCATAGTCGGAGCCTACACGTGGCGATGCGTGAGTACTTGAAAATGCTGTATTGGGAGGTGCTGCGGTTCCAGGAGAGGGGTAGTGACTCGACGTAGTTGAGGCAGACGATGGGCCACCAAGTACCGAATGTATGGACATAGCAGTCACGCTTGGGGCTCGACTCAGAGGAGGAAGTGATGGCAGATCTCGATGATTCGCGAATGAAGGCGGTGGTCCATTAAGCGATGGTGCGCGTGACATTGGCCCATATCCATTGTGTGAGGGAGTTTGCTGTGGAGGCGAGTTGGGCGGTGGCATTCCTCTTCCCCCATGTCCCAATGACGATATGCTTCCATGTCTCGAGTGACTAAATGACTGCATGGGCGCTGAATCATGAGGATAAGCTCGTTGATGGTTGTAGTATGCGGGATCAGAAGGTCGTCGTTGATGATCTGGAAAGGTAGTCGTGTGAGGTAGAGGGGCAGTCGTAGGGTACGGGGGTTGCGCCGAAGCAGGGGGAAAGGGACTGCGACCATACTGTGATGACCCGTTACGCGAATAGGAATGACCTGGGGGCTGTCTTGGATCCATGATGCTGATTCGGATGGTTATCCACCGCTCGTGATCTGTGCGCCCAAGTCAGCTCTGCTATCACTGCGAGCTTGTGGAGAAGCAAATCCGAAGCTCTGGATACCTTAGCAATGTCGCTCACATCCAACGGGGTTCGCAGTGGGTATGCAACGAGTATATTCCTTGGCATAGGACTATATGCAAGCTGGAGAACCTGAATAGACTATGCTCGATTCCTCGCCCTTGAACATGCTATGCGCGCTGGGCTCTGGATGATCGAGAAGACAAGCAGTGTAGAGCATAAGGATGAGAGGGCAGAGGGATCGCAGTCGTATGAGAAGAGGGATTGGGCCGTAATGGTGTTTCCGAGGTCCAGCTGGAGTGAAGGTCGAGGTCGAGGTCGAGGTTTGCTGCCCAAGAGTGCCAAATGTTGCACCATGAGCATGACCGCGCTGCAGGAATACGGAATACGGAATACTAGTTACTAGTTACTACTTAGTACTAACTCGTACTAAGTAGCATCGACTGATTCGACTCAATCAAGCTGCTTATAATGTGGAGTCCTGCTCGAAGGGGGAAGGCGCCGGAATCTAGCCGTAGATGCACACGTGATGCTGTCCAACATCAACGTCCAAACTCACACTTCACACTCACTTCCGCCTGCTGCAATCTTCTCTTGCATCTTTCCAATGCCCGAGAGGCGTGACTTGACTCTCGTCCATGAGAGAGAGATGTCTGACGGGAAAGAATAAAAAGCACACTCCTGCTTTCATGTGACCCAAGATGCGAAGATCGACTCACGTCTAAGGTCTTGCTTCATCATGATCATTTGACCTTCCTCGATGTCCATTTGGGCAATTCCACACTTATTTCATCTGGACCCTGTACACCTGGCATGACAAGACCCAATTCATAATCAGACGATCGATCGCTCATGGCTACCATCAATGCTCGTTGGGCCATGCTCAATATCCGCTTCAAGACTCTCTGCAATGACACCGATCCAGCTGTGATGCTGGCGTTCTTCTTATTTGGTACGATTGAATGCATTACCAGTCATGCACGTATTGATCAACCTAGGTGTCATCAACAATGTCATTTATGTTGTCATCCTTTCCGCAGCCCTGGATTTGGTCGGCCCTGATATCCCTAAAGGACTCGTCCTGCTGGCAGATGATGTGCCATCCTTCATGGCAAAGCTTGTCGTCCCCTATTTCATTCACAATGTACCATATTGGACTCGGGTGTTGGCATTCTGCGTCCTCTCCTCCGGAGGCATCATCACTGTAGCTCTGACCCCCTCCATATCATCCGGAGGATCCGTTGCTGGCAAACTTGTCGGTATCGTCTTCGGTAGTCTGAGTTGTGGAGTTGGAGAGGCGACCTTCCTAGCTATGACTCACTTCTATGGCCAGTCAAGTCTTGCAGCCTGGGGAAGTGGTACTGGTGGTGCGGGCCTTGTTGGCGCTGGCCTTTACTTCCTCTTCACCAGTGTCGTCGGCTTGACTGTGAAAACTAGTCTGCTCGAGTCTTCATTCCTTCCAATCATTATGCTGATATCTTTCTTCATCATACTACCTCATGAACCCATGCACAGCAAGACTGGAAACAGTGGCTACCGAAATGTCCCTCAAGACGAACGCTCTGACGATGAAGGTACAACCCATGCTAACGTCGCCGCTCCATCACTCGACAGTAGCCTTCAGCTGCCCTTCGAGGATGATGGACCACCTTCACATTCGAAGATAGCTCATTCTTCGACCTTGTCGCGCGATATGGCACTAGCCAGAGATCTTTTTCTGCCGTATGTGCTCCCTCTGATCCTGGTATATGTGGGCGAATATACCATCAATCAGGCTGTCGCACCCACATTGCTCTTCCCTCTGGATCAAACACCATTTACTCACTATCGCTCCTTCTACCCGTTTTACAACCTCTTGTACCAGATCGGAGTGCTCGTCGCACGGACATCCATAGCCTTTGTCCGCATTCGCTCACTTTATGCCCCATCGATGTTGCAACTCTGCAACCTGCTGCTCTTAATTTCGCATGCCTTGTACAACTGGATTCCGTCGGTATGGATCGTCTTCGCCATGATTCTGTGGGAAGGCTTGCTGGGTGGCACTGTTTATGTCAATACCTTTGCGACAATCCTGGAAGAAGTCAAAGAGGAGGACAGAGAGTTCAGTCTGGGTCTGTCCAGTGTCGGAACCAGTGCAGGCATTTGCATCGCTGCCAGCCTGGGTATTCTCATTGAGCCAAGGCTTTGTGAGTGGCAAGTTGAAAGAGGAAGAGGTTGGTGCAGGATTTACGATGGCTGACACAAGGGCCGCGCTCGGAATATATATATTCCTCCAAAAGGGACATGACAACAACCGAGGCTCGGAGCTTGGCCATGTTATTTCTGTGGAGATACAGATTGAACTTTCGCTCGAAAGGGAGAAACAACAAATGCAGCTACAAATCCAAACTTCAGCTCACCTCCGTGGAGTCACGACGATGTTCGATCTTTCACCAAGCTAGTTGCGAACCCGACTCCAAAGATGCCCGTCAACGTTGTCAAGCAGTTTCTCCAACGGAGACGAGCAAAAGCTGAGGACAATGCTCGTAGGATCAAACAGGCTGAAGAACGATGCGAGGAGTGCACACCCAAGGGATCTGTTCAACTTCACGACTCCAAGGTCCAAGCCGTGGATGCAACCGTCACGAAGGTCCATTCGGCTGGTGCACCAAGGGTCTTTCACAAGTTTCCTGAGCTACCTGGGGAACTTCGCAATAAAATCTGGTATCTTGCTTTGGACAGTATCGAAGTTCCTCGTCCCGATTTCCGAATCATTCTTCCTCCGTGTCTACAAATCAACTATCTTGCTATGCTGGAAAAGAGAGTGAGGATGATGATGCCAAATATCCCTATCGACCAAGCCTTCCAGACATTGCAAATCGGCAACGACAAAGACAAATGGTCATACACCCTTTTCGCAGATGACAATGATCAGCTCATCAAGGCAGAAATTCGCGCTCCTCAGCAATATTTGTGTCGAAGTGAACCTGTTTTAAAACCCAAGGCACCTAGCACAGCGGCCCTAGACGACCATGCTCACCGTGTTATCTTTCATGAACGGCCTGAAGGTAAGATCTTGATCCTTCCCACCAAGTGTTCAGCTGTTCATGACTTGCTAGGAATGTCAACAATCTCACTAATCCGAGCCGATTGGCGTCTTTGCAAACTCTACAAAGCAGCGTCTAACCACAACCTAGATGCCATCCGCAAACTCAACATCCGCCATTCAATCTCCGTCAAGCCTGTCAGTCTCCAAGACCCCGGCCTCCTCGCCGCGTGTCGCGAATCTCGCACCATCGCTCGACCTCACTTCATCATAGTCCGGCTGACCTACGTCAAAATCGACGATCTGGGCTTTCGGTTTCGCGTGTGCAATCCAGAGAAGGGAGTCTACGTACGCTCTAATCGTGCGCCGACGATGCAGCTCGGAGAATACTATAGCGAGACCCGGCAAGATATGAAGGAATTCATGAGATGTAGGGCGGACAGCGCTACCTATGAATGCCGAATCCTCTCGCGGACGCATTCCTTGTTGGGTTATGAGTACATGGCTGGGTTCGAGGTTAAGTTCCGAAGACTATATGGCTGGCGGGAGGATCGCTTATTGGGTGGATGTTTGCATTGTAAAGGGGGGAGGGGTTGATTGATTGTTTCTTATTTGAGACAATGTACTGAATACAGTGGTGGTGGTGGTCGTGGTCGTGGTCGTGTCGTGACTGCGGTGTTGGTGGTGGTAGTAATACAAGTAGCAGCAATTTCAGAGATTGTTCTACTACTAGCAATTTCAACAATGACCTATATGTCCCGTTCTATACCATGCATCGTATCTCACCTCGTTGACTGGGTAGTAGCAAAGTCTATATCATATGCAAGTATTTTAGAACTTAACCTATACGGGTTCAAACGAGTAGCAGCATATTCAGTCAATCTCTGACTGATGTTTTGTGGAATTTACTGTACGAAGGTGAGATGTTGTCTACTGACAGTCGCCTACAATAACAAAAGCTTCTCAAATGTTCCCAGCCCGTTTCTGCGTCTCATACGCTTTTGTGGACTTTTGAAGGTTGCGTGTAGGGTCCGCAAGGACGAGATGGGTCCGTCCGTAAGGATATGTCTGAGTTGAAGCTTTTTTGGGAGTGGCCGTAACGTGCATAGAGAACCTACGGAATCAAAAGCTGCTACGTATAACTATGGATTCATGAATTTCCAAATTGAATGTTTGAGGGTTGGGATTAGATGGACTTGCTATTAGGCAAGTTTGATGTATACTTTTCGACTGAGAGGTTGACATATTACTTTTGATGACTTTGGGGAGTGTGGGGCCATGTTGACCTGCAACTCCGGGGACGACTGAGAGGGAGGCAGTTGGGTTTGATTAGAATTTTTGATATATTTGACGGTTTTAAAGGCAGAGAACTTTGGATATATTTACCTAGTTGCAAGCACTGAAAGCTTTCCGAATACCATCCAAATCAGTGGCGAAACAGCTGAAAGTTTGATATTACGTGGAGGCATCGCTAGCGAGCTTTGAATGTTTGGCAAAGGTGTGATATTTAGAAGAGTTGATTTGGAACGAAGAAGGCAGTTGCTGTGTTGTTGAAAGGCAGAAAGCCTCAGTTGCGTGATAGAAGGGTGATACTTCAAAGTTGGCTTGGACGGAGCTTTGCGTTAGGGGCCAGGAAGGCTGTGTATCGGGGCAGGAACGAGAGCTTGATTACAGGGATTAAGGCAGCTATGGCTTTGAGCACCGAATAGGGCGTAAACTCACGGCGGGACAGTGAGCCTACCCCTTTAGAGTGGCATACGGCGTGGCTGTTGAGGGCTAAACGTGCTCGTTTCGGGTGTTGAAGATTGCAGGAATCTGGCCTTTGTAAGTGGTGCCAAACAAGGCCGGAGAACCTGCTGAGTTGGTAGCGACAATGTGTCTTGAAGTTATATTGAATGCGTAGCGGCGCATTCTTCAAGTTTATATATTTATACATATGTGTCTAGGTGTACTTTGCCATAGCCAAACTCGCGAGGACGCTAACACAGAGATGGATGCTGTTGTCAGGTGCTGAAAAGGTATAGCACGCTCAGGAGCTGTATCGGGCTAGTTCAGGGGCTTGCGCGCCACCCATTTTATATATTAGGGAAACCTTCAGAGTTAGAGAAGGTCGGAGATCAGCTGGAGTACTGGAGCATATACTCACTTCCTGCTGACCCTCTTAAACACTGCTTCGCATGGAATAAGCCGAGACTGAAGCGTATGACCTAGTAGGAATTCTGCAGAGAAGTGAGTGTGTGTATGATCTTCGTATGGATATTAGTACTGTTTTACACCAGGAGTAGTGAGGACCGAGGCGATCTCGGAGCCCAGCCAGATACAGACTTGTTCATTCGATAGGACTACTACGTGTCACTTGAAAAAACAATTGATCAAAGCTGTATTGTAATACGCAGTACCTCCAGCGACAAGTGCTCGAAAAAGTGCCAAGTCCCTTCAAGCAACCCCAAAATCCAAGACCCTTTGACATAGCTGCATACCAGATAACATAACTTTCAAAGGAAGATAAATCAATCATCTAATCTTTACCAAGCGTAACTGAATTTCAAGCTAGTACTACACAAAAGAAAGCACGCCGGAGCACCAAGCTTTCTCTCCACATCTATCCATAGGAGTCCATCCTGATCACGAGACAATACAATCTGGGTTATTCGAAGCAGATTTCATCGTTGTTATAGGATCTGATGATAGATCAGCTATGCACTATGCATACTCTTGACAGAAAACCCACCATGCAGCAGAAAATTCTTCAAAATCCTCAGGAGTAAGCTGGAATCGGAGCATTGCGATCCGTAAGACATGCAGGCGGACTATTCCACGGCCAGTACCCAGTCGTGGTACAACAAGCCCGCACAGTCACAAATGGACCATTCCCGCCGTACAAAGTGTGAGACACGTAGGTGACATAGTCATTATTGTTCACGAAATTGGCTTGTTCGAAGCAGAGGCCCGTATTTGGGTCCGGTATCCAGCTATAGCATTTCACTGACGTACCACTTTGGAAGTCGTGACAACCTGCGTTATCCAACGGAGTGGAACTCGGCGCCGGCGCTTCTGCTGATATGAGAGTTTGAAGAATCCCGATCTGGATGGCTAGACTATAGAGGGTCCTGAACTTCATGATTCTTGGAATGATAGGGTGTGGTGAGGTAAGGCGCTCTTTCGATTGTGAAGCTAGGTATCGTGGAATTTGATATGTGTAAGTTAGATGTGAAACTCGAGACAACAAGATGGAGAAGGCGGCAGACTTTAGATGCAAAGCTTTTCTGAAAGGTTCCAACTCAGGCGCTAGAACGGCTTGATACTCGCGGTTAGCTATGACTTGAAACCGAACTAGATAATGTCAATGGTCGAAAATACTCTGCTTCGCCTTGTTGTATAAGGTTCATGCCCAGCTGTCATTCAAGCGGCACCGCCCCGTGTCCCTTGGCGTTCTCCTACTATAACTATCAAATTCTCACATGGCCAGGTCGATAGAAATTACAATTGAGCAATGTTTCTACTGCTACCAATCATTTTATATTAAGTTTGGCTATATGGCAGGAGCATATGAAATGAGGTGTGTTCTCGTTGATAGAGTTTTACTAATATCCACCAAATGTTGGTTATACGGCGCATGACTAGGGGGAGGCATTGTGGGGTAGAATTGAGCATTGAGCATTTTCAGGGCTGCACTACGCCTGTTTGGGACTAGCGCAGAACGTAGCTATTTAATACCCGCAGATAGCTCTCCAATCAGACATGGACTTAGACTTGAATAATCTGCTTTACCACGTTTCACTCTAGTGACCCCGTCTAACTACACTACCCAGTACTCTCCCAGCATTTTAGCTCTCCCGGATAGGCTAAGGTTCGCACTTACACTACTTTGATAGAAAGTCGCAGGCATCGGCCAGTTTCGTGTGATCTAAAAACACATTTCTTTCGTAACCCGTACTGTACTGTACCTTCGAGTTGAGGGCTTCTTTCTATCAGGGTGAAGTGTAGGGCCTTAGAACTGTATTCGCAAATAACGCTCGCTGAAATTAATTCGGTGCGCACTGAGTTAACTTTTAGCTGAGTGGTTAGTAAAGTGTCAGCATTGTCTCATCTATCGAAGCGCTTACATGGTCTAGAGGATGAGGCTGTGCTCAATCTCCTCTATGTGCTTAATACAATCTAGCGTATCATATTCCATGTCGTCTCTCACCTGTTTCCTATTACTCTATGCTATGTAGATCGAACTCCAATATTTCATGAAACATACACACTTGATACCGTGTCTTGTAATATTCACATAAAGGAGTAGTAGACACTATCGTAGGCTGGATTTCCCAAACGAATACAAGACTATTCACTTGCGGCTTCTTAACGAGATGTCAGTAGACTTAGGTGATAAGCTGAACGAAGAGATCACGCCACACAAGTACGAGCACATCAGCATGCTGAGGATGCGGGGCATGAGAGATACTTCATAGGTAATAGCACTACCATGTGGATACAGATACAAGTAGAGTAGGTTAATCGACCGTTTCCATCCAGCGCCGTCGCCCAATCCAGGTATCATATCAATCTTCCCTAACACCTTTTTCTTTAACTGCGCCACTAACGCCTTCCCATAATCTCCATACTCCTTCAAGCACGTCAACGAATAACCTCAGCCTCCTTCTCAATCCCCTCCAACTCCTCCAAGATATCACTCCCACCCAACAAGCCCTCTCCCCCACTTGTGGACTTCAATCCAGCAGTCCACACTTCATGAAACTTTACACTTTCGTCACTACTTGCTACCACGATGCATCCTTCCTTTGCCGTTCTACTAAGTCCCCTGCTCCCTTCTCTACTCGTCTGACTCTCATTCGGGCCCCCGGGATACGGTATTGCGTACAATGCTCTATGTTCTCCCTCCCATGGTATAGCAGCTACCTGCTTACATTCTGGCCAGGAAAATACCGCGATGCGATAAGGATGCTCGGGTTGGGCATAACCGAATGTTGCGGCGATCTCGCGCCGAGTGGTCGACCAGATCAGGGAGGTCACTTGGGCGGCGACACTAATGGTTGCGAGGCAGGCGCCGGAAGAGGTGTGGTAGAAGTGGATGCATTTGTCATTGCTGCCTCCGCCAGTGGCGACGAGGCCATCACGCCATGGACAGAATGCTATAGCTTTTACGGCGGCGCCGTGTACCCAACGATGCTTTTCGCAGCCGGGTGGAATTTCTTTAACGTTACCGCGACCGACCATTGAATTTGAGCGGCGGTCACCGTCAGGGCTGGTGAAGACTTCACCGTCGGAAGTGGGGCTTGTGCGGGCGTGCTGAAGTATAGTTTGGCAGCGGAAGAGGCAGCATAGATTGTCGTTTCCACCAGTTGCAAACATAGATCCATCAAAAGAGAATGACAGACCGCAGATCTGTTGGGTGTGGGCTGAGATTCGAGCAAGGAGGGTCATTGATCCAGACCATTCGCTGAGGCCAATGGTGCGGGACTCAGGCCACTCGACTGCATAGTAGTAGACATTGCCTACCTCATCGCCAACAAGTAGATCTTCGGTCTTGATGAACATGCCAGGAGCAGATGGGCTCTTGGAGGGTCGCAGCGTAGTCATTGATCGCCAGGTGACACAGGCAATTGGACAAGGTTGAGTGAGCTCAAAGCGTGGAGAGCGAGGCTCGTCACTGTTCAAAGACATCAAGGTCAGTGACCCGTCCGACCTCCCAAATGCAAGTATAGAGCTACGTCCTGCTGTGGAGGAGAAGGCAAGCGACGTAAGCCAAGAGCCGTTAATAGACCCAACGTTCACCAGGTTGACGCCACCTTCCTCGGACCAGGCGTATAGAAGAGAGCCGAGTCCAACTGCAAGAATCCGGCAAGTTGGCGAGTAAGCTAGTACAGAGCAATAGAAATCATCTCGTAGGTTTGGAGCATCGAGGACTGTATTTATCATCAGGTGGGAACCAGCAACATGGGATCATGACTTATTTGAACGGAGCAATCGGTAAGCTTCTGCTCTCTTGTACCACTGGTGTTTCTGTAGACCAGTGTTAGTACTCGAAGAATGCTCAACATCTTCGCATACTGATCTCTGGACCGCCCATGACCCATTCTCCGCCTCTCCAGACAGTCCTGGTATGCACGTTTTGTTGATTCTTACCATCTATGGGAACTCTTAGAGGTGCGGGATTCAAGCCACGGAATTCAAGGACTCTTTGGGCTCGATCAAGCTCCAGTGCTTCTGCCAGACGACCTGCATGCCTTTCTGTGTCGTCGTATGCTTTCGGACGTGCGGCAGTAAACGTGGTCATGTACAGAGGTGCATTTGTGCCGTTGCCAAGAAACCCACCCCGACCAGTTGAGACGCCTGTAGTGACTGGTGCTACTCCTCCGACAGACCATATAGTACCAATACTGACCTGATGAGGTCAGTATACATATCAAAGTACCTACTAAGTTCAGCAAAAAGCTTGGATCATACTTGTCTTTGACCGGCTGGAGAGCTTGGATCTCGCTGGAACGTAAGAATGCTGGCACCTAGCAGCGTTAGTGGAGGCGTGAAAGGCATTCTGGGACTCAGTACCTCCATTACGGCTTACAGATGAGGTTCTTCGTGGCGGATTGATTGCACTAGGTACTGGAGCAGTAATCCTTCGACGAGGATTGAAAGCATCATGACTCGCACCACTATGCCTCAAAAGCTTTTCCTCCGTTGTCAATTTGTTAGTATCCTTATTGATACGGAAGCTTTCTGTCGAAGCATTCAGAGCTGGTCTTCGCCTTGGTAAGAAACGATCAGGGGATGTAATGGATCCGGCTGATCTAGAGGATGAGTTTGACTCGTGGCTTCGAAGCACTGGACGACCACGGAGTGGAGTTGTAATGGATGGTCGTCTGCGAGGTAGACTCAAAGATTGAAATGCAGCCTTCGAATCTTCGGCAGGACCATCATATTGCTGCTTGAGGCCACGTGGGAGATTGATAGTATCGTGGAAAAGAGGAAAGACTAGTATGGATCAACCGCAGGCTTCGAATGTCGATTCGCTGCATGGCTTACCAGAACCATGCTTGGATGAGCTTGATGGAGATGTAGTGCATGGACTCCGAGAATCGTAACCCGAGTCAGTGGGACTGACTGGATGCGGTGGATTCCTATAGTCCCATTGAGGAAGAATGAATGACATAGTGGGAGAAGCAGGGAGGAAACCGCTCAGGACGATATATAGCAGGAAAGCTGCAGGCTATCGGTAGCGGCTCAGGAGAAAAGACAGACAAGAGAGAGAGAAATTTTTCCTTGGACAAGACTGTTTGACATGAGCGTTGGTCATGGAATGTCGAAGTAAGTTATTGGATCCCAGTAGCTTCGTCAACAGTTGCACCTGGCTAGGTGAAGCAGGGGAGGCCAGAAACCTCACCATGGAAGGATAGTGTGATAGTGTAATGCTGCTGATTAGTAATATTTGTAGCAACAAGTCGTCGACGACAATCGTATCAGTGCTAAATGAAAGAAGCACTGGACATCCTGTGCTTTTGTTGGAAAAGAGTCGAGGTCGATGTACGCCCTAAGCTGCCTAGCTTGAAAATATCACGCTAGCGGCCGCACTCTGCTTGTCTGGAACAGGCAATTTGCGACGACATCTTGAGTTCTACGATACAACAAGTCAAGCTCTTCTGAGTCTTCTACAAATAACTATGGCCAGTGTACGTACGTCCACTTTGTAGCGCAGACTCTGCTGATACTGATCCAGCATGGCGTTCCGAGGATCGCTGCAGGCAACCAACCACCAGAAAAGTCTGAGCAAGTCCGCATCAAGACAGAGAAGGACATAAAAGAGTACAAGGACTTGGTAGATTTGATTGATGTAAAGGCGAGTAAACAATGTACTACCAGAGGTGTATTGTTTTGATTGTTCGCCAGATCAAGGAGCGCCAGTACACTCTCGAAGTCCTTGAGCTCACCTCTAAGCTGCTCAAAAAGAACCCCGAATACTATACCATATGGAACATGAGACGGAAGATTCTGCTGCATGGTCTATTTTCCCGCAGCGGTGGCGCGATATCGTTGTCCATACAAGAGGATATGAAGCCCAATACTGGCGTCGCATCTCAAGCGACCGGGGAGCCTCCGCCCAGATCTCCTTCAGAGCCTAGCATTCTCAATGTCATCCGCGCAGACCTCGACTTCATATTCCCATTAATGGTCGGGTGGCCGAAATGCTATTGGATATGGAAATACCGCCTTTGGCTGCTCGAAGAAGGAAATAAGAGGTTGAAAATCACGGAGGCCAGAGAGCTGTGGCAGAGAGAATTAGGCTTTGTCAGCAAGATGTTGACCAAAGACCAGAGGAACTTCCACGGCTGGGGTTACCGAAGGAATGTTGTGGCACAGCTGGAGAATGAGCATTTGCAGGGACAGAGTATGGTGGAAGCGGAGTTTGAGTACACCACGCGTATGATCAACCTCTCGCTCAAGAACTTTTCTGCTTGGCATAGTCGGAGTAAATTGATACCAAGGCTGCTTGATGAGAGGAAGGTAGATGATAATGCTCGTCGAAAGTTCTTGGATGATGGTATCGCCTCTGTACTCGGTGTTCTCTGCAATGGTGCTGATTCGCTTGTAGAGTTCGACCTGATAATTAAAGCCATTTACACCGACGAGTATCCCTACGATCAATCCGTATGGTTCTATCACCAATTCTTAATGACAACATTGACTGATCCCATCGGTCATTCTACCATTACACCCAACTTCAACGCCGAAGAGCGCCTCGAGTATGTCAACCGCCAAGTCGCTAACGTTAAGGAGTTTCTTGATGGCGGGGAAGACTGTAAGTGGGCGTACAATGCTCTAGTTGACGCGACACTGGCTGTATGCGAGATGCAATCGAGAGTGCCGAGACAAGATGAGGTCGAGGATCTGAAGTCGTGGACAGCAGAGGTGAGGAAGCTCGATCCGCTGAGACACGGAAGATGGGATGATCTGGAACAACGTGTACTTTCTTCTGCTAGATAATGTAATGTCAGCATGCTTGATGTCTGAACTTCTAATCCATGTTCTCTACTTCTCGTGAATGCTTGTTGTTATGTCTCGCCGTCGCCTTGAATGTCGTTGCCTTCCTGCGTATGGACCACAACTCCGACTTCCGGACCACCTGCTGCATTTCTTTTCGTAATTTTCTTATTTCATCGTCTCAGGATGCTTTAGAGGCTGCCAGATCACTGCTTACTAGCATGTTGCGCCGTCGCGGCCTGTCGACGCACCCCTGTCGAGTCCGGCGATTATGCGATCTCGCCAGTCAGGGGTCCTACGAAGCTACTTTTAACGTCGCTGGAGACCTTATATCATACTAAATTGATAGCAGATGTATACAAACCTACAACACTCTATGGTGGACGTTGCCAGTGCTCTGAATGTCAAATTGTCATGTTCAAGACCCTCAAAATGCAGAAAAATCTCGATCTTCTACAGCGCTGTTCACTTCATGATTATTACATCTATAGTAAGGTCTACAGCTACACAATCCCCCGAAGTGATCATTTCCTTCCTCAGACCACCTCGTCGTCGTCGCCTCGCCTTCAATCCTTTGCTGGAGACCCCCATCTGCCCGGATTCTCAGGCATATCGACGTCCTCGGTGTCGACCCAGGAGCATTTTCTCACGTTTTTTTGCTGATTGCTACAGCAATTCCACAGCAACTCTCTAGCTTGAGGCCCCAATACTTAAGAGATCCCCAGCTTTTCCCCCTTCTGTTTTTCTTTTCTTCTTTTTCTTCTTCAACCACTGCTCTTGCTTTCTCTGCTTACTGGCATTTTTGGCTTGGCTTTTACTTTCTCACTGCTCTCACTGCTCACAACTCTCTACTCTCTCACTCTTCTCTCTGTGTGTTGGAAGTGTTGTATCGGCGTGCCGATCACTTAGACATTCGTCGAAAGTGAGAAGTGCAATGATCAACGCTGGCGTTGGTAGGTCTCTCAAGGCCTCTGCTGCTAACCGAGTACAGGCCTCGTTAGCAAAGCATGCGGAAAGGGTACGTTACTTCTTTTCTTCTCTTACCTCATCGTTGTCGTCGTTGTTCTTGATGTCGTCGCTTGATATGTTGTCGTCGCTCATATACCCCACTGTTTCCATACATCCTGTCGACGCTTATGTACTCTTGTCCTCTCATCTACTGTCGCTGCTGACCCATCCTCCTCGCTTACTGACATCGTCTCAGATCCAGAAGGCGAACCAAGCTCGACAAGCAGCCAAGCCCCCTTGTCGTGCTCCCAGCTTCCGGAATTCGACGCCACCAAGGCATTCCGTTCATGCTTCGACCTCGATCCCACGACCTGGCGCCCCTCCCAAACCGGCGGCTTCGAAGGTCAAGGCTTCTCGAGTGGTCCCGGCT
>Ga0115846_100142_pt1 | contig 35089 bp, 29 predicted proteins | sample InSIn5gowninarea_2_FD_83860 | JGI IMG/M metagenome (GOLD analysis project Ga0115846, IMG submission 83860) | reverse complement strand
CGTACCTGACGTAGAGACGGTTCAAGTTTGCGTACGACCACTTCTTTGCTTTCCACCAGTGGTTGACCTCGCGCTCGTCGAGATCTTCTACCATTGAGGTCTCCGGAGGCTCCCTGCCAACAAACCCCAAGGACATGATCCTGAAGACTGCATACATCCCTCTGAGCGATGTCGAGTGCTTTACCAAAACCACGATTGATATCCCAGAGACGGTGCAGAACCTCACAAAGAAGAAGGACATTATGAAACTCGCACAAGATCAATTCGTACCTCTTTGCACGTCCTGGAATTACGAAGATTGGGACGAGTACGACTACAGTCGTATTAAGAACCTTCAGTTCCGCGAGACACAGGATGCACGACGGAAGCGGGGTGAAAACGCTGTTCACAAGGAGTGTCTACAGTGCCCCAACTTCCTCAAACACGTAAGTTGAATTTAAGTCTGCAGTGCTTGACATGTGCTAACCATGTAGTTCTCAATGGAGCACGATCAATGGGTTATCAAGGAGAACATTCTTGCTATTCGCCAACTCATGTCCGACCAGAACCTCCAGTTACTCCCCGACTACGAGCAGAGGATCCAGGTGCTACGCGAACTCGGCTTCATTGACGAGGGGTCGCGAGTGGAGCTGAAGGGCAAGGTTGCATGCGAGGTAGGTTTGATTGCACATTTACACTATTGCTTTACTAACAATCGCACCACCAGATCCACTCTGCTGACGAACTTGTTCTTACCGAGCTCGTCCTCGAGAACGTCCTCGCCGAGTATGAACCCGAAGAGATCGTTGCACTGCTTTCCGCATTTGTGTTCCAAGAAAAGACCGACACGGAGCCCACTTTAACTGCGTCACTCGAACGTGGGATTGGCAAAATCGTCGAGATCTCGGAAAGGGTGAACAAGGTGCAGACTGAGTACCAGGTTATCCTGTCTGCAGATGACTCGAACGACTTTGTGTCTAAGCCACGCTTTGGCATGGTAGAGGTGGTCTACGAGTGGGCCCGTGGCATGTCGTTCAACCGCATTACAGACTTGACGGATGTCATGGAGGGCACAATAGTGCGTGTCATTACGCGTCTGGATGAGACGTGCCGCGAGGTCAAGAACGCTGCACGAATCATTGGAGACCCTACGCTGTTCCAGAAGATGAGTACTTGCCAGGAACTGATCAAACGGTATGTTTTGCTCCCAAAGTTTATTTCTTCTGTGCAAACATGGGACTACATGTTTGTCGGCAATAGTGATCTTCATGCTGACACGTGAAACAGCGACATCTGTAACTGCGCGAGTTTGTACTTGTAGAATGGGGATGTTTCAGATGGGTTGGTAGATGCCGGTGTGCTGGTGAACCGCAAGTGTGTTTCGGGGACATCCACCATCGAACCCGAACATCGCTGTCGAAGCTAAACGAAGCCGAACGGAATCGTAGATCCTCAAGGTTGTGTACTTTTATGCAGACATGGGGGGTGTCTACCAGCAACCCAAGACATGTGTCGACGGACGCATAATACACAAGGCATTTGTTATACACATGGATCAACGCAGCTGCAAGTACAGGGCGCGTGGTTGACACGAGGAACCTTGACATGTTGTGACAGGCACAGCATGATTGACAGGCAAAAGCCTCTGGCACACTTCGGTAATGAGGCAGCTCAACTGTTTGCATGAGCTAGTGGCTGAACGATGAGGCTGTGATAGGCCGTTGTGGGCATGTGTGGTGATACAAAGGTGAGCCAGATGCCGAGCGGCTTTAATGCTGCCTGCATGTGAAATGAGCCTTGTATGTAAGGCCAAAGTGAGCCTTGATCCACGTCGGTACACAACATGAAACGAGATTGCACATGTGGGTGTGGAATGCGGTGACGGAGGTTCGACGCCCATGTGGACGCTGTGGCTGCAGAACCGGATATGCGGCTGGCCGTCACAACGCTGTGCGATCCCAGAGCCGCCGTCAAGCCTTGCAGAAGCAATGCATCGGAACATGCAAGACGAACACTACCCTCGACTGATGGTGTGCCACGTACCTTTTGGTGTCTCAGACTGATGTTGTTTTTTCCATCAGGCCTTCTCTCTTCTGCAGGCAAGCGGCGGCGGCGGCGGCGATGCAGCAACCCACCACGCTTCCAGAACACCTGCAAGTCGACAAGTAAATGCCGGGTCGTCTAACGGTGTTGCATTCGCTAATGTGTTGTCATGGGGTTGATCCTCCTGTCAATTGTGCAGCGGATGCACATCAGGAACTGCTTTTGTCTGCAACCTTGGGAAGCAGCACGAAGCGCGCATTTCCGTGTGTATGCCACAGCTCAACAATCGGCACATATAGGTAGTCACATATAGTTGTGGGCGCAATATGCGTGCATGTTTTTTTTCTAGCAGCGGTCTCTGTTCCTCTGCCCTCCAGCGTGAGTGTGGTCTGCGAATGCTCTTTGTTGCAGTCGCGTGACAGAGTGTGTGCATCATTGTCCTCATCAACATCATCTATCATCATCATCATCATCATCACGAGGCTGCAGGTACCTACCTACCTACCTTACCGAGTGCCGATGACAACAACATAGACTTGCAGCAGGGCAAGGCAGCAAGGAGAGGACGATATGTTGGCACGCGGCAGACCACAATTTGCATGCTACGGTCTTCCAAGGGTATTCGCTCGTTTCTTGACTTGTGCGAAGAAAGACTCGGTGACCATGTCGCGTACCAAAGTCCAAAGCCAGTGACAGGCGGTGTTGCAGTGTGTACTGTTCGGCACCAGCCACGTTGTGAACCTGGCCGACCACGCCAGCACCGGCAACCAAGCGGGATTGGGGCAAGCCTCGTTCTGACCCACTAGATTCTTCATGTTTTCTATGAGGGGCAGAGACACATTCTCCTCGCCTGCCACAAGCCGGACGCAAGTCGCAAGGGCGCCGAAATTTCGAGGAACACCCAAGTGCGCTGCTGCTGCTGCTGCCACTTCCCCCGTCCACGCCCACGTCCACCCTCTTACCTCGCCGTGCTGGAGCAGAGCGTGCAACTGAAGCCTCCGCCGTGACCTGCCCCCGCCGCACCGCACACAGCGCACGCACCGCCCCAGCGCCAGCACCACCACCCGCACCAGCACCGCTGCACGAGACGCAAATACGCCACCGCGGAGTCTCTACTAGCAATCGCAACCATGGACGCTGCGGGCCTTCGTGACCGCATCCAGGCCACGCTCGACCCCAACGCTGCTATCCGCCAGCAAGCTGAGCTCGATCTCAAGCATGTGCGTGTGCCCAACACGGACCCTGGCGCATGTCGGCGCACTACTGACAGAGCCACAGGCCGAGGAGCAGCCAGGCTTCACCGACGGCCTGCTGAATGTCCTGCAGCAGGAGCAGGAGCCTGCAATTCGCCTGTCGAGTAAGAACCCTCCCGCCGCCGCCGCCGCCGTCGCCTGCTGCTGGGCCTTCGAGTGCTGACCCGTGATCCAGCCGTCGTCTACCTCAAGAACCGCATCTCCAAGGGCTGGTCCCCCGCCGACGAGTACAGCCAGGCCAAGCCCATCCCTGAGGAGGAAAAAGCCTCCTTCCGCGACCGCCTTGTCCCCGTCCTCGTCGCCTCGCCGCCGCAGATCCGCCTGCAGCTCATCCCCACCCTGCAGAAGATCCTCGCCTATGACTTCCCCTCCAAGTGGCCCAACTTCCTCGACATCACCGTTCAGCTGCTCAATGCTGGAGATATTGCCTCGGTTTTTGCTGGTGTGCAGTGTTTGTTGGCCATATGCAAGATCTACAGGTTCAAGTCTGGAGAGAACCGCGCAGACTTCGACAGGATCGTGGCGCTGTCGTTCCCTCAGCTGCTGAACATTGGCAACTCGCTTGCCGGTGAGACCAGCCTCGAGGCTGGCGAGATCCTGCGCACAGTCTTGAAGGTGTACAAGCATGCCATCTACGTAAGGTGCTCGAGGATCTGTGTTAAGTGCGAGGCGCTGACCGTGATTTAGTTCGACCTTCCCGCCTCTCTCCGTGAGCAGCAGAATATGGTCGGGTGGTGCACACTCTTCCTGACCGTTGTTGGCAAGGAGCCTCCGGAGACCTCAATGGTAGAAGATCTCGACGAGCGCGAGGTCAACCACTGGTGGAAAGCAAAGAAGTGGTCGTACGCAAACTTGAACCGTCTCTACGTCAGGTACGCATCAGAGCTACAACCTCAGAGGGCCATGACTGACACGCATACAGATACGGCAACCCTTCAGGGCTGGGCAAGAACAACGAAGTCGACTACACCGAGGTCGCTAAGAACTTCATCGCCAACTTCGCTCCCGAGATCCTCAAGGTCTACCTCCAGCAGGTCGAGAAGTGGGTCGGCAAGCAGGTCTGGCTATCCAAGGCCAGTCTGTATTACACTCTGAACTTCCTGGACGAATGCATCAAGCCCAAGTCCATGTGGACTCTGCTCAAGCCCCACACCGACAACTTGATCTCTCACCTCATCTTCCCCGTTCTGTGCCAGTCGGATGAGGATATCGAGTTGTTTGACGACGAGCCGCAAGAGTACCTGCACCGAAAGTTGAACTTTTACGAAGACGTTACAGCGCCGGACGTTGCCGCCACAAATTTCCTCGTCACACTTACCAAGAGCCGGAGGAAGCAGACTTTCACCATCCTGAACTACATCAACGAGGTCGTGAACCGATACGAGGCTGCGCCGGATGCCGAGAAGAACCCAAGGGAGAAGGAAGGTGCACTGCGCATGATTGGCACACTTTCTGGTGTCATCCTGGGCAAGAAGAGCCCAATTGCCGACCAGGTCGAGTACTTCTTCGTTCGCCACGTCTTCCCCGAGTTCCGTAGCCCTCAAGGCTTCTTGCGCGCCCGCGCGTGCGATACCCTTGAGAAGTTTGAGCAGCTGGACTTCAAGGACCCCAACAACCTCATCATCATCTACCGCAACATCCTCGAGTCCATGGCCGACCCTTGCCTCCCTGTCCGTGTCGCTGCTGCTTTGGCCCTTCAGCCCCTCATCCGCCACGACGTTATCCGAACCAACATGAAGACCAACATTCCCCAGGTCATGCAGCAGCTCCTCAAGTTGGCTAACGAAGTCGATGTGGATGCTTTGGCCAATGTCATGGAGGACTTCGTCGAGGTCTTCGCGCCTGAGCTTACACCTTTTGCTGTGGCTCTTAGCGAGCAACTCCGTGACACCTACCTCCGTATCGTTCGCGAGCTTGTGTCTAGGAACCAGGAGAAGGGTGAGGACAACGAGTATGGCGATTTCTTGGATGAGAAGAGCATTACCGCGCTTGGTGTACTGCAAACTATCGGCACCTTGATCCTCACCCTCGAAAGCACACCGGACGTCCTTCTGCACCTCGAGACTATTCTCATGCCTGTGATCACGATCACGCTTGAGAACAAGCTCTACGGTATGCATTATCACCGAATCAGCCGCATACGTTCATTTGTTAATTTATTCACAGATCTGTACAACGAGGTCTTTGAGATTATCGACAGCTGCACATTCGCTGCTAAGAGCATCTCTCCGACTATGTGGCAAGCTTTCGAGCTGATCCACAGGACTTTCAAGGCTGGCGCCGAGCTGTATCTCGAGGGTAATGTCACCGGTTTGACTTGCATTCGACCCAACTGACACTTTGCAGATATGCTACCTGCGCTGGAGAACTTTGTCAACTACGGCACTCAAACTCTTGTCCAAAACCGCGCTTACCTTGACGCTATGGTCGACATGGTTCGCACCATCTTCAAGGACGACAAGGTTGGCGGTGTCGACCGCATCTGTGGTTGCAAGTTGGCTGAAATCATCATGCTCAACATGCGTGGTCACGTTGACGACTACGTTCCGGAGTTCCTGTCGCTTGCTATGCAGGTCCTCACTAACGACGAACCCAAGGTCAAGTCGCTTCGTATTCACCTCATGGAGGTTGTCATCAACAGCATTTACTACAACCCCGCTCTTGCGCTTCACGTGCTTGAGGCAAACGGCTGGACCAACAAGTTCTTCAGCTTGTGGTTCTCGAGCATCGACAACTTCACAAGAGTTCACGACAAGAAGTTGTGCATCTCGGCTATTTGTGCGCTCCTTACCCTGAACGCTCAGAGTGTGCCCGTCAGTGTCCAACAGGGCTGGCCTCGCTTGCTTCAGGGTGTTGTGCGATTGTTCCAGACCTTGCCGGCTGCCCTCAAGAACCGCGAGGAAGCCAAGAGGGAAGACAACTTTGACTTTGCGAACGAGTACGAGGATGACGAAGAGGACGAGGAGTGGGAACAGGAGGCCGACTGGAACAACGAGGCTGACGAAGAGGAGATCAAGGATGAGAGCGCCGCCTACCTTGAGTTCTTGAACGAGGAGGCCCAGAAATTCGGTGGCCTCGACGATGACGACGATGACGACGAACTTGAGGAGGAGTCTCTTCTTGAGACACCTCTTGATAAGGTTGAGCCTTATAGCATGTTCAAGCACGCCCTGCTCCGTAAGTTGTACGCATGCTCGTCACTTGGTCAAGTCTAACAGACAACAGAACTTCAGCAGGAGCAGCCAGCACTGTACGAGAACCTCACAAAGAACCTCAACCCCGAGGAGCAGCAAGTCGTCGAAGGCGCTGTTCATCAGGCCGATGTTATTGCACAGGCCCAGGCCCAGGCTGCTGCTGCCGCCGCCGCCGCTGCCAACGGCAACCCGGCGCCCCAGCAGTAGAAAGGTTGGGTATTGTTCTCGGAGTTCCGGCAAAAGATCCATCACCCGACGATCACAGCATAGATAGCTTCTCTTTCTCTCAAGGCATTGGATCCCATTCCTGTTTTCTTCGTTTAGCGAGCATTATGTGGCACACCCCCCTGGCGTTTTGTCGGTGAAAACGGTTCGGTGGATGCCTCGGCGGTTGGCTTGATTCGGCGTACGTGTCTTGACTAGGATGGAGGATATCCCTGTGACGAAAGAGCGGGAGAAAAAGGTGTAGAGAGTGACGGAGTGGAAAGTGCAGAGGCTCTGGGATTGTGGAAAAGCAGTCTCGCATTCAAAAAATGACAGGCCGCGTGGAGGAAGAAAAGGTAGTGTCTGGTGAGAGTAGCCAAGGTAGACTTGTTATAGGTTAGATATATACTATTCGTGACTTGCCTTGCATTGCATTTATTGTGTCCCTGCACATGTCACTTTCGACACTAAGTCGCTGGAGTGCAAGCGTGATGATAAGCGAACCCGGATCCTGGTCTAATGCAGGTGGACCATTGATTATGACGCTTGCGCCCGCGCTCTTGCGGCTTCATCCCGCAACGTGGACAAACACAAGCCTGAGACAGCTCGAATCTCCAGCACTCTTGTCTTGGCTATTCTTATACCTACAAACTACACGTGACTCTACTCTGCGTATCGCAACCCACTACTTCCTCTGAGGCTCTTCGCATACGTCACCTACAATCTATTACACGGCTCCGAGGTAGTTGCGGCGCGTCGCTCAGAGCTTCATCATGTCGCGCCCTACGATGTCCAAGGCCAAAAGTAGGCACACACAGTACATGCCTGTGGCGCGTGTATGCTGACCATAACAGCTTCTTATCCGATCTTCGCAGCCAGCTTCGCAACCAGCAGACCGGGCGTGCTCGCAGTAGGAGGTGGAGGCGGCGGGGGTCGACATGGCGTCAAGAACAAGATCACCCTTTTCGATTTCACATCGCGCGCACCGACCGTCGAGCCCATTGCCGAAATCGAAGCCTCTACAGACGATTCGGTCACATGTCTGGCCAATCTTGCAACCAAGGATGGACTCGTACTGTACGCTGGAGTCAACAGCAGTGAAGAGGATCGCGTACAGGACAAGAATGAGCACTTTCGCGCATTCGAGGTACAACTGCCCAAAGGGAAGATTGCGACCGACGGCACAGATGCTAGCATCTCGTATCTGAGCAAGACAAAGCTCTTTGCGCCAGTGCAGGATGTCAATGCAAAGAAGGAAGGGTACCAGCGCTTGGTACGCTTGTCGCCGCCGCAGAAAGCCCCAGCGAGTACACCTGCGCGACGTATCGGCGCCATTGCCTCGAGCCTTGCTGGCGACGAGAATGAGGTTGTGGTCTTCAACGCTACTTCTAACAAACCGCGCGACCCACAAGACATTCTCCAGCGCATTCGATTGGGAAAGGGAGAAGAAGCCAACGATCTCGACATCTTCGATAGAGGGGACGGCCAGTTCGAGCTCGCCTACGTCCTCGACTACGATTTGATCGTTCATAACATCAGTACAACAAAGACCCAACCCAAGGACGCGCGCCGGAAGCTTTATTCTATCCCCATGCCAGACCTTGGAAAGAAAACTGGACGATCCAAACTGCGCTGCGTCAGGTGGCTTACGCCTGAGCATCTGCTCTTGCTTGTCAACAAGCCTAATAGAACGGGTGTTGAGCTACTGCTTGTGCACATGTACGAGGAGGGCCCTGGCAGCGTGGTCTTGCGGAAAGCATTGCCCAAGCGTGTGAAGGCAGCAACAGACATGGATGTCGCTTTTCTCGACTCCGACTCGTCGGGAGCATACCAGATTGCCATTGCTATAGCGGCACTTGACATCTCGCTCCACGTGTATTCGATAGACTATCATGGTCGCTCACGGAACTCGTTGAGCTCCTTCCATCATTTTGCGACTTACGACAACGTACGTATTCCAGAGACTCACGTTCGGGACAGTGCTAAGTGATCACAGGTGCATGAAGTTCAGATGACAAAAGCGGTCTTTTCGCCTTTCCACAAGCCTGTTGCTCCTCCCGACCAGCCAGCTGACCGGAAGGCTGGGCCGCAGTATCTTCGGCTGGCGTCGACATCACTAGGCAACACCGTGTCTGTGGAGACGTTTGAGCTGCAACCGTTTGCCGGACGATATGTGCTCCAAACAGCACGGACGAGGAATATGTACAGCGCCGCCACTTACCTGGTCATAGCTATGGTCGTTGCCGCGGTAGCGTTGATGCTACAATCGCTCATCGACCCCCAGGGCGAAATGACACGGCATATTGTCCCACGCAGCCTCCAGAATGCAGGCTCGCAATACAAACCCATGGGCGAAATGGCCCGGGACAAGCGTCACCAGGCTGTCCTCAACAACGCAGACTCACCCACAATGAAGACCGTCCACCGCATTCAGGACTTGCTCCACCTACACATTCCACACCACCCCTCCGCCAACCCCCGAGCGCAGCAAAAAGCATTGGTTATCCATCCTGAAGGAGAGGGGGTCGGTCTCAGCACAGAAGTACACGAAAGTACAGACGAGGTGATTAAGAAACATACCGAGGCGAAGCAATGGGAGGAGTTGAGCGAAGAGGAGCGACACTACTGGAGGAAGAAGCTCACTGATGCGGGGATGTGGGCGATTGGTGAAGGTGAGACGATCTTGAAGGGCATCTTCTTTGGCAACATTGCTGGTGCGATTGGTGCTGCTGCGCAGGGTGTGATTGGGTGAGGTTGCACCGTCAGCGGGTTGGGACGAGCTTATGATGATGATGATGGTAATGGTATTGGGGTACATAACGTGCGGCTCGGTCAACTGAATAGGGACGGCATACAGATATGCATTTGACATAGTCCATGTTTGGCGGTGTGTGGGTGAGGCAAGATGGGAGGTTGTGTTGTGTTGTGTCTGCAGGAGTAGTTATGATATCCTAGAGTTTTGGTAGCATTCTCTATCGAGCACAATCGCTGCAACGCGCAAATTCATTCAAGTCGAGCGTCGTTGCGTGCATACACATTGCGTCGACGAGCGATGGATGGCGGCGTTGCACGTTCCCAATGGGGCGCTCGGTGAGCTCCAACGCCAGCAGGCCCACTTCTTGGCATCTGTCGTACCCCAGTGCGGTGGTGGGTAACTTTACTGCGGAGCTGCCTATATCCCATACCATACACAACAACCAAAGCTGCTTCTTCCTTCTTATGGAAGGCGCTCAGCAGCCTCTCTCTTCTGCCGCTCGCCCCAGGTGAAGCAGACACAATGGCGCAGCAGAGCGCCCTGTCGTCGGCGCTGGACCGCATCGTCCAAGAGCTCCGCTCCAGGTGCGGGAGCTTCGCAGCACGCGACAATGGCCGTGGAGAGCTGACGCCGAGGCAGACACGATGAAATCAGACAAAAGGGCGCGCACAACCTGCGGCAAACGGTCGAGGCGGCGCATCGAGGTGAGCTCCAGCAGCCCGCACCGCGGCACTGCACTGCACTGCACTGCACTGCACTGCACTGCACGCCCCCGCAATACACCCGCCCACTGACTCTGCGTAGAGCTGGCTCCGGCCGTCTTCACAAACTTCTACGGCGAAGTCTACGGCAAGATCTCGAGCCTCGTCGTCGGCGGTAGCGACTCCAACGAACGCATCGGTGGCATTCACGCCCTCAACGCCCTGATCGACTTCCGCGGCGACGATGCCGGCACCAAGACCACGCGCTTCGCCTCGTACCTGCGCGCCGTCATGCGCGGCCAGGACACGACGTCCATGGTCGTTGCTGCAAAGGCTCTTGGCCGCCTTGCGAAGCCCGGCGGCACGCTCACAGCCGAGCTGGTCGAGGCCGAGGTCAAGGGCGCCCTGGAGTGGCTGCAGCTGGAGCGTCTCGAGAACCGCCGCTTTGCTGCTGTCCTCATCCTGCGCGAGCTGGCCAAGAACTCGCCCACGCTCATGTACCAGTGGATCGCCCAGATCTTCGAGGTCATCTGGGTCGCCCTGCGAGATCCCAAGGTGCTCATCCGCGAATCGGCTGCCGAGGCCATCAGTGCCTGCTTCGAGATTATATCCCCGCGAGACTCGGCCATGCGCCAGCTGTGGTTCGGCAAGGTGTATGACGAGATCTTCCGCGGCTTCACCATTGGTACCAACGAGGCCATACACGGATCTTTGCTTACTATGAAGGAACTGCTGGACAAGAGTGCATACTTCATGAATGAAGCGCGCTTCAAGGAGACGGCTGAGACGGTGCTCAAGTACCGCGAGCATAGGGATACCCTCGTCCGCAGGGAAGTCGTCCTGATCATTCCGCGACTGGCCAGCTACTCACCCACAGAGTTCGCCGCAAAGTACCTCCACCAGTGTATGCTGCATCTGCAGGGCCTGATTCGGAAAGACCGTGATCGTGACAAGGCATTCGTTGCCATCGGCCAAGTCGCAAATGCCGTCGGTGTTGCCATTTCCCCGTACCTTGAGGGCATCCTTGGTTTTATCCAAGAGGGCCTCACAGCAAAGGCGCGTAACAAGAGTGCTATCAATGAGGCTCCGATATTCCAATGTCTTAGTATGATCGCAGCAGCTGTTGGGCAGGCCTTAACTAAGAGCGTGGAGCGACTGTTGGATCCTATCTTTTCCTGCGGACTGAGCGACTCACTCTTCCAAGCCCTCGTCGACATGGCACACTACGTACCACCATCCAGACCAATGATCCAAGAGAAGTTATTGGATCTCCTCAGTCAAATCCTTGCGCAGAGACATTTCCTGCCCCTCGGAAGCCCTTATCAAGTATCGCAACCACCACAGATCTGGACACGAGATCGACAAGATCCTACCATTATACCCGCGCGGGAGGCGGAGATTGCCCTCGCACTCCATACACTTGGCAGCTTCGATTTCACCGGACACGTCCTGAACGAGTTTGTCCGCGATGTTGCTATCCGCTACGTGGAAGCAGACAACCCGGAGATTCGCAAGCGCGCCGCTCTGACGTGCTGTCAGTTGTTCGTCAAAGATCCAATAGTACATCAGACCAGCACCCACGCTACCAAGGTGGTGGGAGACATCATCGAAAAGCTCCTGACAGTTGGTGTCGGTGATGTTGATTGGGAGATCCGCTGGGAAGTACTGTTGGCGCTCGATGCTCGTTTCGACCGTCATCTGGGGAAAGCAGACAATGTGCGAACCCTATTCCTGGCTCTGAACGATGAGATATTTGTCATTCGTCAAGCTGCAATGTCCATAATAGGACGCTTGACAGCGGTAAATCCGGCTTACGTGTTCCCGTCCTTACGCAAGGTCCTACTGCAGCTGCTCACCGAGGTCAACTATGCCAACAGCCCAAGAAGCAAGGAAGAGAGTGCGAAGCTTATTAGCAGTCTTGTCGGCGCTGCCGATAGTCTGATCAAACCGCTTGTTGATCCGATCGTCACTGTGCTTCTACCCAAAGCGAAAGACCCGAATCCGGAGGTTGCGTCGACTACGCTCAAGGCTATCGGTGACCTTGCTTCAGTTGGTGGCGAAGGCATGGTTAAATACATCCCGGAGTTGATGCCAGTCATCTTGGACTTCATGCAGGACATGAGCTCAGACTCGAAACGCTTCTCTGCGCTCAAAGCCCTCGGGCAGCTCGCTACTAATGCTGGCTATGTTATTGAACCATACCGGGATTATCCTGAGCTGATGAATATCTTGATGAACATCGTCAAGACTGAGCCCGAGGGTGAGTTGAGACGAGAAACCGTCAGGCTCATGGGAACACTCGGTGCCCTGGACCCAGACGAGTATCAGAAGATCATGGAGCAAAGTCCTGATCAACAGCTTATCATGGAGGCCCAAGCTGTCACGGACGTTTCGCTCATCATGCAAGGCATTACTCCCTCGAACGAGGAGTATTATCCTACCATTGTCATCAGTACGCTCATGGGCCTGCTGAAGGATACGTCGCTGATGCAGTTCCACTCTGCCATCGTTGATGCTGTCATGAACATCTACGCCACCATGGGGCTGAAGTGTGTGCCTTTTCTCAACCAGGTTGTGCCTGGGTTTCTTCAAGTCATTCGTTCCACACCAGCTGGACGCTCGGAAGGCTACTTCAATCAGCTTAGTCAGTTGGTGCGGATTGTACGCCAGCACATCCGTCCTTACCTCCCTTCGATCTTGACGTGCGTTAAGGAATACTGGGGTACCAATCCTCAGTTACAAGCCACAATATTGTCACTTATCGAAGCTATCGCGCGGTCGCTTGAGGGAGAGTTCAAGGTATACTTGGCAGATGTTCTTCCCCTCATGTTAAGTGTTCTTGACTCGGACACAACCGGAAAGAGGTTGCCGTCTGAGAGAGTGCTGCACGCCTTCTTGATTTTCGGGTCCAGTGCAGAGGAGTACATGCATCTCATCATTCCTATCATGGTGAAGATGTTCGACAAGCCCGGCCAGCCGCAGCACATCCGGAGATCGGCGATAGAAACGCTCGGTCGCTTATCGAAGCAGGTCAATGTTTCTGAGTTTGCCGCACGCATCATCCATCCTCTTTGTCGAGTCCTCTCAGGCACTGATCCGGCTCTCAGGCAGACGGCGCTCGAGACTCTTTGTGCGTTGATCTTCCAGCTGGGACCAGATTACATTCACTTCGTACCGACAGTCAACAAGGTCCTAATTGCGAATAAGGTCCCGCATGAAAACTATGGCCGTATCGTTTCTAAGCTACAGAAAGGCGAGCCCCTGCCTCAAGATTTGAGTCCGGATGAGCGATATGGAGAAGATGACGAGGACCTTAACCCTGCGGAGATTCTCACGAAGAAATTAGCGGTCAATCAGCAGCATCTCAAGGCTGCGTGGGAAGCTTCTTCCAAGACCACGAAAGAAGATTGGGTTGAGTGGATGCGCAGATTCAGCGTCGAGCTTCTGAGAGAGTCTCCGCAACAAGCGTTGCGTGCGTGTACGCCACTCGGGAGCATCTACAACCCAATCGCCAGGAGTCTGTTCAACTCGGCATTCGTCTCATGTTGGACTGAACTGTATGACCAATACCAGGAAGAGCTTGTTCGTTCGATCGAAGCCGCACTCACATCTCCAAATATACCTCCTGAGATCCTGCAGATTCTGCTCAACCTGGCTGAATTCATGGAGCATGACGACAAAGCATTACCCATCGATGTTAGGATACTGGGAATGTATGCTGGCAAATGTCACGCGTTCGCCAAGGCACTACATTACAAAGAGCTCGAATTCAACGCCGAGCAGAATTCGAGTGCTGTGGAAGCTCTTATCAGTATCAATAACCAACTGCAACAGACAGACGCAGCTTTTGGAATCCTGCGTAAGGCTCAGGGGTACACGGATGTCGAGCTGAAAGAGACATGGTTCGAAAAGCTGCAGCGGTGGGACGAGGCGCTGCATTCCTATCAACGCAGAGAGCTCGAAGAGCCGGATTCTTTCGAAATCACCATGGGCAAAATGCGTTGTCTGCACGCCCTTGGTGAATGGGATCTGCTTTCGAGCTTGTCAAAGGAGAAATGGGCGAATGCCAGCCAAGAGTATCGTAAGGCGATCGCACCGCTTGCTGCAACAGCTGCTTGGGGTCTGGGCAAGTTTGCCGACATGGACTCATACCTGAGCGTTATGAAGGAACAGTCGCCGGATCGGGCGTTCTTCGCTTCTATCCTTAATATTCACAACAACAGGTTCGAGATTGCTATTGACGAAATCGCAAAGGCTCGGAAGGGGCTTGATACCGAACTGAGTTCATTGCTGGGTGAATCATATCAGAGAGCCTACCTGCCTATGATTCGCGTACAGATGCTGGCTGAGCTCGAGGAGATCATGCTATACAAACAGCTTGGTATTAAAGAAAACCGCGAGAAGCAAGCGTCTATGCGGAAGACCTGGATGAAGCGACTCAAGGGGTTGCAGCCCAACCCTGAGGTGTGGCAACGCATGATGAAGGTGCGACAACTTGTCATCTCGCCAGATGAGGGTACCGACATGTGGATTAAATACACAAACCTCTGTCGCAAGAACAACAGAATGAACCTTGCGAACAAGGCCCTGCAAAAGTTGCTCAATATCGACGGGTCCGGCGACCACAATGTCGTCGAGTATGTGCGCGACAACTCGCATAAGATCTCTCACCCTGTGGCGTACGCGACGTACAAGTACATGTGGGCTGATCAGCATACTCAACAAGAAGCTCTTGATTCCATGCGGGACTTCACAGCTAGGTTGTCCGACGATCTTGCTATGCGTGCAAGAGCAGCCACGCACCCGATGATGGGGCAGAATGGTATGAATGGCATGAACGGTATGACCAATGGCCACCCTCAGCTGTTCAACAACATGAACCCCTTCGCTGCGTCGAACGGTGTGAATGGCATGACAGCCTCCAGCACACTGAACGGGTCTGCTATGGGTGTCTCGCCGGCCGAACTGGCCGAATGTCACCGCCTGTTAGCCAAGTGTTACTTGAAGCAGGGTGACTGGCAGCAAGAGCTCCAGGGTGGAGAGTGGGAGCATGAGCACGTCCACGAAATTCTGTCTGCCTATGCTGCAGCGACACGGTACAACCAGAATTGGTACAAGGCGTGGCACGCATGGGCGCTTGCGAACTTCGAAGTCATCAACTCTATCACGTCCAAGGCAGACCGGGAGTCCACAGACGTGCCCTCTAACATGGTGCACGATCACGTGGTCCCGGCTATTCAGGGTTTCTTCAAGTCTATTGCGTTGTCCTTGACTAGCTCGCTGCAGGACACGCTTCGCCTACTTACGCTCTGGTTCTCGCATGGCGGTCTACCTGAGGTCAATAGGACTATCTCCGAAGGAACAAAGTCTGTGCCGATCGATACCTGGCTAGAGGTCATTCCTCAATTGCTCGCCCGAATCAATCAGCCGAACCCTACCGTACGACAGTCCATTCATCAGCTGCTGATTGAAGTCGGCAAGGCGCATCCACAAGCCCTCGTCTTCCCGTTGACGGTCAGTATGAAGTCAGATGTCTCTAGGCGTCAACGGTCCGCAAAGGAGCTCATGGAGGCGATGCGCGAACACTCGCCTCGTCTTGTTGAGCAGGCTGATCTTGTCAGTCACGAGCTCATCCGCATCGCGGTACTCTGGCACGAACAGTGGCACGAAGGCCTCGAGGAAGCGAGTAGGCTGTACTTTGGCGATCACAATATCGAAGGCATGTTCCAGACGCTCGCGCCCCTGCATGCTATGCTCGACAAGGGACCAGAGACACTACGCGAGATAAGCTTCATCCAGTCCTTCGGTCGTGAACTCCAGGAGGCCCGCGACTGGTGCAACACTTTCAGGACTTCTGGAGAGATAGGTGATCTCAACCAGGCATGGGATCTTTACTACCAGGTGTTCCGTAAGATTGCTCGACAATTGCCGTCGCTCATGTCGCTTGAGTTGCAGTATGTATCGCCCAAGCTCAAGGAAGCTCATGACCTCGAGCTCGCTGTTCCGGGAACATACCAGGTTGGCAAGCCTGTCATTCGCATCATTTCCTTCGATCCACTCGCCTCTGTCATTCAGTCCAAGCAGCGTCCTCGCAAGTTGGAGATGCAAGGAAGCGATGGCAAGCCTCATACCCATATTTTGAAGGGTCACGAAGATATCCGCCAAGATGAGCGTGTCATGCAGCTGTTCGGTCTCTGCAACACACTTCTATCCAACGACGTCGAGTCACGGAAGCGACATCTCAACATCCAGCGCTACGCGGCCGTGCCACTCAGCACGCAATCCGGTCTTTTGGGCTTCGTGCCGAACAGCGACACCCTGCATGTCTTGATTAGGGAGTACCGTGACAGCAGAAAGATCCTGCTCAACATTGAACACCGTATTATGCTGCAGATGGCGCCGGATTACGACTGTCTTACGCTCATGCAGAAAGTGGAAGTCTTCGGTTACGCACTTGACAACACCACCGGCCAGGACTTGTACCGCGTGCTTTGGCTTAAGAGCAAGAGCTCCGAATCCTGGCTTGATCGTCGTACCAACTACACGCGCTCGCTTGCCGTCATGTCGATGGTCGGCTACATTCTCGGTCTCGGTGATCGCCACCCGTCCAACCTGATGCTCGATAGGGTCACGGGTAAGATTGTGCACATCGATTTTGGCGACTGCTTCGAAGTGGCCATGCATCGCGAGAAGTACCCGGAACGCGTGCCCTTCCGTCTCACGCGCATGTTGACGTACGCTATGGAAGTTAGTAATATCGAAGGTAGCTACAGGACAACATGTGAGCATGTTATGCGGGTGCTCAGGGACAACAAGGAGTCCGTCATGGCCGTGCTGGAAGCCGTAAGTCATCCCTACTATCGTTCCACGTTGTATTGCCTCACACTAACACCTCCCAGTTCATCCACGACCCCCTCCTCACCTGGCGCCTCGGCAACCGTGGCGACTCACCCCCCGAGCCCAACTACCCCTCTGAGCGCCGCCAATCCATCATGGGCGACATCACCGACATGGGCAGTTTGGTGCGCAACCGGCACCGCTCTTCTATCGCTCCTCCCAACGAAGCCGAAGCCAAGGAAGTCCAGAACGCGCGCGCGCTGCAGGTGCTGTCCCGCGTCAAGGAGAAGCTCACGGGCAAAGACTTCCGGCCGGGCGAGGAGCTCAACTATCAAATGCAGGTTGATCGCCTGATCAAGGAGGCGACGAACTTGGAGAACCTGTGCCAGCATTACATTGGATGGTGTAGTTTCTGGTAAACTGGCAGGGAGAAACCTTTCTCTCTCTGAAGGAATTTAAGTGTCGAAGATATGTTGGGGGATATGGCGTACGAAGGACTTGGCGGGTGCATTGTGGATTTCCAGTGTATTGTACTACCATGGCGTGCGTGCGATAGGGTGAGCATTCCAAGGTGTTTAATCGGGTTTTGATCGAGGTCTTTGTGTTGAAAGTCATGGTAGCGTTTTTTTTTTTAAATACATGAATGAGGCTCGTAACAACACACTTGTCGCCTCTCCACAGCATCGCACGCTGCTGATCTCCAGATCGGGAACGAACTGAAGCGCCTCACCTCACTCGGACCTAACACGGCAAGCTCGGATCACCTAGCCCGCGTAGTGGATCCACTATCTTCCTACCCACCAACGCCCATTTGCTACCCATCTGCTCTGCAATGCTCGTTTCCCTTTCCTGCATTTGAAAGGTGGGTGGGTCACTGCATGTGTTGTCGCGCGAGCACAAAGCATATGTAAACGGGGACGTTGCCCTCAGCCGCTCCCCAAACCAGCGACTGCACAACTCGAATAGAGGAGTAGTTGGAAAAATACGGTGAGAGATTTGGGGAGAGACGCTACGTCATTGCCTCGAGGTACCCTCCATCTTCTTCTCTTTCTTCTTTGAAACACAGCACTGCGTGCGTTATACCCGCTAGCTCGCCCGCCCACCCGCCCGCCTGTCAGACGGTATTCGCAGCATTTCTCTATATCAAATCACTCATCAATTACGTCTGCTTCACCGCACCTCACCTCACCTCGCCTTCCGCAAATGCAACCATCCCACCTACCTACCTCTCTGCTGCGCTTTCCGGACTGGACCGCGTCGCTATGAACGACCGCCAGGATACCTTCTACACGGCGCGTCACCAGCCCGTCTCGCCCCTCTCGGATCTGGATCTGGATGTGAATAAGAGTCGCAGAGAAAGTGTGGATACCGTGTCTAGTGCGGCGGATCGTAGGCGCTGGCGGAACCATGAGCTTGTGCTTACGCCGGAGCCGCAGAGTGTGGAGCGGGATCCATTTGATGAGTTTGTGGTGAACATGGGGTTGGTGGGTGGAAGGGGGGATGGAGGGGAGAAGAGGAGCTCGAGCTTGAGCGGGAGTGGGAGTGGGAGTGGGAGTGGGAGTGAGGAGAAGGAGGAGGAAGATGTTGAGGGCGAAGCCGGAGAAGAAGAGGTAGAAGAAGTAGAAGCAAGCGAGCACGTCCGCGACTCAGCACTGGGATCGTCTATCCTTGGGGGGAATGGAACCGCGACTACTGCTTCCCACCTACCTCCTCCTCCTCCCCCTCCACACAACATCGTCGAAAAGAACACCACCCCCTCCCACCCGCAAGACGACCCAGAAGACCCCGCAGTCGCCCGCAGACACACCAAACTCCCCTGGCGCGAACGCATCCGCCACTTCACATGGACCTGGTTCTGCCTCACCATGGCAACCGGCGGCATCGCCAACGTCCTGTACTCCGTTCCCTTCCGCTTCCGCGGCCTGTACGCGCTGGGCTGCATCTTCTTCATCGGCAACATGGTGCTCTTCTTGTTCAACGTCGCCATGATCTCCTGCCGGTTTTACTTCTACCCGAGGACGTTCAGAGCGAGTTTCTTGCACCCTACGGAGAGTTTGTTTATCCCCGCGGCGATTGTCAGTTTTGGGATTATCATGATGAATATTAGTCAGTATGGGGTTGGGGAGGTGGGCGAGGAGAGGTGGTTGCAGCATGTGATGATTGTGCTGTTTTGGGTGGATTGCGGACTGGCGATTGTGTTGTCGTTGGTGATTTATTTGATTATGTTTGTACACCCATTTCCTCTCTTCTTTAGGGGGTTTTTTTTTTGGTTTTCGTCTCAACTTACTTGGGACGGTGACGATGTGTGTCAAACCTCACTTACTGACAACATCCAGGTGGTCAACTACAACCTTCACCATCAATCAGATGACGCCTATTTGGATCTTCCCAAGCTATCCATTACTAATAATAGGCCCACATGCAGGCTCCCTAGCCCCAAAAGTCTTCAACAAAGAGATTGCGCTTCAGATCATCCTCGGAGGATATATAGTCCAAGGCATCGGCTTCATGGTCAGCCTAATGATCTACGCCTCCTTCATCTACCGCCTGATGACGCAGAAGCTCCCCAAGGAGTCAATCCGTCCAGGCATGTTCATCTCCGTCGGACCCAGCGGCTTCACAATCGCAGGCATCATCACCATGGGCCAGGAGCTCCCCCGGGTGGCGCCGTCAGACTTCATGGGCGAAGGCAACGGCGAGCTCGCCGGCAGAGTCGGCATGATCATGGCTAACTTCATGGGCTTGTGGCTGTGGGGTCTAGCCATCTGGTTCTTCTTCATCAGCGTCGGCGCGCATTGGTCCTGTGTTCGGCGTGGGAAACTCGATTTCGCTATGACGTGGTATTCGTTTGTGTTTCCCAACACCGCGCTCACCACTGCTACCTTTGCGGTTGCGAGAGCGCTGAATGGAAACACGGCGATAAGGTATGTGGGGTGTGCAATGACGGTTGCGCTGATTTTGATGTGGATGTTCGTTGTTGCGATGAATGTGCGCGCTGTGGTTATTCATCAGATTCTGTGGCCGCAGAAACAGGAGGATCGGACCGAGGGCGGCTGGAAGCAGCAGACTGCTGATGAGCAGAGGAGAAGGGTGGGCGATGGTGGGGAGAGCACGGTGGGGAGGATCGTGAGGAGCGTGAGTCGGAGGGGAAACGAGGGGGTGAGTGGTGTGGTGAAGACTGAGAGAGTGCAGCCGCAGATGGGGCAGAGGAGGAGGGCGTGGAGTCATGTGAGCAATGTCAATGGAAGGGGGTAGTGGTTTTGCTTGTCAAAAAAGTCTCAATAGAGTCAACTCCAAGACCAATCCGCTGTGGCCGTTCGCTATCCTATGCCACAGTTCATTGCCACGTGATCATCTACTCCTTCTTCTTCGGCGAAAGCTCCTCAACAATGTTATTCGGATCCTTCCACGCCAGCGCCACATACTTAGTATGGCTTCCTCTTGCAAACACCTCACCCTTACTGTTGCTAAAGTTGATCGACGTATACGCCAACGTCTTGCCAACTACACCGCATTAGCAACCTCCCTCGTTAAAGTGAAGGGGGAACGCAATCTCAACATACACTTATCACAAGTCACCTCAGCCTTAATCAGATCCCCAATCTTGCCTCCAGAGGAGAGGTACGTGACATTCAGGTCTGTGGAAACGCCTGTTGCGAATAGGCCGCGCGAGGCTACGGCGAGAGAGCCGCCGAGATCGACCATGCTGGCAATTGTGCCGCCATGGAGGATATTCAGCCGGTTCTGTAAGACCAGACATTTAGCAAGTGCTTGTTTAGGCGTTCACATGATTGGTGAGGGAGGGCTTACAGTGTGCTCTTTTTGGATGTCGAGTTCGAACTTCACCCGGCCGGGGGTTGCGGAGGTTACACGGAGCTGTGGAGGTGTTCAGTCGGGTTCATGGGTTGTGTCTGGTGAGAGGGAGAGAATGAATTAATACGTACACCATCCAGCAACCTGTACGTAACAGTATGTTAGTTTGGGCTTAGTAAATGGGCGTCGTTTGGGACACAGCGTACCTTGGCTCCAGGCCAGAGTTGGCGCGGAATGATTCCCATACCTGTTCGATTGATTAGCTTGTCTTCAATTCGATCACATGGATGCTGGGATGCTAACAGATCTAACAAACTTAAGCGCAGGCATCTTTGCAGCTTCAACCCCGGTATATACAGGAGCGACAGTCGTCGTTCCGCTCGGCAATTGCTCAGCGATGGATGGGGGGAGCTCGGAAGCTAAGCCGGAGGAAGGGAGGAGCGGAACACCCCACTCCGCTCCGCTGCGCGCAACTTGGCGCGTCATCATCGACCACAACCACCGCTGCCTTCCCGCAGCTATTTGAAGTCTACCTTTCGCTCCACTCACCGCGCAACCGACGCGTCTGGTCCACCGTCTGACTTCGAGACGATGATCACACGAACCCACACCGGTCACTGATCTTAGCCGCAAACAATGTCTGTGTCGTCTTCGACCCAGGCACTCGAATACCTCCAGGGTCTGCCGCTGCAGACGCACAGGAAGCTTTATGAGGCGCCTGCAACCGTGCTGGCGGTGTTCCGCTGCATGCTGCCACATCTAGGTGCGCTCTTTATCAGACGCCAGAATTGCAAGATTTGGTAGCTAATATGCAAGCAATCAGCCAAGACTCTTGTAATGGCAATGCTCTACATGCCGACCTCGTTCCCCGATGCGCAGCTCAAGGCATGGTTCAAGCCAGGCGCCACCCGTGAGAAAGAGCAGGCTATTTTCGTCCTTGCGCAGCTTCACATCCTCGACACTGCGAAGCAGGACGACGGCACACGGTCACACTCGCTCTCGCCGGGCTTCAAGCGCAGTCTACGCCATGCTTTGGAAGGCTCGGGGAGAGATGGCTCGTTCGGTGTGTCTGCCACGGAGGAGGAGCGTCGAGGGGAGCGGGGCGTCAGCGTGGCTTACCTGGACGAGTATGCGCGGGTACAGTGGGAGACGATCCTGTTCTACATGGTTGGCGGCGCGGCGGGCGTAGACGTCAAGTCGGATATTGGCGCAGGGACGAAGAAGCTGCTGCATGCGGGCGACCTCGTAAGGACATTCCACGGGCAGCCGCGCATCACGAAGGAGGGCTTCACCTTTGTGCTACAGGAGACCAACGCACAGGTCTGGAACCTGTTGATCGTGTACCTGAAAATGGTCAACGATGTGAGATCCCATGCCCACCATGCACTACTACAATACAACACACTGACACAACACCCCGCAGCTCGGAATGAACGAAACCGACGTCCTCTCCTTCCTCTTCATGCTCGGCTCCCTCGAACTAGGCCAAGCCTACTCCACCTCCACCCTCTCCCCAACCCAACTACAAATGCTCGACGACCTCTCCGCAATGGGCATCGTCTACCGCTCCTCCAAAGACGCGCGCGTCTTCTACCCAACCCGACTCGCCACAACCCTAACCTCTGAATCCGGCGGCCTAAACACCATCGGCGGTACGGTGACCAGCTCCAGCGACACCACCTCCTCCCCAGCAACCAAAGGCTTCATCATCATCGAAACAAACTACCGCCTCTACGCCTACACCTCCTCCCTCATCCAAATCGCAATCATCTCCCTCTTCTGCAAACTCCAACACCGCTTCCCCAACCTCATCAGCGGCAAACTCACAAAAGAATCCGTCCACCGCGCCGTCTCCCAAGGCATCACCTCAGCTCAAATAATCAGCTACCTGACCACCTACGCCCATCCACAAATGCAGAAAAACAAAACATTCATCCCCCCTACAGTCATGGACCAGATCCGCCTGTGGGAGTACGAGGGCGAGCGCGTGGAAACTGAGAACGGGTATTTGATGAGGGAGTTTGGGAGTCAGGCGGAGTATAAAGATGTGAAAGGGTATGCGGAGGCGTGTGGTGTGTTGAGGTGGAGTAATGATGAGAAGAGGGTGTTTTTCATCAGTCATGTGGAGCAGGTGAGTGCGTATTTGAAGGGGAAGAAGGGGGGGAGGTGAGGTCTGCAACGAGCACATTCAGACTAGCTACTCCTTCTCCTCCGGTTCAATCAAGTCTTTGGAGTGAAGTCGGGAAGGAAAGGGAAGAGAATGCCATACTTTTTATCCATCAATCAATCGATCAGATCTGGTTTGGTATCTTCAGAAGAAAAAAGAGAAAATATGAACAGTCACAACAACGATGCCAAACGCCACTTTATGCACTCATCCCCCTTCCTCTCTAACATCTACACATCCTCCCCGTCTTCAAACCCACCCATCTCCTCCTCCCCATCAGGCAGCACCACCAATTCCTCCCTATCAACCTCATCATCGGCAACATCCACCATCCTCACCTCTCGCGTAGGAAGCTGACCGCCCTGCTGCTTGAGCGCCTCTATCTTCGCAGCCGTGATGCTGCGGACGTACTCGGCGAGGTGCTCGAAAGACGTCATTGTCGCCTCCCCTTCTACGTCGCCAGATACGACAACAGCTGTTTCTGGCTCGTCGGTGTGAGGAGCCATACTACGTTTACACTCGCCCCACATCTCCCCAGTGACGAGTTGGAGATCGTCGGGGCGGGTGAAGAGGACGTCGAAGGCGGGTTTGAGCTCGAAGACGGATTCGAAGACGGTGCGGCGGCCGAGGATGTAGAGGCCTAGACGGGCGCGGGACAGGGCTACGGTTAGGCGGCGGATGTCGCGGAGGTAGCCGATGGATTTTGTGCGGACGAGGGAGAGGATGATGTCTGGGTTTGGGTTAGTGGGTGTGATTGTAGAAGGGGGGGATTCGTAACGTACAATCGTTCTGCTCGCCCTGGTACTTGTCCACCGTAGCGACTATCTTCGGCCGCCCGAAGAACGGATGATCCCTGCACTTTGCATTCAGGATGTCATTGATGAGCCCGCGCTGGCCAGCGTAGGTGGTCAGGATAGAGATCTTGTGCGCGGGGTAGTTGAGAAGCCTCATGTACATGAACAGCGCGACCGCGTACTCGGCCTCGCCGAGGTTGACGAGCCAGTGCGGTGTCGGCTCTGCCTCGCCCTTCCCCTTGTAGTCCGGCACGTTGATGAATTGGTACTCGTACTTGAAGCCTGCGTTAGCGGTTTGGAAGTCCGGCATCGAAAGAACAGAGGGCAGGTTGGTGAGCGCTGGGTAGCGCCACTTGTATAGTTCTGCGATGGATGGGCGGGCACGGCCTTGCTGGTCGAGCATTATGGTTGGCACGCCGAGGCGGACGAGGCGCTGGAAGAGGGATTGCTCGAGGTTTGCGTACTGCCTGAAGGCGAGGTTCTGGATGATGGGCGAGTTCTGAAGGTGGTCACCGCAGAGGACGATGCGCTGAAGTGGGAGCTCGCCGTTCTGTGGGTTCTGGAGGGCGAGCGGGATGAAGTTTTCGATTTCGGTAATCTGCGCTGCTTCCTCCATGATGACGTTGTCGTAGTGGAAGCCGAGGGATGCGATTTCTTGTCTTCGCATGGCCGCGTGTGTAGATGTCATGGCAATGATGCGAGCCTCTTTTACGAGCAGGTAGTTTGCCTTGTCACGAGAGTTTCGCAAGATCTCGAAAGGACGGATATCCTCGAGTTCGGTAAAGATCTTCTCGACATGACGGTAGCATCCTTGGGCGATCTCAAGAAGCTGCTCGCGGTCTGCCTCAGGCGGGAACAGAGGCTGTGGCGCGTTCGAGAAGTAGTCTTTGAGAGGAAACTCAGTGGCGATCTGCTCGGCATTGGCCTCCTCCGAGGTGATGCTATCCCAGTACTGCGTCCAAGCCGGCTTCACATAGACAAGATTGAAGTAGTCTGCAGTCTCGCATGAGCTGCCATGTGCACCTGGCGCACCAAAATTCTTCGCCAGCCGGTCGACTTCCGCCAAATAGTACGCACCCCTTTCGAGGAACGACTCGACCCTGCCATGCTTGCTATAGCTGGCCTCGGTATCAAGATCCTCCTCACCATGACCGAGACGCAACAAATGCCGCTCGTCGATATCGAGGGCGACAATCTTCTGGAAAAGCTGGTTCAGCGCCTGATTGCTATGCGCGATAAGCAGCGTCCGTTGCTCCGGGAAATTGTGGTAGATGTTGGATATAATTTGGGTCGCAACGTCCGTCTTTCCGGTACCTGGCGGGCCGAGCACGACTGTGAGACCAGGTTGCGTGCCAGAAGTGATAGCCTCGACCTGTGTAGGGGTGAACCTGACTGCATTCTGCTTGATGGCATCTGCAGGGTAAGGGCCCATGTTCGGAGGCTTGTACGTTGAGACATGCAGAGACTGATGCGCAGGCTGCGCAACCTCGACCTGGTCGCGTCTCCGCTTTTTGGATGGTTTGGCAGGTGCGGCTGCTGGCTCGGGTGCTGCAGAGTACTGCACGACGTATGGTGGGCCGAACGCCCCCTGTGCGTCTTCTGCAGGCTCTATTGTCTTTCCAGGCAGGGACTCAACGAGATGCTGCCAGTCCAAGAAGGTATCGCGGAAGTCGATTGACTGTAGACGGTTGGGCAGGCGTGTGTAGGTTGCAGACGACGGATCACCATAGCCCAGGAACACCTCCTGTAGCCAGGATGGCGCCGGGATATCGGACAAAGTCAGGCGTTTGATTGATTCGAGGATGGGCAAGAAGTTGTTCTCTCGTCCTCTGCGACGAGCAATCATGTTGATGTTCTCGTATATGTTTGGCCGGCCTTCAGCAACGTGGTTCATGTCGATCTGGTACTGTTTCGCGTCGATATGGACAACGAGCTTTCGCGACCGCGCTCGAGGCGCAAAGTCTCCATTCTGTGTCTGGTCGCGCAGAGGCTTGCCATTATCGTCCAGCACTTGGACGACCTGAGCACACCTCAGCCTCTGAAGACCGACCTGATCACCTGTGCTCGCATCACTGTGACCGTTGCTCATGGGTGCATCATCCTTGCCTTCTACGGTAAGGAGAAACACCACATCGTCCGGCCTCAAAGACTCCCACTCCCTCCGCACCGAGACCTGCAGGCGACTGACATCCAGAACGATCTCTGCACGCACATAGGCAGGATGCTCTTCCCCGACCTTCGAAGGGGCAACATCGACAATGCCTGGCGCGTTGATGGGGATGGACATCCTGGAGAAGCCGCCAAACCTTGTGTTGGCGCCCTTTCCTCGCGGCTGCACGCGCTTGATCACGTCCTCGATATCTTTCCGGATTCCGTAGAAGGATTCGGCGCGGTAGAGAATGTAGGATCTCCAGAGGAAGTCGCCCATGGTAAGATATTGCAGGTTCAGCTTCGGGATTGCAAGAGGCCTCGAGCCGTTGTAAGACTCGTTGCGCAGGAAAGTAGTCTCATAAAGCACCTTCTCGGTAGGGAGAACAGGCATGTCGCGGACGGTGTCTTTGAAGATTGGTCTCTGTTCGACAAGCGAGACGAGCGTCTCCATGTAGAAAGCTCTGTCGCGTACTAGAAACGATGTGGTTGGGTACTGGGTCCGGAGGCCCATGAGCGAGCAAAGCTCCTTAAGTTCGTCATCGCTCAGGGTGCGCAGGTGGCCGTCCAGCTCTTCACGGTTTCCAATGCTACCGAAGTTGGCCAGAGCCATCAACTGCAGCTTCTCCTGGAAAGTGGCGTAGCCGACGCGTTGCAGCTTTGACAGGGTGTCGTAGTGCTGCTGGTCAAACTCCAGCTTGGAGAGCTGCTTGCCCGTCTGGTCTTCAATGGCAAAGTAGGTGAAATGACTGAGTAAGACGTAGAGATCGCGGAAAAGGCCATTCTCCTCGTCTGCGTACATGGGCGACAGTCTAATAGCAGGCAGCAGATTCAGATCCTTCAACAGAGTGTTGACATATCTCCTGGTCGGCAGCTGACTTTGCAGATCGGTGAGGAGCTCTACAAAACGCTCGCAGTAGACCAAGTTGTCGCTGATTTCTTGCTTCGTGTTGCTGTTGTACAGGCGGTCGATGAAGTCCAGGACGAGTGTGTACAGCCACGATCGCTCGAAGCGCAGCTTGGCTTGCAGGGCATCGTCTGCGGCGTCGTATCGCTTGGCAGAGGCACGCCAGGCCTTGCGCAGCATTTGGTGCTCCTCGAAGTGGTGCTCGCGTGCTGCGTCCGAGTGCAGGTTGTGCCATATCGAAATGCCCACCAGAGGGGCACACTCCTTGCGCACGAGACCACTGTCCAGCGACTGGAAGGCGCCAATGACAAAGGACACCAGCTGGGTGCGGATCTTCATGGGCTGCGAAGGGTCGATGGTCATGGAGAGAATGCGGCGGAAGAACGAGGAGAACTCGGCGGGCTTGGTGGTGAAGTGATCTGGAAGAAGGTTGTCAGCAGTGCTACAGGTGGAATTGGGCGGTGCGCAGCATACCCCATGACGGCAGATTCTCCCTCCTCTTGACATTGACCATCAGGGCCAGCAGCAGATGGTGGTAGTTGGAGGCATCCTCGGTGAAGCCGGGCCACAGGTAGCGCTCCAGCAGCTGCAGGTTCTCCAACACCAGCAGCGACGAGTAGGCAAAGTCGACGCTCTCCAGCTCGTCCCATAGCTCTTTCTTGACGACGTCCGGGCGAACCTTGGGCGACTTTTTGGCGGTAAGCCAGTGCTTCCGGGCGAGCTGCGCAAAGTGGTTCTCGCCGTGCAGGTCGGCGACGGTAGGGCGGGCGTGCAGCAGCGCCGACGAGGCGGAGGCAGGGCCCTCGATGCCGTCCATGGCGTGTGTGTGTGCAGAGAGAGACTGCGGTTATGGCGCGGTACGGGAGGCTCCGGTCGCAGGGCGCGCAAGCATTGCTGGGCGCGACGGTCGCGCGTTGCAGGCAGAGGGCAGGGCGCTTGGCGCTTGTGGTCAAAAGTTCGATGTTCGCGCGGAGCGGGATGACGGACGCGGACGCAGACGCAGACGCAGACGCAGAGCGCAGAGCGCAGAGAGCTTCGACGGGACTTGCCGCCGCCGACCTCACTCCCTCACTCACGCCTCGCCCGCCCGCACGCAGCCCGCCAGCAACCCACCATGTCTTCGCAGGACGCCGCTGTCAGGCACCAGGCCGTTGTGCCGGACAAGGTCCCCAACGGAGAGTACCCAGTACGCCATTGCTGCCCTGCCCGTCGCGCAATGGCTGCATCTTGCTAACCCGCTGTGCAGCTCATCGACAACGACCCGTATGCCGCCCACGCGCTCTCTGCCCGCTCCCCCGCTCGCCTGCGCACTCGTACTGACAAGCCCCCCAAAGACACATCTCGCGCGTCATCCGCTATGCCCGCCCCTCCGACTGGGCCTATGGCGCTGCTGTCGGCGCCCTCAGCCCCGGTCTGATGCTGTACTGGGAGCGCGTCTCGCCCTCGTTCGTGGGCAAGGGCGGCTTCGCCCCCGTCATGCGCCTGAGCGGTGCTGTCGGCGTTGCAGGAGCCCTCATCTTCGCCTACTCCAGGTCCGCCTGTACGTGCACCACGACAGCTTGAATTCAGCCGCACTTGATTGGCTGCAGCATGCATGCCAGCCAACAGACTCTAACACACCCACCAGCACGCTTCTACGGCGCCCGCGAGAACCGCCGCGAGGTCGACATGGACATGCGCGAGATGGTCGACAAGGTCAAGCGCGGCGAGTCGCTCTACGGCACCACCGAGATGACAGAGTACATGCAGGGCGTTGCCCACCGCAACTCGCGCTACGCCGCCACATTCTCCCACGTCCTGCCCTGGCCCAACCTCGTCAACCACCCCTACCACGGCGTTGACACCGCAAAGTACTACCGCCAGGCCGAGTTGGAGCTGGAGCAGGAGAAGAACGTCCCCGCCAGGCGCTAGACCTGCTATGTGTTGAAAGAAAAGATTCAAGGTAAAGATGAAGAGAAAATACCAGGCGCACGGATGTATATAGGTGGTAGAAGAGAAGAGAGAGCCCAGCACAGAACACAGGATGTATCAACATGATTTCTTTCTTCTTTACATGATGACCCTATGCACACCTTCTTCCCTTGTATACGTACGGTCTACAACCCTACTAAACTCCCTACTACTTTCTATACACATACACTCTACGACCCCACCAAACTCCCCACCACCCTCTCCTGCCCAAACCTCTCCATCTTAAACCGACTAATCCAATCATCCCTATTAATATACCCCCCACAAATCCTCCTCTTCCCCGTAAACGCACTCCTCCCATGCAACACCCTCCAATTATCAAAAACCAGCACTCTCCCCGGCCTCAACTGCTCCCAATACTCATTTTGGTGGTTCTTGAGAATGGAGGAGAAGGTGCGCGCAGCGTCATACCAGATCTCGACGTCTTCAACAGGCAGCTCAACACCCGCGCGGTCCGACGTGTTCCACCGTACGCGCAGCAACTCGCCGGTGGCGGGGTCGTGTTCGAGTGCGGGAAAGCCACGGTGGGGTTGGATGCTGATGCCGTCGTTTCCGGAGGCGTGGGCGTGGATGTTTACGGTGGAGAGGATGCGGTAGGCGGTTGGGTCTGTGCGGTGGAGTTGTGAGGCTGCGTTGAAGCCGTCGACGAGGAGGGAGGCCCCGCCTGTGCCGTCCGTGTGCGAGAGGAGGTGGAAGGCTTGCAGGCCTGCTGGGTCGCTGAAGTAGGTGTTGTCTGTGTGCGCTTCGAGGGCGATGTTGGTGTACGCCGTGTCTTGGGATGCGAGGTCGGCGGTGAAGTCGTAGAAGCCGCCGTAGTGGGTTTCGCGGATGAAGGCGATGCGGCGGAGGAGGGACTCGGTGGTGGATGGGTCCGAGTGAGGGGTTTGGTCGATGTAGCAGAAGCCGTATTTGCGCTGTTGTGTGGTGTTGTTAGTGGGTTCGTGTGGAGGCATGGTGGGAAGATATGTATGGGTAGGCTTACAAGAGCGAGCAAAACAGACTTCATCCCGTTCTTCTCCACTTCATCGTAGGTTGTTCGTGGGGGACTCTTGCTGACATCCGCGCCCCACAGCTTGATATCTACCAGACCCTGGCGCACAATAGCTCTTTGCTCGTAGCTCAGCGTGGCGTTGGCGAGGAATGGCCGTGTGAAGGTGCTCTTGTGGCCATCACTCCAGCTCACATCGATCGTGGTGTCGTTCAGGCTCTTTGCCTCGTTCACAACCGCTGTCTTGATACTCACGTCCCGCGGGATTGCAAACGAGTCCTGCAGTCTCTGCTTGGTGGACTCGTGCGTGCACGTGCTGCATGGACAGTTATCCCGTAGCCAGATGTTGGGGATGGTCTTGCCTCCGACGACCACCTTCTTATCCGCGGTCACCTCGACGTGCGCATCAAGGTGTGGTTTGTCAATTATTTCTGTACGCACGTGAAAAGGAGCTTTTCGTTGCAAGTCGTTTGTTAATACATGCAGCTGCCGAGCTAGAACCTTCTCTTTGCTAGGGGGGTCAATTGTTCGCGGGCTGTTGTCCGTCACTTTCTTCTTGATTTCGGCATTGGTGACATGGCTTTGAGCGGATGCATCTTCAGTCGATGGAGTTGTCGCAGCCGCAGTGGATTGGAGACGGGCGTGAGCGAATGCAAATTTCCTCTAAAGTATAGTCAATATGTGCTCTGTTGGTGTTAAACAGGATGGGCTGGGTACTGAAGCATGTCTCGTGACATTCCGGGCGCTCTGCAGGTGCGAGCACCGGAGAGCGTAAACTGTCGACATCGATTGACGCCACGTAACAACAGTCGATAACAAAGGAAAATGTACAAACTGAGACTAACTCAGTATCAGGTATGTTTGCCGGTGTACAGCTGTGAGGCAGTGAATAATTGAGGTTGCACAGTCCGAAGGTGGGCATTTAGATGACAAGTGACAAGGCGTGGAACACAACCACTTCCGAGGTTCATCTTGACACAGCCTCGCGGTGGGACCACAACAGGCTGGTAGAAAGCGAGAGGCAACAATACCAACTCGAATACCAGCCGCATTTGCAGAGGAGCCAAAGAGCCTGGTCAAAAGAGACAACCTCTTGGATTATATTTCGATTGTGATCAGCAAGACATCATACCGTTGGTTCTGAGGTGGTGTCCCTGTAGCTGGCCAATAGCAACTCTGCCTCAGGCCCCACTCTACCTTATGAGTTATTGTGGTGTACCAAAATGTAACGTCACAGGAGCAAGCAAATATAGAGTATGTTCAGCCTCTGCTTTACATTCGCTTTGAGAATGGAAACAGTCGATCTCAGGTATTCAATAATGTTTAGTATGTGCGCTGCAAACAATGTATGTTTATGGCAGCCACGTACAAATCAACACCGTGGTTTATCAAGCAGCAAACTCAGTTGAAGTATACACTGTATTGCAGCTCCCTTTCCAATGACCCCAAGTGGTGGTGGTGGTGGTGGTGATGAATAGCCTAGAAGTCCATAGCTTCTTCCTCTCGAACATCGCTGAAGCCCTCGAAACAGGTAGCATCTGTTCCGCCTTTGTTGTCTCAGGCTTCTCCCAGGGAGTATCCTGTTGAATGAACAGCACTATACCAGAGGTGCTGTAACAGGTGCCGGTCTGTTATAAGAGGATCATGTAGCAAGAGTTCAGGTATCTGTCTACTGTTGAATAATGTTGCAAGCCTTCTCAGTATGACTACACTGCTCGTACTTGTTGTTAGCTAAGCCGATTAGCTTGTTCGTCTAGAATCTGTCTTGTTGTATATGATTTGATGTGACTGCGTATGAATTTGGAAGAGTAGGTGGGATCGTTAGGTAGCAATGTATCGATCTATTCGACATGAGATCCCAGATCGCGGACACGATCCTGGAAGTTCTTCTGCATCTGGCTGGATCCAATGCGCCGTAGGTGTTGTAGCAGTAGCCTGTCCATCGACCTACGGTGTAGGTTGTGGAAGAGCAAAAATTGATAGACAAAAGCAAAAAAAGACAGAAAAGCAAAAGAACGACACCAGTGGGCGCCTGGATACTTCTCTTATTGCTATTCCTATTGTTGAAGTCAGTGCCAGTATGGTTGTACATCTTCTTGGTTGTGGTGTCAGTGAGCAGAATTGCGTGAGATGTCAGGCATGAGAATGTATTGGATGGTTGTTTTGGTTATCACCCATGTGGGGAAAGTATCATAGCTTACGGACTGACAAGGACTACTTGGGTATTGCGGGAAGATACCCATGCTACATGACGACCTAACAGAGTGATCAACAAATAGAGAGGAAACTTTGATTGCAATGTACTATCTCGAGCTCGTCTTGGCGAACGGTCAAAGCCGATACGGACCCCTTCATCGCGTTAAGATGCGAGCTCAGCGAAGGGGAAGCCTCCACGAAGTTAAGCTTCGCTTCAACGGCCGCTATAATATCTAGAATATCACTTTTTTTGTGAAATGTCAAGAACTCTTGTACAATCCTCATGAAGAGTAATTGCGAGACTTGAAGAAATTTGCAGGCGTTTCCCATTAAACGGACGATCCCATCGTACCGTCAAGGGGCGCCATAGCGTTTGCTGGGAGCAGACTGTTGCGATCTTGGATGCCTTGTCCTCTTACTTTTGAAGAGCCAAGCCAGTTCCAGATCTTCAAAATTTTGCGTATTTTTGTGGTGCGCTTCGTCCCATTAACATGCGACAAGAAGTGCCTTGGCTTAAAACACACGATGCCACCTAGACCTTTATAGTTCTCCAGGCCATACGGACGGATCTCTTTGAACACCTTGTTGTATTGGATTACGAGTTTCGCGCGGACACGAAAACTCTCAATCATTGTGCAGAATTTCCGCATGGTGTTCTTTTCGACTGTAAGGCCATCGATAGCGCGGATAATCACGACGACCTTCTTGCCGCTCTTTCTCCGAAAGTATGCTCGGAGATCTTTGCCCATTTGATTTCTGACCTTATTGTTGTCGAAATCAGTAGGCTCGAACGACTGCCGCTTGTGGCAGGTAGCTTCGGTTTCAGTAAACCGAAAGGGAGGTTCGGCATTCGCCTCATAGCGACGAAGGAGCTCGATACCTTCGCTCCTCCGACCGTCATCGTAAAGATTCCGGCGGTCTGATACTGTGGCGCCCTTGGGTGCTTCACCCTTGGGCACATATTTGTTGCCAGATATGCGGCAAATGCAAAGACCGAAGATCTCGTCATCATCTTCAGACTCATCAGAATCATCAGATTCGTCTGATGCCGAGACTTCTTCTTCTTCTCCTTCCTCTTCTTCCTCTTCCTCTTCTTCCTCTTCCTCTTCTTCCTCTTCCTCTTCTTCAGCGTCAAAGGGATCCTGGAGGGGTCCTTCTTCGCTGTCGACGGGGACGTTGAGATCCTCATCCTCTCCTACTATAGCGGAAGGATTCTGAGGCGTATCTTCGTTGTCGAATGCAACTGAACCTCAGATTAGCACCAACTACAAATGAGACCGAGGGAAGGCTACTCACCAACGACCTGATTTTCCCTTTCAGGACTGGGTGACCAGCTGATTTCTCTGTCAGCTTCAGAAAAATTCTCTGCTCGCTCAGGACTAGGTGACCATGTCACCGAACGATCAGATGTGTTAGCGAGTGGGAGTTCACTTAGCTCTTGTGCAAACGCCTCAGCTCGCTCTTCGATGCTATCCACAACAGCATCGACGTCTCCCTCACCGAAGTCATTGTTCAATGCTTGTCGCTGCTCTCGCGCAGCGACTCGCAAGTGACTCGGCAAGGTGCTTTGCTTGCGCTTGCCGCGCTTCCTATTCTTACCCATTGTATATGTGAAGACAGTCTATAACAGTCAGTAACGTTGGGACGATAGAGAGCCCGTGTAAGAAAGTGACTGGATCTAGTGAGCGCTCGTGTGCGTACTCACTGTGTGCACGATAAGTGCAGAGTAGTATCGCTGTGAGCAGCGATTATGTGTTGTGTCTTGTAAAGAGCAGAAACTATCTGAATTGGGACAAAGATCCTGTAGAGCTCGTGTGTGTCGTCGTGCCTTCCTTCATTGTGACAGCCCTCGCAGGCGTCGCAAATGCACTGCACCCTCTCAAGAGCTACAAGATTGACTGATACTATTGGAGCGCTGCAAGCGATGGCTCGCGATACCGTGAATTGAATACCAATACGCATTCCATTATGTTATGGCTATACTCCATTTTGGTGTGAGACTGTGACTACCTCAACGTGCTTTCCCTCGCTGGCTGAGGTGGCGAATCTCGCGTCAACATTCAGACCTCACCACAGCATACACCTCACCACCTCACCACAACGATCGCCCCTGATGTTATCGATGACCATGCGCACAACGGTAGTCGACTGCTCTCGTCTGACCTCCATTGCTGCAAGTGCGAATCGTCTTGGTTCCGACGTCCTTTTCAAAGTAGTCCGCTGCTCTCGCGAGACCTCTACGAAATGTGGCTTAGGACCTTGCAACATCACCATACTCCTTCTTGTCAACACCTCAATTACCGATCTTGTTCACTTCCTTTCCAAGCTCGCCGCTGTCCCTTCTCCGCATTGATGGTAGTCGACTGTTCTCGTCTGACCTCTGTTGATCGCGCTCAAGGACTCAGCTTCTGTCTCCTGCATCGACGGTAGTCGACTGCTCTCGTCTGACCTCCGTTAACCATGCATAAGGAACCAAACTCAGTCGTCGAACTTTACCCGACAGCTTCTGTAGACCCATATTCTGAGCTATATCAGAGGGCAAAACCAAAAAAACCTCTTGTCTCTTCGGGTTATTGAAAGATGACACCCTACTTCGCCTTGTGCGTCGTCAAACCCAAACCCTCCGTCTTGAGGTCAATAAAGACAACCTACTTCGCCATGTGCGTCGTCATCCGTTGTCCCGTCTCTTGCCGTCTTCAAGGTTACCGAAGATGTACTGGCTTTACTCACTCAAAGCGCAGTATCCCTGTCCCGCAATTCGCTCGGGATCCCTTCGTCACGCTCCCCCAAAGATCAACCTTTCGTCGAAGACAGCAACTGGTCTGGCCCATCACGACTTCGCTTTCGTTCCGCTGAGGTATAATCCTCCTCTCGCGGGTTTTATACTGCACTAGCTTACGGCGAGAACTGCGCATGCAAGGTAAGTGCAGCTTGCGGCCATTCCAATATCTTTCGCTCAGAATTCATAGGTACCGCATGTATAGGTTCGACGATCAAATTCGGTGATCTTGACACGCAGGGCCGACGTATTCGTTCTAGCGAGGCTTTCCCCGATGATGGTTACAGTGGTAGTATGTGTAAAGGTACTCGAAATCGTGGCGAGGTGCTGATAAGGAGGAGTATGGTGATGTTGCAAGGT
>Ga0115846_100140_pt1 | contig 35135 bp, 24 predicted proteins | sample InSIn5gowninarea_2_FD_83860 | JGI IMG/M metagenome (GOLD analysis project Ga0115846, IMG submission 83860) | reverse complement strand
GCGAATCAGGTGCCTGGTATCACGAGCCATGCTCAGAAGAAGCTAATCAACTTCCTGTTCTTTTGGGAGGAGGAGGGGCAGCGATGGGAGAAGCTGAGAGGAGAGCTAGAAGAGCTGAAGGTTGTGATCGCGGAGGAGAAAGAGAGCGGAGGCAACATCGGGACATATGAAAAGCGACTTGCAGAGGTGGAGGGCGAGATGCAACTGCGGCCGAGCTTGAGATCACAGCAGGTGCAGGACAATGCGCAGTTGCCTGGTTATGGCGAGCGGTAGTTGTGGCAGATATACATGCGTGTCATATCAGGTCACTTGTGTTGGCATTCAGTATTGTTCAGTATGGGCGTGAAGCATGAAGCAGGGTGATGTCATCAGCTAATCTATTTGGGGCTAGTGCTGATGGAGTGCAATTTGAGTTCGTAATCTTGCACTCGTTTGTGCAATTTCCGTCTCTTGTGACCCGCCATCGAAACTCCAACGCCCATTGCCAGCATAGATACTTCGTGAAGATATACAAAATATCTATTGCGCGTCTCTTCTGTATTATGCTGTTTTGAAGCTAAAGACGCTCTGAAAAGTCCCAGGATCGCCTTTCATCGCAACAATGACAAAGGACTGGGATTCTGTTCAGGATGAGATCAAGGAGCTCTCCTTCAACCAGAAACGATCTCTGGAAGAGGTCAAAGAGCTCATGGAGCGGAAGTACAAATTCAGAGCTTCGTAAGTATTGAACTGGATACCATTTCTACGCTCTCTTACATGTAGCAGAACTCGGGCGTACCGCATGAAACTCAAAGAATGGGGACTTATGCGCCACAAGAGTCGAAGAGCACAAGCTGAAATGAACCGAGCTGATAGTAATGAAAGAGAACCTGGTGATGATCAATCCAGGATCTCGTCAGAAACCGTTTCTGTTGATCCCGATTCTTTGGAGCATCGCACCAGGACTGGTGGATGGCAAGTTGTAAGCAGCCGAGAGCATGAAGATGACCAGCCAATTCTCACGGGTATGCTTAGCCAGGCGCCAAAGTAAACAACCCCGTGCAGTCAGGAAGCACTAGACTGACTCACAACAGCTTACAGCCATCTGTCGAGGTCCCCACGTGCATGCATGACATCCCGGTGGTACCAGACGCTGTGCAGGATTTACTTGAGTGCGTTCTGAACAGAGATAGTGAGAAGCTCGAAGTGCTGCTCATGGAGCATGGCGATGATGTCAACCATTGCGTTGGCTTGCCCTTTGAGTTGTCCAATGGTCGTTTTGCTAATCATGTAGCCTTGGGTCAGATGACACTCACGCAGCATCCTCGCCAGACTCTTCTTGATATCGCTAGCGCAATGCCTGATGGGCCTGTCATATGGGTACTCTTATCATACGGCGCTCGAAGCTCCACGCATCCTTTGGGATACGACCTAGCAATGCACAACGCCATTGAAAACGGACGGCAGTACACTGTCCAGGCCCTATCAATTCCGGACCGATTCAATGTCAACGGCTTGCCAGATAGACCTTGGAAGCCGTTATTACAAGCCGTATCGTGGAGTGGGCCGGAGATTGTTGGCATACTACTGAAGCGCGGTGCCAGAGTAAACGACGTCGGTTCATCCTCTGTCAGTCCGGGGGTGTACACCGCTCTACAACTATGCCTAGAACTTCGGTCAAGCGAGTATCAGAACGAGTCGCTTCGATTAAAGTGTAACGAAGTCTTGAAGTTGCTACTCAATGCTGGCGCCAGCCTCCATATTTTGCCGCCTGAAGGACCTACCGCCTCGCCCTTCGAGAAGTTTTTGGAGCCCTGGCGCAGCTGTGATCATTGGGAAATGGAAGTGAGCCCACTGGAGATGGAATGTCTTGGGTTATTCGTTGAGAAAGGCGCTGACCTCTCAACAAAGTTCCTGGGCTATCCCTGTGCAGCTAGCTCGAGCGATACATTCGCCCACCAAGCTCTTTGGCACTCACCCCTGCGTATATTGCGGCGAGTGATAAGTAGTTATGGCCAAGATTACCCCAACAGCGGCGCGTTACTTCTTCACGAACTACTCGGAAAGTGCGCAGATGCTAATCGGCACTGCGGAGGAGCGCTGGAGGATATCGAAACACTTCTAGGTCGCGGCGTCAATCCCAACGCGTTGGATGATTTTGGTATGGCACCACTGAGAAAATGTGTTCAGCATGCACCAACCGTAGATCTGCTTGCCATGACACAACAATTACTGGATGGTGGCGCAGATCCCGAATATGAAGACGTTGACGGAATGCAGCCATATACTGTTGCTGCACTTACACTGCCGGAGCCTGTGCGCAACGAGGTTCTTCAGGCCATGCTCGTAAAGATGCAAGGCCGTGGGACTGTTACAAAGAACGATATGACTTACAGGTGGGAAGCTGGCCTTTTCCCGATCCCCGAGGACCCATCCTACCAGCGAGTTCTGTCTTGTACAATGCGTGATGGTGCTTTTCGGCTTTCCATGCAGGAAATGGTTCATATCAACGTGCAGCAGAGTTTCCAGCGTGCGTATCTGGCCGTCCTCAGTAATAGATTGCTAGGAAACATCGCAAAACGGGCTACAACTTGCAAAGTGAGCGAGAAAGACAGGTGGGACGTCATGCTAACCCTGTCTTTGCGGAAAGGGGCCAACCTGCCAAACTACCAATTCGATCAAGGGTTTGTTATCGCTTTACTGGGCTTCCCCAACATCGATATCAACAAGCTTGATGCTGTCCATAACGCACCGCGTTCAAATAAAGAAGGCAATATAGAGGAGAGCGACCAACGATCAGATCCACCCACCCTTGGCACGACATCTGTGTTTCGACCTTTCCAATTAAACACAACGCATCCGATGTCCTCAGCATCAATCTCGGCAGCCCCTACTGAATCACATAACTTGAGCGCCACCAACGATAGCTTCGTTGGTGATACAACGCAGATACGTTGGCGCAATCCAGAATCTTCAAAAACACCCAAATCCACAGCGTCCTTTGTGTTACAATATAAGTGCTCAATATGCGCCGACGACCGACTTCTAACTATGGCGGAATTACAAACGCATGAGATTGAACACGCACATACTACAGGATGCGATGGCGTTAGCTGCATTCGACGCTTTTGTAATGAAACAAGAAAGAGGAAAAGGGGCGAAAAAGGATGCCAGGATCACCTTTTCTCGGATACCATTCGTTGAGGCTGAGTTAACGGAGGAAAATGATCTTGCCGAGTGGCTGTAGTGCACTTACTTACTACCGCTTGTTCGCGCCTTCCTCGGAAAGCGCTTGCTTTGTCATGACTACAAATATGTTTTCTTCGCACGGCCTTCTTTGTTGTCTTTATGCTCTTGACACTCGGATTAGCCAAGGAACGCTCAACCTTGATCAATAAAACATCACGTGCAACGGACAATGAAGATCCCTAATCAAACAAGCAACAGTTCACCAAAAGCGATTAAAACAGAAGGGCAAACAAAAGAGTTACACGATCAGGAACAAAGGCAAATAAACCTTGCTTCACATATTGTAGGAGAGTCAGCAATCGAGCACTTCGTGTGTTTTAGCAAAGCATCAATCATCACCAAAGTTCACCAAGTTTCACCTCTGAACTCAAACGCGACAACTGCCACGATGGCCAACGCCCAACATGGAGAGAGCAGCCGACTATCTCCTCGCACTTCGACACAAATACGAGAAGTTCTCTCACAGTAGACCTCGCGAACGTGCTCCCACCGATCGTGACTTGGATCATATCAGAGTCAATCTACAACACAAAACACCGCACTCCTCGCGTTGGGTATTCGAGAAAGTAATCTGCAATAAGCGAAACCACCAGGGATATGAGCGCATCCTCCACCTGCTGACTCTGATAGATGAGAAAGGTAACATTAAAGAGGTAAGAATGCCCAGATCGCACAGAAGTCGATAGTCGTACTAATGACTTTGAAACAGCGAATTACTGTGAAGATAGTCGGTGATGGAGATCCGGTACAGCTTCGTCAAGATATACGAAGGGAAGTCGAACCGCACAAGCGATTGCAAGCTCTAGAGAGCAGATATATCATCAACTTCATCGCGAATTCGTGGAGGCCCAATTGAGGAAATCCAAGATTAGGCTACATCTACATGGGGTGGGCGCCCTTTGGTGACCTCACCGAGATCTTCAGGGTTATGGGTGGTACATCACAAGTACCACAGTAAGCATAGAGACCTTAAACTGTAATTTCGTCTCGCTGATGCTGCATTAGTAAGCAATTACCAGAGCCATACGTTTGGTTCATATTCAAGGCTCTTGTTGAGGAGGCAAAGCTGCTGAAAAGACCGACCATAGAGAAGTTCACTTTCGAAGAGTGAGACTAGGATTCAAAGGTAAAGAAGATTCAGAAATGTCAGCAAAAGTCCCAAATCTTCGTAGATTAGTTCTATCCGTATTATGGTACTTAACATTGATCATGATTCTTGTTCTGTATTCGAAAGTTGTTGTGTGTCTAGGTTATAGATAATATCAGTATAAAAGTTTTTTAGACCCACATAAACCGCGACAAAAGATAAGTAGAGAATTCAATAAGCAAAACTAATGCAAAAATCTACCTTCACTGGAACCCAACACATACAGGCGTCCGCAGCCCCAGACGCCCCCCTTCATCCTTCTTCTCCGTCCGCACCTCTCCCTTCTCCACAACCTCTACAATCTCAAAATACGCCCGCGCCAGATCTCTGAACCGCCACCCGTCTAGCAGGATCTTACATCCTATGGAGTATCGCGTATACTTCCCCCGCTGGCTCTTCTCCCGTACCAGCCGCACTATTTCGCGGTGCTGCAGCATCCATCGCTTCAACCAGCCGTAGCCGACCACGCCGTGCACCTCGAGGGAGGTTAGCATGGTCCATAGGACGTGGGTAGTGGGTTGGGAGGGTTTGATGGCATGGGCCAGAACTTCCAAAGCTGCGAAGAGGGTCAGTGGGGGGAAGGGGCGGCGCGGAAGAGAGATGAGGGGACGTTATCGTCGACGCTGTCTTCTGAGGAGGAGGTTTCGATGTGCATTTTGCAAGCGTTTTATGTTGCGGTGCAATTCGGTCATACAGGCCCCGATCGTCACCTCTGTTGACTATCCTGGACTAGTACGTCTCAAGGCATGTATATATTGTCACCTTCTAGCTAGATAGCAACTCAGCGCAGTTTCCATCATTTTCAGCGGCTGTCTACGCCGCCACATTTTATCAATCAGCTGTAGTGTTGAAAAGTGTGAAATGAAGTTTTCCGTCTACATGGGGAGCTTATGAGAGGAGTGATTCCCCATCGTTGTATCATTGTCGAATGAGGAAAAGAGCAAGACGACATTGCAAGTCTTTGAACCCACACAACGCATGTGCATATGCTAAACCTAACATGAATCCACAACGGGGAATCACTGTTCAATCCTATCGTAAACACCGCCCCAAAGCCTACAAATCATTCATACCTCCACACTGTCTCATCTCCAAACCAAACCAAACAAACTCACACAAACAACCTCACACAACCAGTCTCACACAACCAGTCTCACACAACCAGTCTCACACAACCAGTCTCACACAACCAGTCTCACACAACCAGTCTCACACAACCAGTCTCACACAACCAGTCTCACACAACCAGTCTCACACAACCATCCCCACACAGACACACCATGACTTCTACACGAGCCCAAGCCTTCGAACTAGCGTGGGCCGTACTTCCCCCCTCCTCATCAACGCTCTACAGCCTGAGCATCTGGACGAACCTGATGTCCCTGAACACCCTCTCCTCCCCCACTGACACCGTCGACGAAGCTACCCACGACGCCATCTCCGCTAAGCTCACCTTCCCCGTACGCCACCTCATCCACTCGCTCGCCTCACTCACGACCCTGTGCCGCTACCCTCCTTCCCCCGAGAACTTCGCGTACACGGAGGTCAAGGCTATGGTGAAGGAGCTGGAGACTAAGCATGGGGTTCAGGGCTATAGGCGGATGAAGAGCTGGCTGGCGTGGCATGTGGAGACTGTGCGGTTGGTGTATGAAGGGTTTCCTGATGTGGACGAGGGTAGTGAAATGGCAGGGTGGTTGTGGATTATGACTCAGGGGAAGGGCGTGGGGGATATGGGGCGGGCGATGTGGGATATCTTGCTGGGTAATCAATGAGAGGGGTGGGAGAGCGGGCTGGGACCGCTCTCTGTGTGAGAAGTAGATCGAGAAGAGGGATGGTGCCGCTCTTTGTGTGGGAGCTTCGAGATGGATCTGGGGTAGGAGAACGGGCTGGTCCCGCGCTGTGTGAGTATGTGTGTTTAGACCCAGGTTGTTAATGGATTGTCTTTTAAACCCCATCGATTCTTGTTCATTTCTTGCACTGCGCCATGTGATTGTTACACCACCTTCTCCGTTAAATTAAACATCACCGGTCTCGTCTCAGCAAACGCTCTCATCCCATCTACTCTATCAAAGTACCTTGACAGTTCTTGCCACTCTCCCCTCCACCCCTGCCTCATCTGCCCAAACTCAATAAACCCCACCGTGCACACAACCGCGATATCCGCAATCGTCAACTCCTTTCCCACTACGAATTCTCTTCCTTTCTTCTCAGCAGCAAGAACATACTCATTAAACGCGCGCATCGCCCCCTCCACTTTCCTGCTCTGCCTATCCATCCACATCTTGCTCTGCTGCTCCGGCTCGCGGCGCCCTTCCCACCGCAGCAGCACCATAGCGTCCATACACCCGACGCATAGAATTACAATCTGCTTGGCTAGCAGATCGCCATCCAGATCACCGGGAAGTAGTCTTGGACCTTTGCCGGCGTACTTCTCGACGATGTAGGTCTGGATGTGCGCGCTTTCGTAGACAGGCGAACGTGGGTCAGATTCCGGAAAGAGTAGAATGGGGAGCTTCTCCAAAGGGTTGTGTTTGGGTGTTTGGGTTTTGGATTCCCATGGTATCTCGTTTTGGAGTACGAATGGGATGCCTTTCATTTTTAGGGCGATGCGGTTCATCCGGGCGAAGGGGGAGGGTGTGGCGGAGATGAGGGTAAGCGGTTCTTCTGGCGACATGGTTGGCTGAGCTGGTTGTTTGATATGGGATCGTGTTCTGCGCCCCGAAATTCTGAAGTTGGGTATTCCAACTGAATCTAAAAGCTGCGTGCAGAATAGGCACATCTTATTAGGCTATCTTGGCCAAGGACCTAGGAGGTAAGGATATGCGGGGTAGGGTATCTAGTGCTAGACCAACTTGCAGAGACCCTTTGGACGGACATGGTCGTTATTGTTAGATACCATCGTGCGCGGGAATAGTTCCGTTGTCATTAGCGTATCAGCTTCAATGTTACAATTTGCCCTGTATAAGCATGCCTATGGACATATCCGGCGATGATAGTTCACCGAAAATGCGCTATACGACTGTTTTCAAGGAACCTTACTGGGTACAAAGGCGTTGTCGGGAAGGAGATCAGTCACCGAGATAACTCCGCGGAGATCACGAACATTCACATAGTTTGACTAAGCCGCTTTTGGGAAATGCATATCCCATGTCAGCAAACTCCTTTAGCTCTAGACACTATGCTGCTGGAATATAGCTTGATTGTTCAATCTGTTGTTGGTGAATCATTCGTTCTTATTTTCGATGGCGGAGCTACAATTTGTGGGAGGTGATCGGTGAAAATGTCGCTGAAATAATGCAGTCGCCTTCTTGGTCAGTAAATGATAGCTAATACAGTATCATCCCTACAAACATCTCTTCAGAGCCCCGCCCCTTTAATCTTGGCAGTGCGCAGTAATGAGCTGATTCGAGACTGAGAGTTGTGGAGAGGCTATTGGAACGCATGATCACGAAGCTGAAGAAGTGAGTTGGTGAGGGGTTGAAGATGGAGATGGACTGTTCGCTTTGTCAGGACGATTGCCATCGAAGGAACTCAGTTACGGGTGTTCGATGAGTCTGTGTACCAGGATCTCCGAACCTCGCGAGAATGGTTTCTACAATACGATATCTCAACAACGAAGGCGTAGAGACCGCAAGGTACACCACTGACAACAATCCTATTTCTTTTCTAACTACACCTTTCCTCCTTACATATTTTCACTACGCACTTCACATCACCCACCAACCCCCCAATGAGCGTACAGAATGTAGCTCACAAGTGAAGCAGGCCACCTTTAGTTTTTCACTCCCCTCCTGTGTCTTCTTCCCATGTCCTTCCTCTACGCATCCATGCTTTCTCCCCACTACATAACTACTTTCGCTTCGATCCCACCACAATCTTGCAACCAACTGATACACAGTCGCGCCCAGTCACGCATCGAGTAACCCGCCACCACCCAAATCCTTGATCATGGCCCCGCGCAACGACCCCTTCGACCTCATGCACGTTCGGGAAGTCCGCCAGCTAATCGAAATCTACGAGATAAACGCCCCTGAGCTGCTTCGTCTGATCGCACGCTACGAGCAGCTCGATGCCGATATCGACGAATTCGCACGGTTGCAACACGACCGCAACCTCGCCTTCTACAATGAAGCGACTGGCCGATACTATGATGTGGACCACCGCCGAATGTCTGTGTACGTTCGAATTCTGAGGAATAAGCTTGCGGCTGTAGCAGGTGAGTTGATGCTAGTGGGGATGAAATATGAGGATGAGTCTGAGAAGAAGAAGGAGATGATGTTGGAGGCTGAGCCGAAGAAGAAGGTGATGAAGGGGAAGGTAGATTTCTACTCTTGAGTTGTTGTTGCTGTCACGCCACTCACAAAAAATGAGAAAGGTGGTTTATGCTGACTCTTGGATAGCAAGGAAGACTTTTGAATAACGAGAAAGGTAGTGAGGTAGCTGTATAAACAAATTGATTGTGATACGAAGTCCTCAAGTCGGTCGTGATAAGCAACTGATCACTATTTTATTAACCTGGCAGTTTTGGTGGCCTTGGTGGTTCTGGGTTCTCCGATCTCTTTGAGAGATTTCCCATATCTGTAGCTATGAATCAGCGACCTGTTGTATCTTCAATTCTGAATTAAGCGCAAATCCATGATGATTTGGCTGGTACAGAGCGGACCAAGATTACCTATAGTATCGTGGATAAAGCTTTAATGCGTTGCTGAACTTATAGGACCCCCAACCCCTTCTGACAAGAAAATATCCATGTTGATCAGAATGATTGTATGGTTATCATTCGCTCGGCTGGATGTGCGAAGGCAGATGAGAAGAATGTACAGGCTATCTCTTTGAAGCTGATATATCGCGGTGTGATAAATGATGGATACTCAGCGTAGCAGGGTGATGTGAAAGAGAAATTAGATCACATCCCCGGCCTTGGCAAGACGCTGCACCTCAAACTTTAGATCGTGCTTTACCACTCACCCAAGCTGTCGTGACGGCTAAGACCTCGAGAGCAAGGTCAGACACACCAGAGCCTTCCCCTCTGAATGCCGAGAACCTAAAGTGTTACCTCGCTTCCAGAGAAAGCGCGCAACACGCTGATGTAGGCCGAAGAACCGCGGAGAGGCATTTAGGACAGATCCGCCCCTAGCTGAAAGACTGAGGAGGTGTGGGGCAGGGGCTGGGAATATACACTGGTGACGCGGGTTGGAAGGTTGATTGGTGCCTGAGGAGGTGTTTGAGGTGTTTGGAGAAGCAGAGCTCCCAAATTGTCTGGTGTTTTGTCAGGGGAACTACTATTTGCTTTTTAAGAATGGATGGTTTGGAGCTTAGGATGGTGGCGTTGGCTTGCGGGTGCGCTGCTGCTGACCTTGGTCTTGGTATCAGTCCTGATGTGGGTTACCGTTTGATACACGGCGTTACAGCGGTCATAACCGATGTCACAAGGAAAGAATAAGGTATTTAAAATGGTATAAGAGATTCGTATGGAACATGTTATCAATACCTCAAGCGCTGACGGCTATCAGCGCTCAAACTCCGAAACACCATCGCCTAGCGGATTAGTCTTGGAAGAGAAAGATCTAAACTCTACACCTCTAGCCAGAAGGGACCTCTACTTAGTGACCACCTGTAGTGGGCAAGCCGAGCGAAACCTTGAACGAATCGTAGATGAGCCACTGGAACGCAGTGAGCGTGCCGATCATGAAGATACGCGTGGGCAGGCCGTTCCACAGGCCGCGGAAGCCGATATTGCCGTAGATCCTAGAGATGGCTTGGCCTGCGCCCTCGCCGGCTTTGCGGTCGCTGTTGAGCTTGGATACCATGACGTCTGACATGACGTTAGTATTGGGACTTGGGAATGTGGGGAACAGGTATAAATGAACGTACCGGCAGGATGAGACACGACCGCACACCCAACACCTGCAATGTAACCACCCAGAAACGAGACACCTGTCTGCTGTAGCCCGCTATACGACTCCTTCGGCTTGCCCAAAAAGCTGTAGATCTGTGACACAGTGGCTTCGAAGGTCGCGAACTTGACCATGGTGTACGGGATCTGGCGGGCCCACAGGGGGTACAAGCCCTTGTAGAGACCCCCAATGCCCTCCTGAGCGACGACCTTACTCCAGCCCTCCCTCAGGTTGCGCGCAAACGGCGGGTTGGTAGTCTGCATGCGCACCTTGATGGCCTCGAGCGGACACAGCGCGATATCAGCGAGGAACTCGGCGGAGGCGGACGCCGCAAGGAAGACCACCGTCTTGGGGGCGCCGGGGGCCAACTTCTCGCCGTAGAGGTACTTGAAGACTTCGTAGAAGCCGTACTTGCCCGCGCCCTGTAGAGAGTAGCCGACAAATGTGGGCGCCCACCCAGTGAAGACGCCGCGCAGCCCTTCTTTTGCGTAAATCAGCTTCCATGCCTGCGCATTCGACTTGTACAGCTTAGAGTCGACTTGACGGCGGCACTTGACCTGGTTATCTCGTCAGTGATTGCGTGCGCGGAGGGTTGTTGGCGCCGCAGCTATGTATATGTGTATGCGTACCAGATCGAGAGGAGTGACCATGGTGTGCGTGGGCCCGCACGCAATAATGCCGCCGAGTGTGCATGCTGCGAAGTAGTTGCCCGAGTACAGCTCGATCTTCTTCTGAGGCTTGAGGGAACCAAGCTTGTCGGCCATTGTATCGTGTGTGGATTCAATTGCTTGTGGTCGTGTTCTAGTGTTTGTCGATGACGTCGCGTGATCCTGGCGCGTCGCAAGTAGCAAGAAGGAATAATAAAGGAACTGGGTATCAAACTCGTAGATATGTGACAAAAAGGTAGCTTGTGCAGTCGCGATGGTTATATTGCGCCTGCCCACAATGACGGTGCTGTTGGGGTTCCTGACCTCCGGAGCTCTTGTTACAGCAATGACGTAGGTCAGGGACCATACTCCATCGCTGATTGGTTGCACGGGTCTGATAGTGCTTATCCGGGCACGAAGCTTCGGAACGCCGTGGATGTGACGCTGTTGAGCCTCTTGCTCCGCTCTCTACGAAGGTCTGGAATATGCAGCTTCGGCCGAGCATGAACGCGAGATGCAACCTTGGGAGAGCCGAGCGAGCCGTGAGGGATCAATAGAAAGGAATCAATTCTGCGTATAGTAATGTTACAACGCCAGAGGGCGCATTGATCTCTATCCATGCTGTTGCCCTATACCGCCAGATCTTCCCCCAAATCAACGACACATGAGAAAGAAACACCAAGCCCAATTTCTAAAGTCAAATCGTGAGCTACTTTTGCGCCCCTTGGTCGTGAAGTTAGGTGCCGGCGCACCCTACCACGTGAGGACCACATGTATCGTCCGTCTGCCTATAACCATACATAGATTCGTCCATGCGCCGTTTAGCAGCATGTAGAGATGCAACAAGTGAGTCGTTGCCCGAGCCCACTGACTCAGAACTAAGGTACAAGAAGATGGAGGTGTGAGAACGCCTGCTGAACCCCAAGCCATGCGCATGCAAATATAGCGAGCGACGTAGCGGACGTCTTCGGGCGTCTGTGTTGTTCCAAGAAGAGAGCATGCACGTCGTGAGTTTAAGAGACACAAGGCAGGCCAGCTCCCTCTCTCCAACAAGTAGCAGTCGTATACAAAGGAGACGGGACGATCAAGTTATACCGCTTTATCCGCTCGCTTGAGAAGACATGAAACAATAGACAAGAATAGAGCGATGCTGCGAAGCAACGATAGAGGCTGCGAGCCGCCAAAGTGAGACGATACTATCTCTGCGAGAGACGTTAGCGTCTAGCACCCGGCGCTGGCGACGCATTTCTGCTTACCCGACCACGGCGCTGACCACCTCCAGCAGCCTGTTGCTGTTGCTGCTGCTGGGGCATGTACATCTGGTAAGGGTACATCTGGGCACCCATGCCGGGTGGCATGCCCTGACCCGCAAGGTTGACAGGCTGCATCATCGGCGACCCAGTAAAGCCGGGAGCGGCAACTGGAGAGGCGTTGCGGTAGGTGTCCATCTGGGGCTGGAAGCCGTTGTTCATCTGTGGATAGAACTGGCCTTGACGGGCGAGCAGCTGCTGGTACTGCATCTGCTGCTGGCCGTTCATAGCTTGCATGTTGGGCATGTACATGGGTCCACCAGGTCCCATGCCATACTGGTCAAAGCCGTTCGAGTCCATGCTGGAGGTGCGCTGGAGGCCAACTGGGTCGAAGCCAGGTGCGGGGGCTCCGTAGAAACCCCTGGGCTCGATCTGCGAGCTATCCCTCGATGCCGATCGGGTGGTGGATGAGTCGCGATTGCCTGGACCGCCGCGGGTGGAGAGACCTACTTCGTCCATAAGACGCTTGTAGCCCTGCTGAGGCTGGGCCTTGATGCGGACGAGGACGTTGCGGACGTTCTGCACGACCTCTGCACGAATCTTCTCGTCGAAGAAAGGCGTGGTGAGTACCTTGAAGATCAAGGTAGCGCCGCAGTTCTGGTCGGAGAGAATCTCTTCCAGCACCTGGTCGTTCGGCGAGAAGAACAACGCTTGTAGAATAATGTCTCGCGCCTCGGGCTCGTTGCGCTGGTTGATGATCTTCAGAACTGTGAGGTAAGCGACCTTGTGAGTACAGAGGTGGACAAGGTGGGGAACCAGGCGGGGAGCCAAGACAGTGCGCCTCCTGGGGAAAGTGCAGGTGTCGAGGAACCATGTCAATAGCAAAGCACCGTTGGCATTTGTGGCAAGCTGGACGCTGTGAAGAGCAATTGCAGCAGCGACTGTACGCTGCTGGTCCTTACTCGCGAAGTGGCTCTCCAGACAAGCACGCATAGCACGAGCTCCAAAGCGGCCTTGTGCAAGGTCCCAAAGCCGACCAAGCATCACCTCGAAGATAAAGTTGTTGAGATGCTGGTACTTGAGGCAGCCCTGCATGACATAGTTACCGAACTGGTCGAGGAACAGGGCCATTGCGTAGGGTCGGAGCGCATCCACCACCATTCTCTGCATGGGCATCGACTTGGACACATCGATGATCTTCTGCGCGGCCCATGTTCCGTTCTTGTGAATACCGATCTTGGCGAGGTGAGGAGCGATCTCGCGAAGCATGGCCTCCTTGGTGGGCTCAGAGCAGTGCTCAAACAGCTTTTGAACAACGGTGTTTCCAAGGTAGTCGGAAGAGAGCTCAGCAATCTCAGGAAGCATGTTCATGGCAATGGACTCGATCTCCTCAGCAGAGCACGAGCCGTTGTCGATCCGCTTGCGGATCTCACGCAGTCTAGGAGCGTCGTGGACACGAGTGTGGCTTGGCTCCTCAACAGCAGGGATCTCGTCGACGTAGCTGTTGTACTGGATTGCAGCTTCCACCTGTGCGCTAATTCTGCCCTGGTCATCGTCCGATGCACCCAAATCTTTCACAATTTGTACAATATCGGTACGGATGTCACTCAGTTCAGGAGTGACGAGGGGAGCGTTGGCTGTGGCCAAGCTGGCAGTGTTGGCCTTCGTAGTGTTGTGGGCGGCTGCACCTTCCGCCTGAGCTTTGGCATGCGGGTCGGGACTAGGCGAGGGGAAGATACCGTTGTGGCCAGGCGTAGCAGCCGCACTGGGGATCTTAGCGTAGCCGATGCGAACTGGCCCGGCTCCAGGGAAGATCTCCTTGCCGTTCAGCTGAGACTTGGCCTGTACAGCGCTCTCGAGGCTCTCGAAGTTGACAAAACCGCAGTTCTTGTGGGTCAGCACACGAGTCGACTCAATCGATCCGAATGTGTTGAAAATGACATTGAGGGATGAGACGGTTGTAGATGAGGGAATGTTGCCCAGCCAGAGGGACCTAGTCGGGCCTTCGAGGGTGCCATCATCGCCGAGGTTCGCGCTCGATTCATGTGCGTTGCGCAGATGAAGACCCTTGACGGCCTCAGTAAGGTTGTACTCGGCATCCTCGGTCAAGTCAGACGCGCCGAGACGAGTCGGCATGTAGCTGCGCATCAACCTCTGCTGGGGAGCGTCCAGAACACCGGCAGTCCTTGCACGAGGACGGGCGTTGGACGCGTAGTTGGCGAAAGCCTGGACCTCCAAGTTGTGCTGACGAACAGCCTCGTGGATCATCAGAGCATTGGCTTCAGCAGGGGTCATAGCACCGCTGTAGTTGCCAAACTGGTCCATCTCATCCTCGTCCTCAGCATACTTCTCCTTAGCATTGACCGAGTACGAGCGGAAGCGGTTGGCACTGTTCATGGTCTGGCCGTTGGCGTTCCTCTGGCTCTCGAGAAGGAGCTCGATGTCAGAGGGTGCCAGTTGGGCACGTTGAGGCTGAGGGGTGTCTACAAGACCGAGATAGTCGAGAGTCTTGACATCAGTATCAGCAAGCGACTCGCGGGAAAAGTGCGATTGTGGAGAGCCAGGTCCATTGGAAGGCTGCGAAGCAATGCTCTGCAGGGTGCTGCTGCGCTCACGGTTGCTTGTCCAGCCAGTCGAGAAGAGGGAGTTGCCGAAGGGAGAGACCGAGGGCGGCAGGTAGCCAGGGCGTTGAGGCATCGAGCCAGCGCGAAGACGAGACAGCAAGACCGATTTAGCCGCAGCGTTGGTAGAGCCTGGTGCAGCGAAGCCTCCGCTGGACTCGGTGGGCGTGCCGGGCTGCTTGAAGGGGCTTGTGGAGGGTGTAGGGCGGGAGGTCTTGGGCAGGAGGGAGGATGAGGACATAGACATTAAGCCGCCAGGTGCTGCAGAGGGAGAGAAGCGTGAGGGCAGTGTGCCGGCGCGGGCACGACGGGTAGATGTCTGAGAGGCTGACGTGGTCTCAGGCATGGCTTGGTTGAAGTCAGGGAAGCTGTCACCACTGGGAGACTCCGGGATGGTCTCACGCAATGGCGTCGAGTTGCCGCTGGTAGGGGGTCCCCACATTTGTGGAGTCAGGCCTTCCTGCGCTTGAATCTCGCGTGCACTGGCGTTCCACGTTAGCCAGGATGACATATTGTTTCAGTGGTGCGACAAACCGTTTGGAAAATAGACGACCGCTGAATTCATGCGAAGGGGATCCGGAGCCAAGGCGTGCGCTAGCTGCCGCGGCTCCCAGCGGGTTGGAAGTGCTGGAGGGGAAGCGACCGCCTGATGGAGGCTCTACGGGCGATGCAGCGCCGCTGGAGGAGGCTGAATGCGGGGCATTGGAGCTTAGCTGGGGCAGATATGCCGAATTGATGTGCTGCTCGGGGCGCGAAGTCGGAGCCATTATGGATTACAGAGCTGTCTCTCGACTGAGTGGGAGCTATGGGACGGTTGGCGGGGGTGCGCAGGTGGTTGGTACCGGCCAAGTAGGTCAAGCAAGCAGCGCGTGGGCGTGGGCGTGGGCGCTGGATGGATGGATGCAGATGCAGATGCAGGCCTGTGCAAGGGGCTTTCAAGCAGATACGCCCTTGGGACCCAGTCCGGCGATGCGTCGTGTGCAGGTGGAGCAGTGCAGTGCAGCGAGCGCAGTGTGGTGCAGCGAACACGGCTCTTTCGAGTATGTTCGGCGGGTGCTGGGCTGCGGTGCTCGTCTATGCGGGGTCTGCTGGGGCTCGCGGTCGAGCAGGCTCACAGCGAGTCGAGGGACGAGGGACGAGAGACGAGGGGGCGGTCTATAAAGGAGACGGGCGCCAAAAGGAGTGTCTTGCAAGCCGCTGGTCGCAGTAAAGCGCGTCGGTGCTGGGGACAGGCGGATCTGGTGCAATAAACAGCCCTGCCAAGGTGCAAGATGCTGGAGAAGAAGGAAGGAAAGATACGTGGGGATTAACAGAGTCGATCTGATTAGACACAAGCGCTCATCAGAAAAGATGGCAGTCCAGCAGCAGCGGCGATGGCGAGGAGGCGCAGACGAGACGGTGCGTGAGGTGATGAAGTTCGGTCTTGGTCTCGCTAATGAAGAGGGCCAACTTCGAACTTCGAACTTGCAGATGCGCTAGCACGAGGGCACGTTCACCACCACGAATACGTATTGAGTTGTAACAAGCTGAGGCCACTGCGGGTGCTCAGTGCGATGCCGTGGAGATCGCGGGCATGGACTATCTGAAATTATTGCTCGCTCTCGTCTCGCACTGCCTGCAGCAGCTGTACGCGAGCTACGTCGCCCATCCCGCCGTTGCAGCAACAGCAATAGGGGGTTCGCAGTGTGTTGTGTCCTCTGCATCCATCCTCCTGTGAGCCTCTCCCTGGTTGGCCCGCGGGGATGGTTAGTAGGCCGAACTGAAACGTTCAGAGGCGCGTCGCACCTCCAATCTGACGTGGAGTCAGGCTGAGCAGCCGTGCCATGTGTCCTCATTGGCCTAATGCCGATAAGTGCGCGCAAAAATGCATCGGCATCTTGCATCAAGGGCGATGAATGGCAGCGTGAAGGCTGTGTCCGCACGAGAATACGAATTGTTCAGCAGTGCCCACCTCAAGGCTCACACCGCAGAAGGCAGCGCCGTCCGTGGCACCCAACGCAAATAGGGAGAACTTGTATGCACCTCCGCGTTGCACGCATATACACAGACGACCAGGATGCTAATTGAAACATGGCCTCCAAAACTTCGAGAAGCAAGTGCGGCGTCTGCCACGATGCCGTCTGCGAGCGTGTTTGCTAGCCCAGCGGGCAGACCAATGGGGACTAGGCGGCACAGACCGTTGTCAATCCCAGACTGGCGCCATGTTTCAAGTGTCTGAGGGCGATAGGCACTTCTAAGTTCTAGATAGGTAAAGGTACCATCGTAGCGATCTCCGGCACTTGGCGCGGGCCTCTGCTGGGCGGCCGGCGTGGGCGCGTCATCCAGCACCGTGGTCTGTAGCTACGCGGGTCGGTTTGGCGTGTGCACTGTGCACTTTCACCTGCACCCGCTCCACACTTCTGGGTGCACGTGAAACACACGGCATAACCAGCGACAGCACCGCGCCAGACCCATCCCAGGACGACGTGCATCGAAGGCATTCATGGAAGCCTGCCAGAATCTGGAATCCCGCCAGAAGTCGCCGCGCGATCCCTGAACTGAACGCTGTCCAGCGCGCAAGCCATCGCCGCGGCCCATCTCAGGCCCATCTCAGCGCCTGCATTGCCCCGCGCGCTGCTGGTGTCGCTGTCGCTGTCGCTGTCGCTGCAATGTCTGCCGAGCCCGAAACCACACCCATGGTGGTCGACGATGCGCCTGCAGCCGGGCACCACGACGACGCGCGCCACGGCGAGTCTGGCGCATCCGACGATGATGCCGAGACGGGCGGCAATGACGGTGACGATGGTGTAGAGACGCGCGACAACGACGCAGAGGCGAGCGCAGACGAGGCGCCCGTTGCTCTCATGGTCACGTCGCGCGCTCGACGGTCGAATGCTGGCAACCGCATGTCTACACTGCTCGCCAAGCAGGTCGAGGAGGAGGAGTGGGGAGAGGAGTGGGAGGAGGCTGCAAACGAAGAAGACTTCCAGGGCGGCGACGTGAATGAGGCCGAGGATTACAACATGGACTCGTCGTCGTCGGAAGAGGACGACGACGCGGCCGACGACGAGGCGGGCGAGAAGGAGCTGCGCAAAGCGGAGAGGCGCGAGCGCATCAAGAAGCGCAAGACAGCGACCAATCCCTTCACCGCACGTGTTGCTGCCGCTGCGCGCAAGCGCGTCAAGATCGATCCTTCTGCGACCGAGACCACGTCCACGCCGTCTGCGTCTGCGTCTGCGCCCGCGCGACCCAAGAAGAAGTCTGAGAGAGCCTCGTGGATTCCCACTGAGGAGGACGGCCCTGTACGCACGTCGTCGCGGCGGCAGACGGTGGCCAACAAGGAGAGCACGCTGGCAAAGCTGCAGGAGAAGGACCGGCGGCGAGACGACACATTGGCCATGATGAAGGCCGCCGAAGCCCGCAAGAAGAAGGACGAGGCGCCGCCGCTGACCCAGGCAGAGCGCCTGGCCGAAGCTGCGCGGCAGGAGAGGATCAACAAGAAGACGCTGCACAGGTGGGAAGAGGCCGAGGAGGCGCGAGCCGCCGAAAGACAGGCCAAGATCGACGCCCTCAAGAACCGCCAGATGGATGGGCCCTTCATCCGCTACTACAGCGGGCCGGCCATCTTTGTCGACGACAAGCTGAAGTACACGGGCAAGGACGCGCCCAGTCTTGACTACTTGGAGGAGAAGCTCAATAAAGAACCAACAGCTGAACCGCAGCCCGAGACTACCCAACCAGCCATTGCTGAGCCTGCCGTGACAGCCCCTGTTGACCCACAGACACCGCGTGGGGAGACCCAAGGCCACCAACCGCCGCCCATGAGCTCGCCAGAGATGTTCTCCGTCCCCGCTTCGCAGTCACTGCAGCAAGACGCGCACGGGCAGCTGCCATGGGCACCTGGGTCACAGGCCGCCAACGGCGACGTCTTTATGGGTGGCGACGTCTTCATGGGCTCCTACAATAGCAACAACATCATGTTCGCCCCGCCGCAGAACCAAGACTCCTTCCTCTTCGGCATCGACCAGTACGCTTCTACGCAGAATCAACTGAACCAAACACTACCCTCCGACCTCCCTCCAACCCCCTTCTCTCAACCGCAGCCATTCCCGCCGTACACACCGACCTCCCTTGCCGACCCCCTCCTCATCCAAGGCAACTCCAACATCGGCCCACAGGCTCTGCTCTCCCAATTCCAGCGGCCCCAGCCCCAGGCTCCCGCACCACCCCCACGCCGCAAAGTAATCCGCCGCGCAATGCGCAACCTCCTGATCCTCTCCTCCTTCCCCAACCTCGACGCCCCACCCACCTCGTCGCGCGCGCGCACTGTCGCCTCGCAGCTCAAGGACAAAGACCGCGCCGCGCTGGTGCAGCTGTGCAGAACCCTCTTCCACTGGTCCGAGCCTGACGCGGCGCTCTTCGTGTCCAACATGCTAGCTGCACAAGCCGCCAAGACACAAAAAGCACGGGAAGCCCACGACGCCGCCATCAAGCCCGTCAAGCCGCTGTGCGCCGTCACCAACGCGGTGGCGCGCTACCGCGACCCGGAGACGGGGATTGCGTACCGCGATGCGCGGGCGTTCGGCGTCTTGAGGGGGGTCGTGGGCGGAGGGTTCGTCTGGAGTGGCGACTTGGGGTGTTACGTAGGTGGGAGAGCGAAGCCGCTGGAGAGCATGGGCGGGAAGGGCTTCCTGGGCATGCCGCCTGCCGCGGGTGTGCCGCGGCGGTTCCTCGAGATGAGCAAGAAGCCGCCGCATCAGGCTCCTGCGCCTGCGCCTGCTTCTAAGGTCGCTCCTGCCACCCCGACGACGCCCTTGCCCGATCGCACGACCGCGGCGCCCGCTGTGAAAACGGAGACTCCGGCACCGGCTGCAGCTCCGGCTGCGTGAGACATCTTTGAAAGGAGGAGGGCACTGTATCATCATTGTTGGGACCTGGAAAGACGCCCATGAGACCAAGATCATTCATATAGCTTATGTAATACCAACTCACAACCACCCATGCGGACGCCTTCCCACAGACTATTGCATTGCATTCAGTCGCCTGAGCTGTCCGCACAACCGGTTGGTTCCCCACCTACCTCCCCTCCTCTCCTTAACAAAGCTTTCACATAAATGACATTCACAGTCTTCCAGCCTCAGCAGAAATACCCTCGTCGAGCGAAGAACACCTTACCGAGTAACCGCGTAGAGGAAACCTCCCATTACCTATTCACCCTATCCCACCTTCTCTATTCCCTTTCGACCCCCTGTAAAAAAAAACCTCGAAGACTTTTTCTCGTGGCGTGTTCACTCCTACCTTTCCCTATCCTTTCTCTTCTCAATCCACGATCGAAACATATTGCTAAACCCCCAAACTCGAGACTCGGCACAGTCAGTTAACCGCAACAGCACAGCCCCCTTGAACGCCAATCACCTCACTGAAGCAGAAGCAAAAGATAAACAGATCCGTCCCCACTACTCCTTCAACCTCGGCTCAATCCTCCCCAACGTCCTCTCCGCAGTCCCCTACCCATTATCAGCCCCTACTTCCCCGCATCTAAAGCAGACATAACGCAATCTTTGGCGTTCAGTGGTGGTGACGACTCACATAAGTGCTCTCCAGCTCGACCTTCTTGCGGACGAATTTGGGGTCGTCTTGGACCCAGGCGGGCTGCGCTTCTAGGTGCTGGATCTGCGCGAGGAGCTCGGCCTGGCGGAGTTGCAGGCGCGCGATCATGTCGGGGGTGGCGGGCATGGCGCGCGCGTGGGGCCCTGGACTTGGAGGGTTGGGGTGGGAGTGTTGGCGTTGGTTGGGGGGGGGGGGGGGGGGGGGGGCCGGTGGGGGGGTTTTTGGGGGGGGGGGGGAATTTTTTTGCGGGGGGGGGGGGGGGGGTGTGGGGGGGGTTGTGGGGGGGGGGGGGGGGGGGGGGGGGGGGGGGGGCGGGGGGGGGGGGGGGGGGGGGGGGGGGGGGGGGGGGGGGGGGGGGGGGGGGGGGGGGGGGGGGGGGGGGGGGGGTACGCAGGCCTGTCTGGGTGTTTTTGGATGGATGGAGTAATTCTGTTCGAGGTGTCGGAGTTGAGTTGTAGAGAGGCTTGTAGGCAGTGTGGGGGTCGGCGTGGCGGAAGGTAAGCACATGTTTTGACTCCTTTCACTTCCTCCGTTTGGGATGCGTAATGCGCGTGGGAGGGTGTGAGCCAACGCGTTGTTTGTTGTGCGCTGGTGGAATACAACAGGCTTCCACGACACAAACATAGAGGGATGCATTGGCTCCAGTAGTATTGCGGGGATCTGTTTACGCGAAGGGTAACATGAGATGGTGTAAGCGATGCGATTTGTGAAGGTATCGTGGCGACTACGCCGAAGGTCTACGTAGGTCAGACGTTTTGGATTGAAGGTTAAGAAATGGCGAGCAGATGGCTGTTTCTCATCCGACGTACGTGTTGGACGAAGGAGCAAGCTCGAGACTAGCAATGTTTGCCAGAGTGATTTTTGGCCCGTCGTGGTGAACACTTTTGTGTCGCTGATATGAGGGACAGAGGTGGAACCTAGCCTTGGGATGTCTTTTGAGATGACTGAAATTTACAGAATGCAAGTGTGAGAAAAAGATGAACGTTCACCGTGTGCTAGAGCAATGTCGAGTATCAGTATGAATTTCTACTACCTCGCGAACAGAAGGGCCCCTAGTATTGTAACACTCTACCAATCCGACCATTTTTCCTAGTCTTTCCGTCTAATGTCAGCCACGCGCCGATTCGCCTTCACCTTCTGCATCCCAAACTCATCATCAGGCGGCCTACTATCAACATACCTAGCGCAAATCGTCTCGATCTCCTTGATGTACGGCTGGCCCGGAATTTTCGTCTCGAAACTGATTTTAGGGCGCTCTTTCAAACCCTCGCAGGTGAGAACCAGCTTCGCGTAAAGGGGTTCCTTTGCCAGCTCCTGTAGGAACCCGTTAAGTTGTGCGGCTATTTCCTTCCTGTTCTCCTTTGATGTGTTAGCGTATGATCGTTCTCTTGTTTGGAAGGAGAGCTTGCCATGTGTTGCATGATATCCACCCAGTCGAAAAGCTCGGTCTGGTAGCCGGGGTTTAGAGAGTTCTCGTCAGCTTTGCGGATTGCTGTGCGGTATTCTAAGAGGTTTCTTTCTTGTTCGGGCTGGAGCCAGAGGAGCTGGATGAGGACCCACCAGAGCTGCTGCATTAGGATTGGCGGGATGAGGGAGTCCATCTTTGCTGTACAGAGGTACGTCCAGCAATGGGATATGTACTCTCAGCACTGTTGAAAGATTGGCAGAAGATCATGTGATTTGATGGTTGGAGATGTGTAAAGATCACACAAGTAACAGACGTTGGGATTTTAAGGCGTATTGGACACGGAAGAGAAGGTTGCGTGGAGCAATTGCGAAAATAGTCTACCTCAATTCGGTTACACACAGCGTTTGCGTGGAGACCTTGTGCTTCCCGAGCTACATTTTGTCTTCTCTCACAAACAGAGAACAATCAGCGTTTTTGACCGTCAGTGCAGCAGTCACATACGGCTGCTCACACGTTCGTTGTCAATAGCAGCCCTTGCGGCAGCATTGCAGCTTGCGTATGCATATATGGTCGCAACGTTTGAGAGGCTTGTGGTGCAGAGAGCAATTAGGTACGGGAGAACGCGAGAATTATCTTGATGCTTGTTACACATACATCGCGGAAAAGACAGCGTCGCTCTACAGCTCCCACGAACAATATGATTCGTCAGACTAAGCTTTGAGTATCAGGAGTGAAGGTGAAGCAAAAAGGATGAATCATTGGGCCAAGGATTCAAACCTTGGATCTCGCAATACCATACTGGGTGGCTAGAAGGCCGGAACTTCTAGAGACCCAATCACGTCTCATGGCTGTGTCTAACAACGTCTCTTACACGGACCCATGTAAGAATGCGTCCCCAGATATCCCCGGCGACACTGGTAGGCAGAGGTATTCTACTTGAACTACCCAGCTGCAGCATGATTCTATATGAAAACCAGCGCGAAGTAGAAAATATGTATAGTGTATAAGAAGGTATTATTATTATCTCATTATAAGCTGACTGACGAGATGCTCTACGTTCTATGTGTGAACGTGAAGATCACCATGTGAAAGCCGACAGTATAGCACTAGGTGAATGTGAGTCTACTGGAGCTTAGTCAGGATCGCGATCAAGTCAACTTTGCAAAGTGAAAGAAACTTAGAAGTCGTAGCAGGTACGTGATATTCCATTCTCGAATCTAACAAACCACCAAAGCGCCTTTTTACAAAGAATTCTTCGAGACACAATGTTGGCGCGGCTTCGGCAGAGAAAATCACATGCAGATTTCATAGGGTACTACTCTAGTATTAGAAGACTACTGTGAAGATTTTGATGTGTTGAGGATTGAGAGTGCGCAGCCTGAATACAATCGCAGAGTGACAACGAGAGCTGTCAATGCGACTCACTTCCGACGCCGCTTGCCTTTTCCCTCTGTCACCTTGCCTATCGCCGCCTGCTTCCTTTTGCCCTTTGCCGCCTGCTTATTTGTGCCCTCTGCTGCCTGTTTCTTTCCGGCCTCTTCCGCCTCGGCGATGCGCTGCTCTGCCACCGCCCTAAGTTTCTGGATGTCCTTGAGACAGCCTTCGTACAGGTCCTTGTCCATCTTGCCCTTGGGAATCTGCGCTAGGAGTTCTTCGAACGTCAACGGAACTTCTATTCTGACGTCGCCAGAATATTCATAACCGCTGTTGTGTTCTACCTCTATGGGATCCTCAGACCCACCCGCGAGATTGTTGGTGGTTTTGATATAGTCTGGCATCTTCGACACCTTCTTTGCGTAAGCTTTGAGAGCAACGTCGAGCCTTTTGCGGCTGTTCTCAGGTGTGTCAGCGCAATAGTCAATTCGTGTAGACGCCAGGGACCTACTAGAAAGGCCTCCACCTTGTGTGTGTGTGCGCAATCAGGTCGGATTGGATTTGCTTGTCTTGCGGGTTCTTCGCGGCCATGTGCTCTAACTCCGATGCCGTTCTGAAGAACTTGTCCAGATCAGGCACTTGCTGCTTCAGCTTCGCTACCTCCTTTGCTAATAAGAAAGTCTTGTTCATCCTGGAAGGCTGCGAGTTTGAGCGTGTATTGTGAGTGTGTTGGACTTGTTTGTACTAGTTTGAGAAGCGGGGAGTAAAGGTCACTTTCGCCTCTTTCATTTGTAAATATGCTTCAAAGCTATCGATCTTTCACTGTGAATGCTTCGGTCAATGATGCCGTGGAGCACCTCACATCAAAATAACTCACACGAGAAGTGAAGAGAGTCCATTCCAGATTAGCTTGGATATGTATTCAGCTATCCATTGACACTGATTATTTGATGCATTGAAGAGGCTATAAGACTCTTGCTACACCTCAGCTGTCATACGTAGGTCTGATTGTGCTTTATAGTAATCATGTTGGCTCCCACTTCTGGCGCCTCACATCGCTCTATCTCCCAAGTCGGCAATTTTCTGCCGCGCCTCTGCCCTATACCTCCGGAGAATCCCGATGTATCCTTGATAATGGTCCATATTGTGTTTCAAGAACTGTGCCAGGAGTTCGTCGGATTTGATAGAAGTATTGACCCTGGCATCGTCGAAGCTACTGGTTGTGATATTGACCCGTCCTCTGTACGGCCTGAGACCTACCGAGACAATACGGCGGCTGATGGTAAACGCAAAGAAGCCCGGCATCTGTGAAAGCTTCTCTAGATACTCCTTGATCATCATGACCGTCTCCGTTAAGGAATTCTTTGCTATGTTAGCAAGTAATCAAACTACCACTCTGCAACACTTACCACTATAGCTTCCATCTCGTAGGTGTAAGCAACCAATTCTGACTGCAGACTCAAATCGTTCGAGTTCTTCGCTGCTATGGAAAGTATGTCTTGACGTGTCAGGCGAGGCTCCCTCGATTCCTCAAGCTGCTCTCTATAACCCACCCACAACTCTGCCAACGCATGCATATTTTCTGCCTCCATTTGAGTACTCTGGAGTCCTGGAAATTTGCTATCAGTCGAGTTATTCAATTCGGGGACTGTTGTAAACATACCAGAAGGACGAGTCGATTGAATTTGCTGAAAGGTGAGAAGTGAGTGGGAGTGAATAAGAGGTGCGAAAAGCGTAACACGCAAAGCCTAGGTGAAGTTCTAAGCTATTGAAAGTGAAGGTGAGACGGAGCACAGGAAAAGAAACATGAAAGGGCAAATTCTAGAGTGACTGCTATCGACAGCATTTAAGACATAGCTACAACATGAGAAACTCCAGTCGGGCGATTCTGCACAACGCCCATATTTACGGAGGATTGAACTATGAATCAATCTTCAGCAACACCTACGAGTCGTTATACAGCCTCTTGTCACCTCCAACCAGATGGCGAGCACTGTGCACAACCCATAATAGCTAGGAGTACTTTAAGTCTTACTAAACAGTGCTAGGTAACCAGAACTATTTTTACAATAGCTACAACATTTATTGGACGCTTTTTGACTTGGCTTTTTGCTGATCGAGTTCTTCAGATGGCTTGGGGCATCGATTGGTTCGAGGTGACAAAAGGCTGTAGACATCGGCGAGATTGGGGTGCGAGATTGAGTTGAATGCAACCTCCGTCGCTCTCGATGATGTGGCGGCATAGACAGCCGCTGAAAATGATGGAAACTGCGTTGAGTTGCTATCTAGCTAGAAGGTGACGATATATACATGCCCTGAGACGTACTAGTCCAGGATAGTCAACAGAGGTGACGATCGGGACCTGTAGGACCGACTTGCACCGCAACAGATGATTTCCCAATAGATCCTTGGTATCAATGATTGCGCAGACCTACAGCAAAAACCTTGTATGATTATCACCCGTAACAATCAATACTCTTCTCTCAATGCCAAAATTCGCTACCATCAGATCTCGAGCATAACTTTCTAGAGTCCGAAGCGTAGGTTAAAGGGATATGTGCTCGTGAGCATAATTAGTTGCTCCACCCATGTTTAATCAAGCCAAAGGCTAAGGCATAAGAATTTACAGCCATGAAAAGGCGCAAAGGTCAGTACCAAGAAATCATCTCCATAGAGGCGTGTGCGCGCATTGCACATCTTTGAAAGTAGCGTAGGAGATGCCGATAGATTTTTGACTATGATCATAGAAAGCAGAATTTGAAACCAAAGATATATCCACTAACTTGTGATGTCCATCACAGGTTTGGGTATTTCGAAAAAGCCGGTTCGCACCTTTTTTATCTGTTCATAACGGACCTTGTTCGATGTCACCAGTTTACCTATCCAGAATTCATCCATGCAGATCCTTTAGTCATTCGATGCTATTCGATCACTGATAGCCCTCTTACTTGTGCTCGTCCCTTTGTCAAAAAGACAATCCCTGGAAAGTCTTCAATGAATATTCGTTGATGGAAGTCGTTAGCCAATGGCCCTCCTCCTGTCGATAACCACAAGGTCGGAGATCGTTGGCAAACCATGCATTCCACTCATAGAATTCGAACACTTTTCTGGGATCGTCCTGGGCATAAGCTCCTCCGAAATACTTCATGTTATATATGAGATCCGCTGGGGGAGGGTACTTTGTGTCAAATCGGTGCTGTAAAATCCAAGCTGTCAACACGGCAAGCTGATGGTTCTCACTATAGGGAGTTTGGAAATCGAAGAACTGCTGCTCCCATCTGTGGTACCAGTCATGGTCGGAGTGATGCAAGCTGACAACACATCCGTCCTCGGAACGCGTGTTCTCGGGATCTCCATCCTGTTCCTGTTGCTTTGGACACACCAGCCTCTTTTGGAAGTTGAAATCCCGGTACTGTTTTGGGAGTGAGTTTTCTGACATGGAAGGAGTCTCGGATCGCGCATGCAAAGTAGCGGTTTTGCCAATCTTCGCTGCTTCAACGGCAATTACCTTCTCTACCTTTGCATGTACCCACTTTTGCTGGTCCAAGAACCGTTTGCCACTGTTCTCGAGCTGAGGCCACATCTCCTTCGCCGCATTCATAGCACTAGTGATAATATCGTCTCCACCATACACAAATCTATGAGGTATACTAGCTTCCATAACTTCCAGGTCAACAAAATCGACCTCAGCCGGAAAACCTCCCTCTGGCTGGTGATAGACGATAGGCACTTCTGGATCGAAGAAAACCCAGCATCTGCGACAATTTCCGACATGGTCTCGAATCTGACCAACGTTAACACGATTCCACGGAGATTTTGAGAATATGTAATCCGGTGTGGGAGGCAGTGAGTGGGACTGAGTTTGCTGGTAAATAATGCGGACAGAACCCTCCAGGAAGCATTTACGACGCTCGTATCCAAGTCAGTTCGTCTTGATTCAGTGAATGCACCGCCTTCACTGGACACGCGTTCTGCTTCGCTCGTACCTATGGTGTTATCCGTCGACGCCATCTTCGCTGCCTAATCTGAATGATTGTTGACTCGATCTGTATTAGTTGTTAGTTGGCAGTGGGTAGAACTTTCGAAGTAGGTTACAATTGTATTGCGGATTGGAAACATGATCGACCACACTAGCGCTGCATTAGTCTCGCACAGGGGATGCTGAGTGAAGGTCACACAAGTTAAATTCAGCACCTTACCTTCCAAGCGAACACTGTAATCTCAAGGATATCGAATTAAGAAAAAATAGTAGGACAAAGAAGATAATTAAGACTATAGCTATCTTAGACCCATTCTTATTTGTCTACTAGTTGCTAGTCAGACCAATAGCTATCCGATTACTCCGTCCTCTCAGTGCTGTTGACGTTTGATAGACCTTGGCAAGGTGCTGTAGTATTACTCATTTTGTGTGTTGCCTGAGCACTAGTAACGAAGTTCGGTTATAATAGCAAGCAGACACTGCCAATAAGCATACAGTGTGTGTCGAGAACGTTATATTGCTTCACAGTACAAGCGATCCGCCGATAGTCACTATGCATGAATGCTAATCGGCATTGAAGCGTCATCCAATCACCAGTTTGTGGCCTGACTCTTGACTCATTTCTCACCTTCACTGTCACTTCCAGAAGCTTGGAAGGCCCGTGCGGCTAGAAGGCGAATCTAATCCGCGCTCTCCTTGCTTCCACTTCACCAACCACCTTCTCCCCACAAGGCTCAGAATGACTACTCGCTTAGACAGCTCCCGCGGCCAGGTAAGACCATTCAACCCATGTGAAACTACGGCACTGACACAAAGCCCTTCGCGCAGCAGGCAAGCGGTACCGTCGCATCGCAAACCCCACTTCAGGCTCTCGCTCTAAAGCATAACCTCTGGCAGAAGCTCACCGACTACAACGAAGAGCTGCGAAAGAAGGACGACCACATGCAGATGCTACTGCGCGAGGAGCTTGGCAACAACTTCGATGCCGCCCTTACCCGCATCCTAGTTGAGATTCACGAGGTTGACTTCCTTACTGTGCTCCAGGCAAGAGCAATTTATGACTACATAGTGGGTCAGTGGCTAATGCTACATAGAGGAAACTTATGCAGCTTCAAAGTACCTTATGCACCGCCGTGAGTATCAGGGCTCGGGTGCGTCACAAAGTGGAAGCGTGGAATTTGGTGCACGCTTTGTCTGAAGGCCTGCACTATGGCGAGACATTCAAGGTCAGTATCGATTCTATCGACAGTGCACATGTCAAGCTATCTCAGCCGTTCAAGGACTTTCAGCAACAGCTCGAAATGTTTCACGACCAGCCTACAGAAGAGAAAGACAATTGCGCGCCACCAAAAGCGACCAACCAAGTTGCAGGACATGAAGTTGACTATCTAAAGAAGTACATTTTCGCGCCTGTGTTTCAAAGTCCAGAATGTGAGATGCCGGATAGGGTCGCAGCTAGGAAGGTATGGTTTGCAAAAAGCAAGGCTCGATTATCCTTCTAATGATTATCAGGCGAATGCGAAAGCTTATCATGACAAACGCGTGAACACTTCTAGTACTGAACTAGGGTACGAGAGTAGGCGTGTTGAGCAAGAGCTAAACCATACGACCGCCAACATCCGAAAGGAAGAAAAGCGATACATGGTCTTCGAATACATCCGCAAAGAAAGAGATACAACTGGTGGCTATAATAGCAACCGTTCGTTGGAATTGGAAGCAATCGCGGCTTTCAACTCTTGTCTGGACCAGCTCAAGCGTGACGCATCGAACTCGACAGAGCTCAAGGTCCTGCGCGATGATCACCAGTTGCACAAGGCAGGTAAGAAGTTCACAGTATTTGGTGGGTATGGGAATGAAGTCTGGATGGAACTGTGCACTTGAACATTCTCCGAGTCGAATACAGGGTGATTGCGCCTCAATTGGGTTGTCAGGGGCCGTCACAAATTTGTACGGATCACGGCCAGGTTATTGTATCAAGTCTCGCGAGAAAATATCAACTTAGGTATTTTGAATTTGCCTAAGCTGGCTGTAAAGAACTCGATTGAACCTGGCTGTTTGAATGGACGAACCACTTCCTGCACTTTACCATAAAGCCATATTCCCCCCAGTGTAGTTTGCGCTGAGTCCCATCTACAAAGATATAGTAGTTTAGTAGCAATCTTGCGTTAGTTTGCTTAATGAAGACAACTGAGCTTTTGAGACAGCAGAGACTATTGCTTGAGGCTACTCGAGTACATTTTGCTCATGAATATTCACTTGTACGACTTTCTACAGTTTGGCAATGTTAAAGCAGTGTATATGGTTTGATACTATGCAAATACTCAAATTAAATGCTGTTAACGTACCTGACAGGATGTAAGAGGATTGAAATCATATAAAGGCCTTCAAAGTTGCTGTAAAGTTAAAGAAAGATTAAGTACTAAACCTAGTTCTGTGTCTATTAATTCCTCATGGGCAATCGCCAATCATAACGTCATAGTCAGATACTCGATTCCACCAGGCATGCTTTTCTTCCTTCACATGTCGCACGTTACCAGTACCGCAACATCACGACCCCACTGCGCCAAACTGAACACCCGTCTTCGGATCCCCTTAACCACGATGAATTTCGCAAGGTGCTCTCTGCTCTTTAATGCAAAGCCTCACACGCGTCCTGAGCCTTCTTTCCGAGACGCCAGATATCCCACAGACTCATTTCTGAAAGGTCCTGCTTATAGCTTCCACTGGCAGGACCTCCAGTGTCGTGGGAGACTGCAGCATCGGGACTGTTTGCCTTTGCCTTCTTGCTGCCACGGCCGCTAGCCTCTGCAAATCCAGAAGGCGTACTGTCGTTACCTCGCTTCTTCGCCGCCTTGGCACTATTTGCCTTCGTCGCTTCCTTCCTCTGCTGATACCAATACCTCCGATCGTTCAAGAATCCCTGACACGTCTTTCGCTACTTGCCCCAATACCCCTCAGTAAGAGCAACGGCACTCTTGACCAACGATATTCCGCCAACTTTCAATGCCTCCGGGACAGTCTCGTCGATGATGTCGTCCAGAAAGGCCTTGGGACATGGGTGGCCTCCTAATGGCTGTTGATATAGCAACTCTTTATCTGCTGCGGACTTTTCTTCCTTGAGGTAGGACATCCAGATGGGTAGGAATTTGGCGTTCGGGTCCTTGACTTGGCCTAGGTAGACGCGATACCACGAATGAGGGGAGAAGATGTCGGCGGGAGTTGGCAGGGGCTTGTTATTGTACTTAAAGTGTTAGAAGGGCGGAAAAGCAGAAGAGTGGAAAGTACAGATGATAAAAGATACAAGCTTTGAAAAGTACAAATGTTGATAAGCACAATAAAGGTCACTTTTGAACTTACCTGGCTCATCTCACCGTCTGATTCGTAATGGTAACTATAATTTGACATTGTCGCTGTGCGGTTTTCCGTACTTGCTTACTGTTGGAATGGAATGGGACTCTAGTGGTCAGAGTTTGAGAATGATGTAGAAGTAAGATTGGAGGAGTGACGGAGACTCGCAGAAATCGAGGTTATTTAAGGGTGAAGAGTAGCAGCAGAAACATGCCAAGCCTGACTATACAAGTAACTTAGGGATAAAAAGAACTCCTTGGTACTTGTGAGAAATAAGATGAAGACGGATCAAGTAGTGTACTTATTCAATGAAGTGTGTAGCTCTCATAAGAGACATCCTATCTATCCAAGCTACACCAACCAGAACTGCAGTACTCAGTCTGTATGGCTTCTTTGAGCCGTTTTATTTTAAGTCAAGCAACTAATCAATTGTATCCATCTTGAGAAACTATATGTTCACTACGATCAAATCGATCAAAACCGAAGAACTCCATTCAATACGTTGGCAGCATCGAGCGACTGCTGATGGAAAATTCTGAACTCCGTTTTCATAGTGTGAGCCATCAGTGCCGAATAGAAACTATGTGGCTTGTTATCGTATAGCGACATACGATGCAGAACAGTGTCAAGGCACGTAGTGGCAAATCACCTGGTAGGTAGCAGGGGGATTAGTATGAGCTTAGATCGAGCAGCATGACCGAAGGATGTAAGACAGACAAGCAATGATGAACCAACTTGAACAAGATATAGACATGTGCCAACTATAACGTAGCGGCTACTATGCACACGGATAGGGTAACGACTCGTGACGAACTGTAGATGCAGGGAATCTGAGCCATCCTGATCAAAAAAGTTCCAGAAGAAGGCGGGAATCTCAATACAGCTTAGCTTATTGACCATTTGTACTATCCCAAAAGCACACTCTTAACCTCTGGCTGACCAACAGCGTCCTCCAGCGCCTCCTCCAGTATCTGTCCAACGCCCCTGCGCTCCGCAATCCCGTCATGCCAGACAATACACAATACCCAAAACAACTTCATCGGCTGCTCTCCTCCCTCAGAATACATGCCGAGAAGCGCAGACCCTATGGTAGGTTTGTGGCAGCGTGCGACGAAAAGAACTTCTACTGTTGAGCAGGCACTGGAAAGGAGAGAGGTGTTGTCGGGATGTAAGCAGCCATGGAGGCGCCCGGAAGCCCCGAGTAGTGGCGTGCCGGAGATGCGCGCGAACGGCGAGGTGTTGATTGTAGTAGGTAAGGAAGGTGACAGAGCGAGTGTGAGTTTGAGGGAGATAGTAGTAAATGAGAGGACATTGTAGGGCGGGAAGACGCTGGGAACACGGTGAGCATAGTTCCTCAAAGTAGTATTGGCACGACTCACGGTGCGGCTATTCGTGCTGCGTTTCTTTTCCTCCATGCGTTGTAGTATGACACTCGATGATCTTGCGCGTTTGCAGATGGTGACGCATTGCCAGAGTCTCCTTGTGCATCTTTGTTGGACCCATGACGTTGACTTGGTTGTCTGGGGCGCGCCCCATCTTGTCTTCTCAGTCGTGGTCCACTCTTCGCCCCTAAATCGAGTCAGCATCATCGCAAGAGCGAATTGTAGACATGCGGTAGTTGAACTCACGAATACGCCTAACTGCCATCCAGTTACACATCGCCAGCTTCGCATACACGTTCGCCATGCGGTCGATCAGGCGATCAAACTCCGCTTGTCCATTGGCCAAGTCGAGTGCACTCATGCAGAAACTAGGCAACGGTTGTCTCTTGTGAACGCCCGCCCCCGGATCAACGTTATGTTTATCACCCCACGTATACCTGCGGCTACCCCAGTGTGGCATATTGCCGGAGCTACTTGAGCCTCCAAATTGAGCGCAAGCTCCATTATCATAATTGCGTATCGGATCTTCCGCAAGATCACCGAATACAGTCGGATGTTTCTGCATCAGTTCAAACACCAACGAATGTGCGTCCCAGTCATAGGAAGTAAGTTGCTTGACAACAGCATTGAAGCCCACGCTGGACCACTCAACTAAACGATTATGCTCCAAGAATTGCAATATGTTTTCGGTATCGCGCTCGCTTGTGGCCGCACCCTGAGAAGAGAGGCTCGGCCATTCGTAATTCTCACGAGGCCACATCTTCGATCCCTCCCAACCAGCCCATGAGTAGCTAGCAAACTGCGAGCGTCGCCTCATGTCTCCTGTACCGGAAATAAACAGCAGGAAATGATCAAGGTAGTAACCTGGAAGCCCTTCAATGAGATCAGTGTCCATACCAGCCGCAGTTGGTCGAAGGATGCCTTGGAGGGCGCGTAGAGCATCTTCATCGTTGCGAAGTTTTCGCCTTGAGAAATCTTCACAAATTTTCTGATAAGCCCAACAGGAAGGGAGAAAGCCTTCGAGAGGATCTGGTAAGCGGCTTATATTGCTGTCATCTGCGTCCAGCCAGCATGTCTGTTGGTCTGCCCAGGTCTCTTCACTCCAATTCGCTTCATGGCATCGAAAATATGCCTGCCCATTGACGAAGATGAGTGTTCGATCAGGTAGGACAAGTTCTTGCAAAGTCCATCCTCGCTGGTTGTGAATGGACTGTCTAAGGTGCCAGTCAATACTGTGAGAGATAGTCAACTGCAGCCCAGAAGGCAGTTTCACAATATTCTGCTTCCGCCCCGAGCGTTCAAAACCTTGTTGGAGGCCAGGCAGGCCAGCATTAGCATCCTGACCAGCAGCAGCAACAACCGTGAAGTAAGAGCCGTGGTAAATTGAGTTCATCATGCTGACCCCAAGAGTGACATCGTCTGCATCGTCCTGTATCAGGCATAAGCCGTCAATCCACAAGTAGCGCAAATCCAATGCTCTTAAAAGGTCGATCGCATCGGTGACGGTACGCGGCAGCTTGTGATAGATCGACTCTAATGCTCCTTTGCTGGTAAACGATTTGAAGTTATCCTTCCGCAACTGAAGCATTGGCAGTTGACCCCAGACGTAACTGAGCGCCACATATCTGGTGTCCAGTGGGACAGGCTTGATGTACCCGTCCTCAATGTCAATAACGCGAAAGTTTGATGTTGCAGCCTCGTTGAATCCACTTTTGAAGTGAAGGGATGCGGTCTTGTCGATTGCTCCGGCATCGGGCGTTCTGTCACTAGGCCGAATGGTGGATGCTGCGCTGGTGTCACGCCAAGTACACGACGAATGATTTCCATCACAAGCACGAAGCCAGTTCTGTACTCTTGCAACATCAATTCCCTCGTGACGTACTAACCGTGCGGTGTCCGGACTGTGGGTGCTACCAGGTCCGATGCCAATGAATGCGAGGCGTACGCTCAGCGGAGTTGGATATGACAACCGGAATGAAGCCTCATCTGGCAAGAGTAAGACCCCGAGAGGCTGCTCAGGAGACACCTTGCTTTCCTCTTTTTGCTGTAGGCTCTCATTAATAGCGGCTGTAACAAGCTTGCACACCTGGCAGTCGCTACGCTGAGTCACTTCGCCCCATGTGCCGAGATGCCACTGGTGTATGCCATCGGTAGGAGGTAGATGCTCAAGCAGTACTTCCCGGTTCAGCGCTGCACTAAACGTCAAAGGAAGATTATGTATAGCGATGCAAAATTGCGTGCAGGATGGCATCGTGTAAAGATGTGAGCGAGGTAGCTGTGGGATAAAAAGGGCAGGAACCAACTTGGCAGTCGCAATGTTGCTTGAGACGCGTACGTAAGCGCCCTCACGGAATGCCTGATCATTCGAGTACCATCGCCTTGAACACAATATTCACTGTGTGAGAGCCCTTCCAAGTCTGGTGGCTTTAAAAAACATTCGAGGCCCGAGCTGAACCTGTCTCAGATCAGTACAGTATGCACAAGCGCCGCGGCCAAGACGACTCTATGTACATTGTACGACAGCTGGCCAGAGGCGATCTCCTGGCAGTATAGCGGTATCTGAACACATAGTAACACATGAGTACATACAGCACCTTATCAGCTCCGAGCGCTTACCCGGCACCTCAGGAAAGGATCTGATTCTACTCATGAGAGGCACGATGCAATCACAGCCAACAAGCTGGTTCGTACTCTCAATAAGCTCTGCTAGTCAATGAATCAAGATATCAGCACCTCTTGCTCCCTAGTTGATTTTGAATCTTGGCTGCTTGAAGTTGACAGATGCTGTACATGCTATGAGTTTGTGGTGTTGAGAGTGCAAGTCAAAGCTCCAACAGGTCGGCCGACTGCGGAGGATAGCACGCAATTTTGACGCGACGTCATTGGCCATTGGCTCGCGCGCACCTTCGAACGGCTGTAGAAGGGCGTCGAGAACCATTATTAATCCCAGGTAGCGTTATGATATTGTCTCTAGATCTTTTCTCCACTTTGTTACACGCCGATAATTGTGTGGTGAGCGCTGCCTCCCACTGCATCAAGCTATGAGCTTCCATCGCCAGCTGTTTGCTGTTGCGCGGCGACAGACTCCCGTTGTAAAGGGCTCCAAAACAGCTCTGCGGCCATCCATCCTCCATGCGACCCGAGGCATACACCAACTCATAGCATGTACAGCATCTGTCAACTTCAAGCAGCCAAGATTCAAAATCAACTAGGGAGCAAGAGGTGCTGATATCTTGATTCATTGACTAGCAGAGCTTATTGAGAG